>Ga0105240_10000028_pt1 | contig 347789 bp, 302 predicted proteins | sample KBSC54metaG_FD_80426 | JGI IMG/M metagenome (GOLD analysis project Ga0105240, IMG submission 80426) | Corn rhizosphere microbial communities from Kellogg Biological Station, Michigan, USA - KBS C5-4 metaG | ecosystem: Host-associated > Plants > Roots > Rhizosphere > Soil | place: Michigan...
GCCACCGCTGCCGTAGAGACCGACGAAAGCGCAGCCGCCGCTGGACCAGCCGCCGTACCAGTCGCTGTAGACGTGGTGGAACATGTACGGATCGTAGGGGTGACCGTAGACCCAGCCGTAGGGGTTGCCGACGACCACGTAGCTCGGCCACGGGCGGTAGACCACGAAGTTGCCCCAAGTGGGACCGGTCGTCTGAACGCCGATGACTTGGTAGGGACCGTCGCCATCGATGACCAACTCGGGGTGCGAAGCACGCACGTCGTCATCCGGCGTGTACAACTGGGCGAGGGCCTCGTCTCGCTGATTGGCGGCGTCGTCCAGCTTCTGGTTGAGCTCGTCGCCGCACTGCTGAGGGTCCGCGCCGCCGTTGATCGCGGCGTCGTAATCCTGTTGGATGTTGTTGACGTTGTCCGCATAAGCCTCTTCGATCTGCTGGCGCTGATCGACGGCGAGGTAAGGCGAGGTGCCGATACGATAGACATGGCGAGCGCCAACCAGGAAGTAAATCGAAGCGTTTGCGGTGTGCGGAATGCCGCAGAGAAGCCCTAGGCCGCTGAAGAAGAGAGTGATGAGACGCACGCTGTTAAAGGCAGACCACAGCCTAATATTGCAACTTCTACGAATAGACCTGAAAAACCATGGTGCCCACTCCGAATCTGTATTTATTCACTTTAACAGATTGAGGGCAGAAGTTCAAGAGAATCTTGTGAGGGCCAATCACATCGTATCTGCGGTGCTAAGCAGTCGATGTTCGTGAGCGCCCCCGTTCTCCGCCCCAATCCGCCTTGCATCGCCCTCAATCTTCAAACCGGGGTGGAAGTAGAAGGCGTACCGGCCGTAGCTCCATTTCGTGCAGACCGCAAACTGATCCTCTTTCAAGGGCCTCAAACCATTCATTGACCTCCGCTGGACCTTCGACTCGTCCCGAAGGAATCCCACCAACAGATGCAGCCATTAAGTTGGTGACGACAACAGCAAGGTCTTCCTTCCCAATCAAAACAACCGTCGACCAAAGCGATCTAGCGGACCATCCGCTGGATCTTCATCGTGGCCGCCAACCGCGAAAGGACTTCAAGCAAAAATCTGCCCCCGACCTCTCCCACAATAAGACCCAATCCAGTCACCAGGGCCGCGCAGCGCAAGAAACCTCTGAATGAAGGCAAGATCGTTTAGCCATTTACCAACCCGTTGTGTAGCCTTACAACTGCCAACCCCTCCTTCAGGACAAAGCGGAAAACGCCGGGAAAAACTCCTTTGCCTCCGGTAAATCTCCGTACGGAAGCATCGTCGAAGCCTCCTCATATCGTTTCCACAAAGCGAGCACCACGGGATTGGAATGAGCCGCGCGAATGGCATCGTCGGACAGCCACTCAAAGACTTCGACGACCGTGCCGTCGCTTGCTCGCATGGCGATTCCGGGCCGGTCCGTGATTAAGCCCTGGCTCCGGAGGATGGGCAGATGGTCGGCGATGACCTGGTCGAGTTCGGCTTCCTTACCCTCCTTGGGGCGGAAACAACAGATTACGAGGCTTGCCATTTGCAATCATGCTGGCACTTTTCGCATCCCATTCCTATCCTTACTCGCGAGGATGGAATCTCACGATGTCGAGGCGTTTGGCGCGCTGGTGCGGAAGTTTCAGGGGCTTGTATTCGGCGTTGCCTTGCACATGCTGGGCAACATCGACGACGCGCAAGACGCCACCCAAGACGCGTTCGTCCGCGCCTTCACCCGAATCGGACAGCTTAAGGATCCTGCCAAGGCTGGAAGTTGGCTCCGCCAGATCTGCGTAAACGAGTGCCGGGCAAGCCTCGCGCGTCGACCCCGCATGGCCGGTTTTGAGGAGTTGGGGTTCGACCCTTTTACGTCGACAGATGCGCGCCTGGACATCCAACGGGCGTTGGCATCGCTCGACGAAGCAAGCCGGCTGACCGTCGTCCTCTTCTATTTGCAAGACCACTCGATGCGGGATATTGGCGCGTTCCTTGACGAGCCGGTCACGACGATCAAGAGCCGGCTGCGAAACGCCCGGATGAAACTGAGAAAGGAAATGGAGGAGCAATTGTCACGAGAAATGAAGAGTCACGCCTTGCCCGACGATTTCGGAGACCGGGTCACCCGGCTCTTGTCCGCCGTCACGATAGGAGATGAGGACGAAACACGGCGGTTGCTCGCCGCAGACCCTCGCTTGGCCGCGGCGGCAGAGAGAAATTCCGGCCAGCGACCACTTCATGTTGCGGCGGCGGCAGGCCGGACCGCATTGGTCGAGCTGTTTCTGGGGCATGGCGCGGACCCGAACGCCCTGGACATCGGCGACAACGCTTCCCCGCTGCATTACGCATGCGAACGGGGACGACTCGAAGTGGTGAAGCTCCTCGTGGAGGCCGGCAGCGACGTCAACTGGGATCTCGATCTTCATCAACTCGGCCCGCTGGGATGGGCAGTGGCTTTCGGAACCGTTCACGTTGAGATCGCCGAATACCTGCTTGCCCACGGGGCGCGGCTGAATATCTTCACGGCCACCGCCCTTGGCCGCGCCGAGGAAGTTCGTCGCCTGATCGAGGAGAACCCGGTTGTACTGCGCCAGCGGATGAGCCGGTTCGAACTGTTTAGGTCTCCAATCGAGTTTGCGGCCCAGCTAAAGCAAAAGGAGATCGCCATGCTGATGGTCTCGTTGGGCGCGGATGTTAGCCTCTCCGAAGCGGCGGCTTTGGGTCATATCGATCTCACGGCAAGACGGCTTGAAGAGAAACCCACCCTGGCCGCCATCAATTTGGCCCTGAAGTTCGCGGTTCAAGCGGGCGAATTAGCCACTACCCGCTTGCTCGTCGAGCAAGGTGGCGACGCCAACTATGCCCCCCAGGGGACCTCGTTATTGTTCGATGCGATTGGCGCAAACGACGAACCGATGGCACGGCAGTTGATCGAGCTGGGCGCTGACCTGGAATTCAAGGACCGTCAGTGGAATTCCTCGCCGCTTGGCTGGCAAGTGTTCTTTGGTCGCCCGGAGGAGACTAGACTCGCCCTTCGGCTCGGAGCGGAGGTAGCCGATAACCTCGTCGAACTTGCGGAGGCCGGCCGGCGGGGAGAGCTTAGACGTTGGAGTACCGGCACGCCATCGGATTTTGCGCAAGTGATCCGAGTCCTCAAAGCGTCGGCTTCGTAGGTCCCGTCACGCGCCCATTCGCTCACCGAGTCGCTTCTGCAATAGCAACCGGTCGCTCTCCGAGTACGCGACCTCAAGTGCGGCGGTCAGGGCGAGGGCGGACTCCGTCCCCATATCCGCCTTCGCTAGAAAGAACGCCCGGGCCGATTCGAGATGATGGTAGTTGGACAGTCGTCCGCCCGCCTTTAGCCGGTCGAGCACTCGTAGCGCCTCCCCTGGCCCCTTGACCATGCCGAGGACGATCGCGCGATTTAGCTGCACCACCTCGCTCGGGTTCACTTCTACTAAATCGTCATAGTGCGCCAGGATCCGTTCCCAATTTGGTCCCTGGGCGGGATCACACGTGGCGTACTCGGCGGCAATCGCGGCTTCCACATGGTAGGTCGTTAGACGAGACCCCGATGCCGACTTCGCGAAAGCCGCCAGCCCCAGCGAGACGCGCCGGGCATCCCAGGCCCCGGGGGTTTGCCGGTCGAACGGCAACGTCGCGCCATCCGTATCCACGCGTGCCGCCATGCGGCTGGATTGAAAAAGCATAAGCGCCAGCAGCGCGAAGGTCTCCGGCTTTTGGCCCGCCGCAGTTTGCGAGAACCGGTGGCAGAGAGCGATCGCCTCGTCGCAGAGTTGCGCCGAACTCGCTCCCGGCTCCGAAGTCGTCGCTTGCAGCGAATAGCCGCGCGTGAACATCAGATACATCACGCGCAGAAGACTGTCGCTATTCAATTCTCCAGGCGCGGCAAGGGAGTCCGCATCTAGCTCACGTAGCGTCCCCTTAATTCGAAGCAATCGCTGGGCGACGCTCGCTTCCTGCATAAATAGGCATCGTCCGATCTCCCGGGTGCTAAAGGCCGCTACTTCGCGAAGGGTGAGAATGATCTGCGAGGTGGGTGAGAGGAGGGGATGGCAGCAAAAGTAGAAGAGCGAAAGCTCGTCTTCATCGAAGGCGGGCTCGCTGGAGGTCGTAGGCGCGAGCTCCTCTGAAGGCAGCGATACGTACAGCTTTTCGCGCCTCAACTTATCAACGGCGATGCGTTTTGCGACGACGCTCAGCCATCTCTCGATGTTCTCTGGGGGCCCTCCCGTCTTCCACACCTTTAGGGCTCGGATGAAGGTTTCTTGGACGGCGTCCTCGATGAGGGTGAGGTTGCGGGGGCCGAATTGCCGCACCAGCCTCGCCGTGAGTCGCGATGACTCCCGGCGAAAGCAAACGCTCCATTCGGCTCCCGAATCCATGCCTCTATGATCCGCCGGAATGGTCGACGATCGGTCGCAGTTCAATGGCGCCGCCGAAAATGAGGTGAGGGCAACCCTTGGAGATCTCGATCGCCGCTTCTAGGGTTTCGGCCTGAATCACGTAATAACCTCCGACCGCTTCATTGGACTCCGCGAAGGGACCGTCGGAGACGAAAAAGTCCGGGGCCGGTCCGATCTTCTTGCCGGTCATTTCCAACTCGTCGCCACCGACGTAAGCGCCCTCCGCCCGGAGCTTCTTATTCCAGTCGAAATACTTCTGAAGTGCGGCCTGAGATTCGGCCGGAGACATCTCCGCAAAATCTCCCCCAGTGAGCAAAAGCATGTATTGGTTCATTTCTTCTCGTAGGCGCTCAGCGCCAACCATGTAACGACCGGGCCGCCTCGATTCCGACATGGAGCCGAAAAGAATTTTTTGAAAACTGCCAAAGCCCATGTAGGCGGGGATCGGATGTCCGTGCCGCTCCCCGCGAGAGCGTGAGGCGCTCCTTCAAACCAACTTCCGCAACTCGCCCGGCAGAATCCCTTTCAGCAAATCTAACACGCTCGGACTCGCCAACAACACCAAATACAACCCCACCAGGACAAACCGTGAAGCCCGGTAAACCACATCTGCCGTTCGAACCTTGATCACATCCTCAAAGCCCAAAGCTCGGTCGCGAGTCTTCGCCCCCACCGCCACGATCAGTTGTACGGGGACCACGACCCACAATCCGCAGAAGATCCAGGCGACGACGGAATTCATCCCCTTCGCGATGAAATCTCCCGCCAGATAGACCCCCAAAAGAATCCACCAGAGGTGGAATCCGACGCAAAAGATGAGGCAGAGAACCTTGGTTAAATCGAACCCGGTCTCTGCCTCCGGCTTACCGATAAGAAAACCGAATACCAACGTGCACAACACCGAGAGCAATCCGGCGACGACGACGCTCGTGACCGCGAGCGCCATCGACCAGATTGCAAGCTGAACCAGGGTATCGACGATCGGCAAACCAAAACTCTTCTAGCCCGCGACGCGCTTCAACTGCCCGGCGGCATCGTCGGTCACGAGACCGCCATGGTAGCAGAGGATCGCCCCAATGTCCATGCCGACTAACGACTTGACCGATTTCATCGCCAGCCCGTGGTCCGGCGTTGCCCAGCCCTCACTCGGTCCACTTAGCACTCCGTTCTCGGAGATCATTGAATCACCCGCGATGATCAGCTTCGAAGCGGGCAGATAAAGCGCCATGTGCCCGGGGGTATGACCGGGAGTCGCGACGATCACCGCGCCCGCCGACTTCTCAAGCACATCCCCATCCTTCACTGCGACATCGACCGTCGTGTATCGGAAATGCTTCATCCGCTCCGCCATCTCAGGATTCGCCTCGAGCCGCTCCGGCGGCGGCATCTTGATCGGCGTCAGCCGGCCTTCGATATAAGGGATCTCCGTCCCGTAGGCATAGACCGTTGCGCCGGTCTTTTCCTTCAAAGGGGCTAGTGATCCGATGTGATCCAAGTCTTGGTGAGTCAGCACGATCTGTTTGATGTCGGAGAGCTCGAACCCCTCCTTCTTGACCGCCTCTTCGATCAAGTCGATTTGGCCGGGGATCCCGGTATCGACGATGGTCAAGCCATGCTCCGGATCCCGAATGAGGCTCACATTCATGATCCTCACATCCGCCCCGAGGCTGAGAGGAAGCTCCAAGACGTAGAGTTCGTCGTTCACTTTCATAGTGCCCGTAAGCATATCGGACGTCGGGGGCGGGATCAGACCTACGGGAAAAATCATAACGAACGTCCTTCCTAAAGCTCCCAGCTCCGCTCAAGCGTGTAGTATCCGAGACAGATGACGGGGGACGTAGAAGTCGCGCAGGTAGAGGAATCGAGGTCGCGGTTCCGTTTCTTATGCGTGGAGGTACTCGTTCTCTGCTCGCTTCACCTCCCGAGCATCGTTGGCGCCATTCTTGCGCGCCCCGGAAGGACAACGGCCGACGTTTACTCAAAAAACGCGACCTACCACGTGGTGATGTTGCTTGCTTGGCTCGCCGTCTACCTGCTCGTGATGGTCACCGGCGACGAGCCGCTAACTTATTTCGGCCTCGGTCCCTGGCGATGGAAACGCGACCTCACGGTCTTCGCGCTATTTATTCCGGTTCTATTTCTTCAGTGGCTTGGAGGGAAAGAGCTTGATAAAATGGCGACGCCGCTACCTCCTTACGCTCAGCTCTCGCCGCTGTGGCTTATCGTTACCGTCGGTTTAGCGAAAGCCGTCTTTGAAGAAACCGTCTTCCGCGGGTACCTCATCCCTCGCCTTGAGGAGATAACCGGCAAGGCTTGGATCGCGGTCATCGGTTCGGCAAGCTTTTATGCCGTTACCGGCATCTCTCTTGGTTCGACCGGAATGCTTGGAAACTTCCTGTTCGGCTTGGTAGCGGGTGCGGCCTTCGTCAATTACCGCAGCCTCTGGCCGTTAATCGCGATGCACGCAACCATGTCCGTTTGGGCCTTACTGTCGGCGGTATCGGCCCTCCACGGAGTGCGATGAAGCTAAGTCTTACTCGCCGTCAGTGCATTTCCGCGGAAGTTGCGGTCCTGCTCATTTTCCAGCATCAGCCCCATATCCTCGAAATTCTTGGTTTGGCGGAGAAGAATTCGACATTCGATCGCTATCGAACGGAAGCGATGGCGCTGAGCACGATCTCACTGCTTGTTAAATTAGCTCTTTTCTGGCTAATCATTTTTCGCTCCGGCGATCCACTTTCCGATTTCGGAATTAAAAGACCGGAGTGGCGCAGAGACGGTCTGGTATTCGCACTTGCAGCGATAGGCTTTCTCGGCGCCTATGAAAATAGCTTTTACCGGGTCTTCTTTGGTCAGAGCCACGGAATATTTAGCGACGGGTACCTTGCACCTCTCTGGCTGCTAGGGATTCACTATGCCTTTGTGGGCATGGCGGAAGAGTCATTTTTCCGCGCCTATCTTATTCCGCGGTTCGAAGAATTGTTCGGTAAAACTTGGATCGCAGTACCTGCCCAAGCGATCATTTTCGGTCTCGGCCACGCTTACCAGGGCCCCCGTGGGATGCTTGAAGCGGGCGTGATGGGGCTCATCGCAGGCGTCCTCTTCGCGAAGTACCGATCCTTGTGGCCCCTGATGCTGGTGCACGCCGTTGGGGACTTCATTATTGTCTCTACACGGTAGAACGTTTGATGCCGTTTCGACGGCAGGTCCGCATCAGGTGTAGATTTTTGCATCCTCGCCCTCTATGCCTATGGCAGGTAGGTGCGAACATTCGAGCTCGCAGAAATGGCTGCGAACATCTCAGTAAAAGATCCAAGATCCCCGTTCGCCAGGAACTGCATGCCAAGGTTTCCAAGCACCGTCGCCTCCGCAGGACCCGCCAACACCGGCAAGCCTGACGCCGCCGCGAGAGTTCGGCAAAACACTTCGCTCTGCGATCCGCCCCCGCCGACGCGGATCGACTTGAACTCCCGACCCGTCATTGCGCCCAGTTGAGCCGGGAGCTTCGCCAGCGTTCCCGTTAGGCTCTGGAGGGCGAAACCCGCCCATTCGGCATGAGATTGCGGAGTCACTCCTGCCAGGTCCGAACAGGTCTCCACCATCGAATCTGGATTGAAGAACGCGGGATGCAACAAATCCACCGAGGCATCCCCCATCACGGCCGAGCCCAGCCATTCCGGAACCGATTCCGTCACGCCAAGCTCCGAGTGAATGCGGTTAATCACATAGAAGCCGGGCACGTTCTTCAACAAGCGAACCCGGCCATCCACCGTGCGCTCGTTCGTGAAGTTCGCGGCTTCCGCCTGTAGAGTTGCGATCGGCTCGTCGATAACGCAGCCGATCAGGCTCCACGTGCCGACATTGATAAAAATCTGGTCGTCTCGAAGATCTCCGAAGCCGGCCACGGCGGAAGCCGTATCGTGACTGCCCACGTTCGCGATTCGGATCCCGGGTGCGACCTCGCCTCCGAGCTGCCCCGGTTGACGCGGCTCGCGCGAAGGCACGGGCCACCCCGCAATCTCGAAGGCTTCCCGCGACCACTTGCCATCTAACCCCAGCAGTTGCGTCGTCGAGGCCTGGGTCAATTCGTGGTTTCGTTCGCCAGAGAGAAGGTAGGCGAGGAGATCTGGAAGCACCATCCAGTCCTTCGCGCGTTCCGGCAGCGAGGGATCTTCGGTGCGGCGAGCCACCAGTTGACAGATCGTATTGAAAGGCTGGTGCTGGATCCCGGTCAGGGCGTATAGCCGATCGCGAACCGGCGCCAACGACTCCAGCGCCGCGAGGTGCGAGAGGTCCCGATAGCAGACCGGGATGCCAATTAGTTCGCCACTCTCATCGAGAAACCCGTGGTCGACCCCCCAGGAATCGATCCCGACCGTCTTCGCGCCCGCCGACACCGCGTAATCCACCGCACGCCGGCAAAGCCCCATCAGGCGCTCCAGGTCCCACTCCAACCGCCCGTTTCGCTCAACCGCCTCGTGCGGAATCTGCTCGATCACCCCGAAAGAGATCGCGCCGTCGGAGAGAGTTCCGAGGGCGAATCGGCCGGAGGTGGCCCCAAAGTCGATAGCAACGGCGCGAGGGTTGGACATGAAGATTTCCCGCGTCAAGTTACCTTGCGGGGATCACTTAAGGAACCGGTTCAACGTAACCTTGATTTCTTCCACCCGCTCCGCCGGGGTCAGCGTGTTGGTCTCTTCCCCCACACTCCCGTAGACGCAGTCCTCAAGGTGGGTGGAAAGCATCAGCACCCCAAACTGGTCCAACGCCGCTCGGAGCGCCGCGACCTGAGTCAGGATGTCGACGCAATACCGCTCCTCATCGAGCATCTTCTGCAGCCCGTTCACCTGACCCGAGATGCGAGCCAGACGCTTCTTGGCATCTTGATGGACTGACTCTTTCATGACGTCATTATGCGGTTTCACCCCCATCCGGTCAGCGATTGGATGGGGGCGAAGAGCCCTACTTAATCGAGTAGAGGCTCTGGCTAGTGTAGTAGATGACTCCGCCCACACCGATCGCGAGGCTGCTCGCCGGGAGGTTATAGCTGGTACTGAAAAGTCCGCCGATTTTCTTCGACCAAAGCGGTCCCGTCCCATTGAAGGCGTAAAGGACTCCGTCGGACACGAAGTTCACCGTTCCATCTGCGGCGAGGGTTAGATTGGAGCTTTGGAAGTAGTCATTGGAGGAAGCGATCGACCACGTTCCCATAATTGCGCCGGAGGGAGAAATTAGCCGCACGCCTCCTCCTCCGAACCCGTAGATCGTGCCGTCTAGACCAATCGCAACGTTCCAATTCACGCCGGACTGGTTCCACTTAATGTTCCCGGCCGGGTCGATGGCGTTCAACCCACCTGCGCGCCAGACGTAAATCGTGCCATCCGCACCGATTGACGGAGTGCCGATAACTTGGTTTGTCTGAGTTAGGGACCAGTTCACCCCGCCCGCCACATTGAGCGACCAAAGCGTGCCGAAGCTGTCGCCGACGTACAGCGTCCCGTCTTTGGCGATCGCGACGTCGCCATTGAGCGTGCTGTGGGGGGTCTTGAAAGTCCAGGCCAGCTTGCCATCCGCCGTCAAAGCAACCAACCGGCTTTGCGGGAAGTAGATCAAGCCGTTCTGACCGAGCGAAGGCGAACTGTTTCCGCCGTAGGGGGCCGACCAGCGTACGGTTCCGTTCGAGTTCAACGCGTAGGCGTAATAGTTCGATTGGAAGTACACGGTACCGGTCGGACCAACCAGCGCAGAGCCCTGAACGATTTCTGGCCGGGACGCGGTTCCTGCGCTCAGCGCAAAGCTCCACTTCTTCGTTCCGTTCGCTTCGTAGGCGTAAAACTGGCCGTCGGTGTGGTCCGCCGCGGTATCGGCAGTATAGATAGTGCCATTGGAAGCCACGACCGGGGCGCTCGTGTAGATGCGTCCCAAGACCGAATGACTGAGCGAACCGTTTGCGTTGTACACGCGGAGCCCCGCCTCATTGCGAAGATTGTCGTAAACCTTACCGTCCAGACCGAGATAAATCGTTCCCAAGTCCGGCAGTGCGGCAAAGACCGTTCCGGTGGGATCGTAAATCGCCGTACTGGTGAAGATCAATCCGCCATGCGCCACCGCGATATTCTCAATGGAGCCTGCCGGCTTCGACCATTTCACCGCCCCCGCCGGAGTGAACGCGAAGAGCATCGCCGTGTCGTTCAGAGAGGAACAATAGAGCGTGCCATCGGGACCGACGGCGGTTGTGGACTGCGCGCCTCCCGCGGGCACCGCGGCGGACTGCCACTTCAAAGCGCCTGACGGGGTCAGAACCTTAAAGGTCGCCGTTCCCGCGACCGTCGAGATACCAAGGTAAATCGAGCCGTCGCTTGCAAAGACCGGAGTCCCATTGGTCATCGGGTAGGCGTTCTCCGACCAAGCCAGGTTCCCGGCGGCTGTGTAGCTGTAAACGCGTCCAAGATTATCGGCGATGATCACGCCTCCTGCCGGGTTCACTGCGGGCGTCTTTGCCGGCGCCTTGAGACGGGCCTGCCAAAGCAACGTGCCCGTCGAGCTGAGAGCAGACAAGACCGCATTGTTCGCAATGTAAACCGTGCCATCCGCCGCGACCGCCGCGGGGTTCTTGTACGTCGCGGCCGATGGGTCGTTGTAGTGCCAGGAAACGGTCCCGTTAGGATGGATCGCGGAAAGGCCTCCTCTAATTCCACCCACATAAATCGTGCCATCGGGCCCCACGGCGATCTGGCCCTTCACAAAGCTGCCGTCGGCAATCCAGTTGAGGCTTCCTGCCGCATTTACCGAACTGAGATGTCCCGCCAAATCTACGTAATACGTGTCGCCGTTCGTACCGGCAGCCATTCCACCGAGAGGATCAGGAGGCGTGGTCCACTTCGACCAACCCAGCACCCCGATCGCGCCCGATCCGGTGCTCCGACCGGTGTTCGCGATATCGCCTCTTGCCTTAGGGTACGGCGAGTTCGCCGGCCCGGTCGCCTGCACAATATCGAACAGCCACGCGCTCTGGTCGTTACCCAAAACCGTGACCTGAACCTGACCAACCCCCGTCGGCAAAGTGGTAACCGGGAACGTAGCCGTTGTCTGACCGGCAGGAATCGTAACCGTCGCCGGAACCGAGGCAATCGTCTTCGACGAGGTCAATTTAATGGTGTAACCACCCGCCGGGCTGGGAACGTCGAGGTGGATCGAGCCCATTGCGGTGGTCCCGGCCACTACCGTAGTGGGGCTAACCTGAACAAATGCGGTAGGAGGATTGACGGCCGCCAACGCCCAGGTCGAGATGCCATCCACCGTTGCCGTAATGCGCCCATAGTGTGGAAGCGCGGTAGGAACCGTATGGCCGACGACGGTCACGGTCTTCGCTCCCGCGGGAACTGTAACCTGGTCGGGAACGGTGAGTTCGCTTATGTTCGAAACGAGCTGCACGACTTGACCGCCGGCCGCAGCCGCCTTTGCCAACGCAACGACAATGTTCATCGGCTTGCCGCCCTCAACCGTATTTGGAGTCAGCTTGACGGACTGCAAAGCGTTCGGCGTTACGACCACCGGCGTCGTGACGCTGTAGATGTCTGCCGACGCGGTGATCGTGGCGGAGTGGTTGCTCGTAACCGAACTGGTCGTGATTTTGAAGGAGGCGCCAGATTGGCCCTCGGCGAGAAATACGCTTGCGGGAACCCGAATCGCGGGATCGCTCGAGTGCAACTGGACCGTCATGCCGCCATACGGAGCGCCGAATTGGACGTTGACGAGGCCCGTGGCACTCGCTCCACCCAAAATCCCATCGGGCGCCGTCACGCCGGTGACCGCATCGCTGTTTATCGTGACCGAGTACTTCTTTGTCGACCCATTGGCGGATGCCGTCACCACGGAAACCGTGTGCACAAGTACGGGATAGTAGTCGGCCGCGAATGTGGTTGCGCTCTGGCCGGCGGGGATCGTAACGGTAGAGGGCAGAACGACCGGCCCTGTACCGGAGAGAGTTACAACGGTTCCGCCGGCCGGAGCCGCGGCGGAGATCGCCACCCGTCCTCTAACGGTGATCGGGCCGACGACGGCGTTCGGCGCGAGCGATAGGCCCGTAAGGGTTTGTGCAGAAGCCGCGAATGGCAGAATCGCGAGTGAAAGTAGAAGCAATGGAGTTCGCCCGAGGCGAAGATGGCAAGTTGGCATTTGGATTCTCCCTCAGAAACCACTTTGCTCCTTTCTTCCCGTCGGGCACTAAGCCCCAAGCCGAAATGTTCCCTAAAACTGTCAGTAAATGAGGCTTTAGTTCTGATTCGCTATCCCGGCAACTTGGCAAGAATTTTCCACCGACTGACAACGCGACTTGCATAGAAGACGGACCTCCGAGACACTGTGCGCGACCTGCCCTTCGACGAGGTGGCGACTGACGACCATGCAGCACGAGCGGTAAACTGCCTTCCTTCATGGCGCAAAGTTTTCGACTTACCGATACGCTGACGGGACAGGTCAAGAACCTGTCGACGGTAGAACCTGGGCACCTCAAGTTCTATTCGTGCGGGCCGACGGTCTACTCGTACGCTCACATCGGAAACTTTCGCAGCTTCCTCACGGCCGACCTCATCGTGAGGACCGCCCGCGCCATCGGCTGGCGGGTCACTTGGGTTAGCAACATCACCGACGTCGGCCACCTTACGGACGATGACGTCGCCGATGCCCAAGGCGAGGACAAGATGGAGAAAGCCCTCCGGAGCAAAGAGGGCGAGCAGTTTCACAACGTCTGGGAGCTCAGCGAGTACTACACCGCCGCCTACATCAAGGACTGGCAAAACCTCAACCTCGTCGAACCAGAGATTCGGCCTAAGGCCACCCAGCACGTCCGCGAACAGATCGTCGCAGTCGAGGAGCTGATCGAAAAGGGTCACGCCTACGAGACTCCGACCGGCGTGTACTTCTCGATCGATTCCTTCGCAGAGTACGGCAAGCTCAGCGGCAACACGCCGGAAAACCTCCGCAAGGCCGTCCGCGATGTCGTCGTCGACGACAACAAGCGCGAACCCGCGGACTTTGCGGTTTGGAAGAAGGACGACAAGCACCTGATGCAGTGGTTCTCCCCTTATGGCTGGGGGTTCCCGGGCTGGCACATCGAGTGCACCGTCATGGCGATGAAGTACCTCGGCGAGACCCTCGACCTCCACAGCGGCGGCGAAGACAACCGCTTCCCCCATCACGAGTGCGAAATCGCCCAGAGCGAAAGCCTTACCGGCAAGCCGTTTAGCAATCACTGGGTCCACACCCGCTTCCTCCTCGTCGACGGCGAGAAGATGAGCAAGTCGAAGGGCAACTTCTACACCGTGCGCGACCTCCTCGCGAAGGGCGCCGACCCGCTCGCGATTCGCTTCGCGCTGATGTCGACCCACTTCACCAAGGAACTGAATTTCACCATTCAGGGCCTTGCCGACGCCGCCGCAAACATTGAACGCCTCCGTCGCGCAGATGCCGCGGTCACGGCCGCGATCGACGCGAAGCGGGAAGGCGCCGACGTGCTGGGCGAGCCTCTCAAAGAGATTTACGGCCAGGCCCTTGAGGCAATGTGCGCCGACCTCAACACCTCGGTCAGCGTCGCCAAAGCTTTAGAGGGCGCCCGAGTCATACAGCGCGAAGCCGAAGGAATGTCAGCGGCTTCCGCCGCTTCCGCCCTTAACTTTCTCGACCGGATGAACGATCTGCTTGGCATCGTGCGCAGCCACTACGACACGGGCTTGACTACCGCCGCAAAGCCGGAAGTCGACGAAGCAATGATCGAAGCGAAGATCGCGGAACGGGCGGCGGCAAAGAAAGCGAAGGACTTCGCTCGCGCGGACGCCATTCGGGGTGAATTGGACGCGATCGGAATCGAACTACGCGACACTCCCCAAGGTACTTCTTGGGCGATAAAGACCGTGAGCATCGTCTAAATTACCCAGGCATTGTTGCGGAGTTTTGGCTTACTGCATAGTTGGATGGATAACCACCTAATAGTATAAATTTAGGCGATGCCGCCGACCGCAACATGTCTTCGGTGATCCCCGAACCACTCAGCAGCTTTCTGTTTGGCCTGCCTACCATTGAGGCGGCCCAGGCTACGCCCAACTTCGACCGCGAACGCAGTCAAAACCGGGAGGCAGCGCTCCGAACGGAGCCGAGGGAAGAGTCGGCGGAGTGGAACGAGCAACTCGCCTGGGTGCTGATCGACCGGGGTCAACTTGAGCAAGCTCGATGGCACGCCCAGAGCGCGCTCCAACTTGCCACCGACGCGAACGACGAACATCATATCGGCGACGCCCTCCGCACCTTGGCCAACGTCCAAATCATGCTTGGCGACATCGACCGAGCGCGCCAAAGTGTCGCCCATTTGGAGGGTTACGGCTACGTAAACAAGCAGGTCGCGTACGCCCGCTACATGGAGGTTCGGGGCCTTCTCAGCCTTCGTACCGGCAATTTAGAGTCACGTCTCTTCTTCGAAGGCGAATCCCGCTTCCGCGCCGCCATCCGCGCCTACCAGCTGCTAGACGACGAACCCAGCGCGGTCCGCAGCCTCGTCGGTCTCGCCTCCTGCCTCGCCGCGAGCGGCATGTACCAAGCCGCGGCCGAAGCCGCCATCGACGGCCTACGCAAGTGCGTCGCCCACGAGATTTGGCGCTACGTTCCGGCCCTGCTTCTGTGCCGCGCCTTGGCCCTGCGGGACTTAGGAATTCATGGCCCCACCCACGCACTCTTCGAAGAAGCGATCGAATGGGGACTCGCGGTGCAGGACATCCCGAACCTGAACCGGCTGTACATTGCCTACGGAATGCTCATCGGCTACTCCGTCAATCAAGCCGACCTGAGTGAACTGCCCCACGCCGAGGCCATGTTCCTTAAGGCCGTCGAACTCGGCCACGCTTCGAACGCGAAGTTCTTGACCAGTGAGGCCTATTTCAGCCTCGCGGCCCTCTACCGCAAGCTGGACATGACCGAGAAAGCGGACGAAGCCGCCCGGCTAAGCAGCCTCGTCGTGCAAGACGCGGAAGCCGAGGCCGAACCAGAGGAAGATAAATATGGCCTTGAAGCCGCCCAGCAATCGCTGGATGCCTCGCGCCACGAGCGCTTCCGGGTGCGGATGCGCGAGACGATCGAGGGCACGCCAGACGCCCTCTTTGTCCTGGATCCGATTTTCGGCGTGAACGGCGGCATCGCGGACCTTCTCAATGAGTTCCGAAACACGGCCGGCAATCAACTCTGCAAGTGCCATCCGACCGATGTCCATACGTTGACCCAACTCGAAAGCTTCACCGAGTTCGCCGGAATTCGCGAGCACGTGATGGCCGCGATCCAAGACCGGCGCATCTTCGAAGATGAGATTCGCACCGGCTGCGGCGTAGACCATTGGATTGCACGCCGAGTAGTCCCCGTGGGCGATGGGGTCGCGATCACGATGCGCGACGTCACCCTACAACACGATGCAGAAGTAGCTTTGCGCGAGGCTGCTCAACATGCGCTAGAGGCGGATCGGGCAAAGACGGAGTTCCTGGCTAACATGAGCCACGAGGTCCGAACGCCCATCAACGGCGTGCTCGGCCTGGCCCGATTGCTGGAGGAGACGTCGCTCGACGGCATCCAGCAACAGTACGTGAATGGCATCGTCTCAAGCGCGGACATCCTCCTTGCGGTGATTGGCGACATTCTTGATTTGTCCAAGATTGAAGCCGGAAAGGTGGAGTTTGATCGGCTTCCTGATGACCTTCACAAGCTCGTCAAGGATGTCGTCGGCCTCTTCCGTGGCCAGGCGCAAGCGCGCTACGTGACGATCGACGCAGAACTCGACGACCGGCTTCCCGCCTTTGTCGAGGTCGATTCCACTCGCCTGAAACAGGTCCTCGCAAACCTGATCGGCAACGCGGTCAAGTTCACCTCGAACGGCACGGTGTGGGTCTCCGTGAGGCCTGCGGGCGAGAATATACGTTTTGAGATCGCGGATACCGGAGTCGGAATCGCCGACGACCGATTGGAGTACGTTTTCGAGCCCTTCCGCCAGGGATCTCAAGCGGCCCGTTTGCAGGGCGGTACGGGGCTTGGCCTTACCATTTCCCGACGCATCGTCGAATTGATGGGTGGCCAGATCGGCGTACGAAGCCGTCTCGGCCAAGGCAGCACCTTCTGGTTCGAGGTGCCTTTGCCGGCAACCACCGCCGAGCCCTCCGCGCCCCCCGTCTCCGTGCCGACTACCCTCGCGGGACTGAAAGTGCTCCTCGTCGAGGATAACGCCGTGAACATAATGGTCGCCGAAGGCATTCTCCGCGGCGTCGGCTGCGGCGTAGAAATCGCTCGTGACGGGCACGAGGCACTGGAGAAGTCGCTTAACGACAACTATGCCGCGATCCTAATGGACGTCCGAATGCCCGGTATGGACGGGCTGGAAGCCACTCGCTTGATCCGCGCCCGCGAACAGTCGACCGGCAAACGCATCCCCATCTTGGCCCTAACCGCGAGCGCATTTACCGACGACCGGGAGGAGTGCCTCGCCGCCGGCATGGACGGATATCTGGGCAAGCCATTCACGGCCGAAGCTTTGCGATCGACGCTTGCGCGATTGGTCCAGCCGGATTCGAACAAGCCTGCCTAGTCGGCGATCTTCTCGGACTATCGGACGTTATTTAGATTGCACCCGAATCGATCGACATGAGGCGAATGGCTTCCTACAGAAAGTGGTTCGATGGCCCATTGATGAGAAAGCCGGGGCTCGGCACAGAGCTCGTTTGGCGGATTGAAGAAGTGCGTCAAAAGCGTTCTTGGAAGGTCGCGACAACTGGGCTTGTCATCTTCACGTTAGGCCAGATCTGGCAAACGAGCGACGGAGCCAGCCTGATCCTCGGCACTATTCCCGGCAGCGTCCTGCTTCTGATTGGCGGGTTGGGCTTTCTCATTCGCCAAACCCTTCGAATCGACCCGGTAAATCGCACATTCAAATGGCGCCAAAGTACGGGCCTGTTTACTCGCCAATGTGAGGGGAGCTTAGATAACGGATGCCGATTGGTGATCTGGGAGCATGCCGAGGCAACCTCGGATGGACAGATGGGCAAGGCGGCCGAGTTCCAGTTCATCAACTTTGAGTCGGCTGCACCTGACGTTCGTGTGACGATCTACCGAACAGAGGGCCGGCTCATTCAGGGCGCGGTGAACGAACTGCAAAAGGAGCTCGGCATCCCAATCACCGTCGGGAGCCGTTCGTTGATGCTCGATGGCGTGTCGGCGAGCTACTTGCCGTTATCTGACCACGGCACCCGAAGCATCCTCGAAAGATCGGATACCCGGTTGCGAGTCGCGCCGGCCCCCATGCAAGCGCTGTCGGTAAGTCTCCCTCTGTTGGCGGTCGGCGGGCTTTTTCTTCTTGCGTGGCTCAATCAACTGCCACTGTCGCTTCTGTCCGTGCTCGGAGCGTTGCACGGAATCTGGCTTGTCCTTGCCGTCTTGTGTCTGGCCGGAAGCCTGCTCCCCGCGCTTCGTGAATTGGTTCACGGTCCTGAGGAGACGGCCTTCGAATTTCTCGGCCGAGACCTACGGGTGGTCGCGGAGACGCCGAGCGGGCTCCGGAGGACGGTCGGCACTTGCGACCTTTCGACGGTGAGGACGTTCCTCTATCGCCACAGCAAGTTCGCGAGTGTGCGGAGTCTCTTGCTGATTCCGCGCGCTAATACGATAACACCAAGAATTCTGGCGGGACACGACGAAGCGACGATTCGCGCGGCGACGGATTGGCTGGCGGAGAAGCTTGGCGAGAGCCGGTCGCTCCCCCAGTCGTTCGACCTGCCCCCGCCCTCAACCTTCAAGATCCCCTTTTTGCAGTCGAAGAAATACGCGGTGGCCCTCGTCAGTTTCGGCGTGTTTCTCGCCTATCTATATTTGAACGGCCAAACCTAAAACTCTTCGGCCGTCAACAGCCGGAACCGGTTCTCGCGTGCGTTGCTCCTCTCTAGCAAAACCGCCTCCGGCGTCAAACCGGCGGTGACTTCTTCCACGGAATGATGCCCCTCCGGGTTCATCACTTTCAGCCAGATCTCGCGCAGCGCATCCGACATCTCTTCCACCGTTCCCGTCGAACGATCCAGCTTGTCGAGTTCCGCCAGGGCCGAATCCGTCACTTCCTGCGTGCCCGCGACCACGGAGCGGTTGCGGGACATCGTGTAGTCGCCGTCGTAGTCCAGTTTGTAGTAAAGATCCTCGGCTGGCGTGTCGTTCACTTCAGCGAAGAGGCTTCGCGCCACGAGGGGCGACGCGCTGAAATCGGAAAAAGCCCGCTTCAACGGCGCGCTCATGGAAGTCGCGACACGCTGGATGGTCACATCGGCCTCGCTTCGGTTATAGCCTTCCTTACTGGCGAACTCCAAAGCGGCCACCCGGACCGCCTCGACGTCCGACTGCTGGCCAATGCCCGCGTAGATCAGCCGGTCATAGATCTCGTAGATCTTGCGCCCCTGCCGACGGAAGGTGAAGACGAGGATTCCGTCTTCGCGGGAGACCGCGAACACCGGCGATCCCTGCGAGAGCTTGCCCTCGATATATTGAGCCCGATTCCCAATCCCTTCCTGCCAATCGTACGGCGTGTACATCAAGTGTTTATACTCGCCCGCTCCGCCCCTCGTTCGCCTACCAGCGATGGTGGACGCGAGCCCGGATTCGCCGGTTGTAGAGAATGCGAACCGCTTGCATCACTTCGACGGGTAGCGGATCGAAATCCGAGGCGGCGCAGTTATCGACCACCTGGTCCGGACGCTTCGCGCCGGGGATAGCACACGTCACCGCGTCGAACATGAGAATCCATCGAATGGCCATCTGAGCCATCGTCATCCCCTCGGGGACCAGCCTCCTCAGTTGTTCGACCGCCTCGAGCCCCTCCTCGTAAGGAATGCCGGAGAACGTCTCCCCTTTGTCGAAACCGGCGCCGTCGCGATTGAAGGCTCGGTGGTCGTCGGGAGCGAACTGGGAATCCGGTCGCATCTTGCCGCTCAGCATTCCGCTGCTGAGGGGAAGCCGGGCGATAACGCCAACGTTTAGGCGCCGGGCTTGGGGCAAAAATAAATCAGCCGGGCGGTGGCGGAACATATTGAAGATGATTTGGACGGACTGGCAATTCGGATAGCCCATCGCCTTCAGCCCTTCTTCCACGCGCTCGACGCTCACGCCCCAGTACTTGATCTTGCCGTCCGTGACCATATCCTCCAGCGCGCCGAAGACCTCCGGCATGTAGTGCACGGTGGTCGGGGGACAGTGGAGTTGGACGAGGTCGAGGGAATCCGTGCCGAGGTTGGAGCGGCTGCGATCTACGAACGCTTCGAGGTTCTTGGCCGTGTACCCTTCCGACTCGTGGGGGTTGAGTCGACGGCCGACTTTCGTTGCGACGAAGATCTCCTCGGATCTTTCTTTCCGCAGACGCTTGATGAGTTGCTCGCTACGACCGTCGCCATAGACGTCGGCGGTGTCGAAGAAATTGACGCCGAGGTCGACCGCCTTATGCATGGCCGCCATCGACTCGTCGTCTTGCACCGGGCCCCACGTGCCGCCGACGGCCCAGGCCCCAAAGCTAACTTCGGACACGTTCCAACCCGTGCGTCCGAGAGTTCGGTAGTTCACACGCGAAGGCTACCTTTCGAACTATCCGGAAAACTCTGGCGGCACGAGAACTCGCAACGCCTTCGGCACGATTTTGAATTTCATCGGTGTCTGGGCGTAGATTTCGCCGTCCACCGTGACTTTCTTGGAGGGGGTGGTCGTGATCGTCCCGCCTGTCGTTTCCTGGGTTCTTACTTCCGGTAGGTGCCCTTGCCGGCCCGTTGCAAGGGCGAGGCCGAAGCGGATGAACGCCGACTTGCGTGCGGTGGCAAGGGCATAGAAACTCAACTTCCCTTCCGTGATGCTGGCGGTCTCGGAAAGCCGGAACGGGCCGGCGTGGTACCGGCCGTTTCCGATAACCGCGAGCATCGTTTCGAATTCCTCCGTGCCGTTTTCGGTTTCGAGCTTGACCTGGAAGGGCTGGACGGTCGCCATGGCTTTGACCAGAGCCACCACGTACACGAAGCGTCCGTACTTGTGCTTCATCGGATCCGTGAGTGCCGCGGCGATTCTTGTGGTGAGACCGATGCTGGCCACGTTGAGGAAGTAGTCGTCGTAGGCGTACCCGAGGTCCACGTTTGTGACTCTCCCGCTCGCGATGGTCTTTGTGGCGGTGGCGACATCGGCCACGATTCCCAGGTCCCGCGCGAAGGCATTCCCGGTGCCTAACGGCAGAACGCCGAGGGTTGACTCTGAATCGACGAAGTACTTTGCCGTGGCACTGAAGGTCCCGTCCCCACCTCCGATGATAACCAGCGGCGTCTTCGCAGCGACGGCCTTTTTGACCGCGTGCTGAAGCTTGTCGACCTTCTGGAATTCTTGAGAGTCGACGAGATGCACCCCCGCCTCCTTCAGGTGAACCTTGGCCTGCTCATACCAATCCTTCCCCCGCCGGCTGTGGGTGTTCACGAGCAACACCGCCTTCGTATTCAGTTGATCCGGTCGTTCGGTTGTCAGAGTGGTAGAAGTATCGCCCATCCTCGCGTCTGACGACAAATCTGGCGTTTTGTGTCAAATAGGAACCGCGTAGCTTCTATCGCCGCTAGTCAGGTAGGGTCCCCAACACCTCTTCCAGCAACGCAAGATCCGCCAGATCCTTCGCCCGGCCCGCTATGCGCTTTGATCTTACGAAATCTTCGAGGCCAATCACCGGCACGATGATTCCTCCAATTGAAGCCTCCGAACGACGCTTCCAAGCGTCCTCAAAGCGGTCGTCGCCCAAGAAATTCAAAATATCGATGGCTTGAGGCTTCGCTCCGAGGGTGATCATTTGTCGCTCATCTTCCCAGAAGGGCCGAAGCATTTCATCGCTAACTTGGAACCCGAAGTCGCGCAGGGCTTCTGCTAGGCGTGCGGTGTTCTCTGAAGATCGCTGCATCCAAAGATCGATATCCTCGGTGTACCGGGGCCTCGCATAAACGGCTAAAGCCGTCGAACCAACCACAAGGAATTCAACGTGGTGGGTACGAAGTAATTCTAATAGTTCGAGCAAGTCCGGGTGCATCGGGTTTCCAAACGCGCATTAGCTCCACAAACAGGTCCGCTCTCTCTTGTACTGTCCGTTCGCGCCACTCGCGCGCTCGCTCGCGCTCGAGATCGGCAGCGGGGCCGATAGCTAAGTCAGAGGCGGGGCGAACGCGTCGTTCCACTAGGTGAAGTTACCCTCTTCTGAAAGCACGACCGGAAATCCTGATGCGGGTTCAATAGATGGACTCCGATGATTCTCTTTGGCTTGACCTTTCAAACCCCGCCTGTCCCGGAAGTCAAGGTCGTTTTCCTCGGAACCGGAACGCCACGGCAAGACCCGGATCGGTCGGGGCCGGCGGCGGCGGTGGTTTATGGGGGGCAGGCGTATCTCGTCGACTGTGGGCCGGGGGTAGTGCGCCGAGCCGCCTTGGCCGCGCGGCAAGGGACGAAGGAATTGGCGGCGCCGAACCTCAAGACGGTCTTTGTCACCCACCTTCACTCCGACCACACCCTGGGCTATCCGGACTTGATCTTCTCGCCGTGGGTCGTCGGACGCTCGGACCCGCTCCAGGCGTTCGGTCCGAAGGGACTGGATCGGATGACCCAAAACCTGGAAGCCGCCTACGCGGAAGATATTCAAATCCGAACCGAAGGTCTGGAGCATGGCAATCGGACCGGCTACAAGTTGAACGTTCACGAGATCAAGCCGGGGCCTATCTTCCAGTCGGGTGATCTCAAGGTTACGGCCTTCCCCGTTAAGCACGGCACTTGGGAATTTGCTTATGGGTATCGGTTCCAGGCCGGCAGCAAAGTCATCGTGTTCTCGGGCGACACTGCGCCCTCCGATGAACTGATCAAAGCCGCCGCCGACTGCGACGTGCTCGTCCACGAGGTCTACTCGAAGGACGAGTTCGCGCCGGAGAACCGGAAGGGTGGGGACGACTGGCCGACGTACATGAAAGCGTTCCACACGTCGGCGACGGAACTCGGAAAGATCGCCGCTCAGTGCCACGCGAAGGCGCTTGTGCTGACTCACGTCCTGCGCCGAAAAGCGACCGACGCGGACCTCATCGAGGAAGTGAGGCAGGGCGGTTACGCGGGTCCGGTCACGGTTGCAAAGGATTTGGACATCGTCACGCCCTAAGCACTTGGCGGATCGTTAGACAAGGTAAGGTCGGACGTGAAACGGTACGACTTGGGGCCACCGCCCGATGACGAGTTTGAGCCGAATTCAGAACCAGGCGTGCTTCGCAACCGCCTCGGGTTGAAGCGATCATTCGATGTCGAATTGGCTGAGTCCCAATTGTTAAAGCTGGCTCAAGACAAAAGCTACTTTCAGATTTCCCCCGACACCAGGATCACCGTTCGCCTGATTCAAGAGCTTCACGAGTCCTGGCTTGGCTCCCTGTATGACTTCGCGGGTAGGATCCGGACCGTTGATCTTGCCAAAGATACGGTCCGCTTTGCCCCTGCCGTCTACTTGCCCGGAAGCCTGGCGGCACTCGACAAGGTTCTTGAAGAGCACACTCCTTGCTCCGGCATGGATTTAGATCGATTGGTGTATGCGATCAGCGCTACCCACGCTGAGCTTGTATTAGTACATCCTTTTCGGGAAGGGAATGGTCGCGTCTCCCGTTGGGTAGCCGACCTGATGGCGCTTCAAGCAAACTGTCTTCCACTAAATTGGAAATTCAATTTGAATACCCAGGAGCGTCAGGCGAAATACTTCGCCGCCTTGCGACGAGGGTTTGCCATGGACTTCAGCGCTTTGCAGGCACTTGTCCGCGAAGCTCTCGAATCCGCTCTTCCGTCAACTCAAGATCCTTTGGCTGAAGAATGATTCCCTCACAGGCGGAGCTTGAAATCACGCTCTGAGTGATAAGAAAATCGCGGTCTGCCTTGTCCTTAATGTAGCGGTTTGAATCAACCAAGCTTGCCATCTACTTATTCTACGCCGATTCAACCAGTCCTGCCCTCAGCTTGCGTGGCGATACATTCCGGTCATCGCCATCCCGTACCTCAGCCTAGAGTGCCACAAGGTAGAATCCGCGCGAACCCATGGAACTGGATCTCTCGATTTTCAAGAAGAACTACCTCGTTGTCGGACTCACGGACGAGCAGGTCCGGTTGGTGGCGGAGTTGGCGGAGTTTAAGGTCGTCAACAACGGTGTCGAGATCGTACGGATGGGGGCGACGGACCCGGATCTGTTCGTGATCATCGACGGGCACGCCATGGTTTACGCAAAGGAAGGCACCGTCCTCGGCGAGCGCGGTCCCGGCTCCGTGATCGGAGAGATCACGCTGGTGGACAACCAGCCACGATCCGCTTACGTGACTGCAAAGGGTGCATTGACGATCGCGAAGTTCGATGGCGCGAAGCTCCGGAAGTTCATGTTCGCGAACAAGGACATCGGGTTTATCATGCTGAGCAACCTCTCCCGCGTCCTGTCGATGCGGCTTCGCGAAGCTTCGAGCACTATCGAGGACCTGCAAGGACAGTTGTCCGATCCTTGGCGGTTGATTCAGTAGCGACTGACGGCCTATTTTGAAGAGGACACAACAATTTCCGACCTCCTCTTACGCTGCCTCTTGTGCGTTGCAATCGGAGCAATGTTCACTTTCGCTGTGGCGGACAACCACGATCGAGTGGTAATTTCCGTTGCCGAATTTGGGGCGAAGCCAAACTCGCTTGAAGACGCAACGCCGGCGTTTCAGCGGGCCATTGCAGCGGCGCGGGCGTTTAAAGGGCCGGTAGTTATCGATGTACCTCGCGGGCGGTACGACTTCTTCTCGCCTCACGCCACTCGGCGGCGATGCTACTTCAGCAATGCGACCGAGGCCGGCTCGGACGCGATGCGAACGATCGCCCTCGACCTTTCGGATTTGACCGACGTCACGCTTCGAGGGCACGAGGCGCGCTTCGTGATGCGGGGCAAGATGACCATGGTCGCGGCGGAGCGCAGCCGAAACCTCTCACTTTCCGGGCTAGAATTCGACTTCGCACGCCCCACCGTTTCCGAGATCGCTGCCGTTGAGAAAGGCGAGGGTTACTGGATTGGCGTGGTTCACCCAGACTCGACTTACCGGCTGGAGGGGAACCGGATCCGGTGGGTGGGCGAAGATTGGAGCGCCTTCCACAACTTGACCCAACACTTCGACCCCGAGACCCAAACTACCTGGCGGGGGGACGACCCGACGGCGGGGGCGACCTCGGTACGCGAGACTGCCCCAAGGCATCTTCGGTTTGAGACCCCCTCCCAGGTTGTCGTGGGAAGGACGTTCCAGTTCAGGGACATCACTCGAGACGAAGCCGGAATGTGGTTCTCCCGCTGTAAAAATGTGTCGATGGAGCGCGTGAAGATCCGGGCGATGGCGGAATTTGGCGTGCTCTTCCAGTTCACGGATACCGTCACCATAAAGGAAATCGAAGTCGCCCCGACAACCGAAAGCGGACGGACGTGCGTGGCGAGCGCAGATATCCTCCATTTTTCGGGCTGCCGGGGAAAGATCGCGATCAGGAATTCGGTGCTGAGCGCCGCCCACGACGACGCGATCAACATTCACGGCACCCACCTGCGCGTCATGCAAGCGGAGGGACGGGATCGGATTCGCGTCCGCTTTATGCACGACCAGACTTGGGGTTTCGCCGCCTTCGCCCCGGGGGATGAGATCGAGTTTGTCCGTAAGGACACGCTGCTTCCCTATGCCTCCGCCAAGGTTAAAGCCCTGGAGATGGGGGCGGACCCGCGGGAACAGATCTTGACCCTCGATCGACCTCTGCCGTCGGTGTTGGCCTTAGACTCGGACGCGGTTGAGAACGTGACGTGGACGCCCTCCGTCGAGGTCTCGGAGTGCGAGATTTCCCGGGTCCCGACGCGGGGAATCTTGGTGACAACACGTCGGCCAGTACGCATCACGGGAAATCGATTTAACCGCATCCCGATGCCCTCGGTGCTCGTCGAAGACGACGCGCGCGGATGGTACGAGTCCGGTTCGGTTCGTGACCTGCTGGTTTCCGGAAATACATTCTTCGAGTGCTCCGGGCCGGTCGTTGAGGTGAATCCGCAAATCGCCAAATACGCCGGGGCTGTGCACCAAAACATCCGCGTCGAAGCGAACCAATTTGTCCACTGTGGTTTCCCGTTCGTCAACGCTCGCGCGGTCGACGGGCTTCGGGTCCTTCGCAATCGATTCCTCGCAAGCAATCCCGCTCCGGCCGACCTCGCGCGGATGAGCCAATGTCCGGATGCCCGCATTGAAGGCAACGTCACCGTTCTGAAACACTAGGCGTGAGCCCCTGGTTGATTGCTCCGTGGCGCTCCAACGGAAATAGTCGGAAGAACTACAACACCGCTAATTCCGGCCCTTAGCACTATACGTGCTGCGACAAGTAGCGGCGATAGAGCTCACAGGCCACGGTCAGGCGGTTGTCCGGCGTCAGTTTCAGCACGCCGGCGGCGATCAAGCGCTGGTAGCCGTCCGCTTGTGACACCGTCGAATCGGTGAGCGACGTCTTCAACGCTTGCATCACCGTCGGCAACTGAGTGACCGAGACCAGGATGCGCTTCAGGTGGTCGCCGAAGGCGCCATCGTCTCGGTCCGCGGTCGACATGAGGGTCGTAAAATCCATTTGCCCTCGCGCCACGACGTCCAAAGCACGTCGTGTGAGGAACGGCTGGCCTCCGAGCAAGGCCTGTAGCTGTTCGACCTCGGCCCGGCGCGTCAGAGGCGAGCCGTAGCGGGCATTCAGATCGGAAGTTTGGTCCAGGTTGAAGCTTTGCAGCGGAATCTGCCTGCCGACGTTAAACGGAGATTGATTCAGATCCTGGATGAACAAGTGCGCCTCGGTCGCGTAGCCGATGACCACAGTGAAGCGCCGCCACGGCCCGCTCGGCTCCGTGGCCCGAGAATTGTGCCAAGACCGCACCAGCCCAAAGAAGTCACTGGCGTAGGGCACCCCAAACAGCTTGTCCGCCTCATCCATAAACCACACCAGGGGCGTCTCCGAGGCGTCTAGAAGCGCCCGGATGAAGTTGTCCAGGTTCATGTTCGCACCGAAGATATCGATCCATTCCTCGGCAAAGTCGTACTTGAACTTCTGCTGGCGCGCGAGGGTCGCGGCGAGGAGCTTATAAAAGCCATCGTCGGTCGCCATTTGCGAGGTGCTGAGCTTCTGGAAGTCGGTCGAAACCTGCCGCCATTCCAATTCCCCCACGGCTTTGGCGCCCCGGCCGATCAGCGAGGTCTTCCCCATCTGGCGCGGACCCTTGATGAGGATGATGCTTTCGTTCGCCCTGAGTGCCTTGAGGAACTCCTCGTCGGCGGCCCGCTCCGCGTAGAAGGGCGAGTCGGGCGCGACCGCCCCACCAACCGGCTCGAGGGCCAATTCTATCTCGTGCCGCTTCGGGGGCTCGGTAAGCGCCGCCTCGACCTCGCTCACGACCCGATCGTCGTCCTCGGGGCCACGCCACACCGAGAAGTGGAGATCGTTGACGTAGGATCCGATCGGTCCTTCTAGCCTTCGATCCTCCCCCACCCGGATCGGGAGCAGGAACGGCTTGCCTCGCTTCACGCGCTCGTTCTTCGCGATCTCAAGTTCGTATTCGAGCATTTCGCTTTCGAGGGCAGAGTCGGAGACGATAGCGACGACGGCGTCCGACGTGCGGATTCGCTCGTCGATTGCACTCGCCCATTCGATGCCAATCTTGAGGTGCCGATCCACGAAGACGTCGTGTCCCAGTTCGGTCAGTTGGGCCTCGAGGGTGGAAAGCAGCAGGTCGTCAGGATGGGCGTTCCGTTTGTAAAGGAGAGCCAGCGACTTGCCTTCCCCTGGGCTTCGGGGCGTTCGGGGCTGGGGCGCTAAAACCGGCTCGACCACCACAGGGGCTTGGGCGTCGTTAGGCAGCAGCGCATATAACTCGATACGCTCCCCGTGCTTCGTAACCCCGAATCCCCGCTCGATAAGCCGGGACGACCACTCGTCGAATTGCAGCAGCCACCGGGCATGCTGGGCGGAGACCACGATCTCGCCATTTTCGCCCATGTCCATGACGCGCTTGGCGGTGTTGATTCCGTCGCCCACCACGGTCTGCGTGCCGGCGATGTCGCGCTGAAAGCTGACCGGTCCGCTGTGGATTCCCATCCGGACCGCGACCCACGGGGTCGTCTTCAAGAGATCGAGAAGCTCCAGCGCGCACCTGGCCGGACCGGTCAGTTCGGTCCGGAAGAGGATCCACATTCCGTCCCCGCTTGGGAAGGCCAAGAGTTCGTTCGTCGCCTTCGCCCGCTGGAACGTCGGGCATTCCGTGACCAGCCGCGAGAGGTCCGCCAGAAGCCGCCCCTGCTCGTTGATGGACTCCCGGGACCACCCGATGATGTCCAGAAACAGGATGTGAGCAATCTGGGCCGGCTGGGGTGCGTCCTGAGTCATTGGGGGCCTTTAGTTAACCCCCAATGAACATCAAAGACGCCTAGCCCGCGAACTTGTAACCGACACCGCGAACCGTCATGATTCGCGTGGGGTTGTCCGGGCTGGCTTCGATGTGTGTTCGCAGCCAACGGACGTGAACGTCCACGGTGCGGGCCGATACGAAAGCATCGCGACCCCAGACTCTATCCAGCAGCGTCTCACGGGAAAACACATGCCCCGGGTTTGAAGCCAGGAAGTAGAGCAGCGCGAACTCTTTCGGAGACAAGGCCAGCTTTTCGCCTTCCAAGAACGCCTCATGGCTGCGCGGGTCGATCTTCAGGTTGCCGCGCTCGATGGCTTCCCGGACGGGCTCACCGGTCGCTCGGCGAAGAATCGCCTTGACACGAGCGGCCAACTCGGCCAGGTTGAAGGGCTTGACGACGTAGTCGTCGGCCCCAAGCTCCAGACCCTTGATGCGGTCCGACTCGTCCGCGCGGGCCGAGATGAAGATGATGGGGGTGCTGCTTTCCTTTCGCACCGCTCGGCAAAAATCCATACCGGAGCGCTGGGGAAGCATGATGTCGAGGATGACCAAGTCCGGCTTTACCCGGCGGAAGAGGCGCATGCCATCCTCAGCGGAGTTCGCGGCAAAGGTGGTGTAGCCCTCTTTGCGAAATTTCGCTTCGACGGTTTCCACGATGGTGGTTTCGTCGTCGATGATAAGTAGTTTCATCGGACCGACTCCTTGGGCTTCACTTTGTTTTGTTTCCGTTAGTACCGCTTGCATATCTTATGGGATTACTCCAACCCTCGTTGCCTCTGGGTTTGTAGCTCACCTTCATTAAGGATATGTAAAACAGCCGCAATCGTTTTGTTCAAGACGTTACGAACCGCCCTAACGGTCCTACTTTCGCGGCTTCCGGGCCCTTCCCAGCCAAGCGATCCCATCTGGGATGCCTTGCGAGATCATGCTGTCGTAATGTCCGCCGGAGGCCGCCTTGTCCAACTCGACGTCCTTATTGACCGCCGATAGGGCGCGTGCGAAGTGCTGTACCGTGTCCGTCGGCACCGTGTCGTCGTCCGCCGCGGTGAAAAGCATCGTCGGGCAATGGAGCGAATCTACGAGTGCCACCGGGGAGAACTTGAAGAGGGCGCGGTACGTCTCCGGCGCATTCTCGTGGATCTCGTTCACGACCTCGTCGCTGAGGAAGCCTTTGATGTCCGTCACCGGCGCATAGGCGACGCAGCCGCGAATACGGGAGTCGACCGCCGACAATTGAAGGGCCAGGGTCGCGGCCGAGCTGTGCCCCACCGCATACAGCCTTAGCGGGTCGATCTTCAGGTGGTGCAGCGCGTAGTCGATCGCGGCCTTGCCATTGTCGATCCCAACCTCGCGCTTCGCGAAGAGCTTCATCGCCTTTGTGGCCGCCGCGACGTCGTTCTCGGCCGTCCGCGGGCCGGAGACATCATATGCGACCACCGTATAGCCGGCTTTCACGTAGGGCAGATGTTCGTCGCGGTCGCCTTCGCTTAGCGACATTCCCGTATACATCGGCGAGCCCGCCGCCGCGATGAAGACGCAGGGATGGGTGCGGCGCTTGTCGTCCGGCACGTAGATCCAGAGCCGGGGGTGGTCGGTCAGCTTCGGTTGAAGCGCCTCCTCGTATTTGATCCCCGGCCAGCTCACTTTTGGGTGTGCGCTGATTAGAGAGTCGGTTTTGGGATGCCGATGGCAACCCAGTGCTACCCCCACTAAGGGAATCAGGGCAAAACGACCGCGTCTCACGAATCGCGCCGGCAACATAGGACTAGCCTAACCGACTTTAGTCGATCGCCATGATTTCCACGTTCGCACGCGGAACCGTAACCTCTTCCCCGTTCTCCAGCTTCGCGGTTAGAACGCGAACCTCGGTGCCCGATTCCAACGTGACGAGCGTCGCGGGCAAACCGGTGACGCTGCCGAGCCGGCCGAAGTAAGGCTCTCGAATCACGCGGATCGGCGTGCCTTCCTTCAGTTCGAAGACTTGGGCGGCCAATTTGGCTTCGGCGACGGGCTTGGTGATCGGGATCAAAAGCTCAGGCCGAATAACGCCCGCGCGGATCTGCGTGGCGCCGTTGATCGAACCGCTCTGCCCTTCCAGCGACTTCAAAAGATGGAACGTGCGTTCCGCCATCGCAAGGAAGCCGAAGCCCTCGGTCACGACCAGCGTTAAACTGATGTTCTCAGAACCGGTAATCGCGACGCCGATATCGAAGCCGAGATATTTCGTAAGGTCGCTGTCTTTGACTCCGCCGACGATCAATCCGGTGACGCCCACTTCGGACGCCTTCAGGATCGCTTCGTAAGTCACTCCCGCGCCGCCGACGAGGAACTTGCCCTTGTCGCTGGGCTGGATGTCTTTCGCCTCCAAAACTTGACTGGGGCTGCTTACCGCGATCTTCACGGTGCCGACACGCTCGCCACCGACGCCAAAGATGCCCTGGACCATCGCGCAACGCGTCTCGATGATCGCGCCCTCTTCGGGCATCACTTCAGCGACCGTGCCTTGCACATAAGCCGTGACACCGACAGGAATCGGAGGCTCTCGCAAGAGCGCATTGCCGGTGACCTCGGAATAGCTTTCCAGGGTGCCCGTGAACTCGGAAGTCGCCATAGGCGCCTTGAAGAAGCCGAACAGCTTCTTGCCCTCCGCCACCACATCTCCGGCCTTGACCGGATCGCCGATCTTCACCTTCATGAGTGGCGCCACGTCCTTCGCCTCTACCTGTAGTTTCTCCGAGAGCTTAATCGTCTGGAGCGCACCGGGAAGTAAAGCTCGCGCGATCACCTGTTCGGGTTCGACTTTCGAGCCCGGAGCGACGAGCACCTCACCCTTGATGGGCAATCGACGGAGGCGACGGACGACGATGTCGCCACTGACGGTAAGACCGGGAGTGTATGCGCTGGCCAACTCGGTAAATTCCTTTTCCCCACCCTAGGGTGGCTGACGGGCAAGTTTACTCTGTACCTTGGCGTGGTGGCCGAGACACCCTGCAACAAACGCAAAGCTCTTGGCGCCAACGCTTCCCGACTCCGGCCTACCTCACTTTTGAGGCTAACGGCCAGCTCGCATTTCACAATCAATCGACCAACCCATGTAGCCCGTGAACGGATGCATGTGCCGCTCGCGGTCCCCGCAGTAAGGCAAGCCCAAGCGCCGGATCCTCGCCCTTAGCCGCACTAGAGCACTGCAACAACTCGACAAAACCCTTGTAGGCGGCGATCGGATGTATGTACCGCTCGCCGCGGGAGCATAACGGAAACCTGGACAACCTGTCTATTTTGCGAATGCCTGCGTGGGTTGGCGAATTGAACGCCTGAGGTGCCAGGAATCCAATATAGTCAAGTAAAATGACTATATGAAGTCGGTTCCCATCAGCGAATTCAAATCCAAATGCTTGCGACTCGTCGAAGAAGTTCGGCGAACCGGAGAGCCCCTGGAAGTCACTAAGAGGGGAACCGTGGTTGCCGTGGTGAATCCCCCCGCAAAGGGTGTGGTTGACTGGACACCCGGTGCCTTCAAGAATCAAACCCGGATCGTCGGAGACATCGAGGTCGACCTTTCCGACCTCGGGGTCGAATGGGATGTTTTGAAGTGATTGTCCTGGACACCCACATTTGGATCTGGTTCAACATGGACCATCCAAAGCTGCCTGCGGGTTTGCGGGAGCGGGCTCCAGAGTTCGCGATATCTGTCGTAAGCGCTTGGGAGTTGATTCTTTTGGTTGAGCGCGGAAGACTCGTTACAGGCTTCGAGCCGGCTGAAACTCCAGTAAAGTGGCTGGAGCGCTATCCGGTTAGGGTTTTGGACCTGGACTACGAGGCGGCTACCTTAAGTCGTACCCTGCCATTTGACCACGAAGACCCTGCTGATCGCTTCATTGCCGCGACCGCGTTCCGGCACAAAGCTCCCCTCGTCACTAACGACGCCAGACTAGTCGGTCTTCCTTGGCTGATGAAAGGATAGAGCGACAAAACCAATGTGGGCCGGGGTCGAGCGAATGCGAGCCCGCGGCTACAGCGTGGCGTCTGTAGCGAACACAACGCCCTCGCCGCCGGCTTGCAATTCCTCAGCTTCCCGCAGGTGCCGGCAAATCCATATCCGACGAGTGGCCGGGGAACAACTTCGCCGCCGGATCCAGCCGCTGCTTCGCGAAACAGACCGCCGTCGCCGCTTCGCCGACGCCCGTGGCGATCAGCTTCAACTTGCTCGGGAAGGTGGCGACGTCGCCGATCGCAAAGACGCCGGGCAGGTTGGTTTCGTAGCGGTCGTCCACCTTGATCTGGTTCTTCTCGATCACGAAACCCCAGTCCTTGATCGGTCCGAGGCTGGATTTGAAGCCGATGTTGACGATCACGGCGTCGCACTCGTGATGGTGGCACTCCTTTGTCTGAGTGTTCTCCAGGGTAATGCCGGTCACGTTTTCGACGCCGTGGATGCCCTTGACCGCATGCCAAAGTTTCATCTCGACGCGGCTGTTCCGAACCTTCTCGATCGAATCTTCGTGCGCCTTGAAGACATCTCGGCGGTGGATGAGGGACATCGGGCCTGCTACTTCCTCGAGGTTGAGCGCCCAGTCAAAGGCCGAGTCACCACCGCCGACGATCGCCACCCGTTTCCCAGCAAAGACCGACTTGTCCTTAACGCCGTAGTAGATGCCCTTCCCGTGCATCTCCTCTTCCCTCTCGACCCCGATCTTGGTCGGCTGGAACGCGCCCGCTCCCGCCGCGACAATGATGGTCGTGGTCGGCAGTTCGAGACCCTTGAGGGTTTTGATGATGTAGCCGTCTTCAGTCGGGATGAGTTCCGAGGCGGTCTCTTCGAGCACCAGTTCCGGATTGAACTGGATGCCTTGGATGATCAGCTCCCTTGCGAGGTCCTTGGCGAGCACCTTCGGGAAGCCCGGCATATCGTAAACGTACTTCTCCGGATAGAGCGCCGTTAGCTGCCCCCCAAGCTCGGGAAGCGAATCGAGAATCCGCACGGACATTCCGCGCAGACCTGCGTAGAAGCTAGCGAAAAGGCCGCAAGGCCCTCCACCGATGATCGTGACATCCACCTTAGTCATGCTGAATCTATCTCTTTCTACGCACTCCTTCGGGCGCCGGGGCTTTATACCTTGCGGATGTCCGGCCTAGTGACGGAGTCCTCATTTTGTTACGCCCGAAGGCATTCGGTAGTTCGTTCGTTCGGCATGGGACTCCTCGCGCCTTGCGTTGGCAAAATGTTCTTCCGGCCACGGAAACAGCAGGGAGGAAGAAGGACGGGGCTCAATCCCGAAGCGTACGACCCGTCAAGTGGAGAAAAACCTGCTCTAGCGAAGGCCGCTCCGACCTTACGTTTTCGATGCAAGCCCCCTGGCGGACGAGCCACTCGATGAGGGGAGGAAGATCGGCGGACAGGTCGTCCAGTTGGACGCTCAAATACGGATGCTCGTAGTGTGGAGAAACCCCAACCGGGAGAGAAGCAAACGAAAACGTTGGCCGCTCCCGCAGTTGCAGGTGGACGACCTGGTTACCCGGAACGAGCCGATGAAGGTCGTTGATGTCGCCTTCCGCAACGATACGGCCGTGATCCATGATGGCCACGCGCTGGCAGAGGCGTTCAACTTCCTCCATGTAGTGCGTGGTGTAGATCAGCGTCATTCCTTGCGCGATCAGGCCCTCCAGCGTTTCGAAGATCAGGTTGCGGCTTTGGGGGTCGACGCCGACCGTCGGCTCATCCAAAATCAGCAGCTCCGGGGAGTGCATCAGGGCGCCCACGATGTTAAGCCGGCGCTTCATGCCGCCCGAGAAGTTCTTCACCAGATCGTCCCCGCGGCTCTCCAGCCCTGCCGCCGATAGAGCGAAATCGATCCGGTCCTTCAACTGCGAGGGAGGCAACTCAAAGACGCTGCCGATAAACCGAAGATTATCCCGTGCGCTCAACTCCTCATATAGGGCGAGTTCCTGAGGCACGTAGCCTAGCCGCCGCTTCTGCTCGAACGTCTGCACCCCAAACAGCGCCCCGCCTAAATGAACAGAACCCTCGTCCGGAGCCAGCGTTCCCGCGAGGATCGATATGAGCGTGCTCTTCCCCGCGCCATTCGGGCCGAGTAAACCGAAGCACGTCGCCGGCGGAACCTCCAGGGTCACACCGGCGACGGCGACGGCGACTTGGGAACCGTAACTCTTCCGCACGTCGCGGACAGAGATCAGTGGGCTCAGTTAGGCCACCACTGCACTCCGAATTGGTCGGCCACGTTCACCGCTTGGCTGCACGGGATTTGCCCGTAAAGGCCGCCGCTGAGCGCGGTCAGATCGACCATCGAATCCTGCGACATGCAGAACATGTTCCGTAACTGGGTGTTCGCCGGCACCCCGACATAAACTGGTCCCGCCGGAGTCTGGGGAATCGTGCCCGCCTTGAACTGCACTTGCTTCGCATGACCGTCCAGGAAGTTCACGTTGAAGTGCCCACCATGCCGCAGCATCGAGAGCTTTTCGTTACCGGTGGGGCCGCTCGGGGAGAGGACGGCCAGGTTTACGATCTCATTCACGGCAGCCATGGAGTACTGCGAGCCGCTCGTCGTATCCGCCCAGACCGCGGTGCCCGCGGGGTTGTCCGAACTCGTCGCCGAGACTCCCGGCAGCGTGTACTGGTCGAGGCCCGAAGAGTTCGGATATTGGGTCGGGCCGAATAACGCGCCGCCCGCGTAGGGGAGGAAGCCCCAGTTATAGCCGTAGCCCAGGCACTGATCGGAGGTCTTCGGCGCGCCAGGCAGACCCGGATACGTGTATTGGACGCAGTAGGAGTTGTGGTCGGTCCGATCGGGGTCGAGGAAGACGTTCGTGTTTTTGATGTAAGGCTGGGTGAGCTGCCACGCATCCGATGACGGGTTCGTCGAGGTCCCCGTTGAGGTTCCGGTGAACGGATTGCCGTCACCGTAAAGACTCGGTGTCATGTCGTCACTATCGTTCAGATAGATTTGGACACCGGTACCGATCTCCTTCGTGTTGCTGAGGCAGGCCGTTCGCTTCGCCGCCTCCTTCGCTTGACTAAAAACGGGGAAAAGAATCGCGGCCAGGATGGCAATGATGGCGATGACGACAAGCAGTTCGATAAGAGTAAATGCGCGACGCAGCAAAGAAATCCTCCAAAAAAGCCTCGCCTCGTTGTGGGCTAATTGAAACTATCGTCCTTGAGCACGTTTCGGCGGCGAAAGTTGGGCTCGCCTTATAGATTTTTTACAATTCTGCCAACTAAATCGTGTAAGCGGCCCGCCGGAATTTGAGGGCGGAAACAATCGAAAAGGCCAAGGCGAAAAGGACGATGACCCCGGCCGTGTGAAGTCCATTCGCGAGGCTTTCACCCCGCCAAGTCATCGCATCGAATCCATCGACCGCCCACCTCACCGGCATCCAGTTCGACAGCGATTGAACGAACGCCGGCATCTTTGCCATCGGAAACCAAGCTCCTCCGGTGGCCAGCATTACCATGATCACGAGGAACGCGACGCCGCGGCTCTGGGCTTCGGTACGGCACAAGGTGGCCATGAGCAGGCCGAAACTGGCAGCAAGGAGCGCAGTCGCAAGGCAGATCGCCCCAAACCCGGCGAAGCTGCCCAGGATCCGGATGCCAAACAGGGCCGCCCCAAGCCCAAACATTGCCACGATGATCGCGAACGCCACTAGTGAAGAACTGAGACCTCTCGCCAAAAGCACCCAATTCAGGGGCATCGGCGACGATTTGAGGCGCTGCCACATGCCGAGCCGCCGTTCCCGAGCAAGGCCAACCGCCGCCTCCATCGCGAAGAAGAGCAGCCCTTGCATCCCGAAACCGGCGAAGTCGTGAGCGGCGGCCGCCCATTTCGTCGCGCTTTGAGTGGCGGCGGCAGGCTGTTCTTCGACCTGGACGGGGGCGGTACCGTCGCCGGCGAGGGCGCCATATGTGGACTTGGCCACTTCCGCCGAGGCGGCTTCCATCACCGCACCCTTGACCACCTGGGCCTCCATAGGGTGCGATGGATCGTCGATGAGCTCGATCTTTGGTTTCCCTGCGCTCTGGCTAAAGCCCTTCAGTAGGACCAGAGCCGCAGGTATGGAGCCATCGGCCACCATCTGTCGGGCAACCTCACGGGTTGCTTGGATAGGCTTGACTGTACCGTCCTTTTCGAGCCGACCGACGATCGCGCGGGAGACCGGTGACTGGTCCTCATCGACGACGGCGATGGAAAGTGCGATCCGCTGTTCGCCGGACGACGAGGAGACATCCATCCAGCCGAGGATGCTGGCAATCATCACCGGAACCAGCAACGACAACACGACGGCCTGACGATCTCGCAGGAACAATCGCAGGTCTTTTCGAACCAACTCCGCCAACCGCCGTAGCTTCATCTCTTCAGACTGATCCTACGCCATCTCTTCGGGGCGTCATAAGCCGATGTCACAATTCGATTCATGATCGAACGGCTTGAGGGCGATGAACTCCTGCGACGTCTGGCGGACAGTCCCGCAACCGGCGCCGAACTAAGGCGATTCGCCATGGAACTCCTGGACGAGCTGCCTGCCTACGACTGGTCCGGCATCTACCGGCTAGAGGGCGACATGCTCCACCTTGACGAATATGTAGGCGCAGAGACCGACCACACCGAGATCCCGGTTGGTCGCGGCGTGTGCGGGACCGCCGTCGCGGAAGACCGAAACCAGGTCATTGAGGACGTGCGCGAGCTATCCAATTATCTGGCCTGCAGCATGTCGACCCGAAGCGAAATCGTGGTGCTCATCCGGGGTCACGAAGGGGTTCTCGGACAGATCGATATCGACTCGCATCAGGTCGGCGCCTTCGATGATTCGGACGAAATGCTTCTGAGCCGAATGGCGGAAATGCTGGCCGCCCGTTGGTAGCGTTTTTATGCTTGGCGGTACGCCCGAGGTAGGCGGTAACATCGTTGGACAGCTTCGTTTCTTCTCTGGGGATTTATGAGCGCGACCATTGCCGAAAAGTATCCGAATTACAGTCCAGGTCTTGAAGGGGTTCCCGCGGGAATCAGTGGAATCAGTGAGATCGACAGCGATCGCAGCAGTCTCCAGTACCGAGGTTACGATGTCCACGACTTGGTTGAGAAAGGATCTTTCGAAGAGACCGCCTTCCTTCTCATCCACGGCCACCTCCCCACAACCAGCGAACTGAGCGCCTTCCGCGAGCGCCTGGGCGCCGAACGCGAAGTCCCCGAAGCTGTCTACACCGCCCTGTCCGCGATGCCGAAAGAAACGCATCCCATGGACATGATCCGGACCGCGTTCTCGATCCTGGCCCCGTTCGATGCGGACTACGCCGCGCCCTCGACGGATCACGAAGCCAACCTCCGCAAAGCCGAGCGAATCGTCGCCAAGGCCGGCACGATGGTCGCAAATGGCCACCGGATCCGAAAGGGTCTCGCTCCCCTCAAGCCGAATCCGAAGCACAACACCGCCGAGAACTTCCTCTTCCTGATGGACGAGAAGGATCCCGACCCTAAGACCCTCCAGGTCATGGACGCGAGCCTTACGCTTTATGCCGAGCACGGCTTCAACGCTTCTACTTTTGCTTGCCGCGTCACCGTCTCCACCCTGAGCGACCTGTACAGCGGCGTGGTCTCCGGAATCGGCGCCCTCCGCGGCCCGCTCCACGGCGGCGCGAACGAGGAAGCGATCCGCATGATCCTCGAGATCGGCGACTCCTCCAACGCTCAGGCTTGGATCGACGACGCCCTCGCGACCAAGAAGAAGATCATGGGCTTTGGCCACCGCGAGTACAAGAAGGGCGACAGCCGCGCCTTCTACATGAGTAAAGTCGCGAAGGAACTCGGCATCGCGAAGGGCAACACGAAGTACGGCGAGATCGCCGACGTGCTTGAGAAGACGATGCTCGAGCGGAAGAACATCTGGCCAAACGTCGACTTCCCCACCGGTTACGCCTACTACCTGCTCGGCATCCCGGTCGACCTGTACACGCCGATCTTCGTGGTCGCCCGCGTGTCCGGTTGGACTTCACACGCGATCGAACAGTTGGCGAACAACCGCATCCTCCGTCCGAAGCAGATCTACGACGGGCCTGCCAACCTGGCTTACGTTCCGATCGCGGAGCGCTAGGATACTCGGTTTCGATCTGCCCCCAACCCGGAACGGGTTGCCTGTTCAGCGAAGGGTTACGCCTCCGGGCGGAACCCTGGCGCAGGGGGTGCCGAAATCAAATTCAACCCTGAAAGCGGTTGTGTCCTCTTCGGTCGATTGACGCGCGACTCGGAGCCTGTTTCGGACCATGCGTGATACAACCGCTTTCAGGGTTGGGCAGACATTGCATTCCTGGCGGTCCAGGGTACGGCTAGACGCCGAACCCTTCGCTTCGCTGGACGGATAACCGTTTCCGGGTTAGAAATGCGGCTACCACTTTGGTGATGGAATGATAATCCGTGCGCGCTTTGGATTGCCTCCGCGCCTTAAGCTTGGTCGCTGACCAAGCGGACCAATGCCGGCTCGTCTTCCTCTATCCCGGGGTAACGACCGATCATCGGATCGGCGAAATGGTTGTCCGTCGCGTCGTCGTTCGCGGTTGAGACCTCCCCGATGATAGCCTCGTCGGTCACCGGCGCGAACTCGTGGTAGACGCCTGGCACAAGGGTGATTCTTTCGCCTGACGCAAGGTCCACGTAGGAGCCCGCCTTCACCGTTCGCTCCATGCGATTGACTTGGACGACGACATCCTCCAGTGACACTCCGGGCAACGAGGGCCAGAGCCACACGCGAAGAACCCCTGAGCGGCTAATGATGTCTTCCTTCTTCAGGCCGTGACAATGCGCCGGGGTGGTCATTCCCTGCTTGGCGTACATCAGCTTCTCGCAGTACTCCGGCTCCTCGGCAAGATTCACCAGGACGAGGCCTTTCGCCCGCCAATCGCCGAGGCCGAAGTCGGTTACGTCCCAGTGCGGGTTTGGCGGCAGGGTCCAGCCTCCCTTCGTAAAGCAGGCTTCCGCGTCTCTTACCAGTTGGTTGATTTCACTTCGCTTCATGGCTGTGATCGCTCGTAAACGCCTTCCTTCGCGATGGCCCAGGCGGGCCCGAGGTTTATCGGCAGGCGAGTCCAGTTGGCTTGAATCCTCGTTTGCGTGGCTGACCAACTCTGAACACCCGATACAGAGTCCGGTGCTTCGCAGCAGCAGGCTCCGACCGCCGTCGCGGCGGAAACGCTCTCCAATGGTCCGAATCCTCTCAGTAAAGCCATCAGGAAGCCACCTATCGTTGCGTCGCCGGAACCCGTCGTTCCTGCCACCTCGACCTTGAAACAAGGCGACCATAACTCGCGCTCTTCCCAGTCGTTGCCAAGCCATCCAAGCCCCTCGGAGGTGCGGAGATAGAAACCGCTGCCGCCCGCCTTGATGCCTACCATCTTTGCCCCAAGCTGTAGCGCGACCTTCGCCATCGCCCGGCAATCGTCGATTCCCTCGCTTGGCATTCGGAGCATGTAGCCAAGTTCATCCGAGCTTGGGAGGAAGATATCGACATACGGTAGAACCCGTTCCAGGATCTCGCGCCAGTCGGCTTTCCCTGAAGGCGCCTTCGGGTCCGGGAGGCTCGTATCGAGCGAGGTGATGAGTCCGGCTTCCTTCGCGCGGGCGAAGACCTTCTCCAACTCGCGTCCCTCGTCGGCAAACATCTTCGCCATCAGAGGCGGGTAGCCGAAGTGGAAAAGCCTCGCCCCCTTTAACTCCTCGATCGGAAGATCATTGGAGTCGAACAAATCGTTGCAGCCGGGCGCGTGAATGAACATGCGGTCGTGGCCGCTCAGATTCACGACGAGCGTATAGGAGGTCCCCGCGCCTTCACAAACGGACATCGCCTGACCAAGGCCAGCTTGATGGCCCTCCAAAATCTCCTTCACGATCCGTCCGAACGGGTCGTTGCCAATCCGGCCGATCAGCTTCGTCGCAATCCCGAGCTTGGTCAGCGTGATGCCGGTGTTACTCACCGCGCCGCCGGTAGAGATCGTGGCGGCTCCCGCCTCGATCAGCTTGCCGGGAGTGAAGGTCACCTCGCCGTGCATCTCCGGGATGATGTCCAGGCAGATATGGCCCGCAACGATGGCTTCGATCATGCCCATTCAATCGTCGCGGTACCGCCGGTGGCGTGCGACCGGAGGGCCGCCGTGAAGAGCCGGTGGGAGCCGAGCGCTTCCTGGGGCGTCGCGCACCCAAAAGGAGGGCGGAAGCCGGCGATTTCATCGACGAAAGCGGCCCACATCTGCTGGATCGCGTCGGTAAAACCAAACTCGAAGATATGCCCGGTTTCGGCAGGATACGCCGACTCGTATCCGAGATCCTCTACGTGCCAACTCTGCCGTCCCCCGCTCTTGTAAGGCAGGGTGCGCAACGCCTTCGGGTTCTTGGTGGAGTATTCCGCCGAGCACTCGGTTCCGAGGATTCGGATGTACCAAGTATTCGTATCGCCGGGGGAGATTCGCTTGGTCTCCAAAACCATCGGGAAGCCGGCCTCGGATTCGCACGCGAGAATCGCATTGTCCCAAGTCTCGCAGGCTGACATGCCGCCGCGTCCATCCGGCCGCTCGGCGACGACCTTCGACAGGAGCGCCCGAACATTCTTCGGCCGCCATCCTGCCCTCAGCGGCATGTGGAGGACGTGCATGCCGAGGTCACCCATGCAGCCGTACTCGCCACACGAAGCCACCTTGCGCTTCCAGTTGATCGGCTTATTAGGATCCAGGTCGGAACTGTGCAGGAATCCGGCCTGAACTTCAATAATTCGCCCAAAAGCATTCTCCTCGATCATGCGCGCGATGCGCTGAGGGCCGGGATAGAACGGAAACTCAGAGGAGCATCGGACCAGCACCTCGGGATGGGCGGCGATCGCAGCCATGATCGATTCACAAGCCTTCAGGTCGATCCCGAACGGCTTCTCGGCCAGCAAGTGCTTAGCGGCGGAGATGATGTCGGTATAGAGCCTTTCGTGAAGGTTATGGGGCACGGCGCAGTAAATCGCTTCCACCGCCGGGTCGGCGAGCAGTTCTCGGTAGTCCGAGTAAGTGCTCGGCATATGCTCCAGCCGGTCGCAGAACCAGGTCATCGCGTGCGGACTCGCATCGCACACCGCGACGATCTCCGGCTTCGCCTTCGGGTCCTTCAGGTGGCACCAGCGCGCCGCCGCCCCCGCAAACTCCTTCCCCATCAAGCCGCATCCGATGATGCCGAAGCCGATCTTTTTCACTGCCATGTGCTCCTGAGTTTAACCCCGCGCTATTTCTTGCGCACGACAGTTACGCCGTCACCGATCGGAATCAGTGCCAGATCGACTCGCTGATCGAACTTGAGCATCGCGTTCAGGTCGCGCATGGTGACCGTGTCCTGGTCTTGCTGCTCCTGATCAATGACTCGTCCGTGCCAAAGCACGTTGTCGATGAGAAGCAAGCCGTTTGGCTTGAGCAGCTTCAGGGTCGCTTCGTAATAGTTTAGGTAATTAGACTTGTCCGCATCTACGAAGGCGAAGTCAAAACTTCCTTCCTGACCATCGCCCAGGAGTTGGTTCAGAGTGTCCATCGCCGGCTGCAGTCGCAAGTCGATTTTTGAGGAAAAGCCCGCCTCCGCCCAGTAGCGGCGAGCGACGGACGTGTACTCCTCGCTTACGTCGCACGCGACGATCTGACCGTCCTCGGGCAGCGCAAGCGCGACGGCAAGCGCCGAATATCCGGTGTAAACGCCGACTTCCAAGCACTTCTTCGCGCCCGTTAGACGAACCAACAGGGCCATCAATTGGCCTTGGTCGGGCGGGATCTGGTAGCCGGCGCTCGGCAGAGCCGCGGTTTCTTCCCGCAGGCGGCGAAGAATCTCCGGTTCGCGCAGCCAGTTGGCAAGGACGTAATCCTGCAGGGGATCGGCCAAATACGACTTGTGAGGCATAGGTCAATCTTGGCGCAATCCATCGGGACTTGTGGCACGCAGGCCCCCTTTCGAAACGTCTTCCTAGGTATGGGCCCGTCCGAACTCGCTCCGCTGTTGCACCGAATCGAACGCTTGGAACGAAGGAACCGCCTGCTGACCGGTGCGCTCCTGGCATTGCCTCTTTTGGCATTGGCGGGTTGGAAGACCGCCGACGATACTTTGCGTGTCAAGCGACTTGAGATCGTGGACGACCGCAACGTTCCCCTGGTTGTTCTCTCCCCGGATCGCCTGAACGAGGGCGGCATGATCACCCTCCGCGACCGCGACGGCGAGAAACGCGGCTGGTGGCAAGCAGGCCCCGGTACGTCTTCCCTAACGCTGAACAGCTCAGGCCCCGACGGAGTGGGCGACAGCACCCTCGGCCTCACCGTTAGCCCAAAGACCAGCGCATTGGCGTTGCTAAGCAAAGGCGGCGCCTCCCTTAACGCTGAAATGCACGAGGATAAACCCAAGCTAGAAATGAACGACACAAAGGGCCGCGGTCTCTTCGTCGCGCCCGCCCGCTAAGCCCACTCCTGATCGAGCGCGTCATAGGCGGCATAGTCGATCCGCTCGTAAAGCTCTTGCCGAGTCCGCATCACGGGCATCAGGTCCGCCTGACTGCCCGTGCACATAAGAACTTCGTAAGTGTCGTCCAACGCCTTCAACATCACCCGAAATGCGGTCATCGGGAAGATAACCATCTGGTACCCAAGCTCCCGGAACCGATTTACGGAAATCAGCGGCGTCTTTCCAAACTCTGTCATGTTCGCCAGAAGTGGCACATCGAGAGCCGCACGAAAAGCCTCAAACTCCGCCTCGCTCGTAAGCCCCTCCGGAAAGACCGCATCGGCGCCCGCGCCCACGTATTGCTTGGCTCTTTCGATGGAAGCTTCAAGCCCTTCAACGCCTCGCGCGTCCGTCCGCGCAATGATCAAAAACGAAGGATCGCGCTTGCTGGCGACGGCCGCCCTTAACTTGCGAACCATCTCATCCGCCGGAATAACGGATTTACCGTCCAGATGCCCGCACCGCTTCGGCGAGACCTGATCCTCCAAGTGAATCCCCGCAAGCCCCGACCGCTCCATTTCGATGACGGTCCTGGCGACGTTCAAAGCTTCCCCAAATCCGGTATCCGCGTCGGCGACCACCGGAACCGGCGCGACCTGCGTTACATAGGCCGCCTGCTGCGCAAACTCCGTCAAAGTGGCCAAAGCGATGTCCGGCACCCCAAGCGCCGCGTTGGTGATCCCCGCTCCACTAAGATAAATCGCCTGCGCCCCCGCCTTGTGAGCGGAAACTGCCGAAATCCCATTAAACGCCCCCGGCATGGTGACAATGTCCTTCGCCATAAGGTCGCGGAGCACCTGCCCGGGAGACGAGAGAATTGGTTTCAGCACTCCCAAACGGTACCCGGCAGCTCAACATGTGTTCTGACGTCTAGCCCGGAAACGAGCTGGATATCGCAGGCGCTAGCTGGCCGAAGTTACCGCGTTATTCCGCCCTATCGCCCCGGCCCATTCGGATATCGATCCGCAAAATCGGGCAACAACCTGGTAGCGCGCCCAACGAATCGCCACTTCAAATCCCGGCAACGTATCGCGAAAACCTTCTTATCGTGATCGCCGAGAGAGTTGTCGTGGAACATCAGACGGTGCTCGATCTTTCCGTCCACGAAGTCCAACTCATGTGCCGCAAGATCGAATCGGAAATCCGTTCGAGTCGTCGTTCGGGCAATCGTTGCGAGCACCAGATCGTCCTCCGCACTAATTTCAGCGTCGAAGTACGAAATGATGATGTCGACGTATTCGTAGAGCGAATCGCCAATCCTAAGGATCAGCTTCATTCGCTTTTGTATGCGATCGTGCCCCACCCGCACCACTAACCCGTCACTTATTGTCTTAACTTTTTCAAGGGTGCGGACATAGTAGGGAATCTGATCCTGAAGACCCTCTAAATGCTGCAGATGCTCCTCATCGAGCCGTCGGAAATCTTCGTGCTCGCCAGCGTCGAAGACCTCTTGGGTGAAAAACTTCATCCTCGTCATTTGAGTCTCGCCAGCGTCTGCTCTGCCTCCCGAACGATCTGATCGAAAATCTCCGCCGCCGGCAAAACTCCTCGAATCCGCCCGGCCACCTGGCCCGACCACAAAGGAAACCGGGAAGAATCCTGCACCTCCCGCGCCCGCTCGAAGACCGGCGACAAAGCGTTCGCCTGCCACCCAAAAGGCAACACGGGAGCCTCCGAAGCCTCGTACGTCGAGACGAAATGGTTACGCAGAAGCCTAGCGTATCGCCCGCTCGCAACATCGGTCACGGTCGAGTCCTGAGACGATGCTAAGACCAAGGCGTCTTTGTAAACATCCAAAACCGTAGCCTCGCGGGAAGCCACAAACCGCGTCCCAATCATCACCCCCGACGCACCCAGTGCCAAAGCCGCGACCAAACCGCGGCCATCTGAAATTCCGCCCGCCGCGATCACCGGCACGCGCACCGCATCGCAAATCTCCGGGACCAAAACCATCGTGCCCACCAAGCCCGCGGTTGCAGAAGAAGGCTTGACGATGTGCGACCGATGCCCGCCTGCCTCCGCACCTTGGGCCACGATCGCATCCACCCCCGACTCAAAAACCGCAATCGCGTCCTCCACCGAAGCGACCATCGCGATAACGCGCATCCCCCGCGAGTGGCACCGATCCACCAATTCCGGCCCCGGATTCCCCAGCCCGATACTCAGAACGGGAACCCGCGAATCGAGAAGCAACTCCAGCTTCTCCTCCACATTCCGAGCCGGCTCGCTCGGCAACCCGCTAACTGCAGGAAGTCCAATCTCCGCCCGCAAGTCATTGACCACCGCATTCACGGACGCCAACAGAGAAGGATCCAGTGAACAAGGGGGCGAAACGATGTCCTCAGCCAGCAGCAAATTCACCCCGAACGGTCGATCCGTCAGCGACCGCATGAGAGCCAACTCTTCGACGACCTGCGAAGTCGAATTCGCATGCGCCGCTAAAATCCCGAGCCCTCCTGAATTAGAAACGGAAGCCGCCAACTCCGGCCCCGCGATCCCCGCCATGCCCGCGGACAAGATCGGATACTCCACCCCGAAGGAGTCACAAAAAGGAGTACGCAATCGGTTCATAGCTCCATGATGCGCAACGAGCCACATCAGGGCGGCACCGGATGGTCCCGCTATGGAACAATCTAGTTTCCGTCCTGCGCAGTTGCATCGCGCACGGTCGTGCCTCCTTATGAGCTTCGGAACCGACCTTTCCGTGGATCCCGTCGTCGCCGGCGCCGTGCCTGGCTTCGTGCTGCGGGATTACCAGGAAAAGGCGCGCGCCGCCGTCCTCGCCGCCAAAGACCGGGGACTCCATCGCGTCATGGTCGTCATGCCCACGGGCACGGGCAAGACCAGTCTCTTCGCCGCCCTCGTCGACGAGTTCGACCGGCACTACGATGAGGCCTCGTTGGTAGTCGCCCACCGCTCCGAGCTTCTTCATCAGGCGGCCGCAAGAATCCGCAGTATCGCGCCAAGGCTCAGCATAGGTATCGAAGGCGGCCAGCTTGTCGCGCCCGAAGATTCCCGGGTCGTCGTCGCCGGCGTCCAGACGGTGGGTCGGCCCGATTCCAAGCGACTTAAGTGGTTCCATCCCGGCCTGCTGATCATGGACGAGGGGCACCACGCCCCCGCCGACACCTGGCAAAACGTTCTCAGAAGATTCGGTAGCTACGAAGGCACCTGCTTCACCCTGGCGGTCACCGCGACCGACCACCGGATGGACAACAAGCCTCTCCACGGCTCCGAGGAAGCGATCTTTGAGGATGTGGTCTTCCGGTACGGCCTTCGCCAAGCCGTTGCCGACGGCTGGCTAGTAGACCTTCGCGGCTACCGCGTCGCCACCGGCACCGACCTCAGCAAGGTCAAAAACGTCCGCGGCGACTATCACATCGGCGACCTCGCCCGGGCGGTGAACACCGAGGAGCGGAACTACACCGCCTACCGCCACTGGTCGGACATCGCCCGCGACCGTCGCACCATCGTCTTCTGCGTCGATGTCCAGCACGCTAAGGACGTCGCCGCGCTCTTTAAATCCGAGCATATCGACGCCGAGCACGTCGACGGCACGATGAAAGCCGACGAGCGCGCGGGAGTGATGCGCCGCTTCTCCACCGGCAAAACCCAAGTGCTCGTCAATGTCGACGTCGCCACCGAAGGGTTCGACGTACCGGCCGTGAGTTGCGTCTTGATGCTCCGGCCTACACAAAGCTGGGGCCTCTACGCCCAGATGGCGGGTCGCGGCGTGCGAACTCTCCCCGGTCTCGTGGATACCGGCCTCGCCGAGTCCAGCTTCCGGCGCAAGTCGATCAAGCACAGCGAGAAGCCGGACTGCATCGTTATCGACGTCGTCGACCTCGCGGGCAAGTTCCAGCTCACGGCGCCCGAGGATCGGGAGGATAAGAAGGTTCCACCACCACCGGCAGGCGTAGCCGGGCTCGTCGGACTTCCCACCGATTTCGACCTCCAAGGTCACTCCGTCTTCGAAGCCGCGCAATGGGCAGATGAGCTCGGACCGGTCAAACGCGCGCAGATCTTCCGGCGGCCGATGTCGTTCGATGACCTCGATACCGTCCTGACCGAGGTCGATCTGCTCCACGAGCTTTCCATTCCCGAGGAGATCATTGGCCATAGCTCGCTCGCCTGGCTGAAGTCGGGTGACGGTGAGTACGCCCTGCCCTGCGGCTCGCGCGGACTCGAACAGAACCGGATCGCGAAGATCTCCACCGACCCTCTTGGCCGGATGTCCTTGGTGTTAGCTTCCAGCATGATGGAGTACCCCGCTCTGCCCGTGGGCGACGACATCGCCAAAGCCTTCGACGAAGCCGACCGCCTTATCCGAATGACCTGGGCGGACTGTGTGGAGATTGTTCGCGCGAACGCCCAGTGGCGCGAGCAGCGCCCGACCGAGCGTCAGTTGGAGACTATGCAAAGGATGGGCATCCCGCCGGAAATCATCGCGGTCTGCCAAACCGCCGGCCAAGCCCGCTCGTTGATCGAGCAGCACAAATTAGGCAACGGTCGACGACGACGACGGGCGAGTTGAAGCAGTCCCGTCCTGTAAACCTGCCGTTACGCGTCGAGCCAGTTCTCAAGGGTGACGGGGAATCCAGCGTCCGATATTCGGATGAAATCCTTGGTGTTGGCATTCACCAAGGTCAAATTGTGGGTGACCGCTGAGGCGGCAATCAATATATCTATGATGCCAATCGTCTTTCCGGTCTTGGCGAGGACGGCGTTGATTTCTCCAGCCAGGACCATGCTGTCTTGATCTGGATAAATCACCTCGAATTTCGGCACGACGACGTTCAGGAACTCCGCCGCTTCCCGGTTTTGCCCCTGCCGCTTGAAACCGTCAACGGTTTCAACGATCGTAAAAGCGCTGATGGTGAGTTGCTCGTTTTGGCTCAGATAACGAAGCACATTGCGAGATGTGTTTTGTGCCCAAACTGCCTTGGGATGTTTGGGTGCTGCCACCATATCGAAATAGGTGCTGGTGTCGAGAAGCGACTTAGCCACGTGGGGTCAACTTCTCGGACCGTATCCGGCGACTGCCCTTCACCATGTCGTCAAGAACCCCTTCCGGCAAGCTCTGAAACAACGCTACTCCGGGGACAAGTTTCTGGTAGTGCTCCCAATCAATCGGTTCAGCCTCGCCGTTGGCGACTTTGCGCTTGCTCGCCTTAAGGCCGGACTGCACGAATTTGACCACGGCTTCCGCCGGCGTGATGTGCTCGGCTTGGGCATACAACTCCAGGTCGCGTTCCACATTGATGGGCAGATCAAAACTCATGTCGTCCTCCTTGAATTGATATTATGACTTCCCTGCCCTTTTGCGGAGCCGGATCAAGTCAAGTTCCAACTGACTAGCCTTCGGCGAGCTAAAGCTTCGGACTGATCCTATCCGTGACTTCCTGAAGGCGGAATGGCCACGTCCAGGAGGAATACCAACTTCGATCCGGAAGGTTCGGATAGTTGCGCCCGAACTGCTCGCGCATGATCGTGCGGAAGGAGTTCACCGGCGTGATCGTCGGATAGAGCTTCGCGCGCACGGCAGGCGGAACGTAGTAGGCGTTCAGATTCGGAAAGACCTCGTTCACATCCGTTTTCGCCAAAAGCTCCTGGTTGTAACGCATTTTTGGACCGTGGTCGCCCTGGATGATGATGATCGGTGGCGTTGCCGCGCGCTTCAACAGATCGTCGATCGCGGCAAGGGTCATGCGGCCGATGGTTTTCGCCTGGCCCATGTAGCCCTGGTGGTACTCCTCGGGCTTTCCGCCATTCTGATAGAAATGGTCGCCATCCACGATCGCGAACATGTGGGTCGAATGGATAGGCTCTCCATTCGGCCCGAAGACGAAGGGAGGATGGGGAGCAAGGATATGGGCAAACACAAATCTTGGCCGACTTCCTTGACTGCCCAAGTGGCCGACCACCCTCAAGGCGGCGGTCAGGTTTTCACGCCGGGAATCAAACTGGCTTTCAACTTGATTGCCTGCCGGGAGCGGAGTCCGATTAAAGACCGCAGACTCAAGCAGCGAACCCCCGCTTGACTCCTCAACCAGAAGGTCGGCGGAACGCGGGTGTACGGCGGGAAAGTTCGAAGTGATCGCGATGTACCCGTATCCCAGGCTTCGCAACTCTTTGCTGACGAGATTCCGGTCGATCAAGTCGTCCAAGACGCCGCGATCTTGAGCATCGGCTTTGAACCCCGGAACCACGTCGGGCAAAAAGCCCATGTTCAGCGAGGAGGTCAGCGAAAGCTCCGTCTGGCAGTAATTCGTATGGCCGGAGTCCGCCACGTAGAACCCACGCTTCTTCAACCCATCGATGAATTCCGAATTGTCGAAATCCATGTCGCGTTTCAGGGCATCGCTGCGCCCGTAACCGTCCAGGATCACGTAAAAAATGTCGGGCCGCGGTCCGCTGTACGCGGGGCCGCCGGTATTCGCCCCAGCAACCGGCGCCCCATGATGCCCCTGCGTCCACGCAATCGCGATGGTGACTATCGGGATCACGGTCAGAACCGCTCCAGCCGCGTTTAGCCCCCTTGTGATCGCATCTCGCGCCTTCCACTTCCAACAGGCGGCGATCACACAGAGTAGGTAGCCCGCTATCCAAAACCAGACCAGCGAAAAGATGGTGTAGGTATTCCGCCCATCCTGGTCATGCAGCACATCGCAGAGGGGCCCGAAGGAGAAGAACCCCACCACCGCAACCGACGCGCCCGTGGCTCCCCTATCTAAGCTTCGAAGCACCAGGGACAGAACCGCACAGAGAACGATTCCCACGAGTACGACCACCCCAAGCGGACGCCAAAGATCCTCCGCGGGAAACAGAGCCGTGTTCCGCGCATACAGACTCAGTACGGGATAGGCCGCAAAAAGGAGGATATGAAACGGCCAAATCCGCTTCGTTTTAGGGGTCGGTTCGCTCACGCCGCTAAGAAGATCGTCGCGGAGGGGCGACGCTTAAGTAGGTAGAGCGTACGCTCCGTGCCGACGATGGCTTCCTTTCGATGCATCTCGAAACGCCCCGCAAAGGCGGCCTCAAAACCCTCGAGCGTGTAGTTCGCGTAGATGTCCTTTCGCGACGCCAGAAGGCGCTGCGTTTGGGAATCCGACTTCGGCACGAACTCGACGATGGCCCATTCCGCCAGGGAAGCAAAGTAGTCGGCAACGTCCTCAAGGGGCACGTTATTGCCGATCGCGAGGTGATGCACCAGCGCCAAAGCCAGTAAGCCGGCCGCCGGGCCGCGCGCCGCGAGCGAATCCCGCTCGCGGTTTGCCCATCCGGTGCCCGAGGAAGGATTGGTCAGGTCTTGGAGCAAAGGAAGGAGCTTCGGGCCGAGCCGATGAGTGCGGTAGTTTCTCTCCACCGCCGCCGGGTCGATATCCCAGGAGACGCAGTCGATTCCCCGCTCGGCGACGAGCACGCTGAACTCGCCCGTATTCGCGCCGAGGTCCCAGATGGCGCCGTCGACGGGCGAAACCGCATCCAGCATGGAGCCCACGAGCCGCTTTTTCTCCGCAAACGCCGAGTCCGTGTAGTTCGTCTCGTTGTAGTAGTTCGCCCAGACGGTGCCCTCCGGTTTCCACTCCAGATGCTGGATCGTGGACCGGAGGCTATCAAGCATGCCCAGCAAACCGTTCTTCGCAACCTTACCGGTGGCCTTTCGCTCCCCTTGAGACGATTGAGCCTTGGCGTGGGCGTGAACGTGAATGGCAAGCCCAGGATTGAGCTTGCTTCGGCCGGGCAAGAGGTTCGAGCATAAATCGAGGGGCACCCCGTCGATGTACTCACGTTGTAACCGCCCAAGGCGGATATCGACCCAGCTCATCAGGGCGAGCGGGGACAGGAAATGCTCGCAGAACTGACGGTACGCAGGCCATGGCTCACCTTCGACGTAGGGGTCGAAACTGAGGGTGTCGATGAGAACGGGCCTATCACCAACAAATTGGATGTTGTATGCGGAAGCATCTTTCAGCCACATCCCTTTGTCGAGGGCGCGGCGCTGGATATCCAACGTTGCGAGGGCGGCGTCCTTGAGTTGACCGAAGCACCACTCGTATGGATACGCGATCATGGAGAGCGGCTTCGGCTTTAGAATGGCCGCCGCGCCTCCGTCCGCCCATGGCGCCGGATCGACCTCTTCGTGCTCGACGATCAGTCTGGCGGTCACCAGGTCTTGGTAAAGACCGGATGCCATGAACTGCCGGTAGACCGGAAGATAGACAGCGTTGACCTGCCTCAGCAGGTTCCCGTCTTGCCTAAAGACGAACCCGCTGGGGTCGCGGAAAGAAGCGGCGAGCCGCGTCTCAGGCCCCTTGATCGTTGTTCGGGGCGTGCTTCGCCGCACGTCGTCCAACTACGACGGCCTTCAAATTTCGGAAGGTCGACTTGATGGCGAAGGACGCACCGAAAGCGGTAGCGAGCAGGATCTGGAGGAGGTAGCTACCAGAGCCACCATCGATGTAAGCCTCCGCCGGCCGGCAAACAGTCAAGCACATTCCGATGGCCAGTAAGAGCACCACGGATCTATGGGAGTTGCGCATGTTGGTGTTAACGACGCCAACGACGTTCGAATGTTTTGTGAATTTCGGCGCCTTTTTAACTATGGGGCTTTATGCCCAGGGCATTCATCTCTTAGCACCCTTTAAGCAACGCCAAAGGCCCTATTGGGCCGGAAACACCTTCGGGATTAAGCGACTAAACGCCATCTGCCACATCGCCGAATCGTGCCCTGCCGTGTACGTGTCGTAGCTGGTGCGAACCCCCAAAGCCTTAACCTTCTCGTAGAAATCTCCCGTTCGCATCCCGAAGGACTCCAACGTCCCCGCGGCGAAATAGATGGCGGGCGTGTTCGCCGTCTTCACCGGATTCGTGGGCGGAATCCCTAGAGACAAAGGCATCGCGGCACAGAAGAAGTCCGGACGGGCAAACGCAGCCCCGGCGGCGAACGCGCCCCCGTTTGAGAAACCCGTCACCGCGTGTTTATCGCGCGAAGTCGAGATCCCGAACTCCTTAGCCACATACGCTCCGACCTCGTCGCAGAAGAACTTCATGTGCGCGTTGTAACGGTCTGGATCGATGCCCGGCAGATACTCAAGGGCCCGGAAATCCTTGCTCATGTCGTAACCGTTCTTCATATCGCCCTTGTACGTGCCTGCCGCCATGCCGACGATGGCGCAGGGCTGAACCTTATGGGCCAAGATCAGCGGCTCCAGCACCTTGGCGAAATCCTCGCAAGCATCGCCATCGGCCATGAACACGGCGGGAATATCCGCAGCCGGCGCGTTCGGCGGTAGGTAAATGAAGATCCTCCGATCCTCATTGAGCGCATCGCTGTGGATCGTCCGTTTCTCGACTCGCCCCTGCAAGGGAGCCGCGGCTTCCGGAGCCTTGGGTGAACGGCGGCCGCGCCATACAGTCCCCGAAGGCTTGTAGTTGCCATCCTCCACGAAGTTATAGGTATCGAATGCCTTGTCCCAGCCTCCGGGCATCGTGAGTTGGATAAGCCACACGTCGGTGCCCGGCAACTTCTGCATCGCTTCTTGAATTCCTCCCGACAGCCGGACGTTCGCCGCCTTGCTTCGGTGGATGAAGGAAAGCATGTCTCCGTCCAGCCAGACAGCCGAGTCCGAAGTACCGAGGTGCTCCACCAGACCCGCGGTGTTCGCCGGAAGATCGAGAATCTTGTAGGGAGCCGTCCAACGCTTCGCTGGCGGATGCTTTTTTGCGTTCTCAGTGAGCGCGGCGATGATCGGCTTCCAGCGCGCGTCGGTTCGAATCGTCGCGAAGTCCGTATCCGATTCGGCGAAGGATGGCTCGTTATAGCCAGCTTTCGCAAGTTCGTCCAGCGTCGCAAAGGCATCGTCCTTCTTCCCCATCAGGGCGAAACAGCACGCAACGTTATAGAGCGCGGTCAGCTGACTCTTCGGCTCGGCGGTGTATGCCTTTCGGTACAGCTCGGCGCTCTTGGCATAGTCCTTCGAGTTGTATGCCTTCAAGCCTTGGGCGAAGAAATCGGCCCCCGTCTGACCGAAGGCGGTCGCCGACAGCAAAACGGTGCAAACGAGAAGACCAAGTGAACGTCGGATAGGAAACGGCTTCATCTTATAACTGATACTGTACCAGTTAATCGTCCAGTTCCCAAGTTAAGCGTCGACGCGAACGGATAAAAGTCGAACCGGTACTGAGGAGCCTTTGGCCGGGGCGTAGGCGTGGGGCTCCGCGCTCCAGAACGTGATGCTCTCGCCTTCTCCGAGTTCCAGCTCGGAATCGCCAATGGCCACGAGAGCTCTGCCGCTCAAGACATAGACGTGCTCTTCGCCCGCGTGCGATCGCCGCTCACTGGGCGAGTACAGTTCCAGAACCGTCGGCTTGATCCGCCCCATCTCCAAGCGGCTCGCGAGGATGTTGAGGGGAACTACGCCTTGACTCTGCGCCAAAGCGGCGCGCTCGGCCGTGGTTGTCGGCTCACCGGCACAAAGCGGCCCCGCCCCGAAGTTGGCCAGGTCGAACCACGCATCGTCGCCAATTCGATGCACCGCATAGGGCCGTTCGTCGGAGGCTTTCGGGTGCATGAGGCGGTCGAGGTGCAGTCCAAGTACCTCGGCCACCTTCAGGTACGTCGAGCGGCGCGAACCGCGGCCGGACTCGACCTGGACCACGGACGTCTTGCTGATCCCCGCCCGGTCCGCGAGTTGCCGGATCGACATCTGCTGCTGCAAGCGCGTTCGGCGGAGCCGGTCACCGACGACCGCGTGTACCTCGGGGCTCAGACTCTCGGCGTCGGTGGACATAGGGAACTAACTAAACGCCAAGGGCGAGAACGCAAGATTATAAGTCGCCGCGTTCAGATACGCCAATGAAATGTGAGACGGCGATAAAGCCGCGAAATCGGTGGCCAGCGCCTGGCCATGAGTGCCGTAGCAGAAGCCCGAAAAGCCACCAAACGAGGGCACCAACGCCTGGTACGATCCGACAAGCGGAAAAACCTTGCCGAACATCGCGGCAATGTGTTCGAGGGAATAGGGGCAGAACACCAGGTTATCGGCCTGCGTGACGACAACCCCTCCGGGAGCCAGAGCGGCGAGGCAGTCTCGGTAGAAGTTGTCGGTAAAAAGCTGCTCGCTAAGGCCGCCCTCTTCGTCCTCATAGACATCCGTGCTATCCACGACGATGAGGTCGTATTTGCGAGCCGTCTCCTTCACGAAAAGGAACGCGTCGGTGATGTGGAGGTGAACGCGAGGATCGTCGAAGGCGCCGTTACTTAGCTCCGGCATGAAAGTTCGGCAAGTCTCGACCACGCCGGCGTCGATCTCCGCGATGTCGATGTGCTCAATCGAGGCGTGCCGGCACAGCTCGCGGATGACGCCGCCGTCACCGCCTCCGACCACTAGGGCGGCCTTTGGTGACGGCATGTTCAGCAAAGGAATCTGTACCAGCGCCTCGTGGTAGGCGCGCTCGTCCATCGTCGAAAGCTGGACATGGCCGTCGAGGAGCAGGACGCGTCCGAAGACCTCCGTGTCCACGATATCGATACGCTGAAACTCCGTTTCGACGCTGGCCACGGGCGCCTCGACGGATACGTCGAGACCCAGTTTATCGCTGCGAATCGGAATACGGAGGCGGCTGGCGTCGGTCATCGGCACAAGGTACCCGTTGAATTGCGCATTCCGTGAGGAAGCTTGACCAGGCGCCCCACCTTACATACAATGGCATCACGATGAAGTGCGATGTGGCAATCATTGGCGGCGGTCCCGCCGGCTCGACAGTGGCCAGTCTGCTCAAGACTTACCGCCCCGACTTGGATGTCGTCATCCTCGAACGGGAGCGGTTCCCACGCGAACATGTGGGAGAAAGCCTGCTCCCCGCCGCTTGCACGATCATGGAAGAGATCGGCGTTTGGGATGCCGTCGAACAGCAGCAGTTCCCGATCAAAGTCGGCGCCCACTACCGCTGGGGCGCCACCCCCGAACTCATCGAATTCAACTTCCTCCGCGACGCTCCGTTCGAGAAGTACGAGCGCCCAGCGCCGTTTACGGGCCAGCGCCAACTGACCACCTTTCAAGTCGACCGAAGCATCTTCGACAAGGTCCTTCTTGATCATTCGAGAGAGCTCGGTTGCCGCGTCTACGAGAACAGCCGGGTCGTAAAAGTCCATCACGAAGGGGACCGAGTGACGAGCCTGGAGACAGACGACGACACGCTGGAGGCCCGCTACTACATCGACGCCTCCGGTACCAGCGGGATTCTAAGGCGCGCGTTCGAGGTGCCGGTTCAGTCCCCCACCACCCTGCGCAACATCGCGATTTGGGACTATTGGCAGGACGCCTCCTGGGCGCACAAGGTCGGCGAGGGCGGCACGTTCATCCAAGTCATGAGCCTTGGATGGGGCTGGATCTGGTTCATCACCATCGGCGATACCCGCACCTCGGTCGGACTGGTCACCCCCGCTGAGTACTTCAAGCAATCCGGCCTATCCCGGCAAGAGATCTATTTGAAGGCGCTCGCCGAGGAGCCGCACGTTACGGAGCTTCTTGCCAACGCCTACCGCGAAAACAAGCTGCAGGCCGATCGCGACTGGAGCTACGTGGCGGACCGGTTGAGCGGAGAAAACTGGTTTCTGGCGGGAGACAGTTGCGGCTTTGCCGACCCCATTCTCTCCGCAGGGATCTCCCTCGCGATGTCGGGTTCGCGCCGCGTCGCCTACTCAATCCTGGAGATGGAGCGGGGGGAGATCGACCCGGGTTGGATTCGACAAGAGTACGACCGGATCCAGCGGCAGAATATCGGCAACCATGTCCGCTTCGCCGACTACTGGTACTCGGCCAACGCGAAGTTCTCTGAGCTAGAGGAGTACTGCTCGGAAATCGCTAAGGGGGCGGGGCTCAGTTTGGACGCAAAGGAAGCCTTCCGGTGGCTTGGCACGGGAGGGTTCACCGATGACCTCACGGCCGAGGGTCCGAGTTCCGGCAGCTACCGGCTGAACGATCTGAAGCTGACGATCCTTGCCACCTCTGGCGAGAGTCCCGAGTGGGAAATCAGCAAGGTAAACCACCTAAAGCTGAACTTAGATGGGGCCGAGCGCCTTCGTTCGGCCGTCTATCGCGACGGTGGCATTAAGCAAGTTGAGTCCTACCGCCGCGGCGAACACACGCTCATCCTGGAACGGTTTTACAAGCACGCTTACATGGCCGTCTCGAAGGGGCCCTGGGTGACGGGGGTCATCCGGGACATGAAGACAATGGCGCGCCGCCACTCCTCCCTCGACGAAAAGGAGCTCGACCTGGTCGTCTTCGAGATCCTGGAAGCGATGCTCGTCGAGGGTTGGCTTGAGGGGACCGCCGTTTCAGCGACGCAGTAGTTTTTATCGTTTCGGTAAGATTTGCCGCAAATTTATCGAAACGGCACAATCGTTACCGAAAAGACCTACGCGGTAGCCCGCACATCCCGATTGGGATGCACGACCGCACTGAAGTCCAGGTTGATGGGCGGAAACGCCGCCGCGTTAGGATCGGTTCGAGCCACCACCCATCCATCGGACACGAGCGCGTCCAGCGTCTTCAAAATTTCAAGCTGCGCCTTCGCCGGATCGACATGGCCCTGATTCAACTGCAGTTGCGGCACGGGCATCTGGGCGAGTTCGGTGAATGACTTCTCGGTTTTGAGGAGCTGGGTTAGGTACGCGGTGAGGCCGACCATGGGCAAAACCTTGCCGTCCCTTTCGAACATCCGCATGCGCGTGATACGGCCGTTGCCCATCTCCGCGGTCCAACTCTTCTCCGCGCCATCAAGGTTCGTGCGGAAGTGGGTCTTGCCGACGATAACGTAGGGGGCTTGCTCGCCGGTGAAGGCGCCGACGATCTCTTTGGCGATCAGCAGACCGCAGCCGCCAAGGTTCGTGCCGCTGGTGTGCTCGATGAAGCCACCCTGCCCCAGCCACCGCCAAGCTTCGTCCGCCGTGAGTTCGATTCCCGCATCGGCCGCGATCTGGCTCGCGTAGTCCTTCAAATCGGAAAAAACGCCGTTGGCCGTGTACCAAAAGTCGGCGAACCGAACATGTTGGCGGATCTGCGACCGATGGTTGGTCGAGTAATACTCACGCAACCAAGCCGCTTCCTTCGGATCCCGTTCCAACTCCAAAATCGAGTACGCGACCATGCGCGCGCCAGCGTGAGTAAGCGCCATTCCCGCAGCAAGAATCGGGTCGGCGAAGCCCGCGCTTTCACCCGCAAGAAACCAGTTCTCACCCGACAGCCGATCCGCGATAAAGCTCCAATCCTTCGTCGCATGAGTCTTCCCTTCCCGGGTGGCGTTGCGGATGAGCTCGCGAACTAAGGGATCCGTCTGGATCGCTTCTTCATAGAGATCGGCAGGCCGGCGCCCCGTCTCCTTACAGTAGGACGCGGGAACGACGAGGCCGATCGAGGTCCGATCCGGCCCCAAGGGGATGAACCAGATCCAGCCGAACTTCTGTGAAAGCACCTGCACCCGCGTACCTCCGACTCCGATCGAAACGGCCCAGTCGGCATTGCGCCAGTAATCCCAAACGGCAATGTTTTGGAGGGACGTCGGAACTTCGATGCCGACATCCATCGCGCGCCGGAGGATGCCCGAGTGGCCGGTCGCGTCGACATAGTGTTTGGCTTCTACCTTCGTGCCGTCTTCCAGGATGAGGCTAGTAACCCGATCGCCCTCTCGTTCGACCGTCCTTACTCCGATGGTTCCGCGCACCTCGCAGCCGAGAGATCGGGCGTGGTCGAGGAGGATTTTGTCGTAGATGGCACGGTCGACCTGGAAGGCGGTTTGGGTTCGCTGACCGGTGAACTTGGAGGGACGCTCGACGGGTTGGAATACGCCGTTCGCGATGAACTCGAAGTCCCAGAGCTCGTCCGTCCGGCCCCAGCGGTAGGTCGCGCCGATCTTGATCGGGAAGCCGGCGGCCTCGACTTTATCCCAAACCCCCATCTCGGCGAGAATATGGGAGATCGAGGGGAGTTGGCTTTCCCCGACATGGTCGCGGGGGAAGGCTTCCCGCTCCAGGATCAGTACCTTCAGGCGCGGGTTGTATTTCTTGAGCAGGGTTCCGACCGTCGAACCGGCGGGACCACCGCCGATAATGGCGACGTCATAATGAGATTGCATGATGGGTAGGCGGCCTCGGCTTCCCGCAAATGAATCTCCATTATCGCAGTTTTGGAGGCGGAGGGTTACACTATTGGCGCGATGAACGAAGATAGTCGACCAGCTAAGCCCGCAGATTTGTCCGCGTTGTACGGGAAAAGTACGGCGGCTCTGCGCAACGGCGACTCGGCAGCGGCCATTCGATTTGCCGACCTCCTTCTTACGGTTTCCAACCTCGCTCCGCCGGCGATACTCTGGGCCGTTCGAGTGCGACTGGAATCCAAGCAATGGCAAGCCGCAATTGAGGTAGGTACACCATTTTCGGGCAAGACGCCGGGGGCCAGTGGCCTGGTCGGTCACGCTTACGACGCCATCGGAGATCTGGACAATGCCCTCCGCTACTATCGATTAGCGCGCGAAGAGCAGCCCAAAGATCCAACCTGGCACTACCAAGAAGCCTCGGCACTTTCTCGTCTATATCGAGACTTCGAAGCGATGGAGCGTCTGCGTCAGGCCATCGAGTTGGCTCCCGACCCTGCGGCGGTGCTCATTCTTGCCGCGCTGGAGCTGAAATTCGGCGATCCAGACGCAGCGCTCAAGACCCTTGAAAAGTCCCGGCGGAACAACCTGGAAGATAGGGGCGCGCAAATCATTCTCGCCCAATGTGCCCTTGCCAAAGATCTGCGCTTCGTTGCCGAATCAATGTGGCAACGCATGAACGATCCTCTCGAACGGGCCGTCGCCCTGCTCCGTCACGGCGACTTCGAAGCCGGCATCGACGGCCTTCATGAGATTCTAAAGACGGAGCCCAACCGCGTTCCCGCACTGGTTCAAATGGCAAATTCGATGCGAATTCTGCCGAAGGACCGATGGCTGGTGGCGCGGATGGAATCCATCCTGAGAACCGCCGACGAGACCACCGAGGACCCCGTCAGCCTTCACTTTGCCCTCGGAAAGTCGTACGACAACTTGGGCGAATACGAGGCGGCCATGGGTCATTTTGATGCGGCCAACCGGCTGCGATACCAAAGCATCGAGCAAACCGGCGGTTTCGACCGCGAAGGCTACGAGGCCAACATGGCCCTCCGTGCCCACGTCTACCGTCAGGAGGTTATCGATGAAGAGAAGCGAGAGGGCAACCCGTCCGAAATGCCGATCTTTATCCTGGGCATGGTCCGCTCTGGCACCACTCTTGCCGAGCAAATACTGTCTTCGCACCCAGAAGTTACCGGTGCTGGCGAGCAAGATTTTTGGATTAATGCTGACATCCGCTTAATGGATTACGGACGGCGTACACTTCAAGCCGAAGAACTAAGGGAGGCGGCGGAAACTTACTTGCGTCTGGTAGGCGGCTTTGCCAAGGGTGCGCGAAAAGTGGTCGATAAGCAGCCGGGGAATATGCTTCTTGCCGGTGCATTGCACATCGCCTATCCCAATGCCCGCATCATCTACATGCGACGCCAACCCGTCGATAACGCGGTCTCGATCTGGACCACCAACATCAAAACATCTGTAAGGTTCGTAAACGACAAGTCAAATATCGTCCACGCCTACCAGCAACACGAAAAATTAAGAGAACACTGGCAATCGGTCATCCCGAGCGACCGATACCTCGAAGTCTCCTACGAGGACCTCGTTCAGCACCAAGAAATCGTCAGCCGCAAACTCGTAGACTTTTGCGACCTAAAGTGGAACGACGCCTGCCTTGCCCCGGAGCGGAATCGGCGGCAGGTGATTACGCCGAGCCTATGGCAGGTGCGCCAGCCTGTCTATCGGTCCTCAATCAACCGATGGCAGCGGTACGAGCCATGGCTCGGCGAGTTTCGCGAATTACTGACTGACTAAGGCGTCAGCGGCGGAAGGCCCTTGCGAGCACGCGACGCATTCACTTCCGCAAGCTTTTCGGGATGGGCTCGGGCCCACGCTTTTTGGTCCTCCGCCGATTTCTCGTGGTTGGCAGCAATTTGGTCCCAGCCTTTCTTCATTTGCTCCGCGGAAGGAGCCGGCTGTTTTTTGGCATCCGCGAACTGCTTGTTGATGTCTTCTTCCTTGGGGCCACAGCCAGCCAAAGCCACGACCGCCACACTGACGATCCACACCATTTGTTGTAAAGATTTGCGTTTCATTGCTCTAAGGAGGCGGACTTGCCCGCGACGTACAAGACGGCGCGGGCAAAAGGACAGGGCCACCGAATTAGGGACGCAAGCAGTCCCACATATTCTTGGCAAGCCAGTTCTTATCCGGATCTGGGTTGGTCGAAGCAATGTTCAAGAACTTCGCATGACCGTCGACAAATCCGAAATTAGAGCCACCCTGCTTTACCTGGGCGACCGCGCCCGTTGGGCCTTGGGGAGCGGCAACCGTCGTCGGAATCAGACCGTTCGGAAGCTGGTTGCCGCCACAGTCGTTGATATTGCTCTCGCTACCGTCGGTGGTTGGAACGCCCTCGAAGTAGCCGCCGCATTGGAACTGGGTAGCGTTGGTGCCGCCCCACTTAAGCGCATCGCTGTTGGTCTTCGTCGCCAACATGATGGACTCGGCCGGCTTAGTTACTTGAGTGGAGGTCAACGCAGAAACGTTGACTTCCCCACCATTTCCTTCACCGGTGATTTGAGCGAATGGCGCCGATACGCCCCGCAGTACGCAGTTCGGAGCATTTGTAAAACTGGGAGACTCGCAACGGCCTTCCCAGTCGTCTGGTGAGCCGACAAAGTTCTCACCGACGCCAACCTTACTCACCGTTAAGGAATTCAGGCCATACGAAACGGCGACTCCCTCCCACGATGGGTACTGCACCTGGCTCGCGCTATCCAGGGGACTGCGGAACATAGGCAAGGACTTCGAGTACGGCTGCAGGTTCAGCGTCCAGCCAAGGCTAGAACTTCCCCACTGCGGCGCACCGGACCAGTTAGACGGCGTCGCATACGTGAACACGTCGTTGTTGTCGTCCGCATACATGACCATCGCCAGATCAATCTGCTTTACGTTCGATAGATCGGAGGTGGACTTGGCGGCCAGCTTTGCCTGGGCAAAGACAGGGAACAGAATCGCGGCTAAGATCGCGATAATCGCGATAACTACTAAGAGCTCGATAAGAGTAAAAGCTCGATTTCGCATGATAAGATCTCCATTGACTTAAGTAGGTCCCCGACCCCGGGGAGAGAGTGGCGAATTAAATAGAGGGTCATTCAGGCGGCGGCGCCGTAGCAACGCCACGAGGCGGCGCGCTTGAAGCCCTCTGGATCAGTTGCACATCGAAGAGAATGCCGGTCGGTTCGGAATCGACCGCATCGATGCAGTCGAATAGCGCTTCCGCGGCACGTAGACCGATTTGCCTCATGGGCTGTCGGATAGTGGTCATGGGCGGCTCACTGGTAACCGCACAGATGTTGTCGTCAAAGCCGACCACCGAGAGGTCGTTCGGCACGTGTAGCCTGCACTGCCCGGCAGCTTCAATCACACGGGCGGCGATGTAGTCCTGGGTGCAGAAAACGGCCGTGATCGTCTCGCGACGGGCAACCAGCCATTGCCCAAGCTCATCGTCTCCGGCTTCATATGGGGCAATATCGCAGACGAAGGACGGATCGAACTCGATACCGGCCTCGTCAAGCGCTTTCCGATAGCCTTCAAGTCGCTCCAAGGAGCATGTCCTCGGGTCGCCATCGGAAACGATTCCGATTCGGCGGTGCCCAATCTCGATCAGATGCCGGGTCGCGAGGTGTCCGCCCTTCACATTGTCGGCGTCCACGGTCAACGCCTCGGCCCCTTCGGGATGGGTTCCCACGACCACGACCGGCACGTTTCGCGCCTGAAGGTCGCCGACCAATCTCGTCGTGCGCCGGGGAGCGAGGATAAGGAACCCGTCACACCGCCCATCGCAAAGCGAGGGAGCGCACGTTTCAACCTCGTCGAAATCGAAGGCGGTGAACAGCATGGTGGCTTTCTTCCGCTGAGTCGCGGCGTCGATGATGCCGCCAAGCACTGGCCCGAAGTAAGCGTTCTCAAATGGCTCGTGAACTACGTGCGGGAAAACCACCCCAATCGTGTTCGTTTTCTTGCCCCGCAAACCCCGCGCATGGGCGTTGGGGTGATAGTTCATCGCGGCGATCGCGGCCAGCACGCGGGCCCGAGTTTCAGGCATGACCGACTTCGGACCGTTGTTCACTACATAGGAAACGGTCGCCGTCGAAACCCCACTCTTCTTCGCGATATCCTTTAGCGTCGCCATTGGTTAAACGATTAGATTTTATCGCACTTCTCGATGGATGGGAGCTAAGAATTGCGCTTTTTAGTTGCTACAGATAGCCTATATAGCCCTGTACACTATCTTAAATCGCTCAATTATAATTGTCGCTTTTTTAGCATGTGATGATGTCCCGAATGCCCAATAATCCATGCCCTAAGCGAAGGCAGATGCTAGCGCGGTCTCGATTCGAGGCGACTACCGTCTCTAGTACTCCAGCCCTAGATGCCCCCCCTCAGGACCCTAGCGGGCTGCGTACACCATGCCAACCACCCACGGCTGGGCCCAAAGACCCAGCTTCCAACTATTCGAAAGCGGTTGGAAGCTTCGGCCAAAATGCCGGGTACTTTCGCTTTTATAACATGGAGTCAGGTCTGCCAATGAAGTTATCCTGCCAGCGCATCCTCCTGAGAGTTGTTCCCCTATCTCTCTTACTCCTCCCCATTTTCGCGGTCGCCCAAAGCCTTGCTGGGGTCAGCGTCGCGCCAACCAGTGTCTTAGGAGGGCAGGGCGCCACCGGCACCGTAACCCTCACCGCCGCCGCGCCCGCAGGCGGAACGGTCGTAAAAATCGCCTCCTCGAACTTAGCCGCGACCGTCCCCACGACCATCACGGTTGCCGCCGGGGCAACGACGGGAACCTTCCCTGTCACGACCATCCCGGTCTCGCCGAACACCAACGTCAACCTCCTCGCCACGCTGGGCTCGGTGCGAATGTCGACCGTCCTTCAGATCCTCGCGCCGACTCCGGTCTCCGTCACGGTCTCCCCTTCGAGCGTGGTTGCGGCGACCGGCGCCACGGGAACGGTCACCCTTAACGGCCCCGCCCCCGCGTCGGCCCTAAACGTCGCCCTCAGTTCCTCGCAGGCCTGCGCCACCGTAAAATCCACCGTCCAGGTGCGCGCCGGCGCGACGAGCGCCACCTTCCCGATCACGACGTCGCAAGTAACTACGAGCACCGTCGCCGGGATCACCGCGTCCTTCAACAGCGGCTCAGCCACTGGAAATCTAACTGTCGTTCCCCTCGTGCCGAAAGGAATGTCCTTCAGCCCCACCACCGTAGCCCCCGGTGCTACGACGACAGGCACCGTCACGCTCAACGGAATCGCGCCGACGGGCGGCTTCACCGTCACCCTCGCGAGCAACGCCAGCTTCGTCGTCCCTCCGGCGACCCTTAAGATTCCCGCCGGACAGAGTTCCGGCACCTTCCAGGTCACCCCGACCCGACCGCCCGCGCAGAGCTCCGTCCTCGTAACCGCGACCAATAACGGAAATGTCGCCAGCGCGCGCATGACCGTCACGATCTCCAGTGACCTCTACGCATCCTCCTGGCCCAAGTTCCGAGCCGGAGCGACGAACCAAGGAGTGGGAACCGGAGGAGGCGCGATCGGCGCAACTTCCTTCGCATTCTACGGCCCCGGAATCAAGCCGGCATCCAGCGCGGCCACGGTCGGCAGCGACGGAACGGTTTATTGGGGCAACGTAGTAATCAATACCGAGACCTTCTACGCGATGAAGCCGGACGGCACATTCAAGTGGATCTCTACAAACTTTTTCGACGAGCAGCCTTTCATGCAGCCGGTCGTCAGTCCGGACGGCCACGCTTGGTTCCTCCTCTTCGGCGGCGGCATCGTCGGCTTTAATCCCGACGGCACCGCCGGCACCGCGCCAAACCCGAACTTCCCCGGTCAACCGGTGGCCGACTCAAACAACACCGTTTATCTCGTCGACAGCTCGACCGACCTCGAGGCCTGGGACATCACCGGAACCAAGATCTGGGACGTCACTTCCTCCGCCAACTTCGTCACCACCCCCGCCATCCTTCCGTCCGGATTGATCGTCGTCGGCACCGGCGATGGCAAGCTCCTGGCATACAACACGGCGGGATCCCTCGTTTGGCAAACAACACTCGGATTCGGTGACCAACCCGGTGATGCCATCACCTGCACGAGCCTCGGCAATCCGATCATAGGTTCGAACGGACACATTCACATCGTTTACACGGGCAAAGACCAAACGGATCAGCACACCCTCGTCGAACTCTATGAACTCGATGGCACGGGTGCGACGGTCAACTCGCAAATCATCGCGAACGAGGCGCCCGGGCAAACGGGCTCGGCCACCGACCCCGCCGTTTCACCTGATGGAACGCAGTGCCTGTACCTTCAAGATGACGCCCAGAGCTTCAACGGCCTGATGTACTTCCCTGCTGCCGGAGGTTCGGGAAGGATCTCCTATAGCTTCGTAACCGGATATGCACCGAGCATCGGGCCCGACGACACGATGTACGCGAGCAACGGTGTTTCCCTCGACATGACCGCATTCACCCCGGCGGGCGCCGTCAAATGGACCGCGAACCAACTGGGCGCCGGCCAGATCCTTACCGGTCCCGACGGCACGGTGTACACCACCTATCCCCACGCTGGCGTCTACGCGTTCCAGCCCGACGGAACCCAAAAGTTCGCCTACGGCCCCTACGCTTCTTCGGTCGCGGTCGCCGCGCCGGGCGTCGATTGGGTCGGCACTTCGGACGGCCATGTCCTCGCGATTGGAACAAAGAGTCTGCCGATCTCGGTCTTCACTGGAACCGGCTCGTTCTCCGGCTCCCCGGCTATCGATGCGGCAGGCAACGTCTATGCCACTTCGACAAACGGCATGCTTTACTGCATCCGGGGCACATTCTCCCTTAACCGGGTGAGCCCTCAGAAGTGGGCCTTCCAAGCGGCGGGCGCGATAACGGCCTCTCCGGCCATCGGCTACGACGGGACCCTTTACGTCGGTGACGCCGCTTCGAACTTCTACGGGGTGAACCCTGACGGCACTCAGCAGTGGGTCTTCCACGCCCGTGGCCCAATATCCTCCTCTGCTGCCGTGGACACGAGCGGCAACATTTACGTGGGTACGACGAACGGCTACCTCTACGCCTTCAACTCGATGCACGGGTCGAAGTACGCCGTCTACCTCGGCTCCGGCATCACCGCATCTCCCGCCCTGGGAAGTGACGGCACGATCTACGTTGGCTTGGCCAACGGCCATTTCGTCGCCATCTCCTCCACAGGAGCGGTCAAGTGGACGATGACGACGGGCGGAGCGATCTCGTCATCCGCGGCGATCGCGCCCGACGGCACGATTTACGTGGGATCGGACGACGGCAATCTGTATGCCTTCACCGCCGCCGGAGCGCAGAAGTGGGCCTATCTCACCCAAGGCTTCGTGCGGTCATCCCCCGCGATCGGCTCTGACGGAACCATTTACGTGGGTTCGTACGACCACAACGTGTACGCGATCACGCCGGCGGGCGCCACCCAGTGGGTATTCGCCACACGCGGTCCCGTGACGGCATCCCCGTCGATCTCGGGCGACGGTCTGATCCACGTCGGTTCAACCGACGGCACCTTCTATGTGATCAAGTAAGCACCACCCAGCGGTCCCTATGCGATCCCGAGTCTTTGCCCTCCGGGGGCAAGGACTCGGGATCGTGTTTTGGAGACGCTACGCGTCGTGCAAATTGCCTCGATCCGTCCCTGGCTGAGTCTAAATCTGGGCTCGACGAGGAACCCAAGGGACTATCCTTTCAAGCCCTTGGATTCGGTTGAGACCAAAGGCCCAACTCCCAATCGCGCCTGGAAGACCTCGCGACTATGTGCTCGGAATCAGGACTTTGAGTCTTGATTACCTGGAGACACATTATTTCGTCATGAGAATATTCGGTTCGTTTTCTTCCAGAAAACTCATTCTTCTGTCATTATCCGTCATGCCCCTTGTGGCAAGCGCCCAAAGCTCGGTCCTCGCCCCTAGTGGATGGCCAGAGTTTCGTCAAGGGATGGGGAATCAAGGCCGCAGTACCGGCCGAGGCGCGACCGGCCGCGCCGCTTCCGTCTTCTACGGACCTGGCCAGACGGTTTCCAGCCTGGTTTCAAAGGGCGGCAACAAAGTCGACACTCGGCACCCGGGTGAAGACTTCCTCTTCGTCACGAGTCAGTTTAACGGCCTGACGAAGTTCAACGCCTTCGAGACCCTGGACGGAGGCTCGTTTAGCACCTTGTCGAACAATCCGCTCCCTGCGGTCAAAGGTTTTGGCGCCCCTTCCCCGGACGGAAGCGCGTGGTGGTCGATCCCAGGTTTCGGGGTCCTGCTTGTTCCCGCGCCGGGAGGCGTGGGCGGGATGGCTAACGTCGCCAACCCCGGCCAACCGGCCATCGGATCGAACAACACCCTCTATGTCTTGAACGGCGCCAAGGACCTCCAAGCCTTCTCCGGAGGAAAGGACGGCCATGCGGTGGGCACGCCGCTTTGGGACGCGAAGTCGACCGTCGGCTTCATCGCCGGCCCCGCGGTTCTTCCCACGGGACAGATCGTCGTCGGCTCTAGCGACGGCTCCCTCTCCGGCTATTCCCCCACCGGTGCTCTCCTCTGGAACGTCAAGCCCGGCGTCGGCGACAAGGCCAAAGACGCCGTGACTTTCGTGAAGATGGGCAACCTTGTGGTTGGCGCGGATGGCAATGTCCACCTCACCTATACGGTCACCGACAAGGTCGATGGCCATACGCTCATCGAGTTAATCGCGATCTCTCCCAAGGGCGCGTCGGTTGGCAACGTTGTCATGGCTAACGAAGCCGCTGGTCAAACCGCCACGGTTTCGGACCTGGTCGGGTCGCCAAACAACAGCTTCGTTCTAAACGTAAACGACACCAACCGTAAGTTCAAAGGCATCGAATTCATCGATCAATTTGGATTCAGGACGTTCCTTCCGATTAACTTCTATGCCGGCGCCCCCGCGATCGGCCCCACTGATCTGATCGCCGATATCGACACAACCACGCACTCCCTAGTGCTGCTGGATGAATTTGACGACGTTCAATTTTCGACCCCCTTCACCGCGGATCCGAACCAGGTCGTCATCGATTCATCCGGCTCGATTACCGTTGCCACCGTCAACGGACCGCTGTATAGTTTCCTATCCGACGGCACGTTGCAGAACGGGTTTGCTCCTTTCGTCGCTTCGCCTTCCCTGTCCGCCGACGGGCTGGATTGGACGCCCACAAAGAATCCCCTCAGCAAGCTGGTGGCGATGAAGAACTCGGTCATTATAGGTCAAGCCGGAACTCTGGCCGCGGATAGTCAATCCTCCAGCGTCAGTAGTCCGGCGATCGACGCGGCAGGTAACGTCTACTACGCCTCCACGGGCGGATTCCTCTATAGCGTGCCGGGCAAGCTTCCGGCGTCCGGTCCGAGCGTCGAAAATTGGTCCTTCGCCGCAAAGGGGTCCTTCAAGGCTTCGCCCATCCTCGGACAGGACGGCCAGATCTTCATCGGAGACAAGGCCGGCAATTTCTACGGAATGCTCCCGAACGGCGTCAATCACTTCACCGTGAAGGCGCAGGGACCGATCTCCTCTTCCGCTGCGGTCGACAAGAATAACGTTGCCTACGTCGGTACCGAGAACGGCTTCCTGGCGGCTTACACGGCCACCGGAACGCTCCAATTCCAAGTAAAACTCGGAACCGGAATCGTTGCCTCCCCGGCAATCGGCGACGACGGCACGATCTATATCGGAACGACGGACGGAAAGTTCTTTGCCGTGACGAACAAAGGCGCGGTGAAATGGTCCGTCACCACCGGAGCCTCAATCGGCTCCTCTGCCGCTATCGCGGTGAACGGAACGATCTACGTGGGTTCGGACGACGCCCGCCTGTACGCGATCAATCCGGACGGAACGACGAAGTGGACGTTCCCAACGAACGGCATGGTAAGGTCGTCCCCTTCGGTCGGCGGAGACGGAACGATCTACGTTGGATCGCTAGATCACAACGTCTACGCGATTAATCCCAACGGCCTTCCGCAGTGGACCTTCCTCACCCGAGGCCCGGTCGTCGCCTCTCCCGCGATCGGCCTCGACGGCAAAATCCACATCGGATCGAACGACGGCAGCGTCTATATCATCGAGTAGAGGTTGCCTGGGTTGGCGTCGAAGGTTCATCCTTCGACGCCAACCCAGGCAAAGTTTTGCGATTCCCTTCCGCCGTTTGGAGCTTCGCCCAAAGCGGCGGAGGGTTAAAGTTGCAATTTTTGCCCGCCATCGCTAACGCTTGGCGGGCAAAAATTGGGCGAGGGGAATGCGCCGAATGAAATTGGACGCGTCTCGGCATCGATCGACTTCTGAGACATCCCTTATTTGGGTTCTAGTTTCGCCTTGGCTCCCGCCGTCACCGGGTGATGCTGCAAATAATCCACCACGATCGGCAGGAGCTTGTCGGCGAGGCTGAACTTCAGCATGTGGCCACCAGTGTTGGTGTCCCGCATGAAGAAATATCCGGTGACGGTTTGGCCGCGGACGAAGCTGCCGTTCTCGAACTTACCGATGGTGAACATCAAGGATTCGCTGTCGATCTTCTCACCTAGCGTGCCGGTCTTCATGACCGCCCGGTAACCCTTGAAGTTGACTTCAAGCGACTTCGCGGTGCCCGTCTCGTGAACCTGCTCCAGCGGGCCCATCAAGGCTCTCTCACGCCAGGACGGATCCGAGATCGGCTTGGCCATGGGGGCAAACACCGGCACTTGCGGATCCTTTTCGAACCTCGCCGTCACCTTTACCCCGGTGCAGAGCCGGGCGAAGGATTCCGCCATCGTGACGTTGTTCCAGAGCGACTGGGCGCCGCCGATCAGCGAGGTCAGAAGCTCCTGCTTCACGGAGCGCATCGAATCGCATTCGTAAAGCACCCTTCTCGGCACCACCTCGGTCGCGAACGTGGGCATGGGGTGATTGGCGGTCCATTGCAAGGAAGGCATGAAGGTCTTCATGCGATTCGACACAGCTTCGACCTCAGTGGTCTTATTCGGCGGAATCTGAGCGCCAAATTGATCCGACAGACCTTGGAATAGGAGCGTGTCGCTGAGGTTAGTGCGCGGGATCCATCGACCGGTGCGCGGGTCTTGGGATACCGGTCGGTTCGGTGACTTCAGAAGATCGATACGGAAGGGCTGCCCGCCGAGCGTTATGTCCGCGTTGCCCGCATCCGGCACCAGGGTCGTTTTCAAGTCGTCGATCGACTCCACCAGGCCCAGGGATCCGATCAGACAGGCCGGCCAAGTGCGGGACTGGGTCAGGAACTGGCTCATCGAGATATCGCCCGTCGGCGGATACTCGGCGGTCTCGTCACCCAGTGGAATGCCGCCTAAATGATCGTGCACGAGGTCATGCGCGTGAACAACCATGTCTTCGAGGCGGTACTTCGGCAGAAGTTGCACGGCCATCGTTGAGAAGGTCAGCGGCTTGATCGTCGAGCCGACGACATGGTTCTCGAAGTTCCAGTTCCTCAGCAGCTTGCCTCGGCGGATTGGGCCGCTGCGGCCCATGTCGCCGGCAAAATCGTCGGACGTCGGATCCATCTGCGGGAACGAGGGCAGGGCGAGGATATCCCCGGTGAACGTGTCGAGCAGCGTCATGCTTACCGGCTTCGTCAGTTCGGGATCTTCGAGCCGCCAGCCAAGGTCAGGGCGGTCGGTCTGGCTGAGGCACCAGGAGCGCACCGCTTCTTGCAACCGCTGATGGAGATCGTAGTCGAGGGTGAGCGTGAGGTCCGTCTTGGGCTTCACGTCGTCGGCGACCCGCCCGATATTCGCAACCATGCCGAGGCTGGGTCCGCCCGGAAGGGCGCGGCGGTAACTGCCGTTTCTCCAGCGTACGAACGCTAGCGGCTCGGCTTGGGTGCCGAGGTAGATCAGGTTATATCGTCGCGGACTCTTCCCCGTCCGATCCTCAATCGAGATCAGATCGTTGGGCTGAAGCTCGCGGCCGGCATCGGGGACGGACTTCCCTTCCACGAAGACGCCCCAACCGCGATCCTTCGGCATCCCGCCGGACATTCGAGGCTTAAGAGTGACCCACACCTTATTGCCGACCTTTCGGCGGCGGTACTCGGCAAACTCGACGGTTCCGAACGGCGATCGGGCAGCCAAGATCGCGGCGCCCGCACCGTGGACGGGGCGCGACGAGTCGATCATGACGGTCGCCGGATAGCCGCCGGAGTTCAACGAAAGGCTGAGCGGGCTGCTCAGCATGTAGAGCCTCGGCGCGGTTACATTGGCGGACTGAGCAAAGATGCTCTTGCGCCACGGAACCCCTTGCCCGCGATGATAGGGCGAGGTGAGATGGAAGTACGCCCGGTTTACCTGCAGGTTGTAATCGCCGGTCGCGTTCGGCTCGGCGTAGTACAGGCCGGCCTCCGGATCTGTCTTATCCGGCCTTAAGTTGAACTCGCGGATGGCCTCTTTTTCGATGGGGCTGAGATCGGAGACGGCTTTCGGATCGATGCGAACATCGTCGGTGAGGACGACCTGATGACCCTCTACGCGATGAACGACCTGCTTGAGCACCTCCGGCGCGTCTAGGTCCTCCGTGTAGCTAACGGGCAGCGCGACACCCGCTTTGAGCACGCCGAGCCAAGCGACCGCGGCGCAGCCGGCGAAAGCGGTTGGCAGCCAAGTAACTAGCTTGGGCGGGAGTACCGCGCTTCGGGTTTGGCGGCGCATCAGGCAGGACGCGATCACCAGGCAGACCATCGACTGCAAGACATCAGCCTGCGAGTAAAGGGACAATAACGGTAGGTTTTGGCCGGTAAATGGCACACTTCCAACGTCGGCGGCGGCCATGTAGATGCCGTTGACGGCGAAGAACGCTCCGATCGCCAGTAAAGGCACGAAGCCCCACGAGCCTTCCCGATGCGCCGAGGAAGCCCCGGCGAAGCAGGCCGCCATGAGCACCAAATACAACGCCACCGTCCACGCACCCGCCCAGGGGCCGAACTCACCCAGCAGATAGACCGAGTACGTCGTGTCCGTCATCGACGTCGGGTACTTGAGGGCGATTTTTGAGAGGGGCGCACCGCCGTAGCCGGGGGCCTGATCCGATGCTCCTTTCGCGGCGTAAAGGAGCATCTCCCACTGCTGGTCGCGGTTGTTTCGGTATTGCGTCGCCTCGACGTACTCCGTACGCGCGGGGTTCAGGAGCATCTCGGGATCCATGTCCTGCATGCTCGCGAGCCGGTACGCGATCGTGCCGTTCAGCGTGGAGAATCGCTGGACGAAGAACCGGGTGTTCATGCCGAAGGCGACGATAAGCAGGACCGCCATTCCAAACGCGAGGGGCCAACCCAGGGAGCCGCGCACGTTTCGGGCTCGCCGTTGCACCGAGCGATACGCCAGACCTCCGACCAATACGGCCAACCAAACCGAGAGGCCGTAGATCAACGAACCGTTGTCCCCGATCGCGAGAACGAGCATTAGAATCGCCGCGACATTCAGGAGCACGAAGGCACGGAAACCGCCCCGGTGCCACAGAGAGAACGTCCGGAAAGTCGGCTTCTCTTCCAAAACGGAGAGGTCTTTCGCGTAGCCGACGGCCAACGCGAAGAGTGCCAATCCGCCGATTAAGAGCAGATGCGTCCAAATACTTGTACGAATCCCAAGCAGATCGTCCCGGGTGCCGATGATTCTGGCTACAAGTGGAATTATGCAGGCGAGGGCGGGCAGCACCAGACAGAGACGAGAATAAGGGAGATCCGCGAGTCTCTTACGAAGAGAACCCACCGAAGCCTGCTTCGACAAGGCGACGTATCGGAGCCGGACCAGGATCATCGCCGCCGGGAGCAGGAAGAGCGCGGGCAAAGACACCCGCAGCGCCTTCTGGAAATTGCCGATCTCGGGCAAAGTCGCGTCGTCGGGCGGCAACAAACTGCAGCGGTAGGCGAGCAGGAGTCGCACCACCAACAAAGCCGTCACGGCGACCCAAGCGAAGACCCAAGCGATATCCCCCCGGCTGAGGGAGCGCGATCGCCAGAAGAGCGACATGACGAACAGCGTTCCGAGCGCTCCGAGGATAAGCAACGTCCAGCGGCCGACGAAGGCGATCGCCGGCTTTTCGACATGCAGGCGCGCGACGATGCCTTGGGTTAGGTCGCCAAGGAAGATGGGTTCGTCATCGGCGTGCGCTTTCTCCGAGACACCGTCCTGGACGACGAGCGAACCGTAGTCCGAACCGGGTGTCGCCTTGGCGTAAAACGGGTGATTGTCGTTCCCGGTGGGAAACACGTAGCCGTCCAGCGGCACCATGTCGCGTCCCGAGGTGAGCAGGAACGGCGGCTCTTTGGCGTCCTTCGGCGGCTCGGGAGGCAGTGCATAGGAGATTGGCGACTCGAACTCAATATCGAGTTTCGGAATGCCGCCAGTGGAGTCGAGTCGCACCGGCAGCCGAACCGCAAATCGATGTGCGCCCGACAGGCCGAAGGACAAGGTGGACGCACTAACCGCCGGAGGGGCCTCTCCCGGTGCGCGCAGATCGAGCGGCGAACCGTTTCGGAGAATCACCACCCCCCGCGAGACTAAACCGGGGTCGATAAGCATGCCAACGTGCGAATTAGCGTCGCCCTTTCGCTCACGAACCACCAGTATTCGGCTGAGGATGGACCAAGGCTCGATGTCCTCGCCCGCTTGAAGCGCAAGCGGCACGCCCTTGCCATGCCACCTCGAAGTGAGGCTGCCGGGATCGAGGAGGGTGCTTAGCCGCGTTCCCTCGACAAGGGAATGGGCAACGGGCGCGGCTTTTCTAGAATCGTCGGGCTCCGGTTCGCCACGACCCGCGTTTCCGTCGGCGTAACCGACTTCGACGCGATTTCCCTTCGGGGAAAGGGTCACGCGCATGAACCGCTGGGGCTCGGATTTGGCGAGGCGGAAGACGAAGTCGAAGGTTTCCTTATCCTTCAACCAGCCGCCGGGGATCGCGTTGACGCAGCGACCGTCGAGGCGGACGGGCGTATCCATCGGCGTGGTTTCGACATGCCAGCCGCTGATCGCGTTCTTACCACCCTCGGCCGCGATTCGTACCCGCTGGCCCTCGGCGAGGGCCGGAATCTGAAAGCCGTCCCGCTCGACGTCGCCGGTGCGCACCGGGTCGCCGGTGAAGGTAATCGCCGCATCACTTCCGGTTGGTGCGCTCGCATACATTCCTATCTGCTGTACGCGGGCCAGTTTGCGGTCGCTAATCCTCGGCGATCCGCCTGGACCGAGGCCGAAATAGCTGAGCGTGGTTACCGCGAGTAGGGTCAGTGAACCGACGCCGAAGAGCGCCAGCACGGACTTGCCGAGTCCGGAATTCTCGCCATCCTCCCAGGGTCGCACCGCGATCACAAGGAAGGCGACGGTTAGGATTCCTAAGAGCAGAATGAGGGCCAGGCAGACAGTTAGGCTCATCTACTCTCCCTGTTGCCGGGCTTAAACATAGACCGCATGCGCCTTACCAGCGGCGTCGACCCCGAAGTAAAACGGCGAGAGTTCTAGTTGCATCTGATTCCGCAGGAGCCGCAAGATCTCGTCGAAATGCCGCGCGTGGGAGTGGGCCTCCGGTGACTCGGGGACACTTCCGGCGCCAAGGCCCTGAGAGAGCTTTTGAGCGCTTGCCGCGAGCTTCCGGGCGTGCGGCGACTCGCCAAACTGATTCGCGATCCGCTCGATATTTGCGAGCATCGCCCGCTCCAACACGGGATTACCGGTTGCGATGGTCTCGATTAGTTCCGCGCACGAGTAGCTCAAGAGGTACCCGACCGCTGCCGCGACATCGGGGCGGTTGATCTCGCTTTGCAAGTAGTTGAACGCCTCCGCGACTTCCTCGCGAAGCTCCGCGTACGTTTTCGCGCGCACGCCTACCGCCGCCTTCTCGGATTCCGCGCTTTGTCCGGAGCGTTGCAGAGCCGAAATTTGGCGGTTTAGTTCGTTCTTTGTCCGCTGGGCTTCATCCTGCGCTTGGCGTAGAGCCGCGGCGGCTTGGTCGGCGCGAGCGGCGGCGGCGCGGTGGGCTTGCCGCTCTTCTTCGAGGGCGGCCAGGGTCTGTTCCCTTTCTTTGATCCACGAGGCGTTGTTGGTTTGGAACTCTTTCGCCAACCTTTTCTCCTCCATCAGGGATTGCTTCGCGGTGGCAAGCTCGGTCTCGACCCTTGTCAGCCGGGAGGCTTGGCTGGTCTGAGCGGCGGGAGCGGGAGGCGGCGCAGGCGGCCGGTGCGTGAGCTGGCGCAGAACGTACCCACCCACCATTCCGGCGGTAATCAAACCGGCATAAATGACCCAGACGGTGGAGTCACCAGACGGCTTATCCTTGGCGTCGCTCTTGGGAGTCTCGGCTGGCGTCTTCGGCTTCTCCGCCGTGTTCGACGGTGGGGTTACGGGGGCCGGAGCCGAGGAGCCGACTTCTACATAAGCCGGGCCATTCGAAGTATCGACAAGCAAGGGAGGCAACAACGCCTTGGAGAGTTGGAAAACGATGAAACTCTCAAAAGCCGCCGCGCCATCTCCGCTGGAAGCACCTGCCTTCTTCAACCCGGCGACGACTTCCTCCGGCTTTGCATCGATCGCGATCGCCAGGAAAGTTAAAAGTGCACCCGAGTCCGGAGACTTGCCGGCCGCGTCAAAAACGCCCGATTTCTCCCGCCCCCCGCTATCGATCACCTTAACGGTGAGGGTGTTATTAGCGGCCAAAAGCTTGATTGTCGCCTTCGGCTTTAATGGGAACACCCCGGGGAGACTCTTGCCCGCACTGACACTGTCAAGCAGGACCTTCCACGAAGACTTGCCATCGGCGGGCGGAAACGCCTTGAGCCGATCCAGCCAAGTCTTGTTCTTTTCCGCGCCCTTCGGCTCGATGGTCCAACCGGCGGCGTTGGTGGCATGGACGGAAGGCGCGCCCTTTAGCCAAAGTCGAACTTGCCCATTCCCGTAGCTAAAAACGCGGATCGGGTCTGCGCCGAACGCGCACACCATGGCCGCCAGCAAAGAGACGAGAACGATTAGGCGTCGCAAAATCACGATTGAGGCTCCCGGGGCAACTGGTCGGGCCAAACCTTCTTCCAAATATTGTCCTGGAGCTCGCCAAACGTTCCCAGCCGGACCTGATTCCCGTTGACGGCCAGCCGCCTTATATCGCTTCCCTCGTCCGGCTCGTAGGTTACGCAGAACTCACGATTCGTAAACCGCCCAAGGCGGCTGACCATGGAATCGTCCCACTCGCCGGCACTAAATGCCCCCGGCGTGAAGACGAAGAAGTGGCCGACGCTGGTCGGAGTGCGTACCATGTCCTTTCCTTCCATGTTCAAATCGTACATTCGCACGGGATAGACCTGCGGCTTGTCGTCGGTCTGCGCCACTTTGACAAAGCCGTAAGCGCCGTGCAAGGCATCCGCATTTCGCGGTCGGTGACCGGAGGTCGCGTAGACGACCGCGCCTTTACTGCAGGCATCCTTGGATTCTTGCCCGGTAAGGAGTTCCATCGCGACGATATCCCGTCCGACACGCTCCGCGAACAACTCTCGGAGCGCTCGCCGGATCGGCCCGAATTGCGAAGCTTGACCGCCAACGACCACATGGGTGCGCCCCCGATCGACCAAGCTTTGGATCGCGAGGTCGACCTTTTCCCGAAGGCTTCCCTCGCCGGTAAATGCATCCCGGTCCGTCTGGTTTGCGACCTTAGCGCCGAGTTCGATCAGCAGCTTGTGGATGTTCGACTGGACGTACCCGCGGATCTGCGACCCGAGCCAGTCGAGGTTCGCGGTATCGCGTTCCCGTTTGCGCGGCGTAGCCGGTAGGGGCGCGGCGGTCGACTTACTGCGACGCGAACCCTTTAGGCGGGCAAGCATTTCGCGCCAAATCGCCTTGAGTTCCGCACCGAACGAACGCTTCGGGCGCTCTCGAAGACCGGCGAGAATTCCGGTGCCGAGGTCGGCATCCACGATCAACGCGTCGCGCAACCGGCTCTCGAACTCGGCGATGCCCTCGGCATGGTCCGCCTGCCAATCCGGCACGTCGAGGTAGCCGATCATGACGAAGCGCATGATGCACTTCACGATCAGGTCGATCGATTCGCGCGCGGCAGCCGGGGTGGTCATCGAATACCGCTCTCCGAAGGCCCGCTTGACCTCTTCGACCAAGTCGGCCATTCCGTACAGGGCCTCCGAGTACGCGGCGTCCGAAACGAGACCGGGATTCTTCACCCACAGGAAGCTCATCGGCGGTTCGACCATGGGTCCGAGATCGCCACGCTCGCCGAGCAGCTTGCCATAGTCCCGGAAGACTCGCCGAATCTCGCGCTCGTAAAATTGCACGAAGAGATAGGTGAGTTCGCCGCCGCCAGAACTACGACCGGTGCGGGCGCGCACCCAGACATGCTCCTCGCCGTCCGTAACCTCCGTTTCGATAAGGCTCAAATCGGTGGTACCGCGGCCAATATCGATCGTGAGGATTTGCATCCCGCCCTTGGTTTCTTCGATCGAATCCGAGGCTCCTTGGCTCTTGCGCGGACGGGAGAGATAAAAGTATGCGAGCGCGTCCGACTCGGAGATCGTGCTGACCTTGCCCACGTCGGCGTACTTCTCCACCATCAACCGAAGCTCCTCGGCGTGCTGCACGCTGTAAACATTCGGCACGGTGAGAATGACCTCAAGCCGGTGGGGATCCACGCGGCTCAAGACGGGAGTCTTCAGCACGAGATTCCGCAGAACCTGGACGGTAAGGTGGCTGATCGCCGTCTCCGGCGAGACATCCATCGCCTCGCGGTTGATCGTCCGGAAGTTCGGAAACGCATCCCGGATTCCGTATTGGAACATGACCTTCGGGTTCGGAAGGGTTGTATTCACCCGGGGCAGGAGCCTTGCGGATTGGAAGAAGAGAAAAACGCTCTGGCGGTAACCAGGCAGGATCGTCGGCTCTGCCTTCGTCGTGTCGAAGAAGTCTAACGTCGCGTGCCAATCCGGCAATGTCCGCTCCGACTGGTTTCCCTGAAGTTCGATCCGGCTGCGCAGACGAGGCGAGACATCGACTTCTCCATTGGCGCGTTCGATCTTAAGAAGATTCGGTTGCCGGTCCGCGACCATGATGGGCGCGAAGTGCTGGAGCGGGATCATCCGCAAGTCCTGCCCATCGTCCGTCGCATACACGGCGGCCATAGAATCGGAACCAAGATCGAGGGCGACGTAGTGCTTCATCGTGTGGACAGTTTCGGTAGCGGGAGCGGTCTATTGTGCGCAATGCGCTTCCCGGACGCGGAAGATAGCGATGCCGGTCTGCACTGCATACGGGTAAATCCCTCTTCGGGTGGCAGCGCGTCGAAGGGAAAACTCCAATTTGATGTGAGGACGCGTGATTCCATACGGCACCTGCACTGACCTCATGAGCACGCGCATCGTTACGGATTTCTTGCGGCCGGGCAAATAATCGGCCGACGTATACTGCGCGGATGCCGGAAACACCGCCGCGTGAGATCCTCTCGATCTTCGGACTTGAAGTGGTTTCCGGGTTTGCCGGCCGGCTCAACAAGCATTGGCTTGTGGCATCCGGCGGTGAACGGATGGTGCTTCGAGGATGGGCTCCTCAACCTTTGGCGTCCATCGAATACGAGCGGCGTCTCGTAGCAAGCCTTGCCGGGATGGGTTTCCCGGTCGCAACGCTCGGAGTGCCGGCAGAATACGGTGGAACGCTTTGGAGCCTGATGCCTTATTTGCCTGGCGATCCCCTACCGGCGGGCGACCCCGCCGAGTGGCGAGCGCGGGGGCGCCGTCTCGCCGAATTTCATATCGCAACCGCTCAGATACAAGGACTGGAACAGCGGCCAGGTTGGCGGCGCTGCGAGGAGATCCTTTCTGACCATTCCCTCGATCGCCTCCTATCCGAGAACGAGTACCGGTTGCCCGAAGAAGTGCGGATTCTCCGCTGGCATCTGGATCGGGCTCGTCTTCGGATCGAAGACCTGGCCATCGCGACCCTTCCCTCGATCCCCAATCATGGGGACTTTGCGCGCTGGAATTTGCTGTTCAAGGGCGGCAAACTCACGGGATTGCTAGACTTCGAACTCGCCCACAACGACCACCGGGTCGAAGATTTCGCCCTTGCCTGGCGCGGTAAATACGACGAGGTCATCGAAGGATATGAAGAGGTTTCACCCCTCGAACCTATCGAACGGGCGCTGGTTGTCCCGGCTTGGTGGGCGAGCCTGATCGAGACGGCTTGTGGCCACTTACGGCAAGGGCATTGGGACGACGGCTGGATCGTCTCCAAGCTGCTTGCCCGATCCCCGTTTATGGGGGCGGACGCAGAAGACCGACCGTAAGCACCTCAGCCGCCGGTCGCTTCGGAATCGTTGCCATTCGCGCGAGTAAGCGGCCAGTCAACAAGCTTCGATCTGACTTGGAGACCGGCATCGGCGACGATAAAGTCGGCATCGACGCGAACGATCTTCGGCTCTTGCCGAACCCCGCTGATCCTTTCAAGGAGCAAGGTGGCTGCCGCTACGCCGATATCGCCGGTTCGTTGGACGATACGATGCGTCGACCACGGAGACCGCAACATCATCGGGGGCCAATCGTTGAAGGTCGCCAGCTCCATATCTTCCGGAATCGACAGCCGCATCTGGTTGCCCGCTTGGAGCGCGGCGGCGGCGAAGGTATCTTCGACACAAAAGAGCGCCGTGATCGGGTCCTTCTGATTTCGAAGAGTGAACAGGGCGTCGTACACGGCTTGATATAAGCCTTGAGGGTTCGAGCTGAGTTCGCGTGGGAACCACCTTGTGAGTTCGGTGACGTCCTGTACGCCGACCTCGGCAAGGGCCAGGCGGTAAGCGGCGTGGCGTTCCGCGACGGTCGAAAAGTCAGGCTTATTGAAGGAGAAGAAGCCAATCCGTGAGTGACCGCGCGCTTCCAGGGCCCGAATTGCCATGAGGGTCGCCCCTTCGTTGTTACTCATCACGGCATCCGCATGAACTCCGTCAGGCAGGCGGTCCAGGATGACCGCCGGAAATCCCGAGTCCACCAATCGATGAACGGCAGCGCTGCTCTTGGGGTGGCTCGTCGGATAGAAGATCAATCCGTCGACTTGCTCTTGGAACTTCTTGAGCTGGCGAATTTCCGTCTCGTAGTCGCTCTTGCTTTCGGCAATGATGAGTTGGACCTCTTCGCCGAGAGTGTCTTGGATGCCTCGAATCAGCTCGCCGGAGGGAAAATTATAGGCTTGCGCGAAGTGGTCGACCAAGAGGCCGACGCGGGCGACTTTTGACTGACTGCTTGCCGCGACAACCGTGCCCCACCTTCGCTTCCGGACGACGATGCCTTGGCGGCTAAGCTCGTCGATGGCGCGATGGGCAGTATGGCGGCTGACTCCCCACTGCACGGCAAGGTCGTCCCCCGAAGGAAGCCGGGACCCGACTTTGAGCTCTCCGATTTCGATGAGCCGCGCGATCTCCGCCGCGATTGTCTTCCAAGAGGTATTTGCCACTGTAGCTTCGGATTGCCCGCCTATATGCCAGGAAATATACTCGGCATTTCGGCCTGCGACCTCAAATGCCGCAATTGTCGATGATATGCTTGCGCCGTGGTGTTCACCGACGAACAACGAGCTGAGATTTACCAGGCCGGCTACACGGTCCTCCCGGGACTGGTGCCCCAAGAGCTCGTCCGCCGGGCAAGAAAGGCGATCAACCATTCCCTCGGCGAGGGAATCGATCCGGCTCTGCTCCCGACCATGCGGGCTCAGACCTACTGCCCCGAACTGCGGAATTCTCCCGTCATTTCCGATCTGTTCAATGCGACGGAAGGGGTTTCCTTAGCCGAGTCCCTGTTAGGCGGGAGAACCTTCAACTTGCCAACGGGCGGCCAGATCGCGTTGCGCTTTCCTCGCGAGGACGACGAGCTGCCGCCGTTTCGGCCCCACTTGGATGGCGTACCGACGGCAACTAACGGAGTGACATCGGGCACCATCGGCAGCTTCAGGGCACTCATTGGCGTTCTCTTGTCAGAGGTGCCGGAGTCGAATTCGGGGAACTTCACCGTGCTTCCCGGCTCCCACCGATCGACGGCGGCTTACTTTCGCGAGCACGGTACTCGGGTGTTTCTTGACGGGTTTCCGCCTATTGAGCGCCCCGAGCCAGTTCAAATCACCGGCCGGCCCGGCGACATGATTTTCTGCCACTACCAAGTCGGCCACGGCATCGCCCCGAATATCTCGCCAAATATCCGGTATGCGATCTTCTTCCGCCTAACCCATCGGGACCATGCGCTGGACAAGGAGGGGCGGCTTGTCGACATCTGGCGTGACTGGCCGGGAATGCGGGATTTGACCGGATAGGATCATGGGCGAACCACTATCCGAGGTCTGGAGAGATCACACCTTCCTTCCAGGGAAGGCGTCCCATTTTATGAGTTATGTCGCACAACACATGTGTGTCGACAAATTCTGTATCAGCTAAATCCCCTCCCAACAAGGCATGGTAGTGCGTGAGGACGATGTAAGACCCAAAGTCTTCGGAAATGACAATGATGTCTTCGATTCCTACCCACCATCGAGATAGATTCTCCAACACTGTTTTAGAGGATAACGATAGGGTTCCGGCAAAACCACTCATCAGCGCTTCCAGCATATAGGCTCGCTCGGCAAACTTCAAACCGGCGTCCTCTACGATCTTAGAGATGTCGACCAGTTCTTCCTGTCGGGGGGCAACGGTGGCAAGGAATCGAGCCTTTGCGTACATCACCGCGAAGACTTGGCCCTCACGTGCCCTCGTTTCCAGTCCCACGGCGTCCGCGACAAGGTCCCATAAGGCCCTCTCCTCAGCGCGCCCAATGATCTTGGCTATGGCATGGAATTCGTCTCTTGGGATTTCATTCAACTGGTACATGAGGAGAATTCAATTCCGGCTAACGCGATACCAAGCCCAGCAAAAGCTGCTCCACGATCTTGCCGACGTTCTCTGTCGTACGGAAAGCCGCACTGAGTTGGAAAGGAAGGCAGCCCTGCCGGCACCTACGCCGGCGGGACAGGAATACAGGATCTGGTTCTGTGGATCACGCCCGTATGCGCGATTCCGGAGTCTCGGAAGGGACTCCCAGACGATGCGATAGGTTTATGCAGGATCACAGGGCGCTTCGATCTCCGACCAAGGAACTCCATCGGGCCGAGCAGTTCCCCGCACGGTCGGGGGTACCCAGCCGTTTTTGATTCTCTCGCCAAGGGTGCCATGCGAGAGTTGAGTCGGATGCAATAGCCGTTCTTGAACAGCCTCAATTACGAAAGCATCTCGTTCCACACCCGAAGCTTCGACGAGATCAACCAGATGATCAGGAATTTCGACTGCCTTCATGACTGATCCCAGTTTACGGCGACACACGCAAGACTTCCTAACGCCCCGCGCGGATGATTGCCCGCTTCGCCAAGTCGAACCGCTGCCCTTTGCTCAGGAAATAAATCTTCCCCTTATGCGCTGCGTCGTTCGGTGAAGCCGCCCCCGGCGCCCACTTACGAGCGTCCGTAATGGCGACCACGCTCGCACCCATGACCTCGAACTCGTTACCGTGAACAATGATCCCCGTCGATTCGTTAATGCCGATGCCGAGCAGATTCGGATGCTTCTCAATAAACGGAATCAAGTCAAACTGCCGATTCCGCACCAGAATGTGTTGGTCGATGGCGGATTCTTTTAGGTAGGCGAACCCCACGGTGTGGTCGCCCTCGACCTTGTCCGGGCCGCTCGTGTCGCCGCGCCACAGGTACTCGCCCTGGATCGTCGCCCCGGCCGAAGACCCACCGATGACCCCGCCGCGTTCCAACACTTCCTCAAACGCCTTCTGCGTGCGCGTCCCGAGATAGGAATCGGCGATGTGCCATTGCCTGCCGCCGTCGAACCATACCGCGGTCGCGGTCTTAAGCGGCGCGATGAACGCGTCCGAATCCGCCACTTTTCGATCGGTGGTGTGAAGTACCGTTACGTGTTTGACGCCAAGGCGGGTTAGCACATCCGGAGTGCGCGTCTCGGGCACTTGCTTGTCGTTGGCGCCCTCCATTCCTGCCGTCGGTACGACGACCACGTTTGCGTTGTCCAGTCCACCCGCCAACTCTACGAATTTGCCCCAAAGCTCTGGGCTCATCGCGCCGCCGCCGACGATCAGGAGATTCCCTTTGGCGGGTCCGAGCGTCTGCGGCATGGCCGAAGCCGCCAGGAAAATAGAACCAATCGCGCAAAGAAGCCGGGGAAAAGTCATAGCCTAGGATAAACGGAGTCCGGCGTATTAGTCGCTTGGATCGGCAGCCAACGGCGGCGTTTTCCCGTCGATGATGCACGTAGAGGCAAGATCGCCCAAAACATTGATCGTCGTTCGGCACCGGTCCAGGAACCAGTCCATGGGGAGGAGAAGCGGCACGTACTCCACCGGCAGATGAACGGCCGTAAAGACCGCCAGCATGGTCACGAGCCCGGCTTCCGGAATGCCCGCCGCCCCCACGGAAGCAATGATCGCCATGAAAACAATCACCACCTGGTGCGCAAGCGTCAGGTGCTGGCCAATGGCTTGCGCCACGAATAGCGCAGCCATCGCCTCGTAGAGCGCGGTCCCGTCGTGATTGAACGTGCCGCCAACCATGATTCCGAGGCTTGCCGATTCCTCCTTTAGCCGAAGCTTCTCGGTCGCACAGGCGTAAGTGACGGGCAGTGTCGCCGCCGAGCTGGCTGTGGAAAAGGCAAGCGTGAAGGCGTCGAACCCGCCCCGAAGAAAGTCGATGGGGCGTACCCATGAACTGAGCTTGAGGCGCAGAAGATACACGCAGGTCATCAGGGCAAGCGCCAGGATAACCGCGCCAACAAACCAGATCATGCTGATCAGCGGCGCGATCCCCGTCGTGCCGACGATCTTCGCGACTACCGCCAAGACCGCGATCGGAACCAATTGGAAGATCCAATGAAGCATCTTCATCGTCACTTCCAGCCCGAGTTCCACGTAGCCACCGATGGTTTTGACTCGGGGACCGTGCTCGGAGGACTGAAGGCTCTTCAGCGCGAACGCCAAGGCGATCCCCAGGATGATGATGCCGATGACGTCGTTATTCGAAAACGGATTAACGAAGTCCTTCGGGATCTTGCCGAGAAGGTCGGTTACGGGATCGAACGGCTTCTTGTTCAACCCTCCCGTCGGAGGCGGAAAGTGCTTGATATGCTGGCCGGGATTCAGCGTATCGGCGACGAACAACCCGATCAAAATCGCGATCGTCGAGTTCGACATCAAAACCCAAAGCAGCTTCCCCGCCGTCCGCCCCGGGATGTTCGTCTTCAGGATGGAGTGCATCAGGCTCAAGAAGATGAGCGGCGTCGCCAGAAGGCGAAGAACCTGAAGGATAAGGTCGGAAGCGATGTGAAGCTCTCCGGCATTCTTGCCGAGAATCAGCCCGACCAAGATCCCCAACCCTGCTCCAATCATGATGCGGGCGAATAGCGGTAGGCGGAGAAAGAAGTTCATAGTAGGCAGTCGACCTCGGCGCGCATATCCGACCGGGGCGGTTGATACGCCAGTGTAGGGAATCTATTGCAGTTACTGAGGCTTGGACGGACCAACGACCAAAAATTGCCGCCTAAGGGGCTAGCCGGAAAAATGTCTCCATGTCCGTGAATCCGTAAAGCGACGCCGATTGGAAGACAATGGTTTGGTCGCCGACGGCGGCGCGAACGACGGCGTCCCACTCCGCCATTTGCCTACGGGCCATCTCGGCGCCTTCCGAATTCATGAAATAGGCGAGGGAGACGTGGGGGGAAAACTTCTCACTCGCGCCAATTCCATATCGTGCGCGGTACGTGCGGCTTAGGTTCGCCCGCGCCTCAACAAACCTGGTGAATTCTGCATCGTCGAGTGGAGCCAGGCCGATCGAGATTCCCATGCCCCAATGGCAAAGGTCTTCGTACCGAAAGGCTAGATTCCACTCGCCTTGACCCACTTCACTGCCCTGGGCATTCTTCAGGATGTCTTGGGTGAAGGCCTCTGTGGAAGGTAGCCGCGCCAGTGTGAAATCGAGTTCAGGAAGCGCTGCCGGGGAGATGCGCGGCCGGTCGGCGACGTTAGCTACATCGAAGGCGGTGACGTGATAGGAGGCCGGAGGTAAGGCGCACACCCCGAAGTCGTTCAGCAAGCGGTCGGGATCAAGCTTGCGAAAACCCGCCTCCGCGCGTCGGTAGAACTCGAGGTCCTTGTCACTCGAAAGGTCGCAGGCAAGTGTTTCGATTCCTTCGTGCGCCTGGAATGTCGCGGATGGATTGTCAAAGAGAAAGGAGAAACCCGGGAACGGCGCCCATTTGGGGCTGAGCCCCGCGATCTTCGACTGAGTGATCTTGATCACGGGGGCAGGCTACCAGTCTTCGTTTTACAGTTGCGCCCTTAGCGCTTTCGCGTCCTCGTTGTCCGGGTTTAGGGCGAGCGACTTTTCAACGTAAGTTTTGGCCGTTGCTTTGTCGTTCTTCGCCAGACAGCACTTCGCGAGCAGCACGTAGACCGCATCGACCTTGTACAGCGATCCGAAGAAGGACTGCGAGCGCTCCCTCTCAAACTCGATTAGGTATCGAATCCCATCGTCGACTCGGTAGCCGTGGCGGGCGGCGATCGTGCCGAGGAAGAACTTGTACGCGACATCGTACGTATCCTTCATGCCTTGTTCAAGCACCGCCCACGCCTTTGCGGGGTTGTGCTCTTGATCCGAATAGACACGGAGCCCGAGGGTTCGGTACGACATCAGCCGGAAGTCGAGCTGATTCGTAGTTCTCGATCGCTCGATCGCCTTCCGATAGAGCGGTTCCGCCCGCCCGTAGTCGCCTAACATATAGTAATACTGCGCAGTATTGAAGAATTGACTCGCGTTCGCTTTGCTGTTCAGGAAGTACTTCTCAAAAACCTGCAGCGCTTCTTTGTCCTTCTTCTCGCGGCGAGACTCATACGGACGCCACAAGAAGGGCCAGCTTCATTAACTGGTACTGCACCACAATGTGGTTCAGCGACCAAAGAGACGGCTCAGCAAGCCTTTTGCGGGCTTTTTGTCGGGCGGCGCATACGCAAAGATGCGGTGGTCGCCAAACCGCCGTTCCTCCGTGTCAACGCCAAATCGCCCGGGATCTAGCCCCATACCGATAGGGGCATTGCGCAGGTCGACAAATAGAAACTTCGGTTCCAGGGTCTGGGCGAACGCACTCACGAGAGGGTCGCCGGCTAGCGCTTGCGCGTGCGTCATCTCGCCCGGATAGTTCCTAAAAACGTCAAAAAGGCGATCCTCGTGGACTTTGTCGAGGAGCGAGGAGGATTCATCTACCGTGAGCTTGACGAGTTCGTCGAAAAACAGCGACATGCCCTTGCCCTGGAAAAGGAACCCGGTCGGATCGTGATTGAGGAAGTAAATCATCGCTTCCTCTTCCTGATGGGCCAGCACGTCCACGTACCAATGATTCCCGAAGCCGTCATGGGCAAACGGAACGCCTCTCGGCATCAGTTCGCCTCCCCAGGGAATATCGGACTCCGCGACAAAGTCGATTTCGGGATAGAAGTCGTCGATCCCCGAGCATATGCCAAGCATCACCCGATAGTCGACCGGATACCTCGCCCCTAATTTGCCCTCCAACGCCTGAATTGCGGTTTCGCTTAGGCCGGGCAAGAACTTGGGCGCAATGACGTTGTCGTCCTCATCCCGCCACTTCCCCTCCCGCGCCAACTCCATAAATTCGGAGATCGTCATGCCGCCGTTTTACCCTTGCAATGCAGATGTGCGAGAAGTCGCCCGCTACGAGCGAATTCAAGTCTGCGGAAAGATTGAAGCCGTTCAGGTTAAGAAAGCCCAAAACTCCTTGCAATCCGACCCGAAAATGGTGTAGGGTTTTGGTAACTGTGAATTCACGAGTCGTCAAGAGCAGCGCGTTGAACCTGGGCACTTCCGTGTTCGGGCTTCTTAGCGTCCTTCTACTTGGGCTTACCGTCCTTATTATTCCGACATAACCGCCGGGAAGAGCAGACGACACTCGCAAGAATCGAAAGACCTTCCCGGAAAGCCGGGAAGGTCTTTCTTGCTTTAAGCCCCAACGAAGGGGCCAAAGGCGAAAGAGGTGAAAAGACAGAAAGGGTTACGCACCGACGACGTGGTCGGCAAATCGTCCAAAGCCGGATGAGGAGCGAAAACAAATGATGGAACGATCAGGTGCGCAAGTAGTTATGGAAGCGCTGGCCCGTCAAGGCGTGGATATCATCTTCGGATATCCCGGTGGCGTGGTCCTTCCCCTTTACGACGAGATGTTGAAGTGGCCGGAGATCAAGCACGTCTTGGTCCGCCACGAGCAGTGCGCCGCCCATATGGCGGACGGCTATGCCCGAGTAACGAACCGCGTCGGCGTATGCCTCGCTACCAGCGGCCCCGGCGCCACGAACCTTGTGACTGGCATCGCGAACGCCGTCATGGACTCGATCCCCATGGTCGCGATCACCGGCAACGTCAACTCTTGGGCGATCGGTAAGGACGCCTTCCAAGAGACCGACATCCAGGGCATCACGATCCCGATCACGAAGCACAACTACCTGGTCACGAACGTCGACGACCTCCCCTACGCGCTCGAAGAGGCCTTCTTCCTCGCCAATACCGGCCGCAAAGGCCCCGTGCTCGTCGACATCCCCAAAGACGTCTTCATCGCCAAGACTTCGATGCCGTTCCCGGAGAAGATCGTCCGCCGCGGCTATTCACTCCCCGGTGCGCCGAAGCCATCCGAAATCGAGGCCGCGGCCGAGATGCTTAAGAACGCCAAGCGACCCGTAGCGATCGCCGGCGCCGGCGTTGTCTGGTCCGAGACGTCGCCCCAACTCCGCGCATTGGCCGAAAAGTCCGACCTGCCGATCATCAATTCGCTCCTTGGTCTCGGCAGCATGGACCGCCAGGATCCGCGCTCGATGGGCATGATGGGCATGCACGGCGAAGCCTCCTCGACCATCGCCGTCCAAAACGCCGACCTCGTCATCGGCATCGGCATCCGCTTCGACGACCGCCTGACCGGTAAGACCAACGGCTTCGCCGCGAAGGCCAACATCATCCACTTCGACATCGACCCGAGCGAGTTCGGTAAGACCGTCGATACCCACGTAACCGTCTCCGGCGACCTCGCCCAATCCCTCGCCGCCTTCGTCGAAGCCGCTCCCGAAAAGAACCACGCCGAGTGGTGGTCCGAGATCCGCGCCTGGCAGCAGGAGTTCCCCATCGTCGTTCCCGAGGGGACCAAGCAGTTCCTCGCGCGCCACGTACTAAAGGAGATCAACGACGCGACCCGCGGTGAGGCAATCGTCTCCACCGACGTCGGCCAGCACCAGATGTGGACGGCTCAGCTCTACAAATTCCGCGAGCCAAAGAACTGGGTCACCAGCGGCGGCCTCGGCACGATGGGCTTTGGCCTCCCCGCCGCGATGGGCGCGAAATTCGCCCGGCAGGATATGGAGGTTTGGGCGGTCGTCGGCGACGGCGGCTTCCAGATGACCCTCCAAGAGCTGCAGACCGCGGTCGAGAACAAGCTCGACGTCAATATCTGCCTCATCAACAACGGCTTCCTTGGCATGGTCCGCCAGTGGCAGGAGCTGTTCTACGACAACCGCTACAGCCACGTGGCGATGGGCAGCCCCGACTACGGCAAGCTCGCCGACGCCTACGGAGTGAAATTCTTCCGCTGCTCGCGCCGCGAGGATCTCGCCGCCACCATCAAGGCGGCGCGGGAGCACGAGGGGCCGACCCTCTGCGAGTTCGTCGTCGAGATGGAAGAGAACGTCTTCCCGATGGTTGCCGCCGGTATGACGAACGATAACCTCGTCATGGACCCCGCGCTGCCGAAGCCTGAGTTGGCGGAGGTAAGCAAGTGAGCGCGCTGTTGAAGGACCCGTTGGATACCGGTATCCACCAACACACGATCACGGCCCTCGTGCAGAACGAGGCGGGAACGCTGAACCGGCTCGTCTCTCTGTTCCGCCGACGCGGCTTCTCGCTCGCCTCTCTGAACGCGGGCGACTGCGAGCAGGAAGGGTTCTCTCGCCTCACCCTCGTGGTCCGCGGCGACGACAGCGACCTGTACCAATGTCTGAGACAGCTCGATAAGCTGATCGACGTGGTCTCGGTCGAGGACTTGCAGGCGGAGAACGCTGTAGAGCGAGAGCTCGCCCTCATCCGCGTCGAACCGACGGTCGAGAATCGCGACGCGGTTTTCCAGATCGCCGGCGAATTCTATGCGAGAACACCACGCGCCTCCAGCACGGGGTTCGTGATCGAAATCTCGTCCAGCCCCCGCGAAATCGAGCGGCTTATCTCCGCGCTTACGCCCTACGGCGTCACGGAGGTCGTCCGCTCCGGACTGGTCGCCATGCGAGTTTGATGGAACGGAGGGGCCGGATTATCCGGCCCCTTCGTCGTTCATGATCTCTCTCGAAACCGACCCGGCTTTTTCACGCCAACCCATCAAACAAACCTAATGGCAACCATTTATTACGAACAGAATATCGACGCAAACTTGATCAAATCCAGCAAGGTAGCGATCATCGGCTATGGATCGCAGGGCCACGCCCATGCGCAAAACCTGCGGGATAGCGGCGTCGAAGTCCGCGTCGCGCTGCATGCGGAAAGCAAGACTCGCGCCAAGGCCGAGGCCGACGGCTTCGAAGTCGCCACCGTCGCCGAAGCCACCCAGTGGGCGGACGTCCTCATGTTCTGCACCCCTGACGTTCCTATGCGTCACATTTACGCCGAGGGTGTCGCGACGTATCTGCGGGACGGCCAGCTTCTCCTTTTCGCCCACGGTCTCAACATCCACTTTAAGCTGATCGAGCCGCCGGCAAACGTCGACGTAGCGATGGTCGCGCCGAAGGGCCCCGGTCACCGCCTTCGCGCCGAGTACGTCGGCGGAGCCGGCATGCCCGCGCTCGTCGCCGTGTACCAAGACGCCACCGGCCAAGCCAAGGAGCGCGCCCTCTCCTATGCTTGGGGAATCGGCTCCGGCAAAGCCGGCATCCTTGAGACCACCTTCAAGGAAGAGACCGAGACCGACCTGTTCGGCGAGCAAGCCGTCCTCTGCGGCGGACTCTCCGCCCTCATCAAGGCGGGCTTCGAGACGTTGGTGGATGCCGGCTATCAGCCGGAGGCCGCTTACTTCGAGTGCCTGCACGAGACCAAGCTGATCGTCGATCTCCTCTACGAAGGCGGACTCACCTACATGCGCTACTCCATCTCGGAGACGGCGGAGTGGGGCGACTACACCGCGGGACCAAAGGTAATCAACCAGCAGAGCAAGGAAGCCATGAAGGCGCTCCTCAGCGACATCCAGGACGGGACATTTACCAAGAACTGGATCGCCGAGAGCGAGGCCGGCTATCCGAATATGAACAAGTATCGCGAAGAAGAATCCAAACTTCCGTTGGAAGTAGTCGGCAAGAAGCTTCGCGCGATGATGCCGTTCCTCAAGGCCAAGTAAATATGCCCCTACCCGTCCTCGCCCCGCTGATCGAAGGTTTTGTCGTAGACGCGGCGGCGAGGGCGGGCAAAGCCATCCTCAACCGGCTTCCCTGGGCGACCAAGGATGCCGGGCGTGTGAGTCAAGTCGAAGCTCGGATTCGCCGGCTGGCCGCGGATACGACCGAGGCGGCTCGGAACCTTGGGGACGACTCGGTCGCGCCCCACTTCGAGCGGCTGCTGAACCAGTTCTCGAAAGATTTGTCGGCAATAGGTTTGTCGGCGAAGGAAGTCGAAGATCTGGTCGAGTGCGAACGGCATGAGCTCTCCGCTATCGCTCTGGCTCCCGCCCAAGAGCGTCGCCAGATGCTCAAGTGGATGCAGGATTTAGAGACCCGCGCGGGCCGTTTGGAAGAATCTGGCGCGAAGATATCGGAGCTTTCTTCGCAATTCGACGCCCTCAATCGGCGGATGCAGTCGATGACTATTGCCCTTGGCGTCGCGATCACTTTGGCCGTCGTCGGCTTTCTCCTTAGCCTCCTCCTTCTCACCCGAAAATGAATTCCGCCCCTTTGCTTGAGCTTCGCAACGTCTCCGTCCTTCGGGGCGACCGGGTCGCGCTCGATCGCGTGAACCTGACGATCGAAGCCGGCGAGAACGTGGCGATTTTAGGTCCGAATGGGTGCGGTAAATCGACCCTGGTCAAGTTGATCGATCGTGAGCTGTATCCGAAGGCACGTCAGGGTTCGATGCGAATTCTCGGACGAGAGCGATGGGATGTTTCCGAACTGCGAAGCGCCCTCGGCATCGTCACCAATGACCTTCAAGCGGCGATTCCACCCGAAACTTCCGTCACGGACGCAGTGATCGCCGGGTTCAACGGCAAGCTGGCTCTCTACTACGACGAGTCGAATGAGCACAACTTGGCACTGGCGTACGAGGCGTTAGCGGCGGCCGATGCCTCTCACCTGGCGGATCGTGTTTGTGGTTCCTTGTCGTCCGGCGAAGGGCGCCGGGTTTTGATCGCGCGGGCATTGGCGCACAAGCCGTCCACTTTGCTGCTCGACGAACCAACGACGAGTCTGGATATCGTCAGTGCGCATTCGCTTTTGCGCATGCTCTCGCGACTCCGCGCCGCCGGAACCGGGCTTGTTCTTGTGACGCATCACCTCGAAGAGATCGTCCCCGAGATCGATCGCGTGGTCATGTTGAGGGGCGGACGCATCCTCTGCGACGGTCCCCGCATGGATGTAATGACGTCCGAAAACCTTTCTGAACTCTTTGAAACGCCAATCAACCTGCGAGGCAACGGCCCCTATTCCGCAACCGTCGAAGACCGAGCGGTGGCGCTACGATAACCATGAACGTCACCCCTTCCGAAGCCTTACTGTTGACCCCGCCGGAATATCTTCGGCGCATGCGTTCGTCGGCGGTTTACAACGTGGCGATCCGCACTGCGCTCGACCATTGCCCGGTCTTGTCGCGCCGCATCGGCAACCGAGTTTTGTTGAAGCGCGAAGATCAGCAGCCGGTTTTCTCCTTTAAGCTGCGCGGCGCGTTCAGCCGAATCGCGCGGCTTAGTGCCGAGGAATTGGAGCGTGGAGTCATCGCCGCGTCCGCCGGCAACCATGCTCAAGGCGTCGCATTGGCCGCACAAAGGCTAGGAACTCACGCGGTGATCGTCGTTCCGCGAACGGCGCCCGAGATCAAGCAAGAAGCGATCCGCCGCTTCGGCGCGGAACTGATTCTCTTCGGCGACAGCTACGATGAAGCCTACGCCCATGCCCGTGAGATCGCTTCGTTGCGTTCGCTTGCGTTCGTTCACCCCTACGACGACCCGGATGTGATCGCCGGCCAGGGGACGATCGGGCTAGAAATCGACGAGCAATGCCGTGACCATATCGACGCCGTGTTCGTCCCCGTCGGCGGCGGGGGACTAATCGCCGGAGTCGCCTTGGCGCTGAAGCAGCTTCGGCCCGGCATCAAGATCGTTGGCGTGGAGCCTGAAGATAGCGATGCTTTGGCCCAGTCGCTTGCCGCCGGCCATCGCGTGAAGCTCGACCGAGTCGGTCTCTTCGCCGACGGCGTCGCCGTGCGCACGCCGGGGGAAGAAACCTTCCGTATCGCCCGTAACTGGGTCGATTCCGTCGAGGTCGTCTCCAACGACGCGATTTGCGCGGCGGTAAAAGAAATTTTCGAGGATCGCCGTGCCGTGCTGGAGCCTGCCGGGGCTTTGGCCTACGCCGGCCTTCGTCAGTATGCGGAAAAGCAATCTTTGCGAGACAAGACGCTGGTCTCGATTGCTTCGGGAGCCAACCTAAATTTCGACCGCCTGCGCACCATCGCTGAGCGAGCCCAGATCGGCGAGCACCACGAAGCGATCTTCGCGGTGACCATTCCCGAGCGGCCAGGCGCCTTCCGCCAGCTATGCGCCTCGTTAGGTTCCCGAAGCGTCACCGAGTTCAATTACCGAATGGGCGACGCCTCTCGCGCCGTGGTCTTCGTCGGCTTTCAGGTTCGGGACGAGATGGAGTCGTCTGCCCTCCAATCAGAATTAACCAGCCTCGGCTACGAGGTCCTGGACCTCACCCACGACGAAATGGCAAAGACCCACATCCGCCACATGGTCGGCGGCCGCTGCGCTCTGGCCACCGACGAAAGAGTCTTCCACTTCGACTTTCCGGAGCGGGCGGGCGCTTTGAACGAGTTCCTCGACCGGCTGAACGGAGTCTGGAATATCTCGCTCTTCCACTACCGAAACCACGGCGCCGAACGAGGCCGAGTCCTCTGCGGCATCCAGGTCCCTACCGAGACATCAACCGAATTCAACCAATTCCTAGCTGACGTCGGCTACGACTCAACCGAACAAACCGCCTCCCCCGCCCTAGCCCTGTTTCTAAGATAACCCGCAATCCAAGGTTCGCGATACAACGTCTTGGAGGCGGCAACCGCCCAAAGCGTACGGAATCCCCTGCCCTCTTATGTCAACTCGCGAAACCCTATAGGCGGCGATCGGATGTTTGTGCGGCTCGCCGCGACAAAGTAAGGTCGACTCGAACCTCCAGGATCAATTTCACGCGTACCGAACTTATCTCAAAAACGTCATAAAATTGACCATGCTCGCGGCCCTTATAGCTTTTGCCACGGTACAAGCACCGCTAAGCCGCGAGGCTTTTAACCGCCAATGCGAAAAGCTTGAGCGCGGAATGACTCCCTCACAGGTTGAAAGTCTGCTCGGCAAACCCGACGACATCCTAACCAAAGCGGACTCGCGTATTCGTATCTGGCAAGACGACTACATCTGGTGTTACGGAACCGACGGGCATCTTTCAATGCCAACACTTGGCGTCGTCAGGTTCGATGGAGGCAAGGTCGAATCGAGCGGCTCTCTTAAGTGGCCAATTCCAAATCTTCCTGGCGACAGGGAATTGCGCCGCAGTCTGCGTGCAATTTATCTGACGCCGAGTCGCATTAACCGGTGGGTCCTATACGACCCGCTATGGGCGATTCACGCGGCAACCTACCTTTGCTCACTACCCAAAGATGAAGCGATAGCTGTTCTGGTTTCTGCGGAGAGACTAGATAGTGCGCTGGAAGAAGACAATTCCGATCGTTTTATTCAACTGGCTCCACTCGTATTCGATGGGCCGATGCCCTTACCCCGAGTCGGAGTCTTGTCTGACTATCCGCCAAAGGATTCACGTGAATGGCCGACCTTCCCTCTTAGGATCGTCGACGATGTGCCCTTCCTCTTCGCCCACATGGTTTTGCTCGGGGGGCAAGCGGAGAATTTCGAACAGTACGCAAGACGTGCAGGCAAAGACTGGACTATTCGACGCAGAAAACTAGCACCGCCCCGTGATCCGTTCTTAGCTTTCGAGCACGCCATGCGCGCCTTCGAAGACAAGGAGTCAAAACGGAATTTCCAGTTTTCTCCCAAATATGGAGATCACTTCGCGAACCTCTTAGCGTTGGTTCGAGAAGTCATTCAGGTTCCGGAGGATGAAGTCGACTGGCTATCAGCGGAAGACTACGCCAAGTACCACGACGCGTTCCTTAAAGCCGGCGGCCACTGGGACGCAAAGCTTCGAAGGTACGTGCGCGGCGATGGCACATGGACGCCCTAGTTCGCGTTCATCACACTGTATCCGTGACGCCAACCTAACGTCAGCCCGGCGGCGCGGACGAATTCGCAACGCTCAGGGGAGCGTCCAGCAAAATGTGCCGGAACGTGTTGGACGCCGGATTCCCGATGTTTTGCAGCAGCATCTCTGCCGCCAATTCGCCAATACGGGCGAAATTTTGGACCGCCGTCGTGAGTTGACTTCCGCCCGGAACCCACCGCAGCAACCCGTCAAACCCAACCAAGGAAATATCTTCCGGCACGCGCACACCCAAATCGCGGAACGCCTCGAACAAAGCTAAAGCCACGATATCGTTCACCGCGAACACGGCCGTGGGCCGAGGCTGCTGCGCCAAAATCGTTTCCGCGGTACGCCGAGCCGCCGTAGCCTCCGACTCCCCGTCTAACTGGTCATGCAAGACCGTCATGTCGCCATCCGGCCAGCGGCCAGCTTCTTCCAGAGCGCGCCGGTATCCCGCCGCCCGCTCCGCAACCGACGAAGCCTTGTCGATATTCCCGACAAACGTAATCCGCCGATGCCCCAGCTCCAAAAGGTGATTCACCAGGTTCTGAGCGGCGGTCAGATTCTCGGTCCCAACGTAGTCGGCCTCGAACCCCTCCGGCGGCTTGCGGTCCACGAAAACAAAGCGGACGCCGTTTCTCTTCGCCTCTAACAAAGCGGGCAGGTTTCGCTCGCTACCCAAATACCAAAGGATCGCGCCATCGATTTGGACGTCGCCGGAGAGCCCCCGCAGGAACCGGGCCTCCGACTCCAAAACGTCGTCCCAAGAACCGTGCGAAGCGGAGGCCATCACCAAGCGGGCATGCGTACCCCGCGCGGCTCGCTGAATCCCCCGGAAAATCGAAGACGCGATGTAATCGTCCGCGTACGGCCAAAGCCAGATCGCTAGATTTGGGCTTCGGCTGGTAGGAATGGATCGCCGGATCTGGTCCGCCACGATGGGCCGGCAGCGGTCGCGCAAAATAAGCAACCCCTCTTCGGCCAAAGTCGCCACCGCTTCCCGCACGATCGTTCGGCTGACGCCGTGCCGATCCGCGAGCGCACGCTCGGTCGGCAGGGCGGACCCAACTGGGATCGTTCCGTCCATGACTTCGTAGCGCAGATTCTTGGCTACGACAGCGGCGAGCGGAGAGGGCGATTTCATGACGCGCTTTGGTAAGACCAGCCATCGAGAAACGCTCGATGCTGATATATGACAGTTTAGCTAGACCACGATATATTTGTCAGCTATTCGTCAGATTAAGACGGGGCCAATTAGACCCCGTGGACTCGCATCAGAAGTCCGTACACGGACTTGCTTGCCGTGATGAACAGCGTACGATGGCCGGCGCCACCGAACTTCACGTTGCCCGTCCATCCCTCAGGTACGTCGATGTGCTCGATCTTTTTGCCCGTCTTGTCAAAAACGGTCACGCCATTGCCGGTCAGGTAAAGGTTGCCCTTGTTGTCGATGGTCATTCCGTCCGATCCGAGCGGGCAGAAAAACGTCTTTCCCGTAAGCTTCCCGTCAGGTTGAATCGCGTACTTGTACGTCTTGTTATCCCCGAGGTCGGCCACGTAAAGGGTTTTGCCGTCCGGAGTTCCGACGATGCCGTTCGGAGTTTTCAGGTCGGTATCGACCGGGACGAGTTCATGCGCGCCGGGAGCCAGATAAAACACGTACTGCCCAGGCTGCTGGGAAGCGGGATCGCGGCGCCAATAGTCGCGCGGATACAGCGGATCGGTAATGTACATCCCGCCGTCCGGGCGAATCCAAACGTCGTTCGGCCCGTTAAGGAGCTTGCCTTTGAAGTCCTTGACGAGGACGGTCACCTTTCGGTCGGGTGAAATCGACCAAAGCTGGTTCTCTTCGTCCGCGCAGGTAATCAGGTTGCCGTGGTGGTCGAAGCAGGTCCCGTTGGAGCGTCCGCACGGCTTCATCCACTCGGTAAAGTTGCCGTCGAGCGACCACTTCAAGATCCGGTCGTTCGGCTGGTCCGTGAAGTAGACGTTCCCCTGACGATCACTGGAGGGGCCTTCGGTGAACAGATAGCCCGTACCCAGCCGGTCCAGTTGCTCGTCTCTCTCGACGATACCGGACGTGAAAGTCTGCTGATTGACGACCGAAAGGAGCAGTGAAAGCATAGCGACCATCCCAGTATCAATATAGCGCGGGTCGCCGTATCCAATGTAGACCAACGAATGCGATGCCGTCGAAGACGGTCTTCCGGCCCCCGGCGGGGGTATCCCACGCCTTGCGCGAATACGCAACGCCGTGGGACAGCCTAACGAACTCGCCGACCACCCCAAAACACGAACCGCGGCGCATGTGATGGTGTCGCGTAAACCGCCTGACCTTCGACAATAATCACCCACGCCTAATCGCGAATGCGCGGATCGTGATTGCCCTTCAGCCCCTGCATATCGGTCGGCTTGATATGCAGAACCAACGGCGGAGCTTTCGCAAACGCCGCAATCGCCGTCCTACGATCCCCCGAGAAGGCCAGCGAAATGACCGGACCCGGCAACGGGGGATTCTTGGGCAGTGGCGCGATCCCACCCTCGTTATAGCCCGCCGGTTCGGAGATCGAGAATGACGGACCAGTCGAGAGCAGAAACTGTTGGTTATTCACGAACCGAACCAGGGAGAAGTCACCCGAGCCGGCGCCCTGACCCGTCTGCTTGCCGGTCTTCGCATCGAGCCAGCCGATCCGTTTGTTCTGCCACGATGTCGCGAAGATGATCTGACGGCCATCCGGCGAGAAGTCGGCATCGCAAACGGTGTCTTTGACATCCACTTTCGTCTGCCAAGCCAGGCTGCCATCCCGCCGCCACAGCCGGACAAACCCATCGTCCATCCCGGTCACCAAGCGAGAACCATCTGGCGAGAATTCTAGGCATTTGATGCTGGCCGCCATCGGGTACGGCCTCGCGTGCGAGCCCTTGCCCAACTCACCGACGAGTTTCCCATCCACGGACCACAGATAGACCCCCACGTTCATGTGTCCTTGATGGGAAGCCGCAATCATCGTTCCATCGGCTGACCAAGCCAGCGGGGCGGTCGTCACGAAGGAAAACATCCGGTTCGGATCGCTGCTCTTGGGCGCATTGTGCTTCAGCCCATCCATCGCCCGAACGCGCTTCCCCGTCCCCGCGCTCCAAAGGGACGTCGAAACGTTGCTGCCGTCATCCCGAATTCCACTCGCGATCATCTTTCCGTCTGGCGAGAAGGCGAGGGCGGTAATCGGCCCCGAATCGTGAAAACGTGTCGTCTGCTGCCCCCGAGCGTCGTAAACCGTCACATTGCCGTCCTTGTCACCCGTCGCGAAAGTGCCGTTTCGAGCCATCGCCACCACTTCCGCGGGCGATGGATTCGGGAGGTTTTGCAGCGTCCAAGTCTGGGCGAGAGCAAGGGCAATGTACATATTCAGTGGGTGACTAGACAATAGCTTTTTCGTTCAAAGCTAAAGTGCCAAACTTCGGCCATGCTGTCCCTTCTCGCCGCCCTGACTCTCTGGCAATCCCCCGCCCAGCTTGCCCGGCCGAGCTTCCAGCAGCTTGAGTGGCAGAACTGCGAGCTAGGGATGTTCTTGCACTTCGCGCCGAATACCTGGCAAGACCAGGAGGGCGACATGCTCACCACCCCCCTTGGCCAGATCAATCCGACTCAGCTCGACACCGACCAGTGGGCGCGGACGGCGAAGTCGATGGGGGCCAAATATTTTGTGTTCGTCGCCAAGCACGTCGGCGGATTCTGTTGGTGGCAAACCAACACGACCGACTACGGAGTCAAGAACACGCCTTGGCGGGGCGGCCACGGCGACGTGATGGCGGACATGGCGAAGTCGTGTAAGAAGTACGGACTGAAGCTCGGCGTCTACCTCTCGCCGGCCGACCGAAAACACGGTATCGAAGTCGGCGGTCGAGCAAAGGATGCGGCAGGGCAAGCGGCTTACGAGAAGCTGTTCCGCCAGCAACTCACCGAGTTGCTGACCCACTACGGCCCCATTTTCGAGGTCTGGTTCGATGGGAGTTTGGTATTCGACGTTTCGGACGTTCTCCGTCGCTACGCGCCGACGGCCATCGTATTCCAAGGTCCGGCGGCGAACATTCGATGGGTCGGCAATGAGGAAGGCACCGCGCCCTATCCTGCCTGGAACGGTGCGCACTACGACCCGAGAACCTGGGGCACGCTGACCGCCAAGGACGGCAATCCGGATGGGGATCGTTGGCTGCCGAACGAGTGCGATGCCCGCATGCGCGACACTTGGTTCTGGAATTCGAAGAATGCCGGCACGGTCAAATCGGTAGATTCACTCATGGAGATGTATGAGGCAAGCATCGGCCACGGCGCGGACATGATCCTCAACAACACCCCGGATACAACCGGTTTGATTCCTGCCGCCGACGTTAAGCGGGCGAAGGAGTTTGGGGACGAAATCAAGCGGCGGTACGGTGCGCCGATCGTCTACAGTTCCGGCACGGGCAACCTGGTAGAGGTGCAGCCCTCTTCTGCCGTGACGATCGACGCGGTCTCGACGATGGAAGACATCACCAGCGGCGAACGGATTCGAAGCTACGTGATCGAGGGCTTTGTCGAAGGAACTTGGAAGGAGTTAGCCAAGGGCACCGCCATCGGCCACAAGAAGATCGACAAATTCGAACCCGTGAAAGTCGCAAAAATAAGGATCCGTATCCTATCCTCAGTCGGCACCCCAATGATCAAACGCCTAGCGGTCTTCGACACTCAAATGTAGCTGTCTCCGGATTTACATCGACCGCACTTGATCCAGAAAAAACCGTAAAACCATGTAGCCCGCGACGGGATGAATGTGCCCCTCGCGGTCCCCGGACTTGCAAACTCGACAACGGGTTCAAACTTGAGTTCCCAAACATTACGAACGTGGCCGGCCCAAAGGAACGCTTCCCTTCAAAACTATGTCGTCGGCATTTTTCCCCACCATTACGTCAAACACGCCCGGCTCAAACACCCGTTGCATCGTGGGATTCCACACTTCCAACTCGGACTTCGGAATATCGAACGCCACCTGCACGGACTGGCCGACCGCCAGGCTCACCTTCTTAAATCGAATCAATCGCTTAACTGGCGTCGTGACCGACGCCACCTGCTCCCGGTAATACACCTGGGCGACCTCCTTCCCTTCCCGCGATCCAGAATTGGTCACTTTGAATTGGCAACGAATGCCCGCCGGCGTCGCTGCCACTTGAAGATCCGAGTAGGCGAAGGTCGTATAGCTGAGGCCGAACCCAAACGGCCAGAGGGGATCGGGGCTGGAAAACACGTAGTCCCGGCCGGGCTTCTCCGGGGTGCCCGGCTGATGGTAGTACCCGCGCCCGCTGGGCTTGTAGTCGTAGACCGTGGGAATGTGTCCGGCGGATTGGGCGACGCTCACCGGCAGACGACCACTTGGATTGACTTTGCCGAGCAAAACATCGGCGATCGCGTGACCTTCCTCTTCACCGGGATAGTAGCAACTCAGGATCGCGTCGGCATGCTCCTTGATCCAAGGAATACAGAATGTTCGGCCCTGTAGCATGACTACGACGAGCGGCTTACCGGTCGCAGCAACTGCCTCGACGAGTTCCTCTTGAACGCCGGGTACCGGGTTGCTCACATCGAACCCCTCGCCAACGGTTCCCATGGCGGGCACGGTCGGGTCGCCCCAGCCGACACCGGAAAGGGTCATGCTGGTGTCGCCGATGACCACGACCGCCACGTCCGACTTTTGAGCCGCCTCGACGGCGGCGGCAAAGCCGTCCTTTGAGAGCCCGACAAGGTCGCAGCCCTTTGCGTAGTTTAGGGTGGCTTTACCGGCGAGGGCGTCTCGGAGGCCGTGTAGAACGGTGATTCCGTCGCGGTTATTCTTCGTCCAGGAGTAGTCGCCGAACTCAACTTGGTCGGCGTTCGGGCCGATCACGGCGATGGACTTGAGTGACTCCGGCCTTAAGGGCAAGAGGCCCCCTTTGTTCTTCAGCAGGATCACCGACTCTTCCGCGGCTCGCCGTGCCAGCGCCACATGCTCGGGAGTGTGCAAGACCTGGACACCTTCAATAGCTCGCCGAGAGTCAAAGAGACCGGCTCGAAACTTTGCCAGCAAAACCCGGCGAACCGCCTGGTCGATGTACTTCACATCGAGTTCCCTTTTTGCAATCAGCTCCGGGAAGTTTTTAAAGCCGGACAGCTCAGGCTCCTCCAAATCGACCCCAGCTTGCAGCGCCGTTCGACCCTTATACCGATCCGGGCTCACGCCGTGAAGATCAGCGTTGAAGTCGACCCCGCCCCAGTCCGATCCCACAAATCCTTCAAAGCCCCACTCGCGACGGAGCACTTGCGTGAGCAGCCACTCGTTCGCGTGTGAGGGAATCCCGTCGACCTCGTTATAGCTGGGCATAACCGAAGCCGCGTGGGCTTTCTTAATCGCCGCCTCGAACGAGACCAAGTGCAGCGACCTCATGTCGCGCGGCCCGATGGAAGATGGCCCGATGTTGATGCCGTTGTACGGCACCGAATACCCGGCAAAGTGCTTGATCTGGCACAGCACCTTTTCTCGCCCCAGCCCAGTGCGGTAGTCGTCGCCTTGTGCTCCCGTTATATAGGCAACGCCCATCGCCGCGGTTAGGGCCGGACACTCCGAGAAGCACTCCTCCACCCGCCCATAGCGAGGATCGCGCGCCAAGTCGAGGACGGGCGAAAGAATGATCGAAACCCCACACGCACTCGCTTCCTGGGCGATTTGGCCGGCGACTTCCTTCTCTAGCGACGGATTCCAAGTCGCCCCCATCCCCATCGCCTGCGGATAGGTTGTTGCTCCCGCCATAAGCAGGCCATGGATGGCTTCGCTCGACGACAGCGCGGGAATTCCGAGCCGCGTATGGTGGGCCAGATAGTCGGATGCCGCCTTGAATTTGATGACGTTCGTGGCCGCATCGGCATTGAAGTCCGCATGCAGCATCCCGATGCTGTCGTTTCCGAATAGCTTCTGAACGTCGGCCTCCGGCACCCGACCATCCTTCACGCTCAGCCCCTCCGTCCCCAACATCCCAAGCTGGTTGATCTTCTCCCTTGGCGTCATCCGCCTCAGCAAGTCCTCAACCCTTCGCTCTACGGGGACCGTCGCGATTTGATACGGCAGCGGCTGCTGGCGAGGGGTGAAGCCAAGGAGAGGAAGCAACGCGGCAAACATCGCCCAGAGCTTAGCCGGTCCCTTCAAGGGCCAACCGGAGACGACGACGCGGGTAGCGTCACGAGTCCGAAGGGGAACATGCTTAGCCAATAGAGGGCGGCAATCCAGAGAACGACCGCGAGCACGGCCAGCCACGGACGCTGCCGCCATCTTCCCGCCAAGTGAAAAAGTGACCACGCCGCCAAAATTCCGAGGCAGTCGATGCAGACATCGCTTGCGCGGCAACCTCGGTTCGGCACAAATAGCTGGTGTCCTTCATCGCTTACGGCGAAGAGGACGGCTAGCACCACGGGCATCCAACGCTTGCCCGGAAGGGCGAGCCGTAGAAGGGAGTAGAGGAGGCCGAACTCAAACGCATGCCAGCCTTTCACGAACGGCCACCAAGCGATCGACCAGAAGTGACGGAAGGAGTCCTCGCTAACGTGCCCGCCCACGCCGCCGGAAACGGCCTTGGACAGTTCGCGTACCGTCACGACGCGCATCGAGGTTAGGAAAATGATCGTGGCCCATGCGACCGCGAGGATAAGGACTTTGCGCGATTTGACGTATTGGCGGAGGGCGCTCACTCCCGTCCATTGTAGCTTCACGCGATGGTACACATAAGTGGTACACATTTGAACGTCGATGACGGTCATACTCCCAGGGGCCGGGTTGGCGGAGTGAACGATTAAGACGTACCAGCGAGTCGCAGCGGAACTATCTCGGAGGCTTGAGGCCGGGGAACTTGGGCCGGGAGCGGCCATTCCGTCCGAGCGGCTTCTCGAGGCGGAGTTCGGCGTCCACCGGGCGACGATTCGACGGGCCCTTGCCGTTCTTACTGAGCAGGGGTTGCTCACGCGTTCGCCCGGCCACCGCGCCTATACGACTTCGTCCCTCACCAGCGTCCTGAGTATCGGAATTCTCGCCGGCTTCCGCGAAGAGCCCTTCGCGCGGATGATCATTTTGGAGGGGATGAAGGAGGCGATTGCGAGCAAGCGCTTCGGCTTCTCCACCTTTGCCGGGCCGGCGACCGAGCTTGACTCCTATCTGGACTCGGAGCCGGTGAACGTGACCGAGCCGCTCGGGGGACTCATTCTCTTGCCTCCCAGCAACGTCGATCTAGGCCGGCTACGGGAGTTTCGAAAGAAACGACCGATCGTCGTGATCGACCAAATGATTCCGGGCTTCGAGGCGGACTTTGTGGGCTTTCAAGATTTCGAGGCGGGCTACGACGCCGCGCGCCACCTCTACGAACTCGGGCATCGGCGCATCGCGTTCTTAGGAAACGAAGTTCCGGGAACGGCACGAGACCGGCGCCGAGGGGTCGAGGCATTCTGCAAGGACTCGGGTATCGAGGCGACTTGGAACTTCTCCGGAATGACGAACGGAAGCGGCGTCCCCGAGGGATACCTGCAGAGCGTGTTCGGATTGGTCCGGCAAGCTTGGCCGACGGCGGCGGTTTGTTCCAACGACGAGACCGCCGCCAAGATGATTGTCGGCCTCGGGCGGCTGGGCATCAAAGTGCCAGGCGACTTGGCACTCGTCGGGTTTGGCAATGCCGACACCTCTTTGCTGAGCGCGCTCGATCTAAGCACGATGGCGCAGCCATACGTCGACGTCGGACGCGAGGCACTAAACCTAATCGCGGGCCGAATCCGAGGAACGCTCACCGGCGACCCGAGGGAGATTCGATTGCCGATGCACTTCGTTCGGCGCGGTTCGTGCGGAGCCGCGGTTTCGTCGTCGGCCGCGTAAATCGACCCAATCTATGTAGGCCGTGCCCGACCGAAGGAGCTCGCGACTCCCCGAGGTAATGCACGAGGTAAGCGCCACCGGAGGAACTTTTACCCCTTAACCCTGAAGGGGTTATCTGTCCAGCGAAGGGTTGCGCTCTGGCGCTACCCTGGTGGAAAGTTGAACCATAAGAAATCGACCTTAGATACAAACCCTTTAGGGTTAAACCGATGGCGCGAGGATGTTTTGAGATAGCCACCCATGAGCCATGGCTGTACGATGGTCAAATTCCGGTTCAGAATATAGATTGAGACGCGCTTTCTGACTAGCCCTAAAGGGCCTGTATCTAAGGAATGAACGCATGGTGACCGGCCGTGTACCAGGGTAGCGCCGGGAGGCGCAACCCTTCGCTGGACCGACAACCCTTTCAGGGTTGAATGCATGTACAGCGTTACCGTCACCGTCAACCATAAACGTTACGCTGGAAATTGCGAGCTCGCTAACGCTCGACCATGGCCTACAAGTCGCTTTCGCGGTTTAGGGGGGCCAACTCGCCAAGCCAGGGCTCGTAATTTCGCCAACGGCCTATGGAGGTGCGGTACACCGGTTGCCGGACCTGCCAGGAGCTTGGGGTTTCGACCGTTCTCCGGTTCGACTCCGGCAACAAACAAGCCGGGTCCCATTCGAGATCAAGAAAGTCGAGCACCTTTTGCGTGGTGTTCTCGCGATCCAGAATGAGGCCCTCATAGTCGACACCTAGCATTTGAGAAGATGGCAAAACCCTCTCCCAGTGCGCCATCAATCTCTGGTACTCGCGGTAGTAGAAAGCCAGGTCCGATCGATCATGCGCGTAGGGAACCGGCGCTGGATAGGGCGTCAGGTAAGCCGAAAGGCAGTTGTCGAGAGGATCGCGCCGGCAATGGAGAATCCGGATTCCCGGGCACGCGAGGTAAATCAGTCCGAGATACTGATAATTGAGCGGCATCTTGTCGACGACCACCTTAGGCCCAAAGCTCTCCAGCAACTTCAGATAGCCATCTCCGGCGCGTCCAATACCGGGAAAATCGAGCCCTCCGGACAGTGGATCCAGGCAATCGCTCGCATGGTCCAGCCAATAAGTCAACTCCCCGGCCCCGGTTACGGAGGGGTGGGAAGAGAGGATTTGCTCCAATAGGGTCGTTCCGGACCGGATCATGCCCACGATAAGCACCGGACGGCCCGTAGGAACACGCGTCGGCTCCAACTGCGGCGTCAGGCGAATGGCAACGTCAAACGCGGCCTCGTGAGCCCCGCGATCGAAGGGCTGTCGTGCGAGCCGCCGCATGATGCGGTTAGCTTCGTCGAAGTGGCCGATCGCGGAGGCAAAGTCGCCGAGATCGTCCATCGACTTCCCTACCGTGTATTCCAGGTAGGCGCGGTCATCCAAGTTCAGCCTCCCACCCAGCAAAGCCTTGATGCGATCAACAAAGGGTATGTCGGAAGGCAAAGTCTTTCGGGAGTAGGTCAACGAAAAGTAAGCCCGAGCTAAGGTTGGGCGCAGTTCGATAGCCTGGTTCAAGCTCGTGACCGCCTCGGCAAATCGCCCCGCATTCCGCAGTGCGTTGCCCAACAAAAGGTGAATCGGCGCCGCGCCGGGAGCAGAGGCAAGAATCTGCCGAAGCACCCGGATCGCGTCCTCGGTCTGCCCTTCCTCGATCAAAGCCTTGGCAAGACTGGAGAGGCCCCGATTGGTGTCCGGCTCGATTTCGTAAGCTTGCCGGTACAAGCCAGCCGCCGCTTCTCGATTGCCCAACGATAACAAAAGCTGAGCCAAGACCACGTAGGACGCAAGCTCAAGGGGAGCAAGGCGAATCGCGGTTCGGAAAGCCGCCTCCGCCTCCGCGTTTCGACCCAAAAGCTGGAGGCACTCGCCAAGTTGATGCCGCAACAGAGCCTCGCCCGGCGCTAACTCAACGGCCCGCTCGAACGCCGACTCCGCAAGCTCCGGGCGGCCCTGCGACATCAAGCAAAGACCAAGGATGCTATGCCCACTCGGATCTTCGGGCCGAACCGTGGTGGCAACCCGGCATAGCTCGATCGCAGTAGAAACATCGCCGGTTTGACGCAGCAAAGGAGCGAGCCAGATAAGCGCCTCGAAGCGAACGGGATCGAGTTCCAGAACGGTTTGAAGCCGGCCAATCGCCTCGGGAAGCGCCTGAGTTTTGGCGGCGATGATTCCAAGCCCGAGGTTCGCCCCGATATCGCGAGGGTTCTCAAAGAGAATCACCTCGTAAAGACGCCGAGCCTCCGCGAGATTCCCTGCCGCTTCCGCCTCGCGAATTCGGGGATTCATGAGGGCCGATTGTCGCGATTCCATTGGAAGCCGGTTCCCTGCCGTACAAGCTTGCCGAGGGGCTGCTTCCGGTCGTAGGATGCCGTGACCCAGCCATCGTGGATCATCGCCTCAAGTGCGGGCGGCGCGTTCCAGAGAATTTGTGCCAATGAAGGGTTCTGCGGGTTGCGTTGAGCGATCGAGGTGAGTGCCCCCATGACACGGGCAATCTTCGATTCCTGCTGAAGGATGTTGAGCAGCAAGTCGACCTCACCAGAGATGGGCAAGACGCGTTCCCCGCGAAATAGGCACCGCGCCCGATGAACCCGGCCACCGCCGTACACGCCGAATTCTCGGAACGACGCTCCCTCGAGGTTGAGCTTCAGAACGTTATTAAGTTCCAGCGGCGACTCGAAGGCGACCTCCGCGAGGAACTCGCCACTGTCCCGAATCGCGGCAAGGCTGAACCCTCCCGCGCCGATGTTGAGGTCCTCGTTGATGAATCCGCCGCTCGCGATCCAACTCCAGGCTCGCTCGGGCTCCATGTCCAGGCCAATGTCGTGCGCCAACTGGACCGTGAAATCCTTAAGCTCCTTGAACTGCTGATTGGCCGTGTACCAGTAGTCGCCGAACCGGATATGGGTCTCGATCCGCTGCTTCTGCCGCCGCTCGAATTGGTCCTTCAGCCAAGCTTGTTCGAGTTCTCCGCGTTCAAGCTCCAGGATTGTGTACGCTGCTTGCCGGCCCCCGATGTGGGCCATCGTCACCCCGGCGGAAAGGATCGGGTCGGCGAAACCGGAGCACTCGCCGACGAGGAACCAGTTATCGCCCACGTGACGGTCGGCGATGAACGACCAATCGCGGGTCGTTTGAAGCAAGCCTTCGCTTTGCGCGTTTTCGATGAGCGCCGCGACGATCGGCTCCTCCTTCAAAGCCTGTTCGTAGATCTCCTGCGGGCGCTTGCCGCTCTGCTTGAAATATTCGACGGGGATGACCAGGCCGATGCTCGTCCGAGTCGGACCGATCGGAATGAACCAAAGCCAGCCGTATCCGAGGCTCAAAACTTGAATCCGGGTGCCGCCGACCCCGATCTTGACCGCCCATTCGGCGTTCTGCCAATAGTCGTAAATCGCGATATTTCGTAGGGTCGAAGGATAGTGGCACTCGACCTCCATCGCCCTTCGCAAGATGCCGCTATTGCCCGAGGCGTCAACGTAATAGTTCGCAGTGACCGATTCGCCGGACTCAAGTTCCAGCCCGGTTACCCGGTTCTCTTCGCGGAGCACTTTGGCGACTTTGACGCCCTGGTGAACTTCCGTCCCAAGCTCAGCGGCGTGATCGAGGAGGACCTTGTCGTAAATGGATCGGTCGACCTGAAACGCGGTAAACCGCCTTTGCCCTTCGAATTTGCCTGGCCGAGGTTCTTCTTTGAAAGCTTCGCCTTGGACAAACTCGAAGTCCCATAACTCCGGGCGTCTTCCCCATCGGTAGGTCGCACCGATTTTGATTGGGAAGTCGGCAGCTTCGATCTTGTCCCAGCACCCCATCTCCTCCAGGATCAGCGAGATCGGCGGCAGCAAGCTCTCGCCGATGTGATCGCGTGGGAAGACCTCTCGCTCAAAGAGCCCGACGCGTAGGGCGGGAGCGTACTTCTTCAGTATCGAGGCGCAAGTGGAGCCGGCGGGTCCACCCCCGATGATCGCGACGTCGTAATGCAGACTCATAAGGCGAAGACCGTGTCTAGGTTAGCGTTATTTTGTGTGGCTAACTATACACCAACGGTTCGGTTTCACCGAAGGCTTGGTATACATAACTTAGCCCTTCGTATGCTACGGGCCGACCGAAGCAAACTCGCGGTTCCTCCGCATTGAATTCGATGAGGCTGCAATACGGGGTGGATGAAGGGCCTGCTGCACCCGGCCGCGGCCAAAAATCGGGCGCGATCAAGAACCATTGGTACATCTTTGCGCCGATGCGTTCGATCGCAAAGGATGCAGGCTCCCTCATCGAGAAACCAATTCAATCCCTTCACCGTCGGTTAAAAATCGTCGTATAATGCCATTAACGTACCGTTGGTACGTAATCTTTGCTTTGGTACATGTACCGTCGAATATTTCAAAGACGTCAGCCCCGGAGGGTCACATGAAATCCCATCGCCGCAAGGCATTTACACTCATTGAGCTTCTCGTCGTCATCGCGATCATCGCGATTCTCGCCGCCATTCTGTTCCCCGTCTTCGCGCAGGCCAAAGCCGCCGCGAAGAAAACGACCTGTCTTTCGAACGTCAAGCAGTTGGGGCTCGCGCTCAACATGTACGCGAACGACTTCGACGACACGGTCGTACCGAACGACTCGGGCGTCTACTACACCGAGCCGGGCTATCCCAGCAGCGGACCTGGCGGAAGCCCCTCCACACGCTTCTTGAACACCTGGCACACGCTGCTTCAGCCATACGTCAAGAACCTCGGTCTATTCGTCTGCCCGAGCGCGACGGCAACCACCGGCCTGTATCCCACCTACGACTACACCCCTTCGAGCCCTTGGGGCGTGGGCAACCAGTACGGCGGCTACATGGAGTCGAGCTTAACGCTGAACAACTACTACTGGTACGGCCCGGTCTCCGCGTACGGCGCCTTCCAGAGCGGCGACACCAAGAGCATGACGGCGATCGAATCACCGGCGACGTTCGCATTTGTCGTGGATGGCGGAAACGGACCGGGTAGCAACGGCTGGTACTACCAGTTCATCGGCTGGGGCGGTGGTTTTACGCTCCAGATGGATGGGGCGACGCCGATTCTTGAGACCAATGGCTACGCCCAGGGCGACATCTTCGGCCGCCACGTCGGCGCGGCGAACGTGTCTTGGTGCGATGGCCATGCAAAGTCCCTCCAACTCTCCGCGCTAGGCAAGTCGGTTTACGACCCCAGCGTTCAGGGGTGCATTTACACGTACCTGTCCTCGAAGGATGTCTCCGGTGACGCCACTTGCGGCTCCGGCCAGTCTCCTTACTTCTGACTGATGGGCGGAGCGAAGTTCCCTTCGCTCCGCCCCACTTCCTGTCTCGCGTTCGTTGATGAAACTTCCTAAACAAGCTCCCCTGCTTCTATTCACCGTTCTTGTCGCCGGTTGTGGCGCTCCGCCGGTGGTCACCAACCCAGAGGTCAAGCCGACGAAGGCAGTCCTCGGCAACCCGTCCTCGCTCATGTTCAAGGGCAAGCCGGCCAGCGGCGGTCAGGCAATTGCTCCTGGCGGCGGAAAGCCCACGCCTCCCTAACTCCCCGACCCGCCAGCGGGTCAACCGATAGATCACGATAATATGCCTACGAGAAGAGAATTCTGCGCCGCGATCGCGAGCGCAACCACCGCCGCAATGATTCCCGCCCCCCTCGACCTAACGCCGCATCTGGACCCGAGTCCGGCGGTCAAGCCTTACCGAACCGACAAGCCGCTCCTCCAACTCCAGCAGGAGTTTGTGAATCTTCGGTTCGGGATGTTCCTCCACTTCAACATGGCGACCTTCCAGAACCGGGAGTGGGGCGACCCCACCGGCCCGACGGAAGTCTTCGACCCCACCCACTTGGACACCGACCAGTGGGCAGAAGCGGCGATCTCGGCGGGCATGACTTACGCGTGCATCACGCCGAAGCACCACGACGGTTTCTGCCTGTGGCCGACCAAAACGAAGAGCGCGAGCGTTCTTCACACCCCGAAGAAGATCGACGTCTTCAAATCCTTCGTCGAGTCCTTCCGCAAGCGGGGTCTGAAGGTTGGCTTCCACTTCTCGATCCTGGACCTCCGGGAGGACATCCGCCACTTCGATATCACCCCCGCTAAGGTTCAGCTCATCAAGGATCAGCTCACTGAGCTGCTTACCCATTACGGCGAGATCGACATCGTCATCTTCGATGGCTGGGACGCTCCGTGGAGCCGAATTCCTTATTCCGAGGTTCGGTTTGACGAGATCTACCGCTTGGTCAAGGACTTGCAGCCGAACTGCCTCGTGTCCGAGCTGAACGCGAGTCAATATCCGCCTTCCGCCCTCTACTATTCGGATATTAAAGCCTTCGAGCAGAACGCCGGCCAACACATTCCGGGGGACAGTTCGATTCCCGCCCAGTCTTGCGTAACGTTGACCGACGGTTGGTTCTGGAAGCAGGGCGATGAGAATCGCGATCTCAAGACCGTTCACCAGGTCGTCGAGGAGTGGCTCAAGCCGCAGAACGACCTGCACTGCAATCTGATCCTGAACGCTCCGCCGACGACCGAGGGAATCATCGCGCCGAACGTGGTGGCTCGCCTCGCCGAGATCGGCAAAGCTTGGAAGCCGAGCGGCCCCGTCGGGAAGATCGATCCTTCGATCGTTATCACGACGTTGAACCTCGCGACGGCCAAACCGATTTACGCGAGTTCATGTGCCGACACGGTCGGCCCCGACGAGGCCAACGACGGCCGGTTCGGATCCAACTGGACGCCGGACGGGGACAAGAAGGATGGCTGGCTCGAAGTCGACTTCAAAGAGACCACCTCGTTCAACACGCTAGTATTGGTCGAGCCGGTCGGACGCGGGGACGACTATTCGGCGAGCCGAATCAAGTCGTATCGATTCGAGCGTTGGGACGGTAGCGCCTGGGTCGAGTTGGCCCACGGCGGAACACCGAGCCGGGTACAAATCCACGCCATCCCGCGTGTTTCCGCGAGGAAGGTTCGTTTGGTCCTGCAGGGTGCGCAGACTGATTTCTCGATCGCTGACATCGGCATCTACGACGAACCGCGATAGTTATATTCGGGGTGGGCGACGGCGCCCACCCCGACTGGTTTGGCCTCAGTCCGAATACTCGTCGTGAAGACACATCCAACTCATGGGGCCGGTTTCGTTGCGGCCCTGGGGGGTTAGATCCAGGTAGTTGTAGGCGCCGACCAACATGTCGAGACCGCGCTCGTAGGTCGAGTAGGTCCGGTAGATCGTTCCGTCTTCGTCCTTCGTGAACACGGTCAGGCCCGGCTGCTCTTCACTGTTCAACTTTTGAACCGTGAAGTTATACATGACCGGTCCCTTGTCAAGGTCCTCTCTCCGAAACGAGACGCCGTAGTCATAGTTGAAGTTGTTGCCGTTGGACGACACCCACGTGAACGTCCAACCCATCCGCTTCTTGAATGCCTCGAAGTCGGCAAGCGGGGCCCGTGAGACGGCGGCGAAGGCGACGTCGTGGTGCTCAAAGTGCTGCCGGGCTCCGTCCACGTGGTCGCTCACGAACGAGCAACCGGAGCAACCTTCGTCCCATCCGGGGGCGAACATGAAGTGGTAAACGATCAGTTGGCTGCGACCCTTGAACAACTCGGAAAGGCTTACCGGGCCCTCCGGACTTTCAAAGACGTATTCGGTATCGACCTTGACCCAAGGCAAATCGCGGCGAAGTGCGCTCATCGCATCGCGGGCTCGGGTGAACTCCTTCTCTTTCTTGAGAAGTGCGGTCGCGTCGGACATCCACTGGTCTTGGGACACGACTTGGTGCTTAGCAGGGGCTTCCGTTGTCATTTCAAACCTCCGTTCTCTTTCTTAGGTAGGAAATGTATTCGCCGGGTTCGGCTCATTTCCTCCATAAGGTCATGATACGGAGGCCTTTGAGGAGAACATCTGATCGCTAGTGCTTTTCTAGCGCAAGGCTACTTCGCCCACAGCAGGGCACTCAAACGTTCAAGGGATCAACCCGTCGATCCGTGCCACGGAAGATACTTAGCCGCCGTCTTGCTTCCGGCGCTGCTCAATCAGTGCTTGATGAGCGGGAGAAAAGTTCGGCTTGACCGAATTGGTTGGTTGATCCACTTGAGGACCGCTACCACACCCGATTAACTGCAATGCAGCGAAGGGGACTACTACGAAAGCCCACAGCTTAAATTTATTCATGAAGGGGTTCCGGAGCAGCGACACTAAGTTCGTTGTCGCTGCTCCGCTATCGGTTTACGGAAGGACCGTAAAGTTGCTCGGATTGAAGAAGTCAGCCACGGCTTGGGCGCAGGTTACGTTTGCGGCTTGAACCGGATAGTCCCCAACCGATCCCCACGTGCCGTTGGTGGCGTAGTCGGCGATCGCGTTCGGATCGTAGCACCACATCAACATGTCCGTCGGGCTCGACGCGCGACCGACGGTGCCATAGCCGTTATAGGTGCCGATTTGCATGGAAATCGACTTCGCATGGCCGTCGGCGAACGCATAGTTGAGCTTTCCGTTGTGTCGAAGCTTCGAGGTTCCGGTCGGCGCGTCGCCGCCGCTGAAAGCGTTGTCCATGGCTGCGGAGTAGCCCGGCGTATCGTACGTGTCACCGAAAGCGACCATTTGGGCCGGGGTAACGATAATGGAACTGTTCTTGCCGGGGCGGAAGCTGTCGCCTTCAACCGTCTTAACGTCCTGCAGGCTCATTCCCCAGCCGCTGTCGCTCGTCAAGCCGTCGTTGAAGCCGAAGCCAAGCACTTTCTGCTGGTCAGTGGTTAGCAGGCTGGTCGTCGTGCTGGAGCCAATGAGGTGGTTCTTAGTCGTCGTACCGGTTCGATCCGGGCAGAAGAGGAGCGCGTAGCTCTTAACATAAGGCTGGACGATGTTGTACCAGTAGCCACCAGACTGAGTGACGCCGTTAACGTCGATACGACCCATCTGCTGCGGAACCGTATTGTCGTCGTTGTCGGTGCCGTACAGGAAATAAGACAATCCGGTTTGCTTGAGACCGCTCAAACATACGGTCTTCTTGGCCGCAGCCTTCGCCTGGGCGAAAACGGGGAAAAGGATGGCCGCCAGGATTGCGATAATGGCGATAACCACCAGCAGTTCGATTAGAGTAAATGCGTATCGTTTCATAATTGCTCGCAAAGTCGTGGTGACACAACCCGAGCAAATTGTCGAACTTGTTTGTGAACAGGTCATTAAGGGATCCCCCTCCGCAGGGGACGCTTCGTAACCTGAGTAGTTTTTAAGTATGCGCTCAGAGGGGCGTGGATGGTCGGTCGGAGGCCGGCGCTGCGGGACGACGTCCGACAAAAGGCCCCGCGCGGCACGAAGGGCCGACGATGCCGGATAATTCGACAAAGATGTATTCGCACGCAGGAGTTCGATGACGAATCTTGATATCGCGCAGGCCGCGACCCTCCGTAAGATTGGCGATGTTGCCAATGAAGCCAGACTTTCCGACCAGGAATTCGAGCCGTTGGGGCACTACAAAGGGAAGATCGACTTCACTTCCCTTCTGTCCCGCGACAAGATGAACGGCAAGCTGGTGCTAGTCACCGCGATGTCCCCGACCCCGGCGGGCGAGGGCAAGACAACGGTTACGGTCGGCCTCTCCCAGGGCCTTCGCAAGATTGGCAAATCAGCTATTTCCGCGACGAGAGAGCCCGCGCTGGGACCCATTTTCGGGATCAAGGGCGGAGCCTGTGGCGGCGGATATAGCCAAGTTTTGCCGATGGAGGATATCAATCTATTCTTCACCGGCGACTTCCCTGCCATCACGGCCGCGCATAACCTGCTGAGCGCGATGCTCGACGCCCACATCCAAAACGGCAACGAACTCGGCATCGATACCCGGGTCGACCTCTGGCCCCGCACGCTCGACATGAACGACCGCGCCTTGCGGAACATCGTCACCGGCATGGGTGGACGAGGCAACGGCTATGTCCGTGAGACCGGCTTCGTCATCACCCCCGCAAGCGAAGTTATGGCCATCCTTTGCCTCGCGACCTCCATGGCGGATCTTAAGGAGCGACTGGGGGACATCGTCGTGGGGACCAACCGCAAGCGCGAGCCGATCCGAGCCCGGGACCTTAAGGCTTCCGGCGCGATGGCGGCGTTGCTGCGATCCGCACTGAGGCCGAATTTGGTGCAGACAATCGAGGGTGGTCCGGCGCTCGTTCACGGCGGACCGTTCGGCAATATCGCCCATGGCTGCTCGTCCTTGATCTCGACCCAGTGCGCCCTGACCCTCGCCGACTATGCGGTAACCGAGGCGGGCTTTGGTTCTGACCTCGGAGCGGAGAAGTTCATGGACATCGTCGCACCGAGGCTTGGACGGGGACCAGATGCCATTGTCCTCGTCGCCACGGTGAGGTCGCTGAAACACCACGGCGGGGGCGAAATGACGGCGGGCGCCGGCAACCTGCTGAGGCACGTTAGGCATATGCGAAGTTACGGGCCACCCCTCGTCGTCGCCATTAATCGACGCGCCGAGGACGATCCCGCCGACCATGCGGCGCTCATCGAATTGTGTAAGGCGGAAGGCGTCCCGGCGGTGCTCGCCGACCCTTGGAACGGCGGCGGAACCGGCTGTACCGAGCTGGCGGAGAAAGTCGTTCAACTGGCCGCAACGCCGTCCGTGAGCAAGACGAACTATGCTGCCGACGCGCCGATCGTCGAAAAACTTCAGGCCCTGGTCACGAACGTTTACGGCGGGAGAAATGTGGTCCTGTCCGACACGGCGAAGAACGATATCGCGTGGGCGGAGAAGCATGGTTTCGGCCGCTTGCCCGTCTGCGTGGCGAAGACGCAGTACAGTTTCAGCGACGACCCTTCGCTTCTGAACGCTCCCGAAGGCTTTGACCTCCACATTCGAGAAGTCCACGTCTCCGCGGGCGCCGGTTTCGTGGTTGCGGTCAGCGGCGAGGTCATGCTAATGCCCGGCCTTGGCAAGACCCCGACTGCATTCCAGATCGACGTCGACGATAACGGCAAGATCTCCGGGCTTTTCTAATGCATTTCCTTATTGCCTCCCTCCTGCTCACTCCGAAAACCCAGACCGTTGACCCGAAGTTCAAGCTCGAGCCGTTTGAACTGAGCCAGGTCCGGCTCCTGGACGGCTTGGAGAAACGGGAGCAGGAGGCTGACCGGCGCTACCTCAAGTCGCTGCCGGTGGACGACTTAATGTGGACGATGCGTAAAAACGCGGGTCTGCCGACGCCAGGAATCACCCTCGGCGGCTGGGAAGCGCCCAGCAGCGAGATTCGCGGAACGTTCGTCGGCCACTACCTGACCACCTGCGCGCTGATGTTCGGCAGCACGAGCGACCCCTTCTTCCGTGATCGGGCCAACCAATTGGTGGATGAGATCGACAGGTGCCGGAAAGCGGTCGGCCCCACGTTCATCGGTGCGATACCTGCGACCTATCTAGATCGAGTCGAGACCGGCAAGCCGATATGGGCGCCCTATTACGTTGTTGAGAAACTGATCACCGGCCTGCTAGACGTCAACCAGACGTTTGGCAACAAGAAAGCGCTCGCGATGGCGGAGAGCATGGCGAAATACCTCCGGCAAAGGAGCGCGAAACTCACCGATAAGCAGTTCGTCGCAATGATGCACGTCGAGTACGGTGGCATGGCGCAGATGGAATACAACCTGTACTCCATCGACCACGAAAAGGCAAACCTCGACTTCGCCCATCGCTGGGATGAGCAAGCGATCCTCGCCCCGTTAGCAAGAAAAGAGGACAAGCTGAGCGGCATCCACGCCAACACAAACCTCCCCAAGATCATGGGGGCGGCAAGAAGGTACGAGCTCCTCGACGACCACAAGTACCGCGAGCTCGTCGAATTCTTCTGGGACCGCGTCGTCAACCACCACTCCTACGCGACGGGCGGGAACAACAAGGCGGAATTCTGGGGAGACCCCGATGCCCTGGCCCACTCGTTGGTCACCAACAATCAGGAAACCTGCACGACCTACAACATGCTCAAGATCACCCGAAAGCTCATCGGGTGGACGGGAGATGCCAAATACGGCGACTTCTACGAGCGGGCGTACATCAACGGAATTCTTCCCGTGCAGCGGCCCGACAACGGGCAAATGATCTACTACATGCCGCTCGCCGGCGGCGATACGAAGAACTGGGGAACCCCCCACGAGACGTTTTGGTGTTGCTACTGCACCGGAATCGAGTCCTTCGCGAAGCTAAACGACAGCATTTACTTCCACGATAAGGATTCCGTCTACGTGAATCTCTTCGTGCCGAGCGAGCTCAACTGGAAGGCAAAAGGGTTTGCCCTCACCCAGAAAACCGACTTCCCCGAGGCCGAAGACTCGACCTTTACGGTGCACCTCCGCAAGCCGTCCCAGATGGCGATTAACCTTCGGGTCCCTTACTGGACCGATGGCTTTCACGTCACGATCAACGGCCGCCCGGTGCCTGTCGCAGCGCGGAAGTCGCACTACATGAAGATCTTGCGGCCCTGGGAAGACGGCGACGTGATCCGCGTCGAGATGCCCATGCACCTCCACACCGAGCCGATGCCCGACGACCCCACGCTACAAGCCGTCATGTACGGCCCCACCGTGCTCGCGGGCGTAATGACGCCAAAGACCCCCATCGCGGACGACGTGAACACGGGCTACCTTCGCACTGCCACGTACGACCCCACCCAGTGGCTTCAGAAAAAAGATGGGCAACTAGCTTTCCGGACGGTCGGACAGAAGACGAATCTCGACTTCGTGCCGCTCTACGACATCATCGACCAGCGATTCGGCGTGTATTGGTGGATGGTGAAGCCGGGCAGCGAGCGAGATCGCCAACTGACCGCCGCCGAGACATCGACCGTCACCCGAAACCGCCGAATTGTGGACGAACTTATCGTCGACGAGGGTCCCAACGAGCAGGCACACCATCTACAAGCTACTCAAAGCGGCTCCGGACCCTTCAACGGCCGGCATTGGCGAGACGGCAAATCGTTCAGTTGGGAGTTCAAGGTCTATCCGGATTCCCCGATGACCCTCGGCGTCACCTACTGGGGCGATGACGGCCCTCCACGGACTTTCGACATCATCGTAAACGGCGAGAAGATCGCGACCCAGTCGCTGAACCACGACCGGTCCGGCAAGCTATTCGAAGTCGAGTACGCGATCCCGGCCCGTCTCACTGCGAACGCGGACAACAAGATTCGGGTGGAATTCCGCGCCCACGAAGGAAACACGGCAGGCGGCGTCTTCGGCGTCGCGACCATGCGCGTGAAGTAACGCGGTTCCACAAACCGGAAAGATCCTGTATAAACGTTTAGATGCTGGCTTCGATGGCGATTCTGGTTCTGGGCCGACTTCAGGCCGCGACCCCTCCCTATGCCGTGCCACGGTTGGCGGGGGTGACGATTCCCGGTTTGCCGCCGGTAACCGGTCACATCACGGTCGACCAGTTCGGCTACCTACCAAATGATCCGAAGGTCGCCGTCATCAGTGATCCGCAGAAGGGTTATAACGCGGATGACCATTTCAAGCCGGGCCAGAAAATGGAGCTGCGCACGCGGGATGGCAAGACCGTCTTCAGCGGCCTCCCCGCCCCGTGGAAGAACGGCCAAACCGACGAAATCTCGGGCGACCGCGGCTGGTGGTTCGACTTCAGCCTCGTCAAGACACCCGGCGAATACTATGTCTTCGACCCCGCATCAAAGCTAAGATCGCCGATCGTGCGGATCGGAGACAACGTCTTCGCCCCCGTCCTTAAGGGTGCGTCTCGCATGTTCTATTTCCAGCGAGAGGGCACGCCCCTCCTCGCCAAGAACGCCGGCCCCTGGGCGCAGGACGCCGCATTAACCCAGGACAGCAAGGCCCGCTCGGTTGAATTTAAGGACGACGCGACGAAAGAGCGCGACCTCTCCGGCGGTTGGATGGACGCCGGTGACACCGACAAATATCCGCCCTTCAACGCCGACGTTATTCATCCGCTCCTCTACGCCTACACGTCCAACCCGAAGGCTTTTGGAGACGCGAACAACATCCCGGAGAGCGGAAATGGCCGCCCCGACATTCTCGACGAAGTCAAATACCAACTCGATTGGCTCGTCCGGATGCAATTCCCCGATGGCGCCCTGCCGGTGAAGATGGGCAACATCGACTACAGCGGCTCCCAGCCGCTGAGTACCGATCACCGCACGCGCTACTACGGACCGAAGGATTCCGGCGCGGCAATCTACGCGGCCGCCATTTTCGCCCACGCGTCCCGCGTTTACGCTCAGTTTCCGGAGTGGAAGTCCTTCGCGGACGATCTCAAGGCGCGTGCCTTGAAGTCTTGGACATGGTTCCACAACAACCCGCGCACGTTCAAAACCGATACCGGCGAGATCAAAAGCGGTATTGCGAACCGCTCCAACGAGGAACAGGATCGGATGGAGGCCTTCGCCGCGATCCACCTCTTCGCCCTCACCGGCGACGAAAGTTACAACACGATCGTGAAGGCCAAGGCGGGCACGTCAAGGCAGCTAAGCGAATACTTCTGGAGCCCCTACGAGATCGGCAGCGCCGAGGCCCTGGTCGACTACATGACGCTTCCTCACGCGGACGCGGCCCTCGTCGACTTGATCAAGCAACGTCTGGTCCGCGCCGCCACCAGCCCCCTGTGGGCGCCCGACCCCGAGGCCGACCTATACCGGGCCTGGATGCAACCCACGAACTACCATTGGGGCAGCAACACCGTTCGTGGCGATTGGGGCGTGTGCTGCTTGCTTGCGGCGAAATATGGCGGAGTGGATGAGGCAACCAAAACGAAGCTTCGCCAACGGGCTTTGGAGATGCTCCACTCGTTTCACGGCGTGAATCCGCTGAGCGTGGTCTACCTCTCGAACATGAAGAGCTACGGCGCGGAGCTTTCGCTGATGCACATCTACCACGACCGCTGGGGCTTCGGCACGAAGTTTTCGGACAACCCTCCTCCTGGTTACGTGGTGTGTGGTTTGAATCACCAGGTCAGCGGTAAGGCCGCGGACGGCAAACCGTCGATCGCTTGGATCAAGGAACAGCCGACCGGCAAATCCTACGCTGATTTCAACCTCGCCTGGCCTGAGAGTAGTTGGGAGCTCAGCGAGCCGGCGATTTACTACCAGGCGATCTATATTCGGTTGTTGTCCGCGTTCGTGCCGTCGCCCTAAGCTAGAACCGCCGGTCGATCATGAATTCGGCCCAGGATTGCAGGAGGGCCTTCGGTTCGGAAGCGGGTAAACGGTCCAACAAGGGCAAGGCGCCGTCGATGTACTCGGTCGCTAACGCGCTAACGCGCGCGACGCCGCCCAACTCCTGTAAAAGAGCCGTAGCTTTAGAAACCTCGGAAGAAGAAGCCTCCCGGTTACCCAGGACCGATAACAAAGACGCCCGCTGAGCCGGCGAAGCCTTGGACAAAGCCTCAAACACGATTAGCGTTAACTTCCCCTCTCGGATGTCCGAGCCGACCGGTTTCCCGGTATCCGATTCGTCGCCCAAAATCCCGATGATGTCGTCCTGAAGCTGGAAGGCGATCCCGCAGCGGCCCGCAAAGGTTGCGATCGCGTCCACGTCGGCATCGTGCAAGTCGCTCGTGTTCTTCCCAATCATCGCACCGGCGCGGCCGGCAAACTCGCACAGGACGCCGGTCTTCAACCAAAGCATTTGCACGATCTTGTCCGCGTCGATGTCGGTTCGAAGCTGGTCGCGCCCGAGGCTGTACTCGACATCCAAAGCCTCGCCCGAAAGCAGCAAGGAAACCACCGAAGACTGCAGATGGTGGATCAGCCGCAAGACGACTAATGGATCGACGCCACCTTGCAGACCGCTTTCCGCGATGAGCGCCGTCGCCCAACCGCTCTGCGCATCGCCGGTTAGGATTGCCATGTTTCGGCCGTAATCCAGAGCCTCGGATCCAGTCAACCCAAAGGTGGCCGCCCCATACGAAGCCGCCGCGGTGTGAACGGTCGGCGATCCGCGGCGTAAGGCGTCATTGTCGATGACATCGTCGTGAACCAAGGTCCATGTGTGGAACATCTCGATTCCCGCCGCGGCCGGAATTGCGAGCGAGGAATCTCCCCCCACGGCGCCACAAGCCATCATCGCCAACGCGGGCCGCAAACGCTTCGCCGGCCGCTGGATATAGCTCCAAACCTGATCGTGAAGGTGCGGCGGTTGGACCACGACCGAGGCCGGACTTTCGCGAAGATAATCAAGAATCTGCCCATCCACTGCCGACAGATAGGAGAAAAGGGCCTCGAACTTGCTCATGAAAGGTTGCCCGGAAACGAGCCCGGACAGCGTTCAATGTACCGCAACGAAACGAAGGGCGAATCCGGACGTCAAGTACCCGCTAAACTCTAACAAGAACGAATGAACGCTGCGGTCACCTTAACTCAGGCCGAATTGCCGGAGTTCCTGCTTCATGTGGCCGTCACTCGACCCGTGTTTGTATGGGGACCGCCGGGAATCGGGAAATCCTCCCTCGTCCAGGCATTTGCCGACCAAGTCGGCATGCCTTGCGTTTCCCTGCTCGGCAGCCAACTCGCCCCCGAAGACCTTATCGGCGTGCCGCAAATCGTCGACGGGTGCAGCGTCTTCTGCCCTCCCCGCCAAATCGCCCGAAAGGAACCCTACTGCCTCTTCCTCGATGAGCTCAACGCCTGCTCGCACGATGTGATGAAGGCGTTCTACTCCCTCGTCCACGAGCGAAGGATCGCCGAATACACGATGCCGCCTGGGTCGGTCGTGATCGGCGCCGGAAATCGCTCCCAAGACAGCGCCATCGTCCGACCGATGCCGTCCGCCCTCATCAACCGGATGATCCACGTCCACCTCCGCGTCTCGCATCGAGATTGGCTGGAGTGGGCGGGGGGCAGCCAAATCCACCCTTGGGTGCTCGAATACATTCAGGCCAGACCCGACCACCTTTGGAGCCAACCGCCAAAGCACGAGGAACCGTTCTCCACTCCTCGGGCCTGGCACATGGTCAGCGACGCGCTCAAGGAATATGGGGACGATATCTCAGAAATCGCGATCGAAAGAATCGTCTTCGGCTGCCTCACGCCGCACCACGCGGGCCAATTCAAGGCGTTCGTGAAGCAGGTCAACAGCGGCTACCGGCTCACGCCAATTCTCAAAGGGGACATGCGCTGGCCAGATAAGCCGGAGGACCGCGACCTCCTCTACTTCCTGGCGCAAAGCCTTCGCGCCCGCCTGATCAAGGAGCTTCCCGCCGAAAAGAATCGGCTGACCGCCGCCTCGCAGGACCTGGCCATACGGGGCAAGGGACTCGTCACCGAGCTCGCCGCCATCTCGATGGAGATCGCCCAGATGGTGGTCAGCGAAGCCGAAAGCGGTTCCCTGCCGAGTTGGTTCGTCGTGGAGCTGATTCGAGACCTGCCGCGGCTGGCCGCTAAACGCGATGGCTAAGAAGAAGTCCGGCGAGCCCGATCCGGCCACAATCGCGTTTCAAGCTGGGCTTCAGCAAGCCTCGGCCCTGCCCATTTGTGCCGCGCTTCTCTCTCAGATAAACGTCATCCGGGGCAACGGGTTGCGGTGCCCTAAGGACGGCTGGGCGGTAGTCGCTCAAAGCGGCAGGATCGAAGTCCATCCCTCCCGCCGGGCGACTCCGGGTGAGTGGACTTATGTGATCGCTCATTGCGCCCTTCATCTCGGTTTCAACCACTTCATCAATGACCGGGAGGAAGATCGGCTGTGGCAGATTGCCTGCGATACGGTGGTGGATCGATTTCTAAACGACCTCAACATCGGCACGTGTCCGTGGCCATTTGTCGACTTGCCGGGCCGTGATGAAGAGGCTATCTACAAGAATCTGCTTCGGGACGGACTCCCGAGCAGCTACGGCTCGCAGCGCGCTCCCGACATGGTCTTCGATGGCGCGCCTACGAGTTTCTTCACACGCAAAATCGACTACCCAAAGATCTTTGCAATCGGCCTTACTCAAGCGCTGAGAAGCGCGGTCGAAACCGCCGGACGAAGTGTGGATGGAGCTCAAGGACCTCCGACGACCGCCCAGAACGCGCATCGTTGGTTCGTCTCAAACTATCCGCTCCTCGGCGCAATGGCGGCGGCATTCAAGATCGTCGAGGACCCCAAGCTTTGTCAACGGCTGGACATCGCCATCGGCGCCGTCGATGCGGGGTCAAGAGAAATCTTCATCAACCCCGGCGCCGCACTGGACGCCGCAGAGTGCCGCTTCGTCATCGCCCATGAGATCCTCCACGTCGGGCTCCAACACCAAAACCGTCTAGCCGGTCGCGACCCTTATTTGTGGAATGTCGCCTGCGACTTCGTCATCAATGGATGGCTGTTAGAGATGGGCTTCGGCGCGATGCCCGCGTTCGGCGGACTTTACGATCCCAAGCTGAAAGGACTCAGCGCGGAAACGATTTACGACAGGATCGTTCAAGACTTGCGCCGCTACCGAAAGCTCGCCACCCTGCGTGGCGTCGGCACGAGCGACATCCTCGGCCCCGCTGACGGTTGCCCGGCAACGAGCAGCGATCTCGACGACTTTTACCGCCGCGCCCTCGGACAGGGGCTTGAGCTCCACCGGCGCCAAACCCGAGGCCTGATCCCCGCCGATTTGGCCGAAGAGATCGAAGCCCTCTCGATGCCGCCGATTCCCTGGGATGTCCGCCTCGCCCAGTGGTTCGACAGCTACTTTGGCCCCGTTGAAACGCGGCGAACCTTTAGTCGGGCCAGTCGCCGCCAGAGCTCGACTCCAGATATTCCGAGGCCCAAAACCGTCAACGAAGTCGTCCCCGATAGCGCCCGAACCTTTGGCGTCGTCCTGGATACTTCCGGATCCATGGAAAAGCGGCTTCTCGCCCAAGCGCTCGGATCGATAGCCGGCTATGCGCTCTCACGCGAGGTCCAAGCCGTTCGCCTCGTCTTCTGCGACGCCACCACCTACGACGAAGGTTACGTGGCGCCCGAAACGATCGCGGGGCGAGTCAAGGTGCGGGGTCGCGGAGGCACGGTCCTCCAGCCAGGCATCGATCTTCTCGAAGGGGCAGATGACTTTCCGAAGGATGGACCGATCCTAATCATCACGGATGGGCAGTGCGACCGATTCCGAAGCCACCGCGAACATGCGATCCTAACACCGAAAGGAGCCCGCCTACCTTTCGTTCCGCGTGGCCCCGTATTCGAGATCGAAGAATAGTTCCCCAATTCGTGTGACTCAAACTCAAGCTTCAAATAGATAAGAATGAATCTGCCCGATGTCTGACACCATAATCCGAGAAATGGATTCCATCTACGATGGCAATGAAGAGCGACCGCTCTTGACTTGCCCCCGTTGTGGAAACCCGGACATCTACACGATGGCCGAGCTCCAAGACTTGGTCACCAAGGGCAAAGTCAGCTTCAGTGCCGACCTCGCCAAGTGGTTGCAAGCTCCGGAGCGACCGGTCTACCGAATTTCGCCCCGGCATCGCCTGGCGCGAAGAAATGCGCTGTCGTTCGGCGCGGTTTGCGTCGTGGTGCTGACGGTTCTGACCTTCGCGCTCAATCACGCAGTTCCTAGCCTGCCTGTTTTCCTCGTCTATCTGCTCCTCGGCATGGTCATTGGAGTCCGCACATATCGAACCGAAAAGAAGGTGGCCGCACGAGAAGACGAGATCCGAACGGACAGCCACCTTGCTCGGTACCGCGCCTATTTAGACCGTAACGAAGTGTGGACGCGGCTACGATACTGCTCGAAATGTGCCGTCGTCATCGATTTGGTGACGGATGAGACTACTTCGCTCTTCGATGTGCATGAGCTCACGAATAGCCGCTTACACGACGGAAGTTCGCGAACGAACGCTCCGAAGGACCGCTAGAGCGTCTAAGCTACGTTAGACGGATGGAAACGCACGATTGGCTTATCTTGCTGCGCGACTTCTTCGCGGGCTTGACTTGGTTTGTCGCCATCGTCTATTTCCTGAGCGGCTCCCAAGACCTCGTCTACGACATCGGCGCGTACTGGCTCCGCTTTTGGCGGGCATACACCTACAAGAAGCAGCCCCGCCTTTCCCTCGAACGATTGCGGGCCCGTGACCAGCAGAAGATCGCGGTTATGGTGCCGGCCTGGAACGAAGGCGAAGTCGTCGCGAGCATGGTGGACAACATCATCAAGCGCGTCGAGTACGAGAACTACGCGATCTTCGTGGGCACGTACCCGAACGACCAAGCCACCCAGGACTGCGTCGATCGACTCGCCAAAGAATTCCCCCAGATCAATAAGGTCGTCACCCTTCGGCCGGGCCCCACGACCAAGGCGGACTGCCTCCACAACATCCTCAATACGATCCGAGCCCAAGAAGAGGCGAACGGCTTCAACTTCGACATCATCCTGATGCACGATGCCGAGGACTGGGTCCATCCGCAGTCGTTCCTCCTCCACAACTATCTGATCCCGCAAGTAGACGTCGTGCAGCTTCCGATCCTTCCCCTGCCGACGAAGTGGAATAAGTGGGTCCACTGGATTTACGCGGACGAATTCAGCGAGAACCACATGAAGGATGTGCCGGTCCGCGAGAAAATCTCGGGCTTCGTCCCCTATGCGGGTACCGGCACCGGCTTCTCACGCAAGGTCATCGACTACCTCGCGGATGAGCACGACGGGCACGTCTTCAACGAGAAGTCGATGACCGAGGACTACTCGATGTCCAAAAAGATCCGTGAGGCGGGCATGAAGTCGGTCTTCGTGACCGTCCTCCTCGCGGACGACAAGTCGCCTTGGTGGGTCCCTCTCTGCAAGCGGCCCATGTTCATTTCGAACTGGTCGTACTTCCCTATGGACTGGACTCGGTCGGTTCGCCAGAAGTCACGCTGGATCATCGGAATCTCATTGCAAGAGTGGGAGCAGACCGGTTGGGAGGGAAGTTGGCTGATGAAGGAGAACTTCGTCAAAGACCGCAAGGTCTTCGTGGCCGCCTCCGCCTCGTTTATCGGCTACTTCATCCTCCTCTACTTCATGATCTTCGCGGCCGGCCAAGCGGGATGGGTGCCGTTCAAGCTCATCTCGATCCTGGTCCCTGATACGGCCCTCGCCAACCTTGTCTCGTTCTGCACCTTCTTCATGATCTTGCGGGTGACCCAGCGCATCACCTGGGTCGGGCTCACGTACGGTTTGGTACCGGGCCTTCTATCGGTTCCCCGGCTCATCATCGGCAACATCCTAAACGGCCTCGCTACTTTCCGGGCTTTGAAGGTCTTCGCCGACTCCCGCCGAGGGAAGGCCGCTGTCCGGTGGGACAACACGCAGCACCTGGAAGGCGTCGGCGACATGGGCGGTGAGGACAACGTTCGCAAGACGGTAGCCGTCCAAGAGCGCCCGATAGAAGAAATTTTGGCGGGACTGACTTCTACGGATCCGGTCGAAATCGTAACCGCGTTGCGATTCATCCCCATTGGAGCGAGTGAACTCGAGCGCGCTGAAATTGTGGCCTACCTTCGCGGCCTCATTGGGGCTGAGGAACTCCGGGTTCGCGCCGCCCTTGCGCAAACCTTCGGACGGCTTCCGTGGAGTGAGGTCACGCCCGCTCTGTTCTTGCTGCTCGACGATCGCGATTCCATCGTCCGTCTGAACGCGGCTAGAGCCCTACTAGCCCGCCCTCGCGTCGGGGCGTTGCTTGAACAGGCATTCACGGCTGCCGGACCGAAGGCGATCGAGGCAATCATCCGCATCATCGAGCAAGATCGGCGGCGCCAACGAGAGATTTTCACCCGCATCGACTCCGAAAACTTGGTAGTGACGAAGGCGACCTTGATGGTCGAATCTCCGATCCTACGCCGCCGCTATCTCATGTTTGCGGAGTCCACGAACGAAGCATCTTCCGCCGAGCCATCTGATCCGAAAGAAGCCCAAGACGCGGCTTCGTAGATAAGGCATGTAGGTGATTTAGCGGCATTTTTCTTCCGACGGTAATGTTGGCGATACTTTGAGCGAGCGGAAATCTTCTAAACTGAGCTTCGCTATAGCGGTGTCGGGTTTCGTGCAAATTCGTACGTTCTATAGCAGTCGCGACGGATTTCGCAGAATAGGTCGATCACAGACAAAGAACGCGAAGCCCGGTGGCGTAGGAACTCGGAAATGGACCCAAAAGTATTGCTCGTCGAAGATAATGCTGACGATCAGTACCTCGTAAAGCGTGCGGTAAAGAAATACGCGCCTACGGTTTCGCTCGATGTAGCGTGGGACGGAGAATCCGCTCTGAAGTATTTCTCCGAGCATCGCGAGGATCCTCCACATTTGGTCCTCCTCGATATTAAACTGCCGAAGCTAAGCGGTCTTGACGTTCTGTGCCGCGTCCGAAGGGACGAAGCTTTTTCGAAGTTGCCGATCGTGATCCTCAGCTCTTCGAACGAGCCCATCGACCTTGCCCGCGCCGACGAGTGCGGCGCGAACGAGTATGTTCAAAAACCGTTCGATTTCACGGTTCATGCGGAAACGGTTCGAGACATCCTTAAGCGATATCTCGAACTTTGAGCCTCAACGCACTGATGCCGGATTTCGGTCGAAGATCTCCTCGCCGATTGTGCCGTTCTCGCCGAGTTCCTGCGGTTTCCCGGTGACCATCGTTTTGAACCAGCCGAAGAGAGCGACCATCTTGTTGTGGGGGCCATCCCAGTATTCGGCTCCGTCCGGTACCACGCAAACGAGCGCCAAATCAGGATCTTCGGGTCCGGAGAACCAAATCTTGGCCATCGAATTCCAGAGTTGCTTCTTCTTCTCTAGGTCGTCGCTAATGGTCGCGTGACCGGAGACGGAGACGAACCGGTTCTGGCCCGAATCGCTGTAGGCGATGTTCACCGCCGAGTGCGCTTTGATTTCATCGGCCTTTTGCGAGGAGTGGCTGGTCATAAACCAAAGCGTGCCGTCCTCCTGGCGCTCAAGGCACGCCATCGGGCGGCTTCTCAGGCGGTAGTCGTGCAGCGTCGTCATCATTGCGACGGGGATTCCGTCGATCAGCTCATTCAGTCTTTGAACATCGTCCCGGCTCAGGGTTTCCATGCGATTTGTGACGCAGGCGCCCCCATTTGTGATCCCACCCAAAACTTCGTCATCGGTTCGAAAGAAGTTTGCCGGAGAAAACTTTCACCGATTATCCGCAATAGCCCGGATGGACGAAGGATCGCGACTCACCGATAATAGCGCCGTGTATTGGCCTCGCTCATTCAAATTCACGGCGCCGTTGCTGCTTACAGTGGGCGCCTCCGTCGTTGTTCTAACCGCTGCCCACGCAAAACGGCAGTCCGTAACTGAGACATGGTATGGCTACGGCGGAAATCCGCAGCACCAAAGCGTCAGCCAGGTCGCTACCACCGGTATGACCAAGCTGAAGTGGAAGGTTGCGCTCGACCTCTTCCCGCAGAGCGCCGGAACCGCCCACTACTGCAGCCCCACGATCACCGCAAACAACTCTGTCATTGTCGGAGTGAAAACGGGCGAGAGCGACGGATTCAAGATCGTGGCGCGCATGGGCGCGGATGGCACGCCTTTGTACACCGAAGTAACCGACTATTCCATTCCTTCGACCAGCAACACCTACTGGAACTGCGTGTACCCGATCGGCTTAGTTCAGGGGCGTCTGGTTGGTGCGGGAGGTGGCGGCACGCTTCTCATCAATAACAACGCGGACGCGAACGCAAAAGCGGTCAAATGGACGCGCTCCTGCTTCTACCAGCCCGTGGCCACGTACAACGCAAGTCCGGCGACCTACGCCGGCGTGAAGATCAGCACCCCCATCGCGGGTGGCCCCTCCGAAGTGTTCACGTTCGGATACACGGTGCTCGATTCCGTTCCCCCCAACATCTCGTCCATGCTTGGCAATGGCGGGGTTGTAAAGATGACGCTCAGCGGCGGTTCCGTTTTCCGGAAGGCCTCCGACCTTGTCCCGGCGAATCCTGGCGACGTGGTGTTCCCGGCCTTTAATGCCGAGCCCGCGACCAGTGCCGACGGCGCTTACATCTACGAACCGATCGTTAACGCAAGCCAGGGCAAGTACTACCTCGTGAAGCTTTCCCTCGCGGACATGAGCGAAGTCGCGAGTGTTCGGCTCGTCGATCCCGCCAACGGCGGCGATGTGTGGATCTGCCCCTGCTCGTCGGCCAGCCCGATGGTTGCTCCCGATGGCCAGGTCTTTTTTGGTGCGCTTCGCAACAACGATGGATCGAGCCATGGCTGGATGTTCCAGTTCGACCAGAACCTGGTGCAGACCGACTCCAATAACAAGACCTTTCCCATCGGCGCGTTCGGCTGGGACGACACTCCGTCGGTGGTTCTCGCGTCGTCGGTTAAGAGCTACACCGGCACATCGCCGTACTTGATTCTTACTAAGTACAACAACTACAAGGGAACGGGCGGCGATGGCCGGAATCGCCTTGCGATCCTCGATCCTAAGGCAAACGACGTCACCAAAGATCGCATCACCGGCATCTCGGTCATGAACGAGGTCATCACCGTCCTTGGCGTCACTTGCGACAGTGAATTCTATCCCTGCCAGTCCAACACCAAGGTGTCGAACCCCGCGGTACCCGTGCGCGAATGGTGCATCAACGCCGCCGCCGTCGATAACATCAATCGCCGGGCCGTCGTTAATAGCGAGGATGGTTCCTGCTATCTGTGGGATTTCGATACGAACTCCCTCCAACAGGCCTTCCACCTTCAACCCTCGACCGGAGAACCCTACACGTCGACTGCGGTCGGCCCCGACGGCACCGCCTACGCGATCAACAAGGCGTACCTGCACGCCGTCGCCACCGTGCCCGGCCCATAGAAGCAAGTTGTTGGGCGCAAGGCCTCGGTCCTGCGCCCAACAACTTCGAAACCCCAGACCCAAATGGGACCCGTAGTTAGTGCGGGCGAATTGCATCAACGAGGCTCCATCGCAAGACTTTTGCCGCAGGAATCCTTAACCGATTAACCGCAATACCCCCGCTAGGCGAAAGTTAACGATTCAGCGATAATAACGCTGTGCATTGGCCTCGCTTATCCCAAATTTCGGTTCCCCTGCTGCTTACAGTGGGAGCCTCCGTCGTTGTAATGACTGCCGCATATTCAAAGCGGCAGTCAGTCACTGAGACCTGGTATGGCTATGGGGGTAACCCGCAGCACCAAGGGGTGAGCAAGGTCGCCTCGACCGGTATGACCAAGCTGAAGTGGAAGATGGCAATCGACCTCTTCCCCCAGAGTGCCGGTTCCGCGCACTACTGCAGCCCATCCATCACGGCCAACAACACGGTCATTACGGGCGTAAAGACGGGCGAAAGCGACGGATTCAAGATCGTTGCCCGCACGGGAGCGACCGGTACGCCGATGTACTCGGTGAACACGGACTATTCCATTCCCTCCACCAATAACACCTATTGGAACTGTGTGTACCCCCTCGGCTTAGTCCAGGGACGCGTCGTCGGCGCAGGAGGTGGCGGCACCCTTCTCGTCAACAACAACGCCGATGCGGATACGAAGTCGGTCACTTGGACCCGATACTGCTTCTACCAGCCGGTCGCGACCTACAACGCCAACCCAGCGGCCTACGCCGGCGTGAAGATCAGCACGCCGATCATGGGCAGCCCGTCCCAGATCTGCGCTTTCGGCTATACGGTGCTCGACTCGGTTCCCGCCGCGATCTCCGCAAAACTCGGTAATGGCGGCGTGGTCAAGATGAGCCTCAATGGCGTCTACAGCTACCGAAAGGCCTCGGATCTCGTTCCTTCGAATCCGGGCGATGTGGTCTTCCCCGCCTTTAACGCTGAGCCTGCGACGAGCGCCGATGGTTCATACATCTACGAGCCGATCGTTAACGCCAGCCAAGGCAAGTACTACCTTGTGAAGCTGTCCCTCGCGAATCTGACCGAAGTCGCCAGCGTTCACCTTCTCGATCCGGCCAATGGCGCGGACGTTTGGATTTGCCCGTGCTCGTCGGCCAGCCCGATGGTTGCTACCGACGGCCAAGTCTTCTTCGGCGCCTTGCGGAACAACGACGGCTCCAGCCACGGTTGGATGTTCCAGTTCGATAAGAACCTGAACCAGTTGGACGCGAACAACAAAGTTTTCCCGATCGGAGCTTTCGGTTGGGACGACACTCCTTCCCTCGTTTTGGCGAAGTCGGTCAAGAGCTACAAGGGTAAGTCGCCCTACTTGATCCTCACGAAGTACAACAACTACAAGGGAACGGGCGGCGATGGCCGCAACCGCCTCGCTATCCTGGATCCTAAAGCGAACGATGTCACTACGGATCGCATCACCGGCATCCCGGTTATGAACGAGGTCATCACGATCCTCGGCGTGACCTGCGACAGCCAGTTCTACGCTTGTCACACGAACACCAATGTCTCCGACCCGACGGTTCCGGTTCGCGAGTGGTGCATCAACGCCGCCGCTATCGACAACATCAATCGCCGCGCGATTGTGAACAGCGAAGACGGACACGCCTACCTGTGGGATTTCGACACGAACACCCTCCAGCAGGGCATCAAGCTCCAACCGGCTACGGGTGAGCCTTACACGTCCACCGCGATCGGCCCTGACGGCACCGCATATGTCGTCAACAACGCCAACCTGCACGCCCTTGCCACCGTCACCGCCCCATAGGTCGGTCTCGGCAGTTCGCTAGAATGGGTGCGAGATTTCGATCTCGCACCCTTTCTTCTTTGCCCGAACGATCGGTTTCTTCCAATGATCGCTGCGGCGACTACCGGAGGTGCCACTCGCCGTGCGGCACAAGCGCCCGCACGGCCTCCAGGGAACCGCACAGGTGCGCGCGAGGCTGAACGGCGGCGCTTAGAACGTCGGGCCGAAACACGTCGCTCCAAGCGTGCATACAGCCCCAACCCGAGACTTTGTCCAGCTTGGGATCAAGGATGCCGGCGTACATCGCAGATTCCGAACTAAGTGGCCCGTATCCTTCGACGGACACGCTGCGCGAGTACCGGCTCATTGCCGCCGCAGCCTGCGCAATCTGCCAGCCGGCCGTATAGGCCACGGAGCGGCCAGCGTAGATCGGATAACGCTGCTCGATCTCGGCCAGTTCACCGGTGCCCAGGGTGTCAAGGAAGAGCATAGCGACTCCATCCTCCGCCGGCGGTGTCGATTCGATTTTCACCTTCTTACCGGCATCTGAGACGACGATCTTCACCGTGCGAACCGGACCCTTTGGCAACATGAGAATGCCCGGCGTCACCAACCCGGGTTCTGATTCGAAGGTCACCAACCGCCGGTTGCCGGTTCCCCGCTCCATGTATTTGAGGTCCCCCCCGACCGGCATGCCTCCATTGATCGCGATGACTTGCTCTCTAGAAGTGGCGGCGGGCGCTTGGCTCAAATACTCCTGCGAAAGGTCGCGCATCGTCCGCTCATTCGGCGCAGGAGGATCCAGCGCGAGAAGTTGGTGATCCTCAGAATCGTAGATCTCGATCTTCGGCTGGGGCACCGGCGCCCCGTCGCCGACTCCCTTCACGTAGCGGTTAAAGAAGCCGATCATCGATTCGCGCATCGGCTGGTTATAGTCATGTCCGCCCGCATATATTTGAACGTAAGTGTCCGAAGCCTTACCGAATAGGTCCCAAGTGGGCTGCAGCTTTTTGTGGGTCAGCCGAGTCGCCTCGGGCGGAAACTCGCCGTCTAGCTGCGCGCCCATGATGTAGACCGGCTTCGGTGCCTGGATCGCCAGTACGTCGGACCGATCGCCGACTTGGGCGGTGCCCGGTACGTGATTGCAGAGGCAGCCATTATCCGGTGCAAGCTCAAGACTCGCCATGTAGACGACGGGAACGGCTGCCTTATAGCGGTCATCCACCGCGAAGGTGTAAAGCGTTGCCAAACCTCCACCGGAGGCGCCGGTAATACCGATGCGGCTCATGTCGGCATCAGGACGCGTTGCCATGTAGTCCAGGGCACGGATGGCGTCCCAGACGTAGTAGCCGGTGGCATTCGAGCCGCCCTCGACGAGCGTCCAGTCGTTATGGTCTCCTTCTGGACGTCGCTCGATGAGCGCATCGCCTTCGTAGCTATGTCCCGGACTGTCGATCGCGATCGCCAAGTAGCCTTGCAGTGCGCAGAATGCCGCCCGAAGCTGGATTCGGTCCTCGTCCTTCTTGTGTGCCCAGTGGCCGTTAACGTGAACCACGATCGGCAGCTTTTTGCCCTCCATGTGATCGGGCACGTACACATGGCCGGTCACGAAGAAGTTGGGGCGGCTCTCAAAGACGAGCTTCTCGATGTGATAGCCGTTACGCTGGAGCCTTCCCGTGATGCGCGCATTCAGCGGCGTCTTCGGCGGCATCGGGTCGAGCCCGAGCGACTTCATTAGTTCCGCCTTTCGACGGGTCCGCTCCGTTTCGAACTCGGGAATGCTCTTCGGATCCGGCCGCTTGGCCATCGAGATCACGCGGTTGCGGAGGAACGTATTCGCCATCTGGGCGCCCTTGCCGCCCAGCACGTCGTCGTCGGCCGCCGGGCCGGGGATTACCGTGAATGAGTTCATGCCTTGCTCCTTCGCGATCACCTCGCCGAGGGTCAGGAAGGGGATATCCATTGCGTTTAAAAGATCGCTGTAGAGCGACGTCGTGTAAATCGCGCTCTCACTGCCTTGGTCGAGCACGACCACCGGCTTCCCGGTGCGCGTCGATTCCATCACCGTTTTGAGCGCCCTGGCGCCCGCCGGGGTGGTCATCTGCTGCATGAAGCGACCGTTCACGAGCCAAACGTTTCCCTTGCCGAGCTTCAGGTGAGCGACGCCCCCGTTGCCGTAAACATCCCAGCCCTTTGCGGGTAGGAAGTGCTGCCACATGATCTCGCTTGACTTGATCGTACTCAAGCCGAGCGCGCCGTCCGGTTCGAACAGGCCGTTGTTCGGCGCCGCCTCCACTTTGGGAGCGTTCGGTAGAAAGTCGAGTGAGTTCCGACCGGAGAGGTAGTCCTGCTGAAGGATCAGGAGGTTCATCCCCTTCGCCACGGGTTCTAGGAGTTTCCGTCGCGTTGCCCGGTTGTACGATCTGAAGAACGTGGTCGCCCGTGGCGCAACGAGTAGCGTCCCGAATTTGGAGGGATCGAGCACCTCTGGATTGAGATAGTTCAGCGATTCGCCAGCGTTGTAAATCTGAGGTGTGGGTCCGGACTGCGCGGGCACGACCTGATAGGGTCGAGCGCTGAGGAGGTCGCCGCCAGTCGCAAATGCCGACGGAATTCGGCGCAGGATGCCGCTATTCAACTGTATTTCGGCCGCGATGCACATTCCGCAGCGTTGTCGTGGAACCTCAACCGTCTGGGATCCTTGATCGAGCCGCATCGGCACACGGTGCCAATAGGTCGAGCTTGGCAGTGGCTTCTCCAATAACCAGGCTCGCCTCACCGGCCCGGCGACATAGCAACGAATGTTTTCGCCAGCCGGCTTCCATTGGAGGTTGCAGGCTACGGGAATATCGACAGGAGCTGGAGGATGCGTTTCGCCTGAGGAAAGGTACCGCCCTTCGAACCCGGTGTGCGTGAGGCCCGCCTTCCAGTGAAATGCGTTTGTGTGCATCCGAAGGCGGTCAGTAAACGGCTTGTAAAAGCGCGATTCGACGCTGTCACTTAGTGCTTTCCATGCCTGTTCCGCTTCGCCGCTATCTCTACTCAAATTCGAAGGAGGCAAATTGCTCATCCCCGGGGAAGCTCCCTTAAAACGAGCGCGATAGTAGTCAGCCAAATTCGACAACATCGCTGCCGATACCTTTAGCTCTTGAAGGCGGCCTTTGCCCGCCTCGGGAATATCCGATGGGGCCGTCTTCACTAGCCCTCGCGCGTCGAATTCCCTTCGGCTCAGCAAAGTGGCGACCTCGAAAGGCGAGATCCGCCCGTCTAAAGATCCCATGGCGGGAAATGCCACCGCTTCCCGTGGCGATTTGAACGTGAAGGTATCGAACGGATCGATGTCGACGAAATCCTGCGCGCTGCCGCCATTCTCGAGTTCGGGGGCATCATCCCGGTGATCGGGGCCAAGTGCATGCGCCGCAAACACCAGGGGAACGATTTGGCTCATGGCCGACCAACTTTGCGCCACTTCGTGCGCTTGCGACCCGAACCAAGGCTTCATCGCGTTCTCGAATACCGAGTCGGGCGTCGCCGGATCGTAGCCAAGGCGACCCCATGTCATCCAGTACATCGCGTCGCGCTGGTGGATCCAGTCGCAGTATTTCGACTTTGGATCGGCGAGGTAGTAGTCCGGCGACTTCGGGAAGTAAGCGTCCTCCCCTTCGATCGTATAGCCGCTCGACGTCCCCATCTTCATTGACTCGATCGAGCTTCGAACTAGAGTCGGGCTGTAATTGGGAAAGATTCGGTTGGTGCCGTTCGCCCGAACCTGCCAGACGATCTTGTACGGCTCATCTGGCCAGCGGCCGCCTCCAGGAAGGAGTTGCCCGCGCCAAGTATGCGCGTTACGCCCCGGACCCGAATCGCTCAGATAATCCTCAAACGAGTAGCTGTGCCAAGCCGCCATCCGGCCACCGGCGACTGGGTACGGCGGCCCCCATTGCTCGCCGTTGTACTTGACCTCAACGGTAAAGTCGCTCGACTGCCGAGCAAGAGGCAACACCCGCTGCTTGGTCGTGATCCAACTCCGCGTATACAGCGGAATGTTTCGACCGCTGTTCTTCACCGCCTCCAGATAGCAGTTAAAGAACGCCTCGCTGCGTCCGCTCTCCCCGATCCGAAAGCCGATTGCGTCGAGACCGGGAGCGCGACGGATCATCTCCTCGACGGCTTCGCGCGTGTAAACGTAAATGTTCTTCTCGGTTGCTTGATACGGCGGGTTCGGATTCTGGGGAACCTTGAGGTTCGCCTCGTACGCCATCAAGCTGACCTTGATGCCGCGTGCGTGCGCCATCTCGATCACGTGGTTGAGCTGCCGGAGTTCCGCCGCCTTCACCTCATCCGGAACACCGACCAGAGGAAACGACTTGCTTGTGACGAAGTACGCGTACAGGTTGGGCGCGTTCGTCACGCTGATGTCCCAGGCCCCGTGGATATCCAGCCAATTCAGCCGGTCGTGCGCCATCTGGTCGAATAAGGTGCGCCAGTAGTCTTCGTTCACGAACCACCACCGATTCGGATCGGTGAGGGCGGCGACGGCGTAGTCCGTGTCGTTCTTCTTGTAGTCCCACGGGAGGGTGAGGAAGAGGTTCAGGCCACGATTCGCGAGGAATGGGTCGCCCGAGACTTTCGTGTGCCAGGCGTCGTTCCCGTTGCGAAGCCGCTCCGCAAACTCGAACGCCCCGTACATCGCCCCCACCGGGTCGGACCCAACGATTTGGACTCGATCACCGACGGGAGTAATGGCATAGCACTCACGCTGACTGCCCGTCTTGACGACCAAATCGACCTTTGAAGCCTGGGCGCCGGCGGCAACTTCGATTTCATGCCGGCCGAATTCAAGCGGACTGCGAAGAACATCGCCCTGACTAACCGGCAAAGTCCGGCTCTTCATCGAGGCGAAACAAAGGAAAGTTAAGACTACGCTCACACCGATAAGAGCATAGTTCATGCGGATGCATCTCGGGCCCAAGAAAGTGGGAGTGGGATAATACGGACATGCCTTTTGCCCTCCCGCTTGCCCTCGCCATTTGGCAAACCAAAATGCAGATCGACCCAAGCGGATGGCCCGTCACCCGAGCCGAGCGAACCAACTACGCAGAGACCTCGCACTACGAGGACGTCATCGCTTTCATCGAGCAACTTCAGAGGAAGGGCGCCCCGATCTCGGTGCAGTACATCGGCGCCGCCAAATCCGGCAAACGCATGCCCCTGGTGATCGCGGCACGCCCGATGGTCGCCTCCGCCGCGGAAGCCCGGCGAAGTGGCAAACCGATCATCTACATCCAGGGCAACATCCACGCGGGCGAGGTGGAAGGGAAAGAAGCCGCCCTCATCGTTCTTAGAAGGCTTTGCCAGGCGCCGGCGGGCGGAATCTTAGACAAGGCGATCCTGCTCTTCGATCCGATCTACAACATCGACGGCAACGAGATGTGGGGTCCCCAAGCCCGAAACCGGCCCGAGCAAAATGGCCCGGAACTGGTCGGCCACCGTGAAAGCGGTGAAGGTTTCGACCTCAATCGGGATGGCATGAAGGCGGAGTCGCTGGAGTTCCGCGCCCTTCTGGCGAACCTGTGGAACACCTGGGATCCGGACGTGATGATGGACCTCCACACCACCGACGGCACCCGGCACGGCTACGAGCTCACCTATGCGCCGCCGCTGAACCCGAACACTTACTCCGGAATCACCGCCTTCACCCGCGATGAGATGCTGCCGAAGATGCGCCAACAGATCCGCCGCCAGTTCGGCCAGGAACTGTTCGACTACGGCGATGCCGAGCGGCGCGACAACCAGCAGGTTTGGGCCACGTTCGAAGAGACCGGCCGCTTCATGACGAACTACGCGGGGCTCCGAAATCGAATCGGAATCCTATCGGAAGCGACCACTTATATCTCCTTTAAAGACCGCGTGGTGGCCACGGATATCTTCGTGACGGCGTGCCTCGATTACCTCATCAAGAACTCGCGGCGGGTGACGGATCTCACAAGAGGCGCCGATGCGATCGTCTCCGCAATGGCCGAAGATCCTGACAAGGCGCCTTCCTTGGGAGTTACCTTTAAGATGGCTCCTCGGGGCGCGGAAGAGGTGATTTTGGAACCGGCTCCTGCCGCAGGTCAGCCTCGCCCCGAAGGACGTCCGACCAAGCTCGTCCGGGTCAAGATGCCGATCTACGAACGGTTTATCGCCACCAAAACGGAGAAAATGCCGAGCTACTACGCGATTCCTGCCCAGGAGACACACCTTATTGAGGCGCTACGGCGGCACGGGGTCGTGGTTGAAAAGTTGGTTAAGCCGGGCCATGTGATCGGGCAACGGTTCACCTTTTCCGATGTCAAAGTGGGCTCGCGTCCTTTCCAGGGCCACCGGCTGACTCAGGCCACCGGAAGCTTCTCCCCGGTCGAAGAGGTATTTCCGCCCGGAAGTTACGTCGTGCGGCTGAACCAGCCGTTGAACATCCTCATCTTCAATCTCCTGGAGCCGGAGAGCACGGATGGCGCGGTCACCTGGGGAATGCTTGCTGCCCCTCCGGCCCCGGGTGCTTACTATCAGATCACTAAAGGCTTTGGCAAAATCGACGCGGTGACCGAGCGGATTCCATGATCGGCCTTCTGTTTGCCCTCGTTCAAATTCCCTCGCCTCCACGTGGTTATCTTTGCCAACGCGCGACCGAGCCGATCACCCTCGACGGCCTTCTCCGCGAGCCTTCTTGGCAGCGCGCCCCGTTCACGGACGACTTCGTCGATATCGAGGGAGACCGTCGTCCCAAGCCACGCTTTAAGACTCGCGCCAAGATGCTCTGGGACGATCAGAACCTCTACATCGCGGCAGAGTTGGAAGAGCCGCATGTGCGGGCGACGCTTACCGAACACGACTCGGTCATCTTCCACGACAACGATTTCGAGGTCTTCATGGACCCGGACAACGACGGGTTGATGTACTCCGAACTGGAGATGAACGCCCTCAACACGACTTGGGACCTCCTGCTGCCCCATCCCTACCGAACCGGCGGTCCCGCCTTGACGGGTTGGGACATCAAGGGTTTGCGTACCGCAGTTCACGTGGATGGGTCGATGAACTCCTTGAGCACGACCAAAGGGTGGACGGTCGAAATCGCGATCCCGTGGTCGGGGATCCGCGAGATCTCGCATGCCGCCTGTCCCCCACAACCGGGCGATCAGTGGCGGATCAACTTCTCCCGCGTCGAGTGGCAAACGCGGCTCGCAAACGGCAGGTACGAGACCGTGCCGGGAACCCGTGAAGATAATTGGGTCTGGTCGCCACAGGGGATCATCGACATGCATCGGCCGGACCGATGGGGCGTTTTGCAGTTCGCCTCGCAGCCTTCGGATGCGTTGAGGCCCCTGGATGGTTGGTTGGAGCGCGAGGAGCTGTTCAACGTCTGGGAAGCGCAAGGGCGGTACCGCGGCAAGCACGGTAAGTGGTGCACGGACCCTGCCGAGTTAGGACTCGGATATCCGGGCTTGCAGTTGTTCGCCACCCCGAGTCTCTTCGAGGCGGCCATCGGCGCGTACCACGTCGACAACCAGTTACGTTTTTGGAAATCGTAGCCGGGTGGTTTCCGCCGGTTCGGCGGTGTACGATTGGACGCATGGGGCCTTTGCTTTCGTTGTTGTTCGCCGTTCAAACCTATCGGTCGATGGAGACGGTGACGTACTGCGAGGTGGCAGGCAAGACCCTCACCCTGAACGCCTTCATCCCCGAAAACAAAACCACCCCCACACCTGCCATGGTCGAGATTCACGGCGGATGGTTCGAGGGCGGGGAGCCCATGAAGAGCGTCCCCGACCTGGCCTCCAAACGCGGCCTCGCTTTCTTCTCGATCAACTACCGGCTTAGTGGCGACGGCGGCTTTCCGCAGTGCATCCGCGACTGTCGCAACGCCATCCGCTTCATTCGGAAGAACGCCAAGCGCTTCAATGTCGACCCAAGCCGTATCGCGGCGGCTGGAGGATCGGCGGGCGGACACCTCAGCCTCATGGTCGCCATGGTCCCCGAGAACTTCGACGATGGCGGACCGACGCCAGATCTCCAGGGCGTCTCCGCAGCCGTATGCGGATCCTTCAGCTGGATCCCTCCGACGGACTTCATCCGGTTCTGGAATCAAGGTCCGGACGATGTCGTCTTCGCGAACGACGGGACGAAGAACTACCGGCATTGGAATGACGCCATCCCCAACGATGCGCGGCCACATCTCCGCTGGCTCTTCCACGGCATCGCGCCGGATACCACGGAGCACCGGGCGCTCTACACTCGAATGTGCCCGATCGGACAAGTGCGCGCGGGGTTGCCGCCGCTCCTGATCTGCGACGGCGCCCACGACCCCATCGTCCCCGGCAAGATGGGTCACGACCTTTCAGATCTCCTCAAGAAGAAGGGCGTCGAAGCAACCTACTGGCTGAGCGACAACGGACACGAGTACCCCGGCGGAGCCGGTTTCGACGCCGTTTTGGATAAGTTTTTGGATCGGATATACCGATGAATCGCCTCTTCCCTATAATGGGGCGATGAACCGGCGGGACTTTCTCAAAGCATCGGCGCAAGTAGGCATGGGTTTGGGGCTCTCGGGTCTCGCGTCGGCGGCGGACCCAGAACCAGCTCCTATATTTCCGGCCAAGAAACGAAAGTTTTACGCCTGGACCGGCAATGACAAGAAGGCCAGCGACGCCAAAGTAAAAGAGAAGTACCGCGCCCTTAAAGCCCATGGCCTGACCGGCGTGATGCTCGGCGGCGGAATCGACGACCGCGAGTTCGCGGCAGTGCGCGAAGCCGGCCTCGAACTCCACACTTGGATGTGGACGACCAATCGTGCTGACCAGTGGATTCGCGACCATCATCCGGATTGGTATCAAGTCAGCCGCAGCGGCAAATCCTGTTTCGACCAGCCGCCCTACGTGGACTACTACCGTTGGATCTCGCCCGTCATTCCGGGCGTACAGGACTACCTCTCCGAGCGCGTCGATGAACTCGCCAAGCACGAAGCCGTCACCGGCGTCCACCTCGACTACGTCCGCTACCCCGACGTCATCCTCCCCCGAGCGCTGTGGGAGAAGTACCACCTCGACCAGACCGACGAACTCGCAGACTACGACTTCTGCTACAGCAAGCACACGCGGGACGCGTTCAAGAAAGTCAGCGGCCGCGATCCGTTGGAGATCGAGCATCCCGACCAAGACCAGGAATGGCTGCACTTCCGGTACGACTCGGTCACGAAGCTAGTGAAGCGCCTCGCCAAGACCGCCCACGGTCGGGGCAAGGTGATCACCGCCGCCGTCTTCCCGACCCCTAGCCAGGCCCGAAAGATCTGCCGCCAAGACTGGGACAAGTGGCCCCTCGACGGCGCCTGCCCGATGATCTATCACAGCTTCTACAACGAACCCGTCTCCTGGATCGGCGACTGCGTTCGGGAGAATATTCACGCCGCTTCGTTCCCAATCTATGCCGGTCTGTACATGCCGGCCTTTCAGAATCCCTCGGAGTTCCGCGAGGGGCTCAAGACGGTATTCCATCGCGGTGGCGCCGGCGTGTCCCTATTCGGCGGGGTCGGCGACGAGTACTGGAAAGTCTTCGAAGAAGAAATCGCCTAGTGAACCGGCGAATTCGTCTCCCCATCCAGTGGCGCGCTCTCGACAGTTAAATAGTCGCTTGACAATTGAAGGAACTTGCTTCCAAACTATCGTCATGGTCACGAATATGGATCCGGTCCAAGTAGCCGAGGAGCGATTCTTTGATGCTCTTTTGGCAGGGGATGCCAAAGCGTTGGACTCGGTGCTGGCTTCCGATTTCTTGCTTGTCGATGTCATGCGGGGCGGTGAGGTCGATCGGACGACGTTGATCGACCTAGTGGGCTCGGGCGCCTTACGATTCCTGGAAATCGATCACGCTCCACCAAAGGTCAGACACTATGGCGATGCTGCGGTCGCGAACGGCACAACCAAGATGCGGATGAGGTTCGGTCCGGACGAAGGCGAGGCCCACAGCCGCTACACCCACGTTTTCGTTTTGGACAACGGGGCATGGCGGCTCACCTCCGCGCAGGGCACGCTTATCGCAGACGAAACGCGCCCGTAGACCCGGTCAATATTTCTCTTCGCAGGTTGCGATGGCGGCTTCGGCTTCCTTTTTCAGCGCCGCCGCATCCGCCGCCGAACCGGGCTGGAAATCTCCGATGAACTGGGTCAACGCCCGAACATGCGAGAGCGACGCGCTGCGGTACCAAACCACCTTCGTCTTCCGCCAATCCTCGATCATGAGATAGAGGGTCATCCTAAAGCAGTTCGAGGCGAAGTTCGCATAGGCGGCATGGTAGACCGGATCCTTCGGCATCTCGTACACGTATCGCCCTCCGACCCGGATCGCGAGGTAATCCCATTCCGCTCTCTTCCGGTCTGGTTGACCGCCCCACGCGCCGGGGACCCGGTTGACGACGAGCTGCTTTCTCGTGAGCCAGTAGACGTTGTGGATGGGATAGTGCCCGTCGTTCCCAAGTGACAGGGCCAGCCAGTCACCCCGCGCGCTCATGGCGTTTCGCGAGGTCCGTTCGAGCCCTTGATCGAACAGCCAGCCCAACCAGAACCAGGACGCCTGAATGTCGTGCATCTGCTGCTTGAAGCTGGGTCCGCCGCTCTTCTTGGCGAGTTCGTCTTTGTCAAGACCGAAAGCCTCGGCGTTGATGTCTTGGAAGGTCCGGGCGGTCTCGCCAATCTCCCACATCGGGTTCGGCACCAAAGGGCTCGGATTGGAGACAAAGGCGATCGGCCCCTTGCGCACTTCGCCCGCAAAGCCCGCCCGCCGGTAGGAATGCTGCAACAAAAGAAGTGACCGAAACTTCTCCCCGGCAACGGTCGCGATTCCCATCGTGCTGGGCGCCTTCGTTAGGGCTGAGAATCCGTCATAGACCTTCCACAGGTTTTCATCGGAAGGGTCGGCCAAGTAGGCGTCTTGAAGGGCATACCAGGCGGCTTCGTTCTCGGGGGGAATGATGCGGGCCACGTCGGGTAGCCAGTGCGCGAGGCTTGCGTGCTCCGCTCCGTGGAACGAGTCCTCTGAGAAACGGTTGAAGGGGATTCCGATCGGGAGTTGCCACGGGTTCAGCGCCATAACGGCGTCTGCCGCGCGCTTCGCCTCCGCCAGGCTCTTGATCTTGCCCTTCGCGAGCATCGGAAGCTTCACGCTAAGCTCCTGGCCGAAGGCAAGGTCCCGCTCGGCAGGAGTCTTTCCCGGAAGCACTTGCCCCCCGGGTTGAAAGGGCCGATCCGTGAAGGGATTCAGGGGCTTCGTTATGTGAAACTTCTCCCGTACCGCATGGATAAGCGAGACGACCTTCTCGGCTTGGGCATCGTCCAAGTGCGCCTTCGCCCGCCGTCGCAACGCCGCATCGTCAAAGTCGTACATGGCGATTTCCAAGCCATCCGGTCCGTGGCACTGGGCGCAGGCGTGACCGTCGACTTTGCCGGGGGTACGCCAAGCGACTAAGCCTTCGCGGTAAGCGTCCGCTTGCTTGGTCTTGGGGGCATAGCCGACGACGCTTGCCGTGAGCAGGGTTCCGGCAAGGGTGAACGGAATCCATAGGGCGGAGCGCCGCATTGCAATCACTTCAAAAGTCTAACCCACGACGGGCCAACCACCAAGCCGGGTATACGGTTGGGCGATGCCGAAGCCGCTGCGGATTCTCACCCTGCCCCCGACGATGGTCGAGAATTTCCATGAATTGGAAGCTCGGCCGACCGGTTCCTGGTTCGCGACTTGCGATCCGGGCCAGCCCCTCGGCTCCGGAGGCGGCACCGCGCATGCGCTTTTGGCGGCATGGCGAGCTTCCGGGCACGCGGATTTCTACCAGTGGCTCGCAGACACGCGCATCGTCTTGATCCACGCCGGGGGCCAGAGTCGGAGATTGCCGGCCTATGCCGCCGTGGGTAAGGCTTTGATGCCGATCCCGATCGTGCGCGGCTCCCTCGGCCAATCGCCCGACCAAGTCCTCGCCGATATCCAAGTTTCGTTGTGCGACGAGCTATTCGACCGGGCTCCCGACACTTTGCGGGTGATGGTCATCAGCGGCGACGCGTTGCTGCGACCAAACCATTGGCCCCACTTCCTGCCCGATGCCGACGTCGTCTGCATGGGTCTGCGCACCGATGCGGAGACGGCCAGCCACCACGGCGCGTTCTACGTCGCTCATCGAACCCCGGACCGGCTCGATTTCTTCCTGCAAAAACCTTCGCCCGAACGAACGCGGGGTCTTGCCGACACGCATGATTGCCAACTCGACACCGGCATGTGGCTGCTCTCGGCGGAGGCGATCGCCGTCTTACTCGCGAAGTGCGGAGTAGACGATCCCCAGGATTGGAGCGGCTTGCACGAGTACGACATCTACTCGGATTTCGGACCCGCGCTCGGCGCGACGCCGACAATCCTGGATGCCGAGATTTCTTCCCTACGAACGGCGGTCGTACCGGTCTACGGCGAGTTCATGCACTTCGGCACGTCACGGCAGCTCATCGAGTCGGTGACGCGCCTCCATGACCAAACCCACCACGCGGCGCCGCTCGGCTTCCTCACCTCCGCTCGTAGGAGACCCAGTCAGCACACGCAGAACGCCCGCTTTCACCGCGGCTCACTGTCCGATGGCGGCGCGTACTGGCTCGAAAACTGCGTCCTTCCCGCGACGTGGCGGCTACGCGGTGATAACGTCGTTACGGGCGTTCCCGAGGGCGAGTCCACGCTAGACCTACCTCGCGGCTTTTGCCTCGAAGTCGTCCCGGTTGGCGAGGAGTCTTTCTGCGTTCGCGTGTACGGCATCGACGACGCATTCAAAGGCCCGGTCGCCGATTCGAAAACGAGCCTATTTGGTGAGCCCATTGCGGATTGGTTAGGGGTTCGAGGACTCCAGGTCGACGACCTCGGACCAGGAACGGATCTCCAATTCGCCGCCCTCTTCCCGGTGGTCGCCCAGGAAGAACTTCCTAAATGGATGGCGTGGATGATCGCTCCGTCGGAAGACCTGGCCGAGGAGTGGCGGCAAGCAACGCGCCTATCCGCGAGCGCGCTTCTTTCCGAGGCAAATGCGGCTCGCATTTACGCCCAGCGACGGGACCTGCTCGCCGACTCGCTGGTACGCATGCAGGCGAACCATCGGACGAGCGTGCTCTATTCGATGGACCTGGAGCGGACGGCGGAGATCTTGCACGCGAAGGCGCCGCAACTCGACTTGGCCCCCGTTGCCCCCGAAGAGTCACTGGTCAAGCAGATGAACGACCATATGTTCCGGTCGGCCTTTCTGCGGCTGAAGGGCTCGCCGGATTGGGAGTTAGCAGAATCGGAAGCGTTCTCGGCGCTTCGCCAGGCCATCCTCGACCAGATGCCGCCGCCTTCGGCTCCAATTTGCGCTGTCGCACATGACCAGATCGTTTGGGGTCGCAGCCCCCTTCGTTTCGACCTCGCCGGCGGCTGGACGGACACGCCGCCCTATTGCCTTCTGAACGGCGGCCGGGTCTTGAACCTCGCCGTCAACCTGAACGGGCAGCCACCGGTCCAAGTGTTTATCCGCCGCTCGGATCGCTCGGATATCCTGCTGCGTTCAATCGACCTTGGCACGGAGAGGCGGATCACCGACTTTGGTGAACTCGAAGGCGAGGTAACGGCGACATCGGAATTCTCCCTTGCGCAGGCGGCCCTGGGTCTCGCGGGTTTCGGGGCGAGCTCGGGTCAAGCAAGCCTCAAGGATGTGCTCGATCATTTCGGCGGCGGCGTGGAGATGTCTCTGCTCGCGGCCGTGCCGAAGGGATCCGGGCTGGGCACGAGTTCGATCCTAGCCGCGACCATCTTGGCGGCTTTAAGTGAATTCTGCCGCCTAGAGTGGAACTCCGCCGACGTGCTCGCCAAGACGATGGCCCTTGAGCAGATTCTCAGCACCGGAGGCGGTTGGCAAGATCAAGCCGGCGGATGCCTTGCCGGCATCAAGGAGTTAGAGACCCGGCCCGGGCTTGTCCAAACGCCTTTGTGCCGCTGGCTGCCGGACCGCATCCTTGGCCCTGATAACGCCAACTCGGTGGCTTTGCTTTATTACACGGGCATCACACGGATCGCCAAAAGCGTGCTGAGGGAAATCGTGCGCGGCATGTTCCTCAACTCCGGCCATCGACTTGAGACCCTTAAGCGAATCGGCGAGAATGTTGACCCGACCGCAGACGCGATTCAGAGGAACGACTGGGATGCCCTCGGTCGCTCGGTAAAGCGAAGCTGGGAGCTCAACCAGCAGCTCGACTCCGGCACCAACCCGCCGGCCGTTCAGGCGATGCTGGACCAGGTCGAGGATCTGCTTTTGGGAGCCAAACTGCTTGGTGCGGGTGGTGGGGGCTTCTTGCTCATGATTGCTAAGGACCGGGAGGCGGCCCAACGCGTGCGCGCCATCCTCAACGCCAACCCACCCTCGCCCAAGGCTCGGTTCTTCGATTTCTCCGTCTCGCCGGTCGGGCTGGAAGTTACGAAGAGCTAAACCGGCAACTGCCATGACCGGTTAAGATGGATGCCAATGAATCCACGTGAGGTCAAGTCGGTCGCGGATGCGCGCGCGATCGTCGAAGAACGCGGCCTTAGCCATATCAAAGTCGGCGTCACGGACCTCGATGGCGTGCTGCGGGGTAAGTACGTCGCTCGCGAGAAATTTCTCTCCGGGTTAGACTCCGGCCTCGGTTTCTGCGACGTCGTGCTCGGCTGGGATGTCGACGACCAGACCTACGACAACGTGAAGTTCACCGGCTGGCATACCGGCTTCCCAGATAAGGCAATCCGTGTGATTCCGGAGAGCTGCCGGGAGATCCCCTTCGAGCCCGAGACTCTTTTCTTCCTCTGTGAATTTTCCGAGCCCGCCGACGAAATCTGTCCGCGCGGAATCCTTCGTCGGACCCTCGCTAAGGCGGACACGATGGGCTTCTCCGCTTACGCCTCGCTTGAGTATGAGTTCTTCGTTTTCGAGGAGACGCCGCACTCGGTACGCGAGAAGGGCTACAAGAACCTGCGACCCTTGACGCCTGGCTCGTTCGGGTATTCGGTACTCCGAAGCTCGACCGGCTTCGAGTTCTACCAAGAGCTCTTGCAGCTTTGCCAGACGATGGACATGCCGCTCGAAGGGCTCCATACCGAGACCGGCCCCGGAGTTCTTGAAGGCTGTATTACCGTCGACAATGCGTTGAATGCCGCCGATAAGGCCGTCCTTTTCAAGACTTTTGCGAAAGTCTGCGCGCAGCGGCGCGGGCTGATGGCGACCTTCATGGCGAAGTGGTCGCACCAGCAGCCGGGGCAGAGTGGGCACATTCATCTTTCCTTGAAAAAGGACAACGCGCCCGCGTTTTATGACGCGGAGAAGCCCCACGCGATTAGCGACACCATGCGCCACTTCATCGGCGGCCAGCAAGCGCTGATGCCCGAACTGATGGCGATGGTGGGTAGCACGGTGAACTCTTACTCGCGCCTGGTGCCTGGTCTGTGGGCGCCGACGAATGCGACCTGGGCGATCGACAACCGTACTTCGGCCATCCGCGCGATTCCGGGTTCGCCGAAGTCTCAACGCGTCGAGTACAGAGTCGCCGCCGCCGACGCCAACCCGTACCTGGCCCTCTCCGCCGCCCTTGCCTCCGGTCTGTGGGGCATCGAGAACGCCATCGAGCCGGACGAACCGATCACGGGCAACGCGTACGCGGTAGAAGCGGCCGAAATTCGGAAGCTCCCCGCGAGCCTGTGGGATGCCGCGCAGCGCTATAAGGCATCGGAAGCCGCGCGAACGTTGTTTGGCGACGGATTCGTCGAACACTATGCAGCCTCGCGAGAATGGGAAGAGCGGATGTTCCGCAAGCACGTCACAGATTGGGAGCTGGCGCGCTATTTCGAGATCATTTGAACATGGTTCAACAAACGATTTCTCCGATCGACGGCTCCGTTTTCGAAGAGCGCGTGCTGGCCGACGACGCGCTGATCGCGGCGACGCTCACCCAAGCGCGGGCGACTCAGGCGAAGTGGAAGTCCGTTCCGGTGGCCGAGCGTGCGGCGATTATCCGTCGGTTTACGGAAATCATGGTGGGTCGCCGACTCGACCTCGGCCGTGAGATCACCGCCCAGATGGGCCGGCCGATCCAGTACACGCCCCGCGAGATCGACCGAATGGCGGACCGAACCTACGCCATGGCCGACTTCGCCGAGAGCGAGTTGGCGGACATTCCTTTGCCCGCCGTGGCCGGGTTCTCGCGATTCATTCGCCGCGAGCCGTTGGGCGTTGTTTTCGCGATCGTTCCTTGGAACTACCCTTATCTGGTCGCGGCCAACGCGGCGATTCCGGCGTTGCTCGCGGGCAATTCGGTGATCCTAAAGCCATCACCCCAAACGGCGCTCTGTGGAGAGCGAATGCGGCAAGCGCTTCACGAGGCAGGACTTCCCGATGGCGTCTTCCAAACCCTGCACGTCACCCCGGAAGATGCGGACCGAATCGTTCGGTCACCTCAGGTGGACTTCGTCGCCTTCACCGGCTCGGTCGCGGTCGGACACGCAGTCCAACGCGCCGCGAGTGACCGGTTTATCGGCGTCGGACTTGAGCTTGGCGGTAAGGACCCAGCGTACGTTCGGGCCGACGCCGACCTTCCTTACGCGATCGAAAATGTGGTGGACGGCGCCTTCTTCAACTCCGGCCAGTCTTGCTGCGCCATCGAGCGCGTTTACGTTCACGATTCGGTCTACGACAAATTTGTGGAGAGCGCAGTCTCACTCACGAGGGGATACACGCTCGGCGACCCCTTCGATCCGTCGACGATGCTCGGGCCGATGGTTCGAACCTCCTCCGCAGATTTCGTCAGAAAACAAATCGCGGAAGCCATCGAATCGGGCGCGAATCCTCTGGTCGATGAAAACGACTTCCCCGCTTCAAGCGCGGGCACGCCATACCTGGCACCGCAGATCCTGGTCGATGTCAATCACTCGATGAGCCTGATGCGGGACGAAAGTTTCGGCCCCGTGGTGGGCATCATGCGCGTCGGCTCCGACGAGGAAGCGGTGAAAATGATGAACGACAGCGCCTTTGGCCTCACTGCATCCGTCTGGACAGAGGATGCGGCCGCTGCGCTAAACATCGGCGACCAAATTGCATGCGGGACGGTCTTCATGAACCGCTGCGACTATTTAGACCCTGAACTCCCATGGACGGGCGTGAAAGATTCCGGTAGAGGGCACACCTTATCGCGACTGGCGTACGAAACCCTAACGCGACCGAAATCTTTCCACCTCAGGACTGAGCACTAAAAACCCCAAATGACACCCAACGTTGCGTCTCTTCGTGCGAATTGGAACTACCCCACGAGCGTCAAATTCGGCGCCGGTCGAATCAGTGAACTAGCGGACGCCTGCCGCCAACTCGGCATGCACAAGCCCCTGCTCGTGACGGATCGCGGGCTTGCGGGTTTGCCGATGGTGAAGGAAATCCTTGCCGCGAACGAAGCGGCCGGAGTTCCGACGGGTCTTTTTTCGGACGTCCAACCGAATCCGGTCTGGAAGAATGTCGCCGACGGCATCCAAGCCTATCGCGACGGCGGTCATGACGGAGTCATCGCGTTGGGCGGCGGAAGTCCGCTCGACGTGGGCAAGTCGATCGCCTTCATGCTCCCCCAGACCCGGCCGATTTGGGACTTTGAGGATGTCGGCGACTATTACCGCCGCGCCGAATCCGAGGGTGTTCCTCCCATCATCGCCGTCCCCACGACCGCCGGAACCGGCTCCGAGGTTGGCCGTGGCACCGTCATCACCGACGAGACCACGCACACCAAAAAGATCATCTTCCACCCGAAGATGCTTCCCTCAATCGCGATTTTGGACCCCGTCCTCACCGTCGGCATGTCGCCCAAAATGACCGTCGGCACGGGTATGGACGCCCTCGCCCATAACCTCGAAGCCTACTGCGCCCCCGGCTTCCACCCCCTGGCCGACGGCATCGCGATGGAAGGCGTCCGCCTCATCCGCGAGTGGCTCCCCACCGCCGCGACCGACGGCACGAACGTCGAAGCCCGCGCCTACATGCTGGCTGCCGCCGCCATGGGCGCCACCGCCTTCCAAAAGGGCCTCGGCGCCGTCCACGCCCTAAGCCACCCGATCGGCGCCCTCTATGACACCCACCACGGCCTAACCAACGGCGTCTTCCTTCCCTACGTCCTCGCCTTCAACCGCCCCGCAATCGAAGAGCGAATCTGTCGCCTGTCGGCTTTGATCGGACTGGAAAACGCCACCTTCGACGGTTTCCTAGACTGGATCCTGGAGCTTCGAGTCGCGACCAACACCCCGCACACCCTCGCCGATTTCGGAGTCGGTGAAGACCGCTTCGAAGAAATGGCCCGCATGGCCGAGGTGGATCCACCGGCATTGGGCAACCCCGTCCCCGTAAAGGCTCCGGAGTTGTTGGCGATCTATCGAAACGCGTACGCGGGAACTCTGAGATAGTCCAGCCGTGCCTGGCGTGATATAACTCTAGGCACGGTCATGGCACAGTTTGAAGCAACCAGCACGGAAGTCGAACGGGTGGTATTTGAAGGCACCTGGGATGAACTCGTCGCCCACGCCGACGAATTCTCAGACAAACGTCTGAGAATCAGCGTGATTGCACCCGTGGCATTGCCGGAAGACAAAATCGCTTGGAAAGCCAAGATTGCCTCCATCTATGGCAAATACAAGCATTTGGACGGTTCAGTCGAGGATCTTCACCAGGAAAGGGCCGCTGATCTTGCGAAAGAATTCCCGGCATGATTTTTGTTCTCGATGCCGGTCCAATGATCGCGTTTCTGAAGGCTGAAACAGGCGGCAATATCGTGATGGATATTCTGGATGAGAACCGAGGCTCTTGTCATGCGCATGCCATGAACGTCGCAGAGGTCTACTACATTCTGGCTCGACGCAACGGGGTTCAAGCCGCCGAGTTAGCGGTGACAGACATTTTGGCTGCGGACATTGTAATACACGAAGATTTCGATACAGAGTTTTGGAAGGATGCCGCCTCGATCAAAGCATCACATCCCCTAGCTCTACCTGACGCAATCTGCGTCGCCCTTGCAAAGCGTCTTGGCGGAACGGTGCTCACGACGGACCACAAAGAGTTAGACCCACTAGTCCCTCTCAATATTGTTCCAATCACCTTCATTCGCTGACCACTTGAACACCACTCTTTGGTTGCGCTTTTCACCGGTGATAGAGCTTCCGCAACTCCACCTTCGCCTTCTGCAAAGTCTTCTTCTGACCCTCGTCAAGCGTCTTTGCCGCGCGGTTGATGTAGAACGTCAACATCGAAATCGCCGCCTGAAATGGACTGCGCGCCTTCTTCCGACGACTAACCTCCGCCGAATCCCGAAGCGACTTCGCGATCCGAACCGGGTCCGACCAAGTGAACACGCCTTCCTCGAGGTCGAGCGAATTGCTGTGCTTCGTAACGGCGCCTAACCATTTCTTCGCTGCAGTAGCCATGCCTCTTGGACCGCAGCAGGGACCAGGTCGTTTCAAAATCAGTCGATAAAAAGCTTCTGAATCACGCCGCCCGAAACCACAAAGCGATACGAAAGATCGACTGGGCTGCCAGGAAAATTCCCCGATACCGTCGCCGTAACGACAATCTCTTCCCCATTTGACGAAGTCGAAATCGGCACCGACTGAAAATCATATTCCTCACGCGTTCGGTGGAACCAAGCCAAGATGGCGGCGTGCCCCACGTGGGTCTCCTTCTCATCGACGACCGCCGCATCCGCAGCAAAACAAGCAAGAAATGCCGTCTCGTTGCGCTGGTTTCCAGACTCGAAATAACGAGAAATAGTGGGATTTAGCTCGGGTTTCATCTGCCTAAAGTCTGGCAGCGTGATAGAGAAAGCGCAAGAACTTACTAATAAGTAAGGGGCTTACTATACTCTCAGGTAGTCCGCAATCTCCGGCAGAGTAAGCGAACCCTTTGCCACGAGAAGGTTGGCCAAAGACTCAAGCTCTTGCCCGCGGCCGGCTAAAAGCGCCAACCACTCCTGAAGAAGCGCGTCGGTCGTGTCCACCATCGCCACCCTCTCCTCGGCAGTGCGGACATCCTCGACCAAGTGGGCCAGCTCGTGCGAGGCGTCTTTGATTAGAGGATCGCTCGCGAAAATACTCAGAGACACCTCCGTCTGCATCGCCGTGGCCGCTTCTAACAAGGCGCGGGTCCCGTGCTCCACGTCGGGCTGGAACGGAGAACCGCAGGTAACCGTGCCCGTCGCACAAGATCCGGTGAGCAGGGCGAGACTCGCCATCACGACATTGACGTGGGCCTGCGCAAACGTATGGCGATCCGAAGCAAATCCCTCGTGATTCATTGCCGCAGTATGCCGCATCTTCGATCGGATTTCGGTAGTCCTAGGGCGGCAGCAAAGTCTCTAACCTTCACCCCCAGAACCTGCGCCACACCTTGCCGTCGCCTACAAGCCCATAGCGTCCAGAATAACCGTCCCCTGAACTTCGCGATCTTCAAGCAGCCGATGCCCCTCGTCAGCGTCGCGCAGAGGAAGCACACGGGCAATCGACGGCGTAAGGCGCCCCTCCAAGGTCTTCTGGGTCAGAAACTCCATTCCCGCACGAAGCAATTCCGGCTTCTCCTCAAACACGGGCAAATAGAACCCCGTAAGCGACTGCGACTTTTGCATGAGACGACGCGGGCTGAAAGGCTGCCCCGGCCCCCGAGTCGACCCAAAGATGACGTATCGCCCAAACGGCGCAAGGCACTCGAAATTCCGGTCGAAAACGTCCCCGCCAATCGACTCCAGCAAGATGTCGACTCCCCTCCCATCCGTCTGTTCAAGCACCCGCTGCGGCCAATCGTCCCGCGTATAGTCGATAGCCTCCGTCGCGCCCAGTTCACGGATGAACTGAAGTTTGCCCTCCGTGCTCGCCGTACCAAGCACCGTCCCCGCGCCAAGGATCCGCGCAATCTGTACCGCAAGACTGCCCACCCCGCCGGACGCCCCCTGAACAAGCACCGACTCCCCCGGCACCACCGTGGTCGACGCAGTCAAAAGCAAGTACGCGGTTAGCCCCTGATTGGGCAAAGCCGCAAAGAGGTTGGCATCCGCGGATTCAGGAATCTCGACGCACAGGTTGCCGTCGGTGACCACCTTCTCCGCGTACCCTCCCCCCTTCGGCGTATACGCGACCATTCGTTTGCCAATCAGGGCGGCATCCCCTTGGATAACTCTTCCAACCACCTGCAGCCCCGGAACGTACGGCAGCTTAATTCCCTCTCCATGCGTTTCCGGCCGGTTGTACGTCCCCTGGCGCTGCCTGATATCGACGTAGTTGACGCTCGAACGCTCAACCTCAATAAGGAGTTCTTTGTCCATCGGCTTCGGATCGGGCATATCGCCAAATTGCAAAACATCCCGCTCCCCGAACTGCTCGTAAAAAATTGCTTTCATCGCTGCACTTCCCTCACCGTCTTAAATCGCTGCCTTCATCTGATGACCAATAGTTGGAGCTAGAACAAAACCACTAACCAAAACACCCTCGAATATGTCGAACAAGCTCCTGAGGTTGCTCCTCAGGAACGAAGTGTCCGCAGTCGTCAATAACGACCCCCGTCACATTCGCCGCAACCAGCGAGATCATCTCCCGAATTTGATCCCCCCGAGACTTCGAACCGCCAATCGCGATCACTGGAGTTTGAACCTTCCTATCTTTGAGCGCCGCCGTCTGTTCCATGGTCTTGAAGGCGGCCCGGTTGACGCCCATCGAACCTAGAACCCCTTCTCTCCCGGAAAAGGTACGCAAGAACTCCTCAACCGAAGTCGAAGAAACCGCCCCCTTGATCGCGCTCTTGTGGTCGTAAAACCAAATCAAAAACTCCCGCTCTGTTCCCACGATCAAACTCTCCGGAACATCGGGAGCCAGCGGCAAAATCCACCACCACAAGGAGCCTTCCTCCATCGCTTCCGGTGTATAGGCAATCACCTTAGTCAGAACTTCAGTCAACATGACGGGCACGTCGATATAGAGAAGTGCCCGCACCTCTTCGGGATGATCCGCGGTCCAGATCAAAGCCGGTGGACCGCCCATGTCGTATCCGGCAATGACCAACGGTTGACCCTTACCAAACTCAAGGTGCCGCACTAAAGCCCGAAACTCCTCCCCCAAGGCGCGGGCATCGTATCCCTCCGTCCCCGCCGGCTTATCCGAGTCCCCGTAGCCCCGCATATCCGGCGCAAGCACCGAGTAACCGGCATGCGCCAGCAAGGGCATAACCTTATGCCACGTGTAACTCGTGCCCAGAAACCCATGCCAAAGCAGAACCGGCTTCCCCTTCGGATCGCCCCCGATCCAGTAGTGAATGCGAACCCCGTGCAATTCCGCATAAGCACTGCGAAACCCTGGAATGTCTGCCTTCGCGCGGCCCTTTCTCGGCTCCGAGCTTCTCTGCGCTCCCACCGCGCTTTGCGATAGCGGAATGGATAACAAACCCACGGTAGTACTGAGGTGCGTCAAGAATGCTCTCCGATCCATCGTCGTCCTCGCGGTAACACGATAGTTAGACGCCTCTTCCGCGCCACGCGCCTCAATCATTTGTTGCATAATTAATATGCACAAGACGCTAGTCGCAACGAAACCTACACGTAGTACAAGGAACAAGCATGAACCTTGCCGACCTCGAAACCTTCGTCGTGGTAGCCGACGCAAAATCCGTAGTCACCGCAGCTTCGAGGCTACACTTGAGCCAATCCGCCGTGACCCGGCGTCTGCAAAGCCTCGAAACTGCCCTGGGCACCGTGCTCATTCATCGCGAGGCTCGCCCCCTCGTCCTCACCCCCGAAGGCGCCGAGGCCTACCGGCATGCGAAGAACATCCTCTCATCCGCCGACGATATGCGCGCCGCCATGGAGCCAAATGCCGAAATGCGCGGTGAGTTCCGGCTCGGTATCAGCATGTCGCTCGGCGAGATGATCCTGAATCATCCCATCGAGCGTCTGCGAAATGAGTTTCCCAAGCTTCAGCTCCAAGCCGTCGTCGCGGAGTCCTCGCACCTGCTAGGACGGGTGGAAAGGCGAGAGCTCGATGCCGTGGTGATCCTTCTCATCGATGGTCGGCAAATTCCCGAAGGCCTAGCCGGAGAACATCTCGACAACGAGCCCCTCTGCGTTGTCGCCGCCAAGGGTCTCAAGATCGGCAAGAGCCCATCGCTAAAAGATTTACAGGAGTTCCCCTGGGCACTCAACCCAGAAGGGTGCAACGCAAGAGATGAACTCAGAATCGCCCATAACCGGCTTCACCTCCCCCTTCGTATCGTCATGGAATCCGCAAGCGCGGAATTGAAGTTCGCGCTGATAGAAAAAGGCCTGGGCTTGGGCCTCTCGCGTCCGCCAAACATTCGGACCTCCAGATATAAAGACGGGCTAACCTCCGTCATCCCCCGCGACTTCGCCCGCACGGTTGGCATGTGGTTGGTTTACTCCCCGAATCTCGGAAGGCTTCGAGCCCCCCTTCGCTGCCTTCGAGAAGCCCTTCAGGCGGAAACGCAGGCCAGACCTAGTGAGAATGGCTCCGAATGAAATCGACCGCCTTCGGCAAAGACGACTCGCGAACCACCGTAATCTTCCCACCAAAAGAAAGGTAACGCCGCTCCATCTCCCCCTGCTCGGCGACCAGCGAGGGCTCCGAACCAAGGGCAACATGCATAACAGGAACGCCCGCCCGAGCTAGACCCTCCAGCCGATCAAGAGGCTGCGCCTCAACCCCCGCCGCATGCATGATCGGATCTACCGCGTAGATGCAAGCAACCTTGTCCGGATTCTCCACCGCCCATCCGTAAACCGCCCCCGCGCCGCCGCCTTCCCCTTCCAAAACCGGTTTGCGAGCGAAGCCGTGCGCCACAAGATAGTCGTACATCTTGTTCCACTCCGCCAGCTTCGGCCCATCCCAGTTGTAACCCACCGGACCAACCACGATGTGGAGCCCTTGCGCCAACAAAGCCTGATCTAGCAAAGCGTCCCTGCGCACGAAGTTAGACCGAAGCACCCAGGGCCGTCCCGGCGCCTCCGTCTTCGGCACGATGATCGTTACCGGAGTATCGAAACCTAGCGGCAAGGCGTACTGGGCGTAACACGGCGAGAACGCCGCGCCATGCGAAGCGATGTAGTAGCCGTCCTCCGGATGCCACTTGAAGCCTCCGGCAAGGCTGTAGTAGTTGGATCGCGCAAGCTTGCTCCCGTCCGCAAAGGCGGGGAGAGCCGGAGCGCTATCCAGCACACTCTTCTCCAGAAAGTCTGCGATCGGCTTCGGATCGTTGAGGCTGTGAGGATGGTGGCCGGCGCCTTCCTTTATGAGCGTCGAAGCGCGTCCCCCGAACTGCTGATAGATCGTCTCGAACGGCCCCGCGAATCGAGACAACAACGGATCGTTCGTGCCGACCACGAACAATAGAGGAACGTCTTGACGGGCGAGGTCGGGAAGACCCCGGAAGATGTCGTCGTCGCCCCCAGGGTTATCGGCGTAGATTGCTCCGACTTTGTCCGGATGCGAAGTCGCCCAGCGTAAAGCATACTGACCTCCGCGACTCATTCCGACAAAAACCGGCTTCTTCGAAAGACCGTGCTTCTCAGTCAAATAGGCGTACCAGGATTCCCAGTGACTATCCGGTTTTAGGTTCGAATCGGCCGAGATATAGGCGACGTGAAACCCGCGTCGAAGCAGCTCGACCTCGGTCTGCGGTTGATGGTCCCAGTAGCAACCCCGCCAAGACCAAGGGTTACCCGGCGCGGGATGCTTGGGGCAAATAACTACGCAACGTCTTTGGCCCTCGGCAGGGGCCGCAACGCCGAAGCCCTCGCTATCCGATCGTTTGAAAGGCGAAATCCTCTCGCCCTCCATCACATAGTCGTAGCGGGCAAATCCATCGTGCCAGGAAGAGGCTTCGCCCTCGAACGGCACGTAAGCGACCTGCGCGAAAGAAGGATTGTTCGGGTTCATAACGGCACGGGCTCCCAGGCAGAGAGCGACTAAAAGAGCAAGCGATATCCGCGTTCTCCACATGGCTTCTTCTTCTCTACTATCCCTGAGGCGACGCTGGTCAGCTTACTCACACGTCAAAAGGGCAACACCGCGTTTCCCTCTGGGTTTTCAGAAGCGGAGAACGTTCCAAGAGACTCCCAGTTGAAGGCCGCTGAGATTTACCCCGGCGGCTTCCGTAAGCAATCGGTAACTTGCGGTGAGCTTAACCGGACCGTACTTCAAACCCAACTCGATACCGCCATCGGCGCCAAGGCGTTTGGCGCCGACATGCGTCCCACTAGGCATGTCGAACGAGTAATCCACGTAGGAGGGACCGGCGAATACCTTGGCGTAGACCAAAGTCAGCTTCCCGATCGGATTGTAAATCCCGTATGCAACTTGCGGTGAGACCATCGCAAACTTGTTCGTGGCGCCGCTCAGGCTCAGGGTGTCGACCGAGAAGCTCAATTCCGTGCGCCGGCCCACCTTTTCTGCCCCGCCGAGAAATCCAATGCTGAGGCGAGCGGGTGAATCGCCAAATATCGATCGAGCTGTCGATCCGGAAAGAATGTACGTACCGTACTTCAGCGAAATGCTCGGCGTGAACGGCAAGCCGGCAAAGGGCTTTTTCGGTGACTCGAGCTGGCTGATCGCAAGTTGGAGGCGTTGTGCTTGGGCTAGAGTCAAGTAAGGACTCAGCTCTTGGGACATCGCCACGTAACTTGCGTGGACCCTCTCCTGTCGCTCCTGTTTGTTTAGCGTAGGATCCCGACGGATTGCGGCGACCTCGGCCACGTGGGTTTCGACCACTGGATCCACATGGGCTTTTTGAGTTTCGTCTAGCCTCAGTAAGTGGTTGAGCCTATCGACGGTCTTTGAGGGGTGGCTCTGCGCCGCGGTTCGACCAGGCGACGATGGTTCGGATAGAGCGTTTGAAGTCTGTGCTTTCGAAAGTGCAGCGAGGACGAGGAGGCCGCCAAACGTACCGAGAGATCGCTTCGCAATCCCTTTCCGTGACAGGGTTGTCTCATTCATGGGTGGGGTCGCCGCCTTAGCCCAGGCATCGTCGCCTTCGGTCGTGATCCATTATCGCCAAAGGAAGTGAAAGGATGGCAAATCCCGATAAAGCTAGGCGGATAGCCTTAAAGCTCTAAGCAGCGGACAAAGCCCACGATCACCGCGGCTTCTCGAACCCGGCTATGGTTCGAGAGAGCTTCGTCGATACTACAAGTAATCGAGTGGCTCACGGTACGGGCTCGACGCGACACGTCTCAGGGATCAGATGGGTAAAAATATTGCCTTCGCCAAGCATTACCCCGGAGGTGACGTCGCTGTTCACAATTGACTTGCCAAGATCGTTCGCCGATAGGTTATTGAACAGTAGGCTGACCATGACCGCAGGGCCAAGTTTGAGAAATACCTCCATGCGGCCCCCTCGTGTGATGACGTAAGCAGGGCTCCCTCCGTATGTGCCGGCGTACTCCTTGTAGAAGGCGTTCTGGTAAGTCGGCGAGTTCGGAATGGTCATGGGACCGGAGAGCTGCTCGACTCTATACCAATAGATCGGAACGGAACTTGTACGAACGATGAAGGTGATTTCGGCTCGGTTTGCGGGAGCCGCCACGAGCGCGGGCGCAAAATTGAGAGGGGCGGCACCCATATCGGAACGCACAAACTGGTACCCGCCCGAACCGCGCCGTCCAGTGAGGGTGAACTCGTTACCGGCATAGTCTTGGCAGGCTGCGGTGACGTTCGAGCCGTTCACGGTTCCTTCGCAGATGCCGCTCTCGACATCCGTCCCATTCGGGTGGCCGGCGTTAAAGTCCGCCGAAAAATCGCCGGGGACCTCCGAGTTATTGACTTCAATTTCCATAACTCCGCCGTCCGCCAGAGTCGCGGTGAATCGTCCCTGGGCGGGGCCGCCGGAGTTTCCGCCGCTTGAACCGCCGCAAGACCCTAAGAAAACTGCCGCCAAAACGAGAATTGCCAGATAGGTGTGTTTCATGTTCGTCCTCGTAAAAGCAGCTATGGCGAGATCACCACGTCTTGGAGATCCGTATGGAAGTCGGTGCCACGGCTGGAAGCGGTGACGTACGTGACCCCGCGGCCGCCCGTCGCCGTGCCCTTGCCGAGATCCGCGTCTTTGATCGGGAAGTCGCCGAACACCCGCGCGGTAATCAGCACGCCACTGGCGTCTCGCGTTTCGATGATGATCCTGGTATTCGAAGGTCCACCGGTGATCTTAATCGGGAAACCCCGCCACGTTCCCTCGTAAAACCGAAAGGTCCCATCCGTTCTAACGAGCGTAGCGGAAACCACCCCTGTTCCAAATGAGGACTTCGAATCGAAATTCAACGTGAACGAGACGGTCGTTCCTCGGGTGGAGGCACTGGTGGCGACCCGAGAAAAATGAAGTACGGCGCCCGGCAAGTCGGATCGGGTGAGGTCGTAGCCGTCGGTTCGATAATCTCCAACCAACTGAAAATCGGTGGGATTCATGGCGTCCTCCTCCACGTTGGCCGAGACCTTCAGCCCCTGGAAGGTCCCTCGACAAGACCCAATATGTTCAACCGCCGGCGCTCCCGGCGGTGTCCAGGTCAGATCCGCGAAGAAGTGCGGAGCGGCGTCCCTCTGAACTTCCAGGAACAGTTGCGTTCCATCGGCTTGAGTGGCGGCGAAAGTTCCGGTTGGCGGACCGGAAACTGTGGCGCTCGCTCTATCTCCTCCACAGCCGACAACCGTTAGTCCGGCGACTACCGCGAGGGATATCCAACGAGGTTTCTGCACTCCGGCAGTTTAGCACCACTTATAGAAACGAGATCAAAAGAATCGCGAAATTTCTCGAACCGCTTAAACGGCACTGTCCAGGATGTGCCAACGCCGCAAATTTCTTCTTGCTTACGGAGGGACTCCTAACTATGCTAGTTGCAGGGTGGATATGTCAGGCCTTTTCCAGCGCACGGACCTCGGTCAGGTCGGGATCGTTTTTCTGTTGTCCTCGACGCTAAGTCCGCACTTGCTCAAAGACATTCAGTCCCCGCCGATCGAATTGGTCCGCCACTACGTGGTCGGGGAGCGGGTCGCCTACCGAATGACCGGAATTAACGAAGACAGAACGTCCAAGAGTCGCTATTCCGGTCGCGCGGACGGAATCGTCATTCAATTGCCCGGTGGCTCGCTCGCAGAGAAAATCGGTTGGTCGGAGGTGATCTCGAATCAAAAACCTGTCGAACTAAACGCCCAGAGCCTTGAATTTCGCCAGCAAGCTTCCCTCGACCCGAAGGCGCCGTTCGTATTTCCGGATCTGCGGCATGTCGCGTCAGACTTGATCGGACCGATTACGGACCTGCAGACGTTTTATGTCGATCTTCTTTTGCCGATCAGGGCCGGTGCACTTAAGCGACAAGGCGATCACTTCGTCGTGCACTACGGAAAACCCGCTTCGTGGGCCGATGGTATGAGAGTAAAGATCGGCGAGGATGCGATCGACTTCGACGTGACCCTCCGCCGTGTCGATTCGCGGCGGAAGCGTGCCGAGATTGTAGTGCTTCACGTCCCGCCCGCTAAGCCCGAAATCAGCCTTCCGGCGGACTGGATGCGGGAGCCGGTCAAAGATACGCCGAACAACTGGGTCCAGGTATCGGCGGGCGAGGGTGGGAAGACCAAGGCCGCGGTCGGCAAGGAGACGTTCGATGTTTCGATCATCGTCGACCTAACTACCGGCCGCCTCCTTTCCGCCGTCGAGGAGAATGTCGTGGATGTCAGAGAGAGGGAGTGCAGCGATGCGTCGCTTGCCAACCCCGGCCCCCCGATCACCTATCGAATTCATCGTCGAGTCGAGATCCGAGCAATAAAAGGTGCCGCCGGCTGAGGGAAGCCGACGGACTTGTGATGCCTTTAGTGAGCGGCTGCCGCGTCTCCGCCGCCACCACCGGTTCGCCTCATGAGGAGCAGACAGGGAATGGTCAGGGCGAACATGATTCCGATGAGGACGTGGGCGTTGTCGACCGCCATCGTGTACGCCTGCCGGGTCACCTGCCCGTCGAGGAGAGTCTGGGCGCCTGCTTTCGCACGTTCGAGGTCGAAGCCCCGGGAGTATAGGGCGCCGGTCATCAACTGAGTTCGATCCTCGGCGAGGGTGTTGCCGCCATACATGTGACTCGCGAGGTCGTACCGGTGGAAGCTCGTCATTCGCGTCACATAGGTAGAGAGCGCGGCGATTCCGAACGATCCTCCTAACTGACGCGCCAAGCCTAGAAGCGCCGCCCCTTGCTTCACCTGCGATGGCTTCACCGAAGCGACGCCGGCGACGATGACGGAGAGCATCAGGAGGCCGATGCCGACCCGGCTCACCATGAGCGCGACCTGCGCATCCGATTCGTTACTCGAAGACGTCATGTGCCCGAGCATCCACATCGAGATCGTCATCACCAAGGCGCCCATCATCGCGATGTCGCGCCCCGGGATTCCCTTTTGCATCATCATGCCGGTGCTCATCATCGTGAACGCCAGGACGATTCCCGGTGAGAACATGAAGAGCCCGCTCTTAAGGGGAGTGAAGCCGAGGACGGTCTGGGCAAACAGCGGGAACAGGTACAGGCCACCGTAGAGGCCGAAGCCGGCGACGAACATGACGAAGGTGGCGCCGGCCAGTCCGCGATCCTTCAAGACCGTGAGGTCAACGATCGGCGCCTTGTTGCGCGACGAGAGCTGCCAAGCGATGAACGCGGTGGTGGCGGTGACACCCAGAACCGTGAGCTTAAGGATGAGCTGATCGGCGAGCCAGTCGTTCTGTTGCCCTTCCTCCAGTACGTACTGGATGGAACCCAGCCCCGCGGTAAGGAGGCCGATGCCCAGCCAGTCGGGCTTGCTCGTCTTCTGAGCGGGAGCGCCGCGGAAGTTGGAGCCGATCACGTACATGGAGAGCAGGCCGGTCGGGATGTTGATGAAGAAGATCCAGGGCCAAGCGTAGTTGTCGGTGATCCATCCACCAAGGGTCGGAGCGAGCGCCGGCGCGGCGGTAATTCCAAGCGCCCATACGCTTTGGGCAATCGTCGCTTCCCGTTTCGGGAAGATCTCGGCCAACGCGGCTTGCGTCATCGAGATCAGCGGCGCACCCGCGGCGCCCTGGATGAGCCGGAAGAAGATCATCTCGTTCAGGTTCGTCGCGAAGCCGCAGAGGGCAGACGCGCCGATGAACGTGGCGATCGAGACAAGCATGTACTGCTTCAGACCGAAGCGGCCGGCGAGCCACGCGGTCATCGGCAGGATGATGACGTTCGCGAGGATGTACGAGGTGCTAACCCAGCCGATCTCTTGGAACGTACATCCGAGGTTGCCGGCCATCGTCGGCAGAACCGGGTTGATGATCGAGGTGTCGAGGACTTCCAGGATGGAAGCGAGAACGAAACCGAAGAGGAGAAGCCAGCGTTTGGCGCCATAAGCCCCCAGATCCTCCAGGGGCTTGAGCCGCACGCTAGGCGAGGCAGTCGCTGCGGGTGCGGCCATGGTTTATTCCTTTCCTTTCGATGCGGTGTCGACCGTAGCGACGACCGACATTCCCTGTCGCAGTCGCTCGATTCCGGGGTTGGACTCGGTGTCGAAGATGATCTTCACGGGGACTCGCTGGACGACCTTGGTGAAGTTGCCCGTCGAGTTGTCCGGCGGGAGCAAAGTCGTCGCCGCGCCGGTGGCTCGCATTACGCTGCCCACTTTGCCGTGGAACTTCTTGCCCGGGAAGGCATCGACCTCCACTTCCGCAGTTTGACCCTCTCGGACTTCGCCGAGCTGCGTCTCTTTGAAGTTAGCCAGGACCCAGACCGTGTTGCCTCGAGTGATCGTAACCACCGTCTGGCCGGGGTTGATCGCCGTACCGACGTTCGCGCCGTGCTTCACGACGTAGCCGTCGCACGGAGCGTAGAGCGAAGCGTCACCGACCGTGATCTTGGCTCGCTCGACGGCGGCCTTGGCCTGCAAGAGCTGAGCCTTCGCGGTCGCGACCTGCTTCTCCTTCAAAGTAATTTCCTGCGAACCGGCCTGAGCGGCTTGGAGGTCGGCGCTTGCCTTCATACCCTGGCCCTCGTTGGTGTCCACGTTCGCGCCTTGGATGTTCACCTGGGTCTGGCTGGCTCGGACGAGAGCGATTCCCTCTTCCGCAACCTGAACCTGCTTGGCGGCAACTTCGGCCTGATTCTTCATCGTGGTGACCTGGGCTTCCGCCTGGGCGACCGCCGACTTGGCCTGAGCAACCTGCGAATCCGTAGCGGCGGCGCGCTGCTCGGCACTCGCCAGATTTGCGGCGGCCGTGGCCGACGCCGCTACGGCCGAGTCGTACTGCTGCTTCGAAACGGCATCATCCTTGAACAGCTTTGCGTAGCGCTCCAAGTCCTGTCTGGCTCGGTTCGCTTCCGCCCTCGCGGAATCGACCGCGGACCGCGAAGCCGCTGCCGTGCGCTGTGCCGTCTCCACGGCTTGCTTGGCATTGACCAAGCCGGCTCGCGCTCCTTCGACCGCTGACAACGTCTGCGCAGCCTGCGCCTTGGCGGCTAGAACCTGGTCGCGAGCCTGGCGCTCCTGGCTCTTGATCGTATCCGCGCTCAAGCGGACCTGAAGGCGGGACCCCGCGGTCTTCGCGTTCTGCGTAGCGATCGCCGCTTGCGAGCTGCTGATCGCGGCGCTGGTTGAGAGCTTGGTGTAAGCCAAAGCCGCTTCCGCCTGCGGGATCTGAGTCTCCGCGGCCTGGACGTTCGCCTCGGCCTGCGCGAGTTCCGCGCTGGAGCCATTGGCGTTGAGCCGAGCGATGAGTTGGCCCTTCTTCACGAAGTCGCCGTCCTCGACCTTCAACTCGGCGAGGGTGCCGGATACGGTCGGGCTGATGTTGACGAGGTCGCCGGTGACGTAGGCGTCGTCCGTCTCGGCATGCGATTGGCCGAATACGTAGCTGCCATATCCCTTGGTAACTGCCGCGACCAAGATCGCGCCGATAACCACGGCCATGATGACCTTTCGGGGTCCGCCGGACTTGGCCGGAGCCGCTTCGGGCTCAACGTGGGCCGGAGCCGGAGCGGGCGTCGAGGGGGCGGCCTCCTTGAAGTTGGCCGCGCCGTTTCGAGAGTCGGAATTCGTTTGCTCTTTGATCATATCAATCCTCGGATGTGTGCGGATGGCGTTTATTGGGAGAGGGGCTGGCTCAGCGCTCTTGCGAGCCGGGCCTTCGCGGTGAGGAGGTCATAGGTCGCTTCGACCTGGGCGGCTTGCGCCGCGGTCAATTCGGATTGCGCGTCCGTTACCTCGATGTAAAGGCCGACTTGGGATTCAAATCTCTGCTGCGCCAGCTTGCGGGCAGCGGTGGCCGACGTCAGCGCGACGTTGGCGGCTTCAAGGCGTTTCTGTTCGGTGTCCACGTCGAGCGCAGCGTTCTGAACCTGGAGGCTGATATCTCTTCGGGTCTGATCCTGCCGAGCCTTCGCGGCATCGACGCCGGTCCTGGCTTCCTTCACCCTCTCGCGGGTCAGTCCGCCATCGTATAGCGGAACCCCTACGCTCAAGGTCAGCGCGGCCACGTTCTGGCGAGGCAGCGAGAACGAAGTCGTCGGATACCGGGTGCCGGAGAGCGAGACCAGAACCGAAGGCGACATGCCCGTCTTGGCGATGCTCACTCCCTTCTGCGCGGCCTGAACGTCCAGGCTGGCGGCGAGGGCCTCCGGGCGCTTGTCGATGGCTTCCGATATCAGCGCCTCACGGTTGTGGGTATCCGTGCCGTTTGCCGTGGGCGCCGATGCGGGGTCTACCAACGAGATCGGCGCATCCAGCGGCCGGCTCATTAGATCGTTCAAAGTGCTGCGGGCGGAATCGAGCTCGTTCTGTCGGCGGACGACTTCCCTTTCTGCTTCCGCGACCTGCGTCTGAGCGCGAAGAACGTCGATCTTCTGACCGACGCCACCCTTGTAAAGGCGGTCGGCGATCGTCGACTGCTCGGTGTAAGCCTGGAGCGAAGCCTTTGCGACACGCACGTTCTGCTCGCCCCGAAGCACCGCGTAATAAGCGATGGTCGTCGTCAGCTCCTGATCTTCGGAAGCGGTGCGGAGCCGATAGGCCGCCGCGAGCGCCTGAAGCCGGGCCTGACCGATGCTCATTCCGATCTCGCCGGAAACATCGAAGTCCTTCGAAATCACCAGACCAAGTTGCTCTTGGTTGTTGGGTGCGAATTCGAGCCGGGTCGGCGATCCGGGAAACGCGACCGTCGTGCGGTCGTCGAATCGCGAAACCGAAGCATTGAAATCTACATGGGGCATCCTGCGCGACTGGTTCTCACCGATCCGCGCTTTGGCCGCGTCGTATTCCGTCTGCGCGATCTTGACCGTGTTGCTGTGGGCTTCGGAGGCTCGAATCGCCTCATCCAGACTCACCGTCGTCGCGCCCTGGCCCTTCATCGCCAAAACCATTCCAACCACTCCGAATGCCGTGTTCATAGGGTTTGGCCTCCGTTCGCTTGACTCTCAATTTTGCTTCTTAACATTCTGTTCACCTTCTATGCTTGGCAGTCAATGTGGTTGCCTACGAGGAACATTATACACGTCGATCACAAAAATGTTTACATCGCGTAAAAAAATGATACAATGACGCCACGGACGTAGAATGTAGATCGTCTGATTAGAAGAGCTCACCGATGAACATCGCCGAATCGGAACAAACCACCGTAAGACCAACCATGAAGGAGCGGCAACGCCAGCTCCGGGAAGACGCCATCCTCGACGCCGCCGTGGAATTTCTTCAAACGAAGGGATTCAACGCGATGACGCTTGAGGACATTACGGAGGCGATCGGCATATCACGGCCGACTCTGTACCAGCACTTCAGTTCGAAGGAGGACGTGCTGATCCACGTCGCGATTCGGAACCTGAAAATCTCTCGTGAATTCATGAGAGGGATGGACCCCGTACGTCCGGCGGCGGATCGTCTTGCGGAGTTCATCCGCTGGTGCATCAATCGACGCTTCGGGGTCAACCGTCACCCCTTCTACGACATGACCCGCCTCGTCCTCTCCTGCGGTGGCACCGACCCCCGACTTTTGGCCCCCCAGTTAGAGTTCATGGGCGAGCTGAACGATCTGATCGAGCAGGCTCAAACCGAGGGCGGCGTCCGGAAAGATATTCGTCCGATGCTGATCGCGGAGTCGATCGTCGGCATCTTCAAACACATCGCGTTTGATCGTCTGATTGAGGGTGGGCATACGAACTCGGTCGAGATCACGGACTGCATCCTGAAGCTGTTTTTCGTCGAACCGTAAATGGCAGCCTCCGGCCCCCCGCGGGGGTAGCCCACGCCTTGTTCGCTCCGAACAACGCCGTGGGAGGGCGTATTGGAGATGATGCCACCTTCAAAACGCCGACAAACCGCACCGCAGGTGTAGCCCGAGCCTTAATTCTCCGGAACAAAGACTTGGGGCGGCGTCTTGGCGACAGCGCCACTTCCAAAGCTCCCGGCCCTCACAAAACGACAACCATCGCGCACCCGCACTTCCCTATCCGTTCGACGTATATCTAACTAATGGGCAAGCCGATACCGTTTTCGATTCTGGATCTCTCATTCGTGCGGGAGGGCGAGACCTCGGCGGAGGCCCTTCGCGATACTTTGGAGCTCGCCCAAGCCGCCGAGAAACTCGGGTACCACCGGTTCTGGCTCGCCGAGCACCATAGCATGGAGGGGATCGCCAGCGCCGCGACCTCCGTCGTCATCGGCTACATTGCCGGCGGCACGAAGACCATTCGAGTCGGCTCGGGCGGCATCATGCTCCCCAACCACGCCCCCCTCGTCATCGCGGAGCAGTTTGGCACGCTCGAATCGCTCTATCCCGGCCGGATCGACCTCGGCCTCGGACGCGCCCCGGGAACGGACGGCCCCACGATGCGCGCCCTAAGAAGGAACCTCGGCAGCGACGGCGACACCTTCCCCCAAGACGTACTCGAACTCCAGGGCTATTTCAAGGAGGCGGTTCCGGGTCAGGCGGTGCGGGCAGTACCGGGCGCAGGACTGAACGTTCCCATCTGGCTCCTGGGTTCCAGCCTCTTCAGCGCGGAACTGGCCGCCCACCTCGGACTTCCCTTTGCTTTCGCGTCCCACTTCGCGCCCGACGACTTGATGGCCGCGCTACGCACCTACCGAACCAACTTCAAACCGTCGGAGGCGCTCGCGCAGCCATACGCCGCCGTCGCGGTGAACGTCTACGTCGCGGACACCGAGGAAGAGGCGAAAAGACAGTTCACCTCCGCCCAAATCGGCTTCCTCAACCTGATCCGCGGCGCGCGAAGCAAAATGCAGCCGCCGATCGACTCGATGGACGGACTCTGGTCGCACGGCGAGAAAGCGGCCGTCGAAAGTCGACTCGCCGTTTCCGTCATCGGCGCGCCCGATCAAGTCGGGCGCGGCCTCGAAAGATTGATCGAACGAACCCAGGCGGACGAGCTCATCACGGTCAGCCGAATCTACGACCAGCAAGCCCGCATCCACTCCTACGAACTCCTCGCCCAAGTACGCGACCGGCTCAATGCACCGGTCGCCGCCAAGTAACCGCGGTTACCGAAGCGAAAGTCGGAGGATCGTAAGCGACCGAGGCTTGAAGGTGTAAGAGTCGCCCGCCCGAAGTCCGGAAACCGCCGTCTTCCGGGGCGCGATGCGCTCCGGAGCGTCGAAGCTGTTCTCCGCGAGGAGGTCGGAGCCGGTCAGAACCAGGGCACTGCCCGTTCCCTTCAACTGTGCGCCGGCGATGTCCAGGCGCAACTCTCGGGCCTGGTCGGAGCCGTTCACCACCTTGACGATCAGCTCCTTGGCTCCTTTGTCGACGCTCGCGACGGCGGCAAGATTGGGTGCGCCGGTCTCTTTAAGAGTCTGCACCAGCCGTCCACCGAGGTAGGCGCGGGTCACGCTGCCTTCGCGCTCAATCCGGACGTCGTACCAGTGGTTTGCCTCCACCGTCACCGGAACGCGCTCGCCCGTTATCGAACCGTCGCGCTCGAAGCCGGTGAGGCTGTTCGTCCAACCGCCCACATTCAAGCGGAGCTGCCGGCCGTCCTTCATGTCGAACATGATCAGAAACCCCTCCGCCCCCTCCAGCTTGCGCGCCTTCAGGCTCAGCGTGTAGTCGCCTTCCGGAGCAACTGCGTCCTTGAGGCGAACGGTGCGGTTGTTCTCCAGCGACGATTGCGCGATGACGCCGTCCTTCACGCTCCAGTCGCCCTGCGGATCGACGAGCGATGCGTTCGTCGCACCCGCGCTCGAATAGAGCGTTTTGCCGCCCGCGGCCAGTACGACGTCCTTAAACTCGGACTTCGTGGCCCAGGTCATCAATCCGACGCCGCCCCCCGGCTTCGGGGCTTCGCCTTCGAGTGCCGGACAGGTGACCGCGACGTTTCGGTCGCCGCGGTTGGTCGAAAACATCCGCTGGGCGTAGTAGCTAGGTGTGCCATAGGACCGAACGCCGTCGAACACGATCGCGTTGGGGTTCCATTGCTGGTTGTTCACGTTTACGAACAGGGGCGCGTACGAGGACATCCGCACGACGTCCGAGTTACGCTCCATCCCCGTCATGAAGGCGGCTTCACCCAATGCGGCGGCGAGGTTGCCTCGCCCGCAACCTTCGGTAACCGCGTATTCGCCCACGTAGACTTTCGGCCCTTTCCGGTCGTAGGCGTCGTAACGGTGGGCGTTTTTCCAGAAGAACGCCGGCGACGAATAGTAGTGCTCATCTACCGTCTCGACCTTCTCCGCGGGCAGAGCCGTGTTCGCGATGGTGACGACGTCGGGGTACTTCGCCTTGATCGCGTCATAAACCATCCGGTAGCGCGGCTCGTAGGCGGCGTTTCCGCCATTAAAGCCACCGCCATTCTCGTTGCCGATCTCCACGTACTTGAGTCCAAAGGGCTTCGGATGGCCGTATTTCGCCCGAAGTGCGCCCCACTTCGACGTGACGGGGCCGTTCGCGTACTCAATTGCGTCCACCGCGTCGGCGACCCACTTCCCCATCTCGTTCATCGGCGCGACCTGGCGGTGGTCGATGCCGCAGTTGACTACGAATAGCGGCGCGGCGCCCATGTCCTCGCACCATTGCAGGTACTCGTGAAAGCCCAAGCCAAACGTATTCGAGTAGCCCCACATCGAATGCGCTAGCCCCTTGCGCTCCTCCGGTGCTCCAACGCTACGCTTCCAAGCGAACGCGTCCGAGAACCGGTCGCCACCCTCGACGTAGCAGCCGCCGGGGAACCTTACGAAGCTGGGCCGCATGGCATCGACGAAGCTAGCCAAGTCCAGGCGCAACCCGTTCGAGCGCCCTTTCCAGGTCTTTTCGGGGAATAGGGAGGCGTAGGCAACCCAAACGGAACTGCCGTTCGCGGATAGAACGAGTCGGGACTTCGCCTCGCTCTCGCCTGCGGTGAAGGTCCGCTCAATACGCTTCCACCCCTCGCCGGGAACGCCCAGGGAGATCTGGGCGCCACCCGCAGACGCGTCCAGCTCGCCGGATCCTCTCGTCCACACGACAAGCCGGTATCGCTCACCCTTGCGGAGGGGCACGCCCCAAAAGCCATCGTTCGCGACCGAGCCTCTGTCTTCGATCCGGAGGGAGGCGGGGTGGGCGGCGTTCGGTCCCTTCGCGCGGTCGAGCGAGACCTTGCTTCCGGACCAACCAATGGGCAGGCCATTCGGGCCGTCGATCGTCTCCAGGCCGCGGTTGCGCAGCAGCTCGGCGTAGAGCCCGCCATCACCCGCCTGGTTGATCTCCTCGAAGAAGATGCCATACAGCGAGGGGCTGACACGTGCGCCGGGTTTGGCGATATCGATCGCCAACGTGGGGCGACTGGCTTGAAGGGTGAGGAGTAGCGGCAGGATCATAGCGTGGTTTTCACTTACCCGCCGGTGCGGACGAAGGCGGCTGCGTGCCCTTCACCGCCTCATCATAGTCCCGCTTTTGCTCGGGAGTGAGATTGGAAGGAGGCGGCGCCGGTTTCGTCGCCACCGTCTCCGGCTCGGCATTTTTGGCGGAGCACCCAGCCAGGAGCAGAGTGTACGGCAGCAATAGTGACACAACGATTCGTTTGAAACAGGTCGATTTTCTCAATTCTTCGGTGCATTCCCCTTAGGCAATTTTTGGCGCCGAAAGCGGCCAAAAATTGCAACCAAAACCCCTTCCGCCTCCGAGGCGTCAATCCCCGGAGGCGGAAGGAACACACTTCATATGGGCCGGCTCAAAGGCGAAGCCTTATGAGCCAGCCCCATATGGATTAGAGGCCGCAGGTACGGGTCGTCCAGTTATCGTAGCCTCCACCGAGGCTAGGTAGATGGACCTGATCGGGCGTACCGGCCACCCAGGCCTCATGGATGCCGTTCGGGTAGGTATCCCCGCCCGACGACACATTCGTATAGTAGTGATTGCAGAACCAGTCTCCGCACGTGTCGGTGGTTAAACCCAACTGGCCATAGGTCAATGCCTGTCGCTTGGAGTATTTGGAGTGACCATCGGCGAAGGCGTTGTTGCCGCCGCCGTCATGGGTCGAGCCGAGATCGGCGTCGTCGAGGCCGTTGCAAGAGGGCGTAGCCCCGGTCGTCGAAGGGTTGCCCGGGCGTGAGACCGCCACCTTTTCGATGTACACGGAGTCTCGTAAGACGATAAGGTTCGCCGGGTCGTGCGCTTGGGTCTGCGACTTGAATGCCACGGCGCCGTTAAAGCGGTAGCTGGTGTTCGCCGCTCCCGGCTTAGGGTTGTAGTTCAGCCCGGGTCCCCACCAGTCCGGGAACGCGGCGGGAATGGCCACCGGGCACGTTAACAGGGGCATCGACTTCACGTAGGGGAATAGCTCAGCCCCCCAGTTCTGGTCGGCAGCCGGATCCATGAATCCGTTGGGCAGGCCAAATCCGGCTCCCTGCCAGCTTGCGACGGTAAGCAGCGTATTACCGCAGTAGTTATCGTCATTGTCGCCCGAGTACAGGAAGAAACCGACGGCGAGTTGCTTGGTGTTTGAAAGGCAGGCAGTCTTTTTCGCGGCGGCTTTGGCTTGAGCGAAAACGGGGAATAGGATGGCAGCGAGGATCGCAATGATGGCGATGACGACAAGGAGCTCGATAAGAGTGAATGCTTTCTTTGCGTTCATATGTATTTCCTTCGTTGGAGGTTAGGGATTCAAGGCGGGGGGACAAAGCGTGGTCCCCGGGAGAAAACGAACAGGGAGAGTGGCCGAAAGGGGGCCAGGTTCACCCTCGATGAGGCGGTGAAGGAGTTCGATGGCCACCTGAGCCATCTGATCGACCGGCACCTCGACGGTGGCGATGACATGGGAAGAGGTCGAGGGCCAGACGATGCCGTCGTAGGCGACCAAGGAGAGTTCCTCGGGCACCCGAATGCCATGCGCTTCGCATGCTTCGACGATCCGATAGGCATTGCCGTCATGCCACACGAACAACGCGGTTGGTCGAGACTCCAAGGCAAGGAGTCGTCGTACTGTATCCGGCGCGGAGTCGTTCCAGACAATTACATTTCGCTCGTCGAACTCGATTCCCCTGCTGGCAAGTTCCCCGCGCAGACGTTGCAGACGCCCCGTAGGATCGAGCACACCACCTATCTCCTCGACGACGGCGGCAATCCGGCGATGACCGAGGGCCACGAGCGCCTCGGCGACTAGCCGCATACCCATCGCCTCATTGTCGATGACCGACGAAAGCCCAGGATCGACGTAGCGCGGACCAAGGAGCACGGCGGGAAGGGTCGAGCGCCGAAGAAAAGGCAGCAGGGGTTCGTCCGCCGTCGAGCCGAATAGCACGAGCCCGTCCGCGAAGCCACCGTTGAGGAACTCATAGGTCTCCTCAACCCCGCGCTTAAAGTTGCTGTGGACGAGAATGTCGTAACCAAGTTCTCCCCCTGCCTGCTCTACGGCGCTCGAGAGACGGTCCAGGTAGAGGTCACCCTGGCGCCGGCTCCGGAAGGCATTGAAGAGGGAAATGACGTGCGTCCGACCTCGCCGCATTGAGCGGTGCAGGAGGCTCGGCGTATAGCCAAGCGCGGAAGCGGCCCCCCGAACCCGCCGGTGGGTCTCTTCGGAAATACGCCGCTGGCCGGAGTTACCCGCTAAGACCGAAGAGACGGTGGAAGCCGACACACCAGCGAGCTTCGCCACATCGAGCAGCGTGGATCGTGACCTTGGATTCGTCTGAGGATCGTCGTTCATGGCTACGTTGCCGAAAGAACCCTTGCGCAAGGGTTTGTGCATTGTACGCCAGTCTTTTTCGTTTGGCGCGATAATCCTGCGTCCAGGAGCCAATTTGTTTGATTTTTCGGTCCGGAACAGAGGTTTAAAGCACATGACTGCCCTTCCGAGCTTTTTCCGCACAAGGGTTTGCGCGGGAAAAGCCTGATCTTTCTATAATCGATGCAGTGTTAGCGGAGCGACCCGATATCGCCGCCGCGTTCTAAAAGTCGCCGGCTTGGAGCCCCACCTATGATTTATTTCGCCGCCTTGCTGATCGCCGCGCAGGGCCCGGCGGTCACGATCGACCCCGCCAAGTCTCGTTCCTGGCAGGGCTGGGGAACGTCCTTGTGCTGGATGGGCAACGCTTTCGGAGAGCGCGACGACATCGCCGACTTGCTCTTCACCAGGAAGACGGTCTCGATAAACGGCCAGCGGCTGCCTGGGCTCGGGCTAAACATCGTCCGCTACAACGCCGGCGCGTGCGCTCCCGGCGTTATCGACGGGAAGCGCATGGTCCTCTCGAAGAACGTTCTCGCCTTCCGTCAGATGGAGGGACTGTGGCTCGACCCGGCCAAGGGCGATGCGGGCTGGGATTGGTCTCGGGACGCCGCGCAACGCGCCATGATGCTGAAGGCCAAGGCGCGTGGTGCGGATTACTTCGAGCTGTTCTCGAACTCCCCGATGTGGTGGATGTGCGCGAACGCCAACCCGTCCGGCGCGGAACGCGCCACCGACGACAACTTGCCCCCCGATCGGTACGAGGCGTTTGCGAACTACTTGGCCACGATCGCCGCCCAGGCGCCTCACCGCTGGGGGGTGCGCTTCACGAGCGTAGAACCATTTAACGAACCCGTGACCGACTACTGGAGCGCGTCCGGCCGCCAGGAGGGTTGCCACTTCTCCGTTGCCGCGCAGACGGCCTTCCTGCCCGTCTTGCGTCGAGAGCTCGACCGCCAAGGGTTGCGTAGTACGCCCATCGTCGCCTCCGACGAGACCTCGTTTGGTCAGGCACGCACCACTTGGAACGACCTCGGCCCCGACGCCAAGGCCGTGATCAACCGGGTGAACGTCCATGGCTACCAGCGATCCGAGCCCGCTCGGGAGGCCTATGCGGTTGCGCTCGGCGACAAGCCCCGCTGGAACTCCGAACACGGCGACGGGGATGCGAGCGGCCTCTCAACCGCGCGGGATCTGAGCCTCGATCTCAATGTGCTGAAGGCCTCCGCCTGGTGCTATTGGCAACCACTTGACGGCGGCGGCTGGGGCTTCTTGGACTGCGACTTGCCGACGGCGAAGATTAAGGGCGTAAACCCCAAACTGTTCGTCCTCGCCCAATACACGCGCCACATCCGTCCCGGTATGGCCATCCTAGAAACGGGCGACTCTCATGTCGTTGCCGCTTACGACACCAAGCGTCGCAAGCTCGCGATCGTGCTGGAGAACGAGGCCGATGCCACGACGAAGACGCTCGGGCTGTCGGCGTTCCGGCTAGGCTCGCAAATCGCGTCGGTCTGGAAGACCGAACCGAAGGGCGAATCGCGGTATCAACGGGGACCTGACATGCGGATTGCGGGCGACAATTTGACGGTCGAAGTTCCCGCCGCCTGTGTCTTGACCCTTGAGATTTCAAATGTCGTCGTTCGTAAGCAGAAGTGAACACCAGGTGAACTACCTCGCCAGAGTTCGCGACCGACTGATCGTGCCGAAAGCTACAATCGTTGCGTGACGGATAAAGCCTTGGCTTGCGCCTCTCGCTGGGGCTTTACCTATACCGAGCAACTGGAAAGCGGCCATTGCTCGGACGTTTACGCCGACGAAACCCGGGTCCTCAAAGTGCCGTTTCAAGGCGAGGAAATGACGTCCGGATACGTCGCGGCACGACGGCTCTCAAACGGTCTGGGTCCTACGGTGATCGAAGGCGACCCAGAATCTGGAATTGTGCTTATGGAGCGGATTCTGCCCGGCACGACTTTAGGTAGTGCAGGTCTCGCTGACGAAGAAGCCCAGACCCTCGTCACAACCTTCATCCAAAACCTGCGCGGACTAAGGACGGAAGGCTGTATGCCCCTGGCCCAATACATCGAGCAGCCCGATGCCCTGCTTGACCGCCTGACGGCAACTACAATCGAAGCCGTTTTCCTCCATGGCGATCTCCACCATGCGAATATTCTGCGCAACGGCGCCGGATGGACCGTCATCGATCCCAAAGGCTTGGTAGGCGACGGGCATTACGAGCCGATCGCGTTCCTCCGAAATCCTTGCGGTTGGCTCGAAACCGTGCCCGACCTGCTATCCCTCACCCGCCGACGCCTCCTAAAATTTGCGAAGGACCTCGATCTCGATCCGTGGCGAATCGCGGCTTGGGGTGTTTTGGATTCAAAACCTGGACCCGATACCGATTCGGAGTCCGTCTGGGGAAGGTTGCCCGCCGTCTACCAGCAACTGGAAGAAGAACTCCGACCCTAAAATTTGGGACTTCTGGCAAACCTTGAAACGCGACCAAACCAAGGCGCGTAAACGACGCATTCCTGCGTATTGGGGATAGCCTCCCCCGCCGCAGAGCGTTGGCCGGAAAAAGAAATGCTAAAAAACCTGCAGAACCCTTGGATTCCCGCAAATCCTCTGCTAAAATTTCAGCATGTTCTTCCTTTGGGGGCGAAACGTATGCCTTGGATGATCGGTGCGGGACTTAGCCGCCGCGAGCGAGAGATGGTGGAGATCCTTCACCGGCTTGGTCGCGCCACCGCCTCCGAGGTGCACGAGGCAATGCCGGACGCGCCGACCTACTCGGCCGTGCGAGCCACCCTTCGCATTCTCGAAGAAAAGGGCCACATCCACCACAAGATGGATGGCAAGCGCTTCGTCTACGAGCCGAACGAGGCTCGCCAAGACGCGGCGAAATCCGCCCTCGACCAGGTCATGAGCACGTTCTTCGGTGGGAGCATCGAGGGCGTGGTACGGACCTTCCTCTCTGGGGACGAGCGCAACATCAGCCCCGAAGAGCTCGACAAGCTCACCCTCCTCATCGAAGCCGCTAAAGCCAAGGAAGAGAAATCGAAATGAATCCGATCGATCTCGCGATTAAGACCCTCATCCTGTCCCTCCTCGGCCTCGTGGCCGTAGCCGCGATGAAACGGAATTCGGCCGCCACCCGGCACCGGTTCCTGGTGATCACGCTCCTCGGCATCTGCCTTCTGCCCGTGGTGAGCTCGCTCGCCCCGGCCTGGCAGGTTCCCTTCCTGAAGGTTCACGTCGCCGCGACGAAGTCGGCGGATACGCAAACGTCCGTCACGAAGGAAGTAGGGAGTTCGGACTGGACCATCCACCAGGGAGGCTTCGCCGCTTCCGGAACGGTCTCCCCGGCAACGGTTGCGAGCGAGTCGTTTAATTGGCGGCTGGCGCTCACCATCCTGTGGGGACTCGGCGCGGCGGTTCTCTTCGTTCGCATCGGCCTAAGGCTTCTGATGCTGCGGCGAATGGAAAACAACCTGGAGATGTCGGATAATTCCGAGCTTCAGCGCTTGGTGACCGCCATCTGCCGGCAAGCCGGCCGGCGAGTTCTCCTCCTTGAGGGTGGCGTCAACGAGCCACCGATGACTTGGGGATTCTCACGCCCCGTTCTGCTGCTCCCCGAGGATGCCGCGAACTGGCCCGCCGAGCGACTCCAGTCCGTCGTCCTCCACGAACTCGCCCACATCGAAAGGAACGACTGGCTAACCAGCATGTTCGGCCAGGTCATGTGCGCCCTCTTCTGGTTCAACCCCTGTGCCTGGTTCATCGCAGGCAAGCTGCGCTGGGAGAGCGAAGCCGCCGCCGACGATCGCGTCCTGAGTCTCGGCGTCTCCGGCACGACGTACGCCACCCATCTTCTTGAAGTACTGCGCGACCTCTCCGGCTCGCCCCAGTCCGCCGACATCGCGCTGGCCATGGCTCGCCCTGGTTCGATCGACAGCCGGCTCCGCGCCATCTTGGAAGTCCGCAGCCGGCACTCGGCTCGTGGCAGCATCACCCTCGGACTCGCACTTGCGGTTCTCGGTATTGTGGCGATCGTAGGCTCCGCCGGTCCGACGATCGTCCGAGCCATCGAGCCGAACCCGGCTTCCGTCCAAGCGAGTACGGGTTCGTCTGAGGTGACAAATCCGGCCGTGCCCTCGGCAATGGCGCCGGAACCCCAGGCGCCTGCCGTCCCATCCAACAGCGTTTCAAGCGAAGAAGCGGAAGCGAAGGCCCAGGAAGCGAAGCAACGCGACGAACATCGGACGATGAAGCAAGAGAAAACAGGGAAATCTCGCCCTAGCGGGAAAACCACGGTTGTGGGAGCAAGCGGAGCTTCCGTAACGACCAATCACCGCACAGGAGCCCAAACCTTCGTTAGCCCCGGCGGAGCGATAGTCGTCACCAATCCCAAAACAGGAGATTTAGCACTTAAGGCACCAGGAGGCGCCATCTTGAACGCACCCTCTAAGGGGGCGGATGCAGACGAGGTCGCCGACGCCGCCGCGGACGCTGCCGAAACGCAAAAGGACTTTAACGAATCTATGGAAGAAGCCGCCAAAAGTCTCCGGAATGCCTCGGCTCAGACGAAAAAAGAAGTGGCCGAAGCCCTTAAGCAAGCCCACGTGGCGGACAAAGACGTTGAGCGGCTCAAAAAGTCCGGAGTGCTCGACAAAACCACCTTGGCCGCTTTGGACGGAGTCAGCAAGATGACCCAGGAAGCTATCCAAAATGGCCTTGCCGAAGCCAACAAAGCCCTTAGGGCCGGCTCAAAAGATTATCTGAAAGGCGTCACCAAGGGCATGCAGGAAATGGAGAAGGGCCTCAAAAATGTGCCCGTTCAGATTCCCGTGCCTGTCCCTGTCGTCAAGAACCATCCCTTGGTCGTGAAGCACGTCGTCAAGCCGGGGACGACAGCCCACCAACCCACCTCAAAACGGAATTCCATCCCGCCGAACGAACCTCACCATTAGGTTCTAAACCCTCACAACGCAACTAATCTGCGACTACCTCGCAGAAACCCTCCCTTACGCCAACCTCGACCTCAAAAACGGAAAAAACCATGCTAAAACTCGCCTATTCCATCGCAGCCACCTCTGCCGTCGCCGCCTCCGCCCTGGGCGTTTCCTTCGTCGCCGCGAACCTCCGCGGCGAAACCCAGGAGCCGCATGAGAGTAAGACCAGCACTCTCAAAGTCTCGGCCCCGAGCACGGGCCGCTTCCGCATCAAGATTCCCCTCGGCACGGTGAAGATCGAGACCGGCGGCGTCAGCGTGATCGAAGTTCACGCCGATCGCTGGTCGAAGACTCCCATGTCGGACGCCGGACGACGATGGCTTCAGAACTCTAAGCTCATGCTCACCAACAATGCCGGTGAGGACATCCTCCAGGACTATCCGATGGGGGACGAGTCGAACAAGAACCTCAAAAAGGACTTCAATGGCGGCCTCGATCTGACCATCCGCGTTCCCGCCGGTCTGGATGTCTTCATCGAGAATGGGGCGGGCACGATCGACAGCCGAGGCGACTACCGCACCTATTCGCTACACCTTGGCGCCGGTGAAGTAACCACCGACCTTGCTTCTTGTCCCACCCGGAACTCCGAACTACATGTCGGCGCCGGCGAAGTAAAGCTTCATCTCCCGGCTCGCTCTAACGCGGACGTCACTGCCAGCACGGGCGTCGGCACGGTCGAGGGTCTGCCCGCGACCGAAAGGAACGCGAATGGAATCCACGTAGGTGACTCGCGCAGCGCCCGATTCGGTAGCGGGGGCACCAAGCTTTCCGTCCATGTTGGCGCCGGCGAAATCTCGATCACCTCTCCGGACACGCGAAAGCCGGGGCCGAAGGTTGCCCAGTCCGAAGATGGCCGAGCCGACAAGTTTGGCAAGGAAGTCGACGATGATAGCATGGCGGTCGATATCGACCAGGGTGTGCGGGACGCGACGAAGAACATCGACCGCGATGTCGCCAGAGCGCTGTCGCAAATCCAACCTGAGATCGACAAGGAGATGGCGAATCTTCCCCATGAGATTGAGCAGGCGATGGATGCCGCCCAGCCGGAGATCGACAAGGCACTGCGCGAGGCTCGAATCGAGACTCAGAAGGCGCTGAAGGAGCTCGGGCCGCAACTCAAGCGCGAACTCGGCAAGATTCAGCCCGAGATCGATCGCGCGCTCGCCGAGGCGATGAAGGCCATGAAGGACAGTTCCAAGATCAGGAAGCAGACGAAGGCCGAAACCGAGAAGGCAATCAAGGAAGCAATGAAGGCAGTTCGGGAAGCGGAGAAGGCGCTCAAAGAGCACAACCACGACACCCCTTCCCTCGTGGAACTGCCCTAAGTCTCTCCAAGGCATAGCGCGCCTCGCGGCCGGACCCTTTACGAAAATGTTGTCATTGCTACGTTTACGGTCCGCCGCGCCGGCGCTGTTTGCCTGCGCCTGCGGACTCTTTGCCACCCCCGCTCTTGCCAATTCGTTGGCCGAAGACACCATCGCAAAACCCGTCATCCAGAACCCGGCCGCCCCCGCCGGGCCCTGGAAGAAGACGGTGGTTCAACTATCCAAAGCCGAAAAGCCGCCGAAAATCGACGGTGTTCTGGACGACGAGTGCTGGAAGCACGCGACCCACGTCGAAGGATTCTTTCGCTTCCAGAGCAACGAGCCGATCCATGAGCAGACCGAGGCCTGGATGTGCGTCGACAAGACGCATCTCTACGTTGCCTTTCACTGCCTCGACGCCCACCCGGATCTGATTCGAGAGGTCGAGACCCAGCGCGAAGGCAACGTTAACCACGACGACTTTGTGTGCATCGCCCTCGATACCCAGGGCAATAAGCGAAACGTAAGTCAGTTCAACATCTCCGCTCGCGGCACCCAGCAGACGCAAATCGAAGGGGGCACCGCAGACAATCTCACCTGGGCCGGAGACTGGACCGCGGCTACCAAGCGCACCGCCGACGGCTGGACGGCAGAGATCTGCATTCCTTTCTCGGTGCTGCGCTACGCTCGGGGCACCAGGACGTTTGGTGTCGCGCTTCTTCGCCAACTGGCCCGCGAGACGAACCCGGAGATTTGGCCATGTATCCCTAGCGAGGGTTATAACAATCCTATCCCGTTTCTTGGCGAAATCACGGGCCTCGAACCGCCCTACTACGCGCCCCGGCTCGTCGCCTTGCCTTACATTCTCGGGACCGCCGGACCGAACGAGTCGTTGCGCGGAGGGTTGGATATCAAATATCCGATCTCGACGACCCTAACGGGCTTGGCGACGTTCCACCCCGACTTTCAAACGATTGAGGACGCGGTTCAGAACCTGAGCTTTTCCTACACAGAGAAGTACGTCCCCGACCGACGGCCTTTCTTTGTCGAGGGAAGCAACTTTCTCCAGGACTCGTTCCTGTTCTATTCCCAGCGCATCCCATTCGTCGACGAGGGCGCCAAGGTCATCGGCAAGCAGGGTCCAACGACGATCGCTGCTTTGGCCACGACCTCGACCCAGGGCACGCCGCAAACTTCTTTCCTAACGAGCATGACGCAGGACCTCGGCTACTACAGCCAGATCGGCGCCGCGTTCCTTGGCAACAATTCGGACGGCTCGCCGGATAACCGGGTCGCCCGGGTTTCGGGTCAATACGGATTTGCCAAGGGGGTTCGATCCTACACGGTTTCCGCGAATGCCACCGAATCTTGGACGGCGGGGACTGCCCCAGATCATAACGCGTACGTCCAACTCCAGACGAACGCCGGCCCTGGCCAACTCAACGCGACCGCGGCCTACACCGAGACCGGCAAGAACTTCGTCAACCAGCTAGGTCTCGTGCCCGAGGTGGATTTGCGCGGCGAGAGCCTGTACATCAATCGGTTCGATAACTTCGACAAGGGGGTGCTTGAGAGCGACTCGTTCGGCTTTGGCGCCAGCACATACGATCACATGACCGGCGGATTCTTCCACGATGACGTCTCCGTCAACAGCTTCTGGCAGATGCGGTCCGGCCTCGCCTACGAGATCGACGCCGATGCGGGCAAGTACTACCCGTTCGTCGACAACACGGTTACGACGGCGGTCTATTGGAATCAGAAGAGCCTGCTTCAGCGCGGAGGCATTTCCTTCCAGTTCGGGCACCGGGAGGATCAGCCGTATAAGTTCATCTCGCTAAACCAAGGCCTCTCCCTGAGCAAGCGGTTTTCGATCAACGGCAGCTTCAATTTGGAGACCCTGCAGCACGAGCAAAACACGCAGACGATCTTGAGCGGGACGTACCGGCTCAACGATCAAGAGACGTTCGGCGGCCGGCTCGTTCAGCAAAATGGGTCGGTGGACATCTATCTTTCCTATGGCCGCCGGGTTCGGAAAGGGACAGACATCTTCGTGTTGGTCGGCGATCCGAATTCGCAGCACACGAAAGGCGTGATTATTGTGAAATTGGTCCACCCATTCTAAGCGGTGCGCTCTTCGATGAGCCCGGCGATAGCGGCTTCGAGTTGGTCTGCGACCTCCTCGAAGTCGTCCAGGGTCCCATAGTAGGGGTCCGGAACTTCCAAGCCGGTAGCCCCCGCGTCAAACGAACGCATCCATCTCAACTTCTCGGCCCGCGCACCATGCCATCTCCCCAAGTTGCGCATATTTTCCGCGTCCATCCCGATCACGAGATCGAAGTCCTCAAAGTCCTTCGATCGAACCTGCCGGGCTCGCATATCCATCCGGCATCCACGCTTCTGCCCCGTCGCAATGGCGCGCGAATCCGGTAAGTCTCCAATGTGATAGTCCCCCGTCCCGGCCGAGTCGACTGTCCAATCGAGTCTACGCTTCTCTACCTCCCGCCGCAGAATGCCTTCGGCAAGCGGACTCCGGCAGATATTTCCGAGACAGACGAAGAGGACGCGCATTCCCTATATTCTCCCGAATCGCCCAACTAGCCACCGAAAACCGCGACGTACGACACCCGTCTGGTTTTCAAGCATTCGGGCCGACAATTCAAATTGAGCAGCGACGCCGCCGAGCACGTTGACGAACGAAATGACCAAAGCCAGAACCGCCCTCCTCACCTCAGGACTCGCTTCGCTCGTCCTCGCGATCGCGGGAACCAAAACGAACGCGTCCATCAAACCCGTGACCGTCGACACCGCCCCTAAAACTTCCATCGCCGGCAAGACCACCGCTCGGGCCACGACTTCGCAACAAAACCCCACCGACCGGCAAGCTGCGTAACGATAAAGCCCCCAAACTTTCTCCCGCTTTTCCGCACAAAAGCGCCACGGAAATGCGTTGAATACGATATGACCAAGGCAAGGGCGGCGCTAATCACCACGGGACTCGCCTCTCTTATCCTCGCGATCGCGGCTTCCCAAAGCCAAGCCACCACGAAAACAATCAAGGTCGGAACCGCCCCCGGCGGCGCGATCCCCGGCAAGCGACTCGCTCGACTGACACCCGAGAAGGGCCACCAACTCGCCGCCTTTAGCGAGGGCTGCTTCTGGGGCACGGAGAAGATGTTCCGCCAGGTCCCCGGCGTCACCGCAACCGCGGTGGGATTCATGGGGGGCCTCCTGCCTTTTCCTACTTACGAGCAAGCCCACACCACGGGACACGCCGAAACCGTCCTCGTCGAATTCGATCCCAAACGGGTCACCTATAAGGATCTACTCGGCAAATTCTGGACTCTCCGCCACCCGGCTGAGCCTTCAGAAGCAGACAAGCATCACCCGTTCCGGTCCGCGATCTGGACGTTCGACAACGAAGAATTGACCATCGCGAGCCAAAGCCTACAAGCCCAGCGGGCCAAGGAACACGCACCGTTAGTCACAAAAGTCCAACCTGCGCAGCCTTTCTATTTGGCCGAGGCCTATCACCAGCAGTACAGTGAGCGGACCGGAACCGACGCCTGTCCGATTCCGTAAAACCCCATTCTCCGGACGACGCGCCATGAGAGAGCGACGCGCCGCCGGAGAACCGGATGCCTCAGTACATTTCGCGGTCGCCGTACAACGTCTGGATGTAGCCGACCTGACCGAGGTGATAGGTAGCGTTCCAGCGCGGGTACTCCATGATCTCCATGATCGTGAAGTCGCGGCCGCCGCTGAACGGAAGCCAGCGGGTTTCCTTCAACCGCTCGTCGCTAACCGTGTCGAACAGTTCGAACAACTTCGCCATCTTCTCGGTGGCGATCTCCTCACACTGCTCCACCGTCGTCCACTGAGACGTCTCTGCCTTCATCGCCGCCGCCGCTTCAGGGGTGAACTCCGGCATCGGCAATCCCGAAACCAGCATGTGCGCCCAATCGGAGCACTGAGCCAACTCGCGGCACATGTCGATCACGGATTGACCGTTCTCCAGGGGCTTCCACTCGAGCTTGTCCGCCGGAACCTTCTTGGCGTATTTGAACGCCTCTTCCATCGCGGTCTTCGTCGAAGTCGCAGCATAGTCTTGATATCGCATTTTTGATCTCCTCGATCTCCGCCGGCTCTCCGTTGAGTCAGAACCGGAACCAGACACCTGTCTGCTATTATGCACCCAGACAATACGGAGCGCAAGGGGGAAAATCCATTCTTAATCGAACGACCCAGAGCTACGAAATCTTGGCCATCAGGATGCGGCCACGAACCGAATCGCCACTAATCCAGGCCGAATAGACCCGCTTAAGATCCGAAGCCTTGGGCCCCGAAGGGTAGCGGCGCTTCAGCTCAAGCCACTTCACCGTCAACGCGAAATCCGCGGGAGTAAAGCGGCCCGCCACAGACGAGGCCTTCTGAGTGGCGATCAAATCCCGGTATCCGAACTCGACCGAGGGCTCGATCTGCGTCCCCTCACCCCAGTCGTTCCAGGTGGCGACCTGAACCATGGACGGGGACCGCCGTAGAGCCAGCTCAAGGGTGTCGGCATAAGTCTTCCCGTCTCGGTCTTCGATTCGGCCATAGCTGTGCTCATAAATATCGACAAATCGGGGATAGGCCACCCCGATCTCGATCGGCCAGTCTTTCCCACGATCGTAAAAGCCACGCACCTGATTCCAGCTCTTGGCGTCGCCGACTTGCGGCTCCGGCCATCCGAAACCACCCATGGCTCCGGCCCGACGCCCGAGTTGGGCCACAAATGCAGGGGGCGCATTCAGCCCAGAAAAGATCGACGGCCAATCCGCCTCTTTAAAATACTGGGGGCCAAAAACGAGGAACAGGGGTTTGCCGTCCACGCGCAGATATCCCGGCCGGCGAAACCAATGATCGCCAAGCCAGGACACCTCGCCACGGATATGAGAGACAGCCTCCGCGACCGTCGTCTTCCCATGTGAGACGAGTTGCGGGACGATCTGATCCTCAAACACAAGCGCATACTTCAGCCCCGCACGGTCCGCCGCCTCGATCATCCGCGAAGTATTTCGGTGGATGATCGCATAGTCGTTGACCTCATCCATCCCGTACCAATCGATCAAGACCCCCGAGATCCCCGCCATCTTCATCTGGATGCATTGGCAATCCAGCACGTCCGGATCGCTCGAATCGTAGAGCCCGATCAGGGGCCGATAGCGAGAAGCCAAAGTCCCATGATCCGGATCGAACCGGTTCATGTTCCAATGCCAACCCCAATGACCGCTCACCGGCTTGGACTCGTACCAAGGCATGTAGTGAGCCAAGATCATGGGCGCTTTCGAAGAAGCAAGCACGGCGAGACTAAGGATCAGGTTCATAAAAAATAAGGCGGAACCCCATAAGAGGTCCCACCAAGTCGTGAGATTTGCCGAAGCCGAATCTACTTGGCTGGTTTCTTTTCCGGCTCGCCGTTGACCTTCGCGATCGCGGCGGCCTTCTGGTCTGCCGTCATGTTGGTGTTCGCCTTAATGCGCTTGATCTGGTCTTCTTTGGGCAGAGGAGTGAAATTAACCTCCTCCGACTTATCCGGAGTACAGCCACCTAAACCGGCGACGGCCGCAAAGGGAATCAGGCACAGGAAAACGATATGACGGATGACGGATTTCTTATTCATTGCAGCACAAGCCAGAGGTTAAAAAATGGCCGCTCCGCAACCGCCCTCCGCTTGAACTTCACCTTACCTCTCGTCCCAGGGAAGGACGTCGGGAAGTGATTGTATGGCGGGATCCCATTCGAGATCCCGCCCAGTGATGAACGTGCGCTTACTTTGGACCCTTGATGACCGGCTGGCTGTTAAGGCGGGCGATGGCCGCTGCCTTTTGGTCCTCCGGCATGCCGGGCGTATCTTGAATCGCCTTGATCCGCGCTTCGTTCGAGACGGGCGGCGTTTTAACCGTGCCCGCCTCTCCCGATGCGCAACCGGCAAGACCGGCAATCGCCACTAACGTCAGGGGGACGAAAATCCAAGCCAATCGCATAGGGTTACTCTTCATCCTTACCACGGAGCCGGCATAGAAGCCGAAACGTAAATGTTCTTGAACCAGTCGACGCTGCCGCGGACCATGCCCTTGGCGTGCGTGTCGCAGAAGATCATGTTCGAGACGTTGTTGTGGCGGTAGCGAGGCATGTCGCCACAGGTCGCGTAGTTCGACCAGGTCGGCGAGTTCGCGCTGTAAGCCCAGTCGCAGTCATGGTAGTAAGGCGCGTCCTGGATCAGGTCCAGGTGCTGACCCTTGATGGTTCCGGGAGGGCTGCCGATGTCCGTCGTCCAGTTCCACTGACCGGCTTCGAACGTCAACCAGCTATCGTTTCCGTCGTTCTGGCCCTTCTCAACGAGATAGACCTTGTCGGCGGGCTCGTCGATGGCGGTTGCGCTCACCGTCGGCGTCGCGCCGCCGGCGTAGCTCGTCCACGGGCAGCTCGAACCGTCCGGCGCGAGGTTTACGTGAAGGCCGTACTGGGAAAGCTGCGGGCTCGGGAACGCCGCGCACTTGTAGATTCCGCCGCCACCGTTCGCACGACCCTTATCGGGCTCAGAGTCCTGGAAGCTGTCGCCGTTCTTGATGTACGGTTGGATCATCGCTTCCCATCGAACTTGGAAGGTCGGCGGAGTCTGAATCCAGTACTGATCCATCGGCAACGTGTCGTCCACGTCGTTGATGTACATCTGGACGCCCAAGCCAATCTGCTTCATGTTCGACAAGCAGGTGGTCTTCTTTGCCGCCGCCTTCGCCTGGGCAAATACAGGGAAAAGGATGGCGGCGAGGATCGCGATAATCGCGATGACGACGAGAAGCTCGATGAGCGTAAAGGCTCTTGACTTAAGATTGTTTTTCATCTGAACTCCGGACATTGGAGAGTAGTTTTTCGAACCTCAATGTTCGAATTGAATGGCCCCCGCTAGCGCGAAGGAAGATATGAGTCGTGGCCGAGACCATCCCGGCAGATATGAGAAAATTCCTTGTCCGAACGGACGAGGGGTCTGAAAAATGATCACTTGACGCTCCCCCGCTTGCCGTCGTTGATGAACACGACGCCGTGGCTGAGGATGTCGAGCGTGGTGGCAGGCTCCAGAACGGGCCGGAACCGTTGGATCGGAGGAATCGGTTCCCCTTCCGGAGCATCTTCGGCGGGGGCATCCGCCGCGAAGGCCTGAATGAGCGCCGGCGTTACATAGCGGACCAGGTTGTCGATCTCGATTCCTTGGTAGACCAGCGCGTCGCCAAACATCAGCGAGAAGGGCGAGGAGGTAATGCCGGACGCCGAAAATCCGTCCGGCGAGTCGCTCAGCCGTGCGCCGACCTGAGCCAGACACGTCTCTAGCGCTTGCCAAGCTTTGTTGCCCGCCCCCATCGCAAACGCAGTCGGCCGGCGGTCGGCCGGTAGGTCCAGCCAGCTCAAAATACGTTCGGCGTTCGGGGCGACCTCGTCTTGGAATTCGCCGATTAGTTCTGAATCCGCCTCGCGGCCAAAGATCTGATGGTGAGAGTTTTGGAACCCTCGGCGAAGGGCATGGACATAGCCTTCGTCGTGGGGAAAGCCCAGGTAGGCAATTCGCTGGTGACCGATCGCGGCCAGGTGAGCCACCGCCTGCTCCATCATGAACTCGTGATCGAAGTCGATCTGATACCAGTTCGGATGCTGGATCTCGTGCCGCCCTTTCACGAAGAATGGAATCTTGAGGGACTCGAGTAGCGCGCCCTGCTCCTCCGTATCCTCTTCTCTTCCCCACAGGACCACGGCGTCGCAAGCTCGCGAACTGGTCAGCTTTCTCAGGTGGTCGAGCACTTCTTCGGTCGTGGCGAAGTTGGCGACCACCAGGTCGTAGCCGGCGGCTTGCAGTTCGGCGGATAGCGCGTCGACCAAGCCGCTATATGCGAGCCGGTAAGCGGAGCCTTCCAGTCGACGATAGATAAAGACGACGGTATCCGTCTTGCCCCGGCTGAGGGCCTGGGCGGCCGCGCTCGGCCGGTAGTTCATCTTCTCGGCCGCTTCCAGGATTCGGGCGCGAGTCTCTTCGGAAGCCCAGATGTGGGGACGGTTATTGAGCACCCCCGACACAAGTGCCGGAGAGAGCCTCAACCGCGCGGCTACATCCTTCAGTCTCGTTCTCATGCTGCCCTAGCATTGCATGCATGAACCGGTTCATACGGTTACATGAAGCAGTTCATATGATAATATGAACCGCTTTATATAGCAAGGGCAATTTTCACTTTTTGCTCGATAAGGCTCAAAATGCTGCTTGGGCCGCAAAAGCCATGAAGAAACAGATCGACACCGACGTCGCCATCGTAGGCGGAGGTCCCGCGGGCAGCGCCTGCGGTTCCCTCCTCCGCAAATACGCACCGCACTTGAAAGTGGCCATCTTCGAGCGCGAACAGTTCCCTCGCGAGCACGTCGGCGAGAGCCTGCTTCCCTCTGCCTGCAAAGTTGTCCACGAGATGGGGGCGTGGGACGACGTCGAGCGCGCGAACTTCCCGATCAAAATCGGCGCGACCTATCGTTGGGGCAATTCGCCCGCCCTATGGGATTTCGAGTTCATCCCTACAGAGACTTTCGTCGATCAGCCTCGGCCCGGAAAGTTCGCCGGCCAGCGAGCTCAGACGGCATTCCAGGTCGAGCGCTCTCGCTTCGACGAGATCCTTCTAAACAACGCGCGCGAACGCGGGTGCGACGTCTACCAAAAGGCAAAAGTGAGCCAGGTCCTCAAGACCGCCGACCATGTGGACGGCCTTGTCCTCGAAGATGGAACCGAGGTCCGCGCCCGCCAATACGTAGATGCCAGCGGCAGTGCCGCCGTAATCAGAAAGGCGATGGGCGTCCCAGTTCAAGAACACACCCAGTTGAAGAACGTGGCGTTCTGGGGATATTGGGAGAACACGGATTGGGCGGTATCCATCGGCACCACTGCCACCCGCATCCTTGTTTTATCCCTGAGTTGGGGCTGGATCTGGTTCATCCCCCTCGGCCCCACCCGGACCAGCATTGGCCTCGTTTGCCCCGCCGAACACTACAAAAGTGAAGGCCTCTCACCCGAGGAATTATACAAAAAAGCTCTGTTGGAAGAGCCCAAGATCCAGTCGCTGACGAAGACGGCCACCCTCGAATCGCCGATTTACGGAACGAAAGATTGGAGCTTCCTCGCCGATCGACTGACCGGAGACAACTGGTTCCTCGCCGGAGAGTGCGCGGGCTTTGCCGACCCCATCCTCAGCGCGGGCGTAACCCTCGCGGTAACCGGAGCGAGAGAACTCGCCTTCTCACTGATCGCAATCCTGAATCGGACGGAAGACCCCGCTTGGCTCAAAGCCAGCTACGAACAGAACCAGCGAGCGCGCATCTCGCAACACATCCGGTTCGCCGATTTTTGGTATTCCGCAAACGGGCAATTCAGCGACCTCAAAGAGTTCACCCGCGAAATTGCCAAAGATGCCGGACTTGAGCTCAACGCAAACGAGGCCTTCCGTTGGCTTGGGACGGGGGGATTCACGAGCGACATCACCCAACTTCCCGCCATCGCCGATATTTCCATCACGGGCATTAAGCAAATCACCCAACGTTTCACGGAAACGGAAGCCGGTTGGTCGCTCAACGGCGTTCGCGCGGTCCGCCTTGACCTCGACGGCGCCAAACAGGACTTTCTACCCAGCTACTCGGAGGGAAAAATCAGCCGGATAAGGGTGTACGAGCGAGGTGGCAAACTGCTTCCCTTGCACGGTCTCTATGGCCTCGTCCAAGAGGCCGTGCGGCGAGAGCCGATGCTCGAAGGAATCGTCCGCTATGTCGTCCAAAAGACCGGCGGGAAGCCAAAAGATCCCCTTCCGTTCGTTTTTCAAATGCTCGAGGGCTGGCTGAACGACGGCTGGCTCATCCCGGTCGAAAGCAAGATCGGTCCGGCCTTTTCAAGGGTTACGCAGACCGATTCGGGCGTTATTCGCACAAATCGGGATATCTCGATGGACTAAGTAATGTATTTTCGACTGGAACTTTCTTCTCCTATGAGTGGCGTAGACAAGCAGGCCCGACTCCAAGGCCTTTTGCACCACTTCAAGATGATTCCAACCTTTCGCAAAAACAAGGCGACGAATGATTCAGACGCCCGATCAGTCGACAGATCTGCCGCCACCGATGAAGAAATGTCCTTATCTATTACTGATATGAGGGGACCCCGAAGTGAAGACCGGGTTTCCGCCGCCATCGCCCGGGATCGCCGGGCGTTCGATGAACTTGTCTCCGAATACTCGGGACCCTTGCGACAATTTATTGAGAGAAGGGTGCCCGCGGCCCGCGTCGACGACTTGCTCCAAGACGTTTGGGTAGCCGCATGGACCGCCTTGCCCAACTTCGACCGCCGAAGCCGGTTCCAAACCTGGCTTTGTGCGATCGGACTCAACAAGGTCCGCGATCTTTACCGACGGGAGAGTCGGCTTGTACTGGAAGTCTCGCTTCAAGAAAACGCCCTCAATTTGGAAAGTCCGGATCTACCGAGCTCATTCGAAGCTCGAGACGAAGTCCGCTCGCTGGTCGCTCGGCTGCCCGAAAAGCAGCGTGAAGTAATTGAAATGTATTACTGCTGTGAGTACACTTTGCCCGAGGTCGCCCAAGCGCTTGGTCGGAACATCAACACGGTGAAGTATCAGTTCTATACGGCTCATTCCGAACTTGCCGCGATGATGAAAAAGGAGGGCCGACGATGAAAGACTGCGCCTCCAAAGATCAGGATCTGTTCGCATTCAGCCAACACGAACTGGGTTTCGTGAAGGGACTGAGCATGTACATGCACCTCTTGGTCTGCGCGGCATGCCGCAACCGGCTCAGCGAATTCCGCGCGGTCTCGACGATGCTCATGACTGGCATGCGTGGGGGCGGGCCAAGCCCAAGGCCTCCCGTATTGGGAAAGCTCTCGATTCCGGTCGCGGCAATCCTCCTCGCCGGTATTGGTTCGACCCTCTTTCTCGCATATAACGCCGTGCGCCCCAATTTCGCGCCGGGTGATGGGCCGGCCAAAGACATGTGTGCGACTCCGATTCACTCCGCCCCTGCGGGAATGCATCAGTTCCGGTAAAGGTTTCCCTTCCGGCTACGCCCGGTAGTTCTTGCGTAGCCGGTTGGCGACTCTATCCTCTTTGGGCAACGCCTTAATCTTGGCGACGATCTCGGCGGAAGGCTCCGCGTTCCACCGGACGATAAAGACCCGCAGGATGCCTTCCTTGTCCATCACGGAAGCGCAGGTAAACGCTTGCAATTCCTCGCGCAAGGCCCGCTCAAAGGCCTCCTGGTTTGCGCCCGTAGCGGCAAGGACCCGCTGCCAGCGCTTGGCGTTGAACGTTAAGATCAGCATGAAGCCGCCGGATCTCTTGGCAATTACGGCCGAGCTTCCTGCCCAACTGCCATAAGCAGGATGGGACGGAAGTTCGAGCTTTACCCCCACATAGAACCCATAGGCAAATGTGGTTGGCGCCACGACCGCCGAAATGATTCCGACCTCTTGGAAGATCGTGCCAGGGGGGAACACGCCGAAGTAGGTGAACAGCAAAGCCACTGGCGCCCACAACGCGATCAACACGCCGATTGTGAGATTCAGACAAAACGCCAGACCACTAAAAACACCGGTCCAAATCACATCCGACGTGTTCCATGCCGTTGACGTAACTTTCTTACTCGGGCGTGGACGCTTTGGCGCGACCACGCGCAGGCCAGCCATGACCTCTTGGTTCAACCACTTTGTCGACCCGCTTTTTGTGCTATCTGGCGAGTTAGGGACCATCGAAGGTTAGGGCGATAAGCTGTCAGGTTACGGATTCAACTACCGTAATACCCAAAAGCGATCTCTACTTATGTTAAATGCCGTTCGATAACTTCTAAGGAATCCGCCGCTCCTACGATTTCGGAGGGATCCATGCTGACTTTAGCTTCGAAATGTCCATGTGCGCAAGCCACGCGTTTCCGCCACTAACGTTTATGGACACGGATTTATTACCCCGCTCCGGCACGAGGGCGAGCGGCACGTACGCCTCCCCGCGGTTGCCAAAAATATCCACTGAGGACCGGTCGATCAGTACGCGCAACGAGACTTGTCCGTTGACGGGATCGAGCGGGATATGCGAGTTTCCGCAGGTCAGCAAGCCAATGTGCGGGTCGAACGACAACTTCACCCCGCGAATGTCGAAGGAAACTTCTTGCGCATCCCGGGCCTCGAACGTGAGGTCTACGTCGAGAAGTTCGGCTTCTCCGCCGGCAAACTTCGTCGTGCCTTCGGACAGATCCCTACCCCTTTCATGGTGGGTTTCCGTTCGCAGGGACTTGATCTCGTTAATGGGATATGGGCGGAGACGGTACCCCTGGGCCGTCTTCTTCAAGGTGAGGTTTACGGGAAGCCCCATCTTTTGGTTGAACGGCATGCCGGGAAAATCTTGGCGGCCCCACGGCACCAGCACGCGGCGCATACGGGGCAAATCGGTGAAGACTTGAGCCGCGTAATAGCTGTCGCCCATGTTCATCGGAATTGAGATCGTCTCGGGAACGAAGTGGGTTCCATCGAATGTGCCAACCCGGTAGTGGCCACCGGCGCCCATGAAGACCCACTTCGTTTCGGTGGTCCCCACCACCAGCATTTCAAAGAAGTTCGGACACTCCCCGTCGCCGGGCAAGGTCACGTCGTCGATCTTCTCCCAGTTCTTAAGGTCGGTGGAGCGGAAAAGCGCGAATCGGTCCCCGTCGCCGAGATACAGCGACATGATCCAATGCTCGGACGGAGCATGCCAGATGACCTTCGGATCCCGGTTGCCGGCCGAAAGCTCTTTGAGCACCGGATTGCCTCCGAACTTCGTCCACGTTTTGCCGCCGTCCAAGCTGCCGACCAGACATTGCGTAAACGACCGGCCCGCAGAGGCCCGGCTGGTGCCCCCGGCCGCCGTGTAGATCAAAACAATCGGCGGCTTCCTCCGCGCACTTGTACTCAGCCCCGCCGTGTTATGAAGGTCAACCACCGCCGAACCGGAGAAGATCGTGCCCAGCGGATCGGGGAATACGGCTTCCGGGACCTCTTCCCAATGCACGAGATCGCGGCTCACCGCCCGGCCCCAATGCATGTTTCCCCAGTTCCAACCGTAAGGGTTGTGTTGGAAGAAGAGCTGGTACATGCCTTGGGCAAATACAAGACCGTTCGGATCGTTTAACCATCCCCGCCTGGCAGTGAAGTGGAATTGCGGCCTCAGCGCTTCCTGATAGAGATCGCCGCCTGGGATCTGATCCGCCTGTTCCAGCCGGTTGATCCAGCCTGGGCTTGCGCCGGTAACGGTAAGCGTTTGCCCCTGCCAGGTCGAAACGTCCAGAAAAGCCCACCAGTCGGGCTTTCCATCGCCGGCCTCGATTTCGAAATCGTCGATGACCTTCCCGCCGGTCTCCACCGTGACCCACTGCTTCGGCGCCTTGTTCTTGACGGGGAAAAGCAAATACCGATGTTTGATAGCGATACTTCGCGTCGAAACTGGCTCCAACGTCTCCACTGCCAGCGCCGTTCTCCCTGCCGCCACTTCCCCTAAGCCCAAGCGACCATTCAGGCTCAAACCGGCAAGAATAACTAGCGCAAATCCCACCCCGATAAGATACACGGTTAAGGCACGCCACTTATCCGAATCCTGTGGCTGGATACGACTCTACAATGCCTCGATCGCTTCCATAACCGGCTTACCGTCCCACTCCCGTGGCAGCGGCAAACCCAAAACCTGTGCGATCGTCGGCGCCGTGTCGTAGATGATCACCGGCTGGTCGATGATCACGCCCGCTTTTGCCCCTGGGCCGGACAGGATCCAAGGAATGGTCATGTCTTCCGGAGCCTCCGTCCCGTGGGTACGGTCGTGGCCGCCGTGATCGCTCAATAACAAAACCGTGGGATCGCTGGCGGCGGCCAAAACGCGCCCGACGCAGGCATCCGCGTTAGAAATCGCGTCGATGTACTCCGGGCTCATCCACGCCGTCTGGTGCCCGCATTCGTCCGTGTAGCCGAGATAGAGGAACATTAGATCTAGCGGCTCCTTGGATATGTAGTCCACCGCTGCATTCGCCACACGATCGTCCCCCTCAGGGCGGAACGAATCCCGGAGGAAATGGGACACTACTAAGCTCTCCGGATCGCACAAATCTCGGAGCGGCCCCCAGTTGAAAAAGAAGCCGCACTTCAAGCCGTGTTGGTTCGCGAGATCGAAAACGCTTGGGACCGGACGCACGAGGGGCTGGAACGTGTTCGTCATGATCCCGTGCCTCGTGGCATCGACTCCGCGATGCATCGACGTGTGGCAAGGCAAGGTGCAACACGGCATCACCGTTTGCGCGTTCATCGTAGAGGCGCCACGTGCAATGAGGCCATCTATGACCGGCGTATCGGCCGCAGCCAGCCCATCTGGCCGCATTCCGTCGATGGAAACGAGGATTAGCATCGTAGCCGTAACCCTACCCGGGACCCCCGTAGGGGGGACATGGATTAACAGGGATGATCGGGAGGACAAATAAGACCTACCTTTTACTCAAGAGGTAATCATGAAGTCCATCGCAAGAACTTTTACAATGCTCGCACTCGGCGCCGCCGCCGTAGTTTCCGTAGCGCAAACGGGCGGCCACAAGCCCCTCATCGGACTCGACGTTCTCCACCTTGGGAAGCAGAGCAAGCCCAAGCGAACCCAGCACTCGGGCAAGCACGGTTCCGCGATTGTGTTCTACGACTCGACCAGTTCGTTTGGATGGGCAGGTGACCTCTACGCCCAGATGCTGGCCGACGTTTTGACTCACTTCGACCACACCACCGTAACGGAAGCCGTCGAGAGCTACAAAGCCGGCGACATGAAGAAGTACAACTCCGCGTACTACCTCGGCTTCATCTACAACAACGCGCTCCCCCAGGCCTTCCTTACCGACGTTCTGCAGGACACGAAACCATTCTGCTGGTGCGGCTTCAACCTCTGGGAGCTCGCTTGGGTGAACGGACAGTATCAGGTCGACAATCCTGCGTTCGTTAACAAGACCGGTATCCGGTTCATGGGCCTCGACGAGACGGGCTATGCCCAGGTCGCCTACAACGGCACGAACCTCAATAAGAATCAAACGACCCTTACCGAAGGCGCGGTCGCCATTTCGAACCCTTCGCAAGCCAACGCGGTTGCGACCAGCGTTTCCCCCTCGACCGGCGCCACCATCCCTTACATCACTCAAGGTGGCGGCAACTTCTGGTACGTGGCGGACAACCCCTTCATGGACCAGGACAACACGGCGCTTCAAGATCGCCAGATTGCGTTCGATGACGTCCTTCACCAGATCACGGGCGTCAACCACGCCACTCAGCACCGCGCGTTCCTTCGCATCGAGGACGTAAGCGCCCACTCCGATCCGGCCCAGCTAAAGGCGATTGCCGATACGCTCTACGCCGAGAAGATCCCCTACGTGGTCTGCGTTATCCCCGAGTTCATGGACCCGAACGGCGTCTACTACAACGGCGTGCCGACCGACATCCCGATGTGGCAGTCGCCAGCCTTCGTGAAGGCCTTGCAGTATATGCAGAGCAAGGGCGGCCAGATCATCATGCACGGCTATACCCACCAGTACAGCAACGTCGACAACGCCTTCGACGGCGTAAGCGCGGACGACTTCGAGTTCTGGCGCGTCGGACTAACTCAGGATGGAGCGATCCAGTACATCGGCCAGATTCCCGAGGATTCCCCAAGCTGGGTCCACCGGCGCATCATCACCGGCTTGCTGGAAATGGCCCTCTGCGGCTTCTTCCCCACGGGTTGGAATACTCCTCACTATGCGGCTTCGCCGATGGACTACGACGAGTTCGCCAATGACTTCCAGTACAGCCTCGACCGAGCTCTCGTCTTCAGCAACCAGGGCGACGGCACGACGATGAACTACCTGAACCTCTTCAGCCCGTTCACCTACACCGACGAGCACGGCATGTACCACCTGCCGGAGACCTGCGGATATGTCGCTCCCGGCGGCATCCTCGGCGGCCCGTCCACCCTACCCAGCGACCTGATCAACCGGGCTCAAGCCAACCTGGCTTGCCGAGACGGCTGGGCCGGCTGCTACTACCACTGGTTCCTCGGAACTGATCTGCTGAAGCAGCTCGTAGACGGAATTAAGGGTCAGGGCTACACCTTCGTGAAGCCTTCCGCCCACATCGACAACAACTAAGACCTGCGCAAGCAGGCGAAGAGAAGGGGTTCCGCGGAGATGGCCGCGGGGCCCCTTCTCGTTGTTTGGGCCTTGCGCACTTAGTCCGCTTCATCCGGAGCGATCGAAGCTTCAGTTGTGACCGGCGGCAGAACGGACTCGGTCATATGCTCCAGTCGGGCCGTTCCTCCCCGCCGGCGGAGTTCTTCCCCACCAAACTTTTCGATACGTGCGGCGGTGGGCGGCCAAGTCAGGCCCTTCTCGAAGCGCAAGTGCGAGCCAGGAAAGACCAAGTAGCAAAGGTCGTGCCGGGTTTCGTTGGGGGAACTCTTACCATCGTTCAGGTTCGCGCCGAGATTCCTTAGTGTCGCCAGCGAGACTTCCCCACATTCGGTTGGGGGTCCCATGTCTCCGTAGATGGCATACGTGACCCTTCGCGAAACCGGATCGTAAATCGCGGCCAAATCTCCGATTTGAGCCTCAGGAACGAGGCCTTCCGGAAGCACGACGTACGGCACGGTGCGGGCATCGAGGTACCGCCTGGGATCGATATCCGGGTAGTTCGGGCACTCGTAAGTAGTTCGCGAAACGAAGTATCCCTGGTAGGGGCCGTCCGGCTGCACAAAAGGCTGACCGCCAGAGTAAGCGACGATGCTGTTGCAGGGTGGGCATACCAACGGTCCGTTCGCCACACCGCCAAGTCGCGCGCCTTCCGCAGAGTCGATCGTGTCCAGGGCGAGGTCGTCGTTGAGCGAATGGTACGCATTCGGCGCGCCGTCCACGTCGCAGCTCATCTTGCTTTGGAAAAACAGCGAGGAATCCTTCCGCGACTGATAAAGCGACACGGATTGGTCCCCGTTGCGGTAGGAAAGCTGCCGTATCACCCCCAAATCTGAACTCGGGGAGGGCATCGCGCAATTCGCAAAGAATCCGCTCGGCAAGAAACACAGTGGTAATAGGCCGACCAGCATCTTAAGTGTTTCGACCGACCCGGCCTACCGCGCGTTCCTAAGCCGGGCCGACCGGTACTTCACGAGGGGCCATGCGCACCCTTTCGGGTCTATTTTCGAATGCCTTGTACCGCCAGAACCTGCTCGACCATCGGCAACCCACCCCAGGCATCGAACTCGGCTTTGCCGAGGCGGTCGATCGTCGACTGTGGGTGGGGCCAACCTTCGGCGGCTAGCAGCTTCTGATAGGAACCCGGGAAGACGATGTACAAAAGGTCGTGGCGCCCCTCGCTGGGGCATGACTTGCCGTCCGTGACCTCCATTCCTAACCGCTTTAAGGTCGCCATGGAAGCCTCGCCGCACTCCGAATTGGGACCGACGTCTCCGAACACCGCAAAGGCGACCGTCTTGGCGACCGGATCATAAACTGCGGCCAAATCTCCCAGCGTCGCCTCCGGAACCTTGCCGCCCGGCAGGACGATGTACTGGATAAAACGTGGATCGAGGTAGCGGGTCGGGTCGATCTCGGCTCGCGTCTTGTCCTCAAAGCTCGTCTTAGAGACGTAGAACCCCTTGAACTCCCCATCCGGCTGGATAAACGGCACATCGTTCAGATAGGCGACGACATCCCGCGAAGGCTGGGTCTCCAACGGGCCGGCCGACTTATCGTCCTTCCGCTTCCCGCCTGCGGAGGCAATGAGGTCCAACGCCAAGCCGTCGTCGTCAGGGTGATATGCGTTCGGCGCGCCGTCCACATCGCAACTCATCTTGCTCTGGTAAAAGACCGCCGTCGTGCCCTTGATCCTCCGCAACGGAACCGACTCGTCACGGTCGCGATAAGACATCTGCCGAACGACTTCAAACTCCGGCGACATCCCACGCGATGCGGTTCGCATCGCCATAAGAACCAAAAAGGCCGAGATCATAAAATAGTGTACGGCGGCTTTCGGGCAGGTAGCGCCATTCGGCCCCAAGCTTCATATATGCTGAATCAGTGGGAGAGCCGAAATGAGCGAAGTCGCACCAATTCCCGGTGAGGGGACCAAGACGTCGCGCCTGCGATCGCTCGACGCGTTGCGCGGCTTTGACATGTTTTGGATCATTGGCGGCGACGCCATCGCCGCTGAAATCGGCAAGCTTGCCAAGAACGACCAGGTCACCGGCGTCGTCGCGCAGTTCTCAGATCACGTCAAGTGGGAGGGATTCCGCTACTACGACATGATCTTTCCGCTGTTCCTCTTCATCATCGGAACCGCGATCCCTTTCTCGATCGGCAAACGCTTGGAGATCGGCGACAGTAAACGCGAGATCATCCTCAAGGTGATCCGCCGCACCCTCGTTCTCACTCTCCTGGGGCTTCTCTACTCCGGATTGCTGCGATTCGAGGGTTGGGATCACCTGCGCCTCTTTGGCGTGCTGCAGCGCCAAGCCTTCGGCTACTGCGTCGCCTCGATCCTATTTGTCACCACGACGCCGCGCGTCCAGGCGATCATTTTCGGCTCGATTCTGTTCGTGTACTGGGCACTGATGTATTGGATTCCCGTGCCCGGCGTTCCACACGGGACGTACACGGAGTGGGGCAACGTCGCCAACTACATCGACCGGCAGATCATGTTCCCGCACCAGATGTACGAGAAGTACGGCGACCCCGAGGGGCCATTCTCGGACATCTCGGCGATCTGCACCGCACTGCTTGGTCTGTTCGCCGGTCAATGGCTGAAGACGAACCGCACCGGGCAACAAAAGACGCTCGGTCTCGCTGCGGCCGGAATCGTCAGCATCTTGCTCGGCCTCGCTTGGTCGCCCCTTTTTCCAATCATTAAGAAGATCTGGACGGGCTCCTATGTGCTTGTTGCCGGCGGCACCAGCCTGCTGCTCCTCGCCCTCTTCTACTGGATCATCGATGTGAAGGGTTGGTGGAAATGGTCGACTTTCTTCGCCGTAATCGGCATGAACGCGATCACGATCTACCTCCTTACCGATCTGGTCGATTTCGGAGCCACCGCCGACCACTTGATTGGCGGCGCGTTGAAGAAGATTCCGCCCTATCGGCCGCTCGGCATGGCGATCGGCGTGGTCGCCCTCGAATGGCTCCTCCTGTTCTTCCTATGGAAGAAGAAAGTCTTCGTCAGGGTGTGAGGCTCCACAATAGGAGGCTGATGGAAACAAACGCCGCGCCCCGCCGCCGAGTCTTGATTACCGGCGCGGCCGGACGTATCGGCCGGGACTTCTCGCACGCCTTCCGCGACCGCTATGAGCTCCGTCTGATGGTCCAACACCCTAAGGAGGCAACGAAAATCGCCGATTGCGGCGACGTCGTGGTGGGAGATCTCACCGACATCGACGCCCTTAAACAGTTTTGCGAAGGCGTCGACACCGTCATCCACCTCGCTGGCCGCCCCGAACCGTCCGCAGTCTGGAGCGATCTCCTCCCCGCCAACATCGTCGGAACTTACAACCTGATGGTCGCGGCCAAATCTGCCGGCTGCCGCCGCGTCGTCTACGCCTCCTCGATCCATGCGGTCTCGGGATACGCGAAGGACATTCAAGTCAAAACCGATGAGCCGGTCAATCCCGGCGACCTCTATGGCGTCACCAAATGCTTCGCCGAAGCTCTTGGCCGTTACATGGCAACCCAAGAGGGACTGAGCGTTATCGCGGTGAGGATCGGCTCCTATGAGACAAACGATCCCCACGGCAGCCACGGCGACATCACGAACATGAACGCCTACGTCTCCCGCCGCGACCTCGCAAGCCTTTTCGCCCTCGCGGTGGATGACGAAAAAGTCGGGTTCGCCATCGTTCACGGCCTCTCTGACAACTTCTACAAGCGGCTCGACATCTCCAGTACTCGTGACCTCCTTGGCTATGATCCGGTCGACGACTTTGCCGCTCAGCACCCGAAGCTCGCGCACCTGGATCTCACGAAACACGTGCGATCGCACAGTAACGTCGCCGACGGCGGGAAATCCGGATTGCGCCAAGAGCTATAGGCGAATATGTGACTTGGGAAAGGGACCCCGGTCGCGCTATACTTCGCGAAACTTAACGTTGGTCCGCTAGCACTGGCGCTTTGCGGGGTGGTTCTTTTTTAATGACCCAGTCGCAGAATATTCAAACGCCCCATGGACTCTTTTCCGGCTATGACCTCGGGGGATTCTTCGACGAAATGTTCGATGGGTCCGGAGTTCCCCGCCCGCACTATGCTCAGCTTCATCGGACGCTGGGCGGAATGAGTGCCACGGAATTCCGAGCCCGCTGCGAGCTCGCCGACCTAACCCTCGTCAATCAAGGCATCACTTTTACCGTCTACGGCGATACGGCCGGCGTGGAGAAGCCCTTCCCCGTCGACCTTGTTCCCCGCATCGTGCCCGGCCAGGAATGGTCTCGGATCGAGCGCGGACTCAAGCAGCGCGTGCGGGCCCTCAACCTCTTCTTGCACGACGTCTACCACGAGGAGAAGATTCTCAAGGACGGCAAGATCCCCCGCGAGTTGATCGTAAATGCCCCCTATTTCCGGCGCGGCTTCGTCGGCGCGAACGTCCCCGGGGACATATATGTGCATGTTTGCGGCACCGATCTTATCCGCGACTATGACGGCACTTACCGGGTGCTTGAGGACAACTGCCGAACCCCCAGCGGCGTCAGCTACATGATCGAGAACCGGCTGATCCTCACCCGGGTCTTCCCCAGTCTCTTCCGCGAGAATTTCGTCCGCCCGATCGACGCCTACGCGGGCACCCTCCTTCGGAATCTCCGCCAACTGGCGCCCCCCGGCCGCGACGACCCGACCGTCGTCCTCCTGACCCCCGGCGTCTATAACTCCGCCTACTTCGAGCACTCCTTCCTCGCCCAGCAGATGGGCATCGAGCTCGTCGAGGGGCGCGACCTTTTCGTCGACCAAAACCTGGTTTACATGAAAACCACCCACGGCCCAAAGCGGGTGGACGTGGTCTACCGGCGAATCGACGACGACTATCTGGATCCACTTGCCTTCCGCCCCGAGAGTGGCCTCGGCGTGGCCGGGCTCGTAAATGCCTACCGATCCGGGAACGTGGCCCTGGCGAACGGCATCGGTACGGGGGTCGCCGACGACAAGGCGGTCTACCCCTACGTGCCGGAAATGATCCGCTACTACCTCGGCGAAGAACCGATCCTTGAACAGGTCGAAACCTTCATGGCCTGGCGCGATACCGAGCGGGACTACATTCTCGACCACCTGGACGAACTCGTGGTGAAGGCCACGAACGAGAGCGGTGGCTACGGCATGCTGATCGGCCCGCAGGCCTCGACCGAGGAACGCGCGGCCTTTGCCGAGAAGATCCGCGAGAATCCGCGCGACTTCATCGCCCAGCCCCTCATCTCCCTATCGCGTTCGCCCTGCTTCTTCAGCGACGGTTTCGAGGGCCGTCACGTCGACCTCCGACCCTACATTCTCTGTGGGATCGACGACGTCACGATCGTCCCCGGCGGTCTCACGCGCGTTGCGCTGAGGAAAGGCAGCTACGTGGTCAACTCCTCGCAGGGAGGCGGCAGCAAAGACACCTGGGTGCTCCGCGATGATCCGCCAGGTCAATCCCAAACCATGGGCGGCATGAGCCAACAGCAGTTCCTCAAGGGAGCCCAGTCGTAAATGCTAAGCCGTCACGCTGATAGTTCCTTCTGGATTGGCCGCTACATCGAGCGCGCGGAAGCCACCGCGCGGATGATCGACGTCCACTATCACTTCGGCCTCGAAAGCCCTCTCGTGGGAGAAGCGCTCCGTTGGTCCTCGATCCTCGCCGTCTCCGGTCAAGAGGAGGCGTTCGCGGCAAAGAACGATCGCCTCGACGAGCGAGCGATTCTGCAGTTCTTTGCCTTCGATCCGGAGAACCCCGGCAGCATCTACTCCTGCCTTCAATTCGCCCGAGAGAACGCCCGCTCGATCCGGGACCAGATCTCCAGCGAGATGTGGGAAAGCCTCAACCGGATGTACCTGAACTATCAAGCCTGGGACGTCGACCGGGTCCTCAGTACGAGCCCCTTTGCCTTCTTCCAGACCGTCAAAGACGGCTCGCACCTCTTCCAGGGCATCACAAACCGAACCCTGATGATGGGCGAGGCGCGTGACTTCCACGACTGTGGCCGTTTCCTGGAGCGTGCCGACCAGACCGCCCGGATGCTCGACGTGAAATACCACGACCTGCTTCCCCGCTTTGCCGGCGGTACGGTACGTGGCCCGGTCGCCTCGTCAGAGGACCCATCCTCCGTCGGCGGTCCGGTCGATGTGCACGGTTGGGTCGCGGTGCTCAAGTCGGTGGGCGCTTTCGAGGCGTTCTCGAAGACCTTCCGCCAAGGCGTCAGCCCCCGGCGAGTTTCACAGTTCCTTCTGTTGAATCCGCAATTCCCCGCCTCCGTTCGCCATTCCATCGGGCGAATTGACGGCTGTCTGCGTAGGGTCAGCGGAAACCAAGACCGCGGCCCGAAGAACGAGGCCGAGCGAGCAGTAGGTCGACTTTACAATGAATTGAACTACATGCAGGCCGAAGACATCATATCCCAGGGCCTGCATGAATTCCTCGAAGATGTGCAAGACCGTTGCAGCGACATCGGTGCGGCGATTTTCCGCACTTATCTAACGTATTGAAGACAGGCGGAGTGGCCGAAGTTTCGACATGAATTCCTAGCAAGCGCGCCATTGGCGGAATCCGCTCCGTCTATAACTCATTCCCGCCCAGATGATTCTTCAGGCCACCCATCACACGCGATACGAATATCCGTATCCCGCCCAGCACAGTCAGAACGAGCTCCGGCTGATGCCGTTATCAGGGCCTACCCAGCGGTGCCTGAGCTTCACGCTGGAGGTTAGCCCGCCAACGCCAATCTTCTCTTACGAGGATTTCGGCGGCACCGTCCATCACTTCGGAGTGCTGGAGCCGCATCGGGCACTGGACATCGTGGCCCACGCGACCGTGGAGATGATCGACGTCAAACCTCTGGAAGGCGTGAACCTGATCACCCCAGACTGGGATTTCTATGCTCAGGTCGAAACCCACCAAAACTACGCCGAGTACCTCGGTGATAGCCCCTACGTCCACCTCGCCCGAGGCGCCGCGAGGCTGGCCGAGGACGTGCGAAACGAAGGAGAGAGCGTCGGAACGTTTCTCCTGAACTTGAATCGCTACCTGTACCGGTTCATCGACTACGATTCGAAGGCGACCAATATTCACACCACCATCGAAGAGGTGCTGGAGCTTCGGGCCGGGGTTTGCCAGGATTACGCGCACCTCATGATCGCTTGTTGCCGGTCCCAAGGCATCCCGACGCGCTACGTCAGCGGCTATCTCTACGGTGGCCCGGGAATCCGGGGCGAGATGGGAACGCACGCGTGGGTGGAGTGCCTATTGCCGAACGGCGAATGGCTCGCCCTTGACCCCACGAATAACCTGCTGGCAAACGATCACCATATCCGGATGCACATCGGCCGGGACTACGGCGAGGTTTCCCCGACGCGCGGCGTCTACGTCGGCCCCATGGCCAACCTGCTGCACGTCGGGGTTTCGGTCGTCGAAGCGGCTCCGACGACCGTTTGATCCCTTAGCTACCGTCGGCGAGGCTGACGATCTTTTCCGGCGCGGTTCCCGTCGAGGAGTCGATCATCACGTACCGTACGAGTTGACCGGCCACGAGTGCGCCGACCGTCTGGTCCGCAACCACGGTCTTGGTACCCGCCGTGCAGAACCGAACCTCATAGCTGCCCGGGGCAACCAAGGTCGCAACGGAACTCTGGAACGCCAACCCCGTCGTAACTGGCGTCGCCGTGGTTAGGGCGGCCCCCGGGGCGGTGACGTAAACGTCCGTATTGCCGGTGACCGACGAAAGGTTCACCAAGTTCACCCGCGCATTCGTTCCAGGAGAAGAATGGTCCTCGGCGATCAGGATGAGGCTCGGGCTCGCCACCGGCCCCGTTCCGAACAAGGTGTAGGAGACGTTCGCCTGGAGATTGAACGTGGGATCGCTCAGGGTCGCGCCGGTGCTACCCGTCATCAGGAAGAGCTGCGAACCGGTTTGAGAGATCGACTGATACCCCGTTCCCGTTCCGTATGTCCCCCCTTCCATAACGATGTTCGCGCCCACTGAGATGTTTAACGACGCCTGACCTGGCACGGCATCGAATGCCCTCACCGAGATCGAACCATTGCCCGTCGAGGTGCCGCCACACCCGGCCGCCAACAGAGGAAGGCTGAGCAAGCCAAGGCGAATCCAATTGCTTTTTTTCATGGGAGTTGATGTAGCGACGCCGTTCTAGTGAGAAGCGGTTCGAATTCTTTCGATAAGCAAGTCTTCGAGGGCATCCGCGCGCTCATCGACTCTCTGGCGGGAAGGATCTTCCTCGTACCAGGCGATGATTTCCTCGGCGCCCCGAGTGAACGGAGTCGGTGCGTTCCAGCCCGGTACCAGCCGCTTGATCTTGCTGTTGTCGAAGACCATGCTGTTCGCCTTATCGCCGAGTAAGCCGGGCCCCCAGCCCGGATCGTGGGCAGCGAGCACGGCGCTCGGGATCTGAACCTTCTCCGCCTTCGTTCCCGCCGCGGCCGCGACGATGTCGAAGATCTGGTTCCAGCTCAGCCACTCGTCCGAGGTGATGTGAATCGCCTCGCCAATGGCGTGGCTATTGCCCAGGAGCGGAACGAAAGCCTTGGCGAAATCCCGGTGGTGGGTCAATACCCATAGTGACGTTCCGTCTCCGTGTACAACAACCGGCTTGCCCTTGCGCATCCGATCGACGACAGTCCAAGAATGGTCGAACGGCAGCAGCGTTCGGTCATAGGTGTGCGACGGCCGGATGATCGTCATCGGGAACTTCGTGTCTCGATATGCCCGCACCAGCATCTCCTCGCAAGCGATCTTGTTTCGCGAGTACGGCCAATAGGGATTGTCTAGGATCGTCGACTCGGTAACGGGGAGCGAAGACGGCGGAGTCTGGTAGGCGCTCGCCGAGCTGATGAAAACGAACTGGCCGGTTCGCCCTTGGAAGATATCGATGTCCTGCTGAATGTGCTCCGGCGTAAACGCGATCCAGTCTACGACCGCGTCGAAGGTCATATCTCCGATGGCGGCCTCGACCGATGCCCGGTCGCGGATATCGCCGTGGAGAACCTTCGCTCCCTCCGGGACGCCGCGATGGGACTTGCCGCGGTTGAGGAGATAGAGCTCGATCCCCGACTCGATTGCGAGGGGCGAGCAGGCCGAGCTAATGATTCCGGTGCCGCCGATGAACAGTACGCGCATGCATCCGGTTTACCCTGATCCGGCCGGTTCGCAGAGGTCGACGGCTAAGGGGTTCAAATTAACGTTTCGGTAATTCGGACGTGCGCATCGGTGACGTGAAAGCCGTGCTTCTCGATGTCGTCCAGACACTCGTCCGTGTCGAACGAGGGATTCGGTTCGCCAGCGCGACTGACCTCAAGCGACTTAAAAGCTGTCCATGGAGAAAACTGCGCGGGGAGATTGTTTCCCTCCGCATCTTCCGTAAAGGCGAACACTCGGCCCGGGCCTCTGAAAATATGAATGTGCATCCGCTGAGTTCTACGACACGAGTTGCGCGACGAGTGAATCGGCAAGCCATTGTTGATATTTGTCGCCCGACCACCCTCGCCCCTGCACCAACATGCGATAGATATCTCGGCCCGTAAGCGTCCAGAGGATGTCCGCCGCGGATTCCACGCTCAAATCGGCCTTTAGGCGTCCTTGTTCGGCAAGCCGCCGAATTGTTCCGGACTGAGCATCGAGCCGGTCCAGTTCATGGCCTCGCATTTTGAGCGCGAGTTCAGGAGAGAGGACACTGGCCCCTCCCATCAAGTCGATCAAGCTTCGTTCGGCATCGTAAATGCCTCGTGCTATGGCGCCCGCATATCTCAGTCTTTCGACGGCATCTTCCGCCTGAAGGGCCTGCTCAACCAACTGACGATAACTCGGGCCGAAGCGAGCGCGGTCGATGATCGCTTCCAGAAGGCCCGTCTTAGATCCGAAGATCGCGTACACCGACGGTACGGATACCCCCGCGCCAGTCGCTACCGCATCGACAGTCATTGCCGCGTAGCCCCGTTCCACGAGTAGCTCGTGGGCGGTTTCCAGGATTCGCTGCCTCGTCTCCGAAGCCTGCTCTTTTCGGGCAGGGGACCGATACACCCTTTTATTTTGCTGGTCCATGTTGGATATAGGAGTATATATTGATTATAATAGTCTTCAGCGAATTAGCCAGGAGAACCCATGACCCTCAATGACGTTTCTAGCTCGAACAAAGAAGTTGTGATTCGACTGTACGAAGACTTCTTCAACAAAGGCAATCACGACCTGCTCTCAACCTTGATCTCCCCCGAGATTGTGCTTCATCCCGCGAACCAGAAGGGCGCCGTGCCGTTTCTAACGACGGCCCGTTTGCTTCAAAGCGCGTTCGAAGGACTGCATTTCACCATCGGCGACATTCACGCCGAGGGCAATCTCGTCATCGCCCTGTGGACAATGAACGGGCGTCACGTCGGCAACTTCAGAGGCCTCGAGCCGACCGGGAAATTGGTCGAGAGCGAGGCGCTCATCGTGGCAAAGCTCGAGGAGGACCGCATTTGCGAATTCTGGATCCAGGTGAGCGGGCTCCGCAATGTCCCCGAGCCAGAAGAGGCAGAGTGATCCTTCACTATTTGGTCCTCACCGTTCATTTCCTCGCGGTGATCTTGGGAGTCGGTTCGGTGGGCGCACTCACTTTCTTGGTGGGCACACCGCTGACCGAACGCCGGCTTTTGCTTCGGCAGGTTTCCTTCGTTTCGGTGAGCGCCGCCCTGGTCTTTCTGACCGGGGTGCCGCTCGTCGCAATGGCGAAGGACCATCCGGAGGAGCACTTGTGGCTGAGGCTGGTCACGATTCTGACCGTCCTGCTTGGAATCCTCGGAGGAAGCTGCCGAGCCCTCCTTCGCAAAGCGCCCGACTCTGTGGCGCCCGAAACATTGTCAAAACTCAGAAGCCGCCTTCGACTGATGACGGCAACCACCGCGGCCATCATCGTTTTGATCGCCGTGAAGCCCGGCTAAACCAAGAAGGCCCCGATCCCAGCGAGGGATCGGGGCCTTCTTAGCAAACGCGTGACGCTTAGTGCGTCGGCATCTTCGGCGCGCTCGGACCCGGGCGTCGCGGACCGGCCGACGGGTTTCCGTTCGGACGGCCGTTGTGCCGAGGCTGGAAGCTGCGCGGGCGGCCGTGGCTGCCCGGCTCCGGCGGTCGCACCGAATTCGGCAAAAGGTGCCGGCCGATCAGTCGCTCGATGCGGCGGACCTCCGTAACCTGCTCCGGCGTCGCGATCGTAACCGCGCGACCCGTCTCCCCTGCGCGGCCCGTTCGGCCGATGCGGTGGATGTAGTCTTCCGGCTGATCCGGAAGGTCGAAGTTGATCACCAGGGAGATTTGCTTGACGTCGATTCCCCGAGCGGCGATGTCCGTCGCCACGAGGACACGGTGGACACCGTGCTTGAATCCTTCAAGCGCCGCGCGCCGCTGAGCGAGCGTGCGATCCGAGTGTAACTCGGCGGCCGAGTGACCCATCAAGCGAACCTGCTTGGCCACCTTCTTTGCGCCGTGTCGCGTTCGGGCGAAGACGAGCACCGTGCCCGAATTCTTATGAAGCAAATCCTCAAGGAAGTTCAGCTTCTCGGTCTGAGGGACGAGGTGCAGCTCTTGCTCAACGAGTTCCGCGGTGGAACCGGTCGCCGCGACTTCGACGCGAATCGGATCCTTCAGGAATTCCTTCGAAAGTTGAGCGATCTCGGACGGCATCGTCGCGGAGAACAGCATCGTCTGCCGAACCTGGGCGACGCGGGGCAGGATCTTTCGGATCGACGGCAGAAAGCCCATATCGAGCATCCGGTCGGCTTCGTCCAGAACCACCACGTTGACTTGGTCGAGTCGGCATGTGTTTTGCTGAAGGTGATCCAGCAAGCGTCCCGGGGTCGCGATGATGATCTGCGGGCGGGCGCGAAGTTGAGAAACTTGGCGGCCCATCGGAGCGCCGCCGATGAGTACGGCGGTGCGAATACCTAGTTTGGCGCCGACCTGGTGAAGCGTCTCTTCGATCTGAAGAGCGAGCTCACGAGTCGGAGCGAGTACGAGCCCATTCCCTTGCTTCAAGACTTTGTCGATCAGCGGTAGCCCGAAGGCGAGGGTCTTTCCGGTGCCGGTCTGTGCAAGACCGACCACGTCACGCCCGGATAACCCCGCAGGAATTGCGGCGGTTTGGATTGGCGTGGGTTGGGTGAATCCGAGGGGTGAAAGTACGGAACTGACGCGCTCTGAGATACCGAGATCGCGAAAGGCGGAAGTGTTATTGGAAGTTTCGGTCATTTAAAAGCCCGCACGTAATGCGGGGCTGTTCATTATGACGCTATAATTGCTCCCCTTGTTTCGTTGCTGAACCGGTTCCCGGTCTCCCTTTAGGGTTGCCGTGAATGCTTGACAAAGAAATCCCAAAGTACGTCCGTCGCGTTCACGCCCGTAGTTCGCTCGCGACCCATTCCGGCGTTGCCGCCCGGCCACTCGTGTAGTCCGTTGTTGATCGTCATGAGGTCGACTTCGGTGCCCAACCGGCCGTTCACGTAACGGTCGAGGACGACGTTTCCGTTGGGGCTCACGGACCGGCTCGGCGAAGGCAGGCACCCGTCCGCCTGAGCCCACCATTGCGCCGATCTCGGGGCGCCGATCCCTTGCAGGAGAGCTTGATGGCTAGCGTCGTAAGCGACCATCCCGTCCTTCTTTCCATGAATAATCATCGCGGAAACGGGCCGAACGGGGTTCGGAACGATCTTGACTTTAAGTTGGGTGTTCGGCAATCCGATCGTGCCCGACACGACACCAATGGCCGCTACCCGGTCCCCATACTTCGCTCCCACGAGATGTGCGAGCATCGCGCCATTGGAGTGGCCGGCCACAAAAACCCGGTTCGGATCGATCCCGACCTCGTGTTCGACTTGATCTATCAAGTCCGCCACGAACGCCGCATCGTTCGGATGCCGGTTCCCCGTGAGGTCCAGAAAGCCGACGTTCCAAGCCTGCGGCCGCCCTAGGCCTTCGGGCGCGACCAGCACAAAACCTTCACGCTCGGCCTTGTCGCCAAATCCGGTGTTCGCGACAATCGTCGGCGCGGAGCCCGTCCACCCGTGCAAAAGCACAACTAACGGCAACGGCCGTGACCGATTGTAAGCCGCGGGCACGCGCAACAAATACTGGCGCGTCAGTCCCCCGCTCGCCAGGCGCTCGTTGTAAACGCCAGGAGCTTTTGCCGGTAACTGGATCGACAACGACGCGGTGAGGAGAAGCGCAAGCAACGAGTTCAGCATAACGGAAGTCGTTCACGATATACGTCATGCAGAGCGTTGAAGTGTTGAAGCGAGACCGCGTCTTCCAAGGATTCGCCTCGATGGATGATGTGACCGTTGAGTACACGGGCCTTCATGGAGCGAAGAGAGGCCCGATTACGCGCCTGAGTGTTGAGCGCGGCGACGCCGTCGGGGTGCTTGTGTTCAACCGGGATTCCGAGCAATTCCTGTTTGTCCGCCAGCTTCGCGTACCCCTCATTCGTCACGACGAACCTTGGATCGTCGAGGTCGCCGCCGGCGGCATCGAAAAGGGGGAAACGCCTGAGGAGGCCGCGATCCGCGAAGTTGAAGAAGAGATCGGCTACCAGGCGAAGAAACTCGAATACCTCGGCGAAATGTACGGCTCGCCTGGCGGTCTCTCAGAGAAACTGACCCTCTACTACGCCGAGGTGGAAGCCAAAGACCGGACGGGCGAGGGAGGCGGGGTGGACGACCACGAGGACGTCGAGATCGTACCGATGACAGTCAAACAAGCCTTCGAGGCCGTGGATCGATTCGAACTGAAGGATGCGAAAACGCTCATCACCCTTCTCCGCGTGCGTTCGCGGTTTGCCGCTTAGCCAATCAGGTCGCGACAGGCCGCGAGCAGTTCGGGGAGGGCGAGAACGATCCGCTGCGAAGCCAATTCGACTTCCGGCCAAGATTTGGCCTTCTCCAAGTCCTCGCAGTAGAAGGCGAACTCATTGGCGCCAATGGAGCGGCTGCTTCCCTTGAAGGTGTGGGCGATGCCCCGTGCACGGTCCGCGTCTTGGCTCGCGAGCGCGTCCGTTAGATCCCTGACCAGGGACTCACTGCTGCTGATATAGATGCCAATCACTTCGTGAAGGAATTCGGCATCCCCGCCAAAGGCGTCTTCTAGATACTGCTCGTCGATCATAGCGACGGAAACGGCGCCACCTCGGGGCAGGAAGATCTGAGTGGGTTCACTGGCTCGGTTCGCAAATATCGTACTACTCAAAGTCTCTTCCCTCGGCGCCATCGTTTCTCTGCAGAAGGCCTTTGTTCGGCCTATGAATATATTCGGCGGAGGGCTCTCAGTTTATAGGTTAAATTGGCAAAGAAGTGCGATCCTGCAAAATTGCCGGGTAAAGACATGAATAAGGTACCCGAAATGCGCGACCCCTTTTGAAGGGTGAATTCCGTTGTGTCACACTCTCCGAACTGTGAGCAGCAACCATGGAATTCCCTCTCGAAGTGAAAACTTCCCGGAGTGGTACAACCAGCTCGTCCTAAAGGCCGACCTGGCAGACTACTCCGCCGTACGCGGGTGCATGGTCATCAAGCCACATGGATACGCTCTTTGGGAGCTGATGCAGCGCGCGCTTGATGACTTTTTTAAGGCTACGGGTCATGTCAACGCGTACTTCCCACTGTTTATCCCCAAGTCCTTCTTTGAGAAAGAAGCCCAGCACGTCGAGGGCTTCGCGAAAGAGTGCGCCGTCGTTACCCATCATCGGTTGACGGCCAACCCGAACGGTGAGGGCCTCATCCCCGATCCCGAAGCGAAGCTGACCGAGGAACTGATCGTCCGCCCCACCAGCGAGACGATTATTTGGAATACCTACCGCGACTGGATTCAGAGCTATCGCGACCTGCCGCTGTTGATCAACCAATGGGCGAACGTCGTCCGCTGGGAACTCCGCACGCGCCTGTTTTTGCGGAGCGCCGAGTTCTTGTGGCAGGAAGGCCACACCGCGCATGCGACCTTCGAGGAAGCCGAGCAGGAGTCGCTGACCATCCTTCACGAGTGCTACACGCGCTTCGCGGAGGATTTCATGGCCGTCCCCGTGATCAAGGGCATCAAGACAGACACCGAAAAGTTTGCCGGCGCCCACCACACCTACTGTATCGAGACCCTGACGCAGGACCTGCGGGCGATCCAAGCCGGTACGAGTCACCATCTCGGCCAAAACTTCGCGAAGGCTTTCGACGTGAAGTTCGTCAATAAGGACAACCAGCAGGAGTACGTTTACGCGACGAGTTGGGGTGTTTCCACGCGACTGATCGGCGCGCTGATCATGACTCACTCCGATGACAAGGGCCTCGTCTGCCCGCCGAAACTGGCGCCGATCCAAGTCGTGATCGTGCCGATGGGTCGGGATGACGCCACTCGCGAGCGAACCTTCGGGGCGTCGGACGCTCTGGCGGCGGAGTTGAAGGCGAAGGGCCTTCGCGTCAAGGTCGATAAGCGGGAGAAGGAATCTCCGGGCTTCAAATACAACTATTGGGAGCTCCGGGGCGTACCGGTTCGTATCGAAGTTGGCCCTCGCGACCTCGATGCCGGCACGGTTATCGTAGCGCGCCGGGACGACGGGGAAAAGCAAACGGTCGCCGTCGCCGAAGCCGCCGAAGTCGCCGCCGGCCTCATGCCGGTGATCCAAGCCGCTATGTATCAGCGCGCCGTCGCTTTCCAAGACGCAAATACGAAACGCGTCGATAGCTGGGAGGAGTTCGCGGACACCTTCAAGGGAGAAGGCGGCGCCGGCTGGGTTCTAGCGCACTGGGACGGAACCGCAGAAACGGAAGCCAAGATCGCCGAGTTGACCAAAGCCACTATCCGATGCATCCCCTTCGAGCCGATGGCTCCGGGAGACGATGAGCCGGGTGTTTGCGTGATGTCCGGCCAGCCGAGCAAGGGCCGCGTCGTCTTCGCGAAGGCGTACTAGTCGCCAAGACCAGAGCGAAGAGATGGTGCCGTGAGAGCGAACAGCTCTCACGGCACTTTTCATTTACCCTTTGGAACAGAGCGCGCGAATCCCCGAACGACACTTCGGACGGGATCGTTATATATGGTACACAGCCCATACTTTGATTGAGAGGACTGAAATGAGCTACGAGGTGAGTAGCGGCAATGTATACGCGGACCTCGGGTTAGAAGACGCTGAGGAATTGGCCGCGAAGGCGGGGCTGGTCCGTGAGATTCGTCGCACTATGGATCGGCGTTCGCTAACACAACTTCAAGTCGCGAAGTTGACGGGCGTAGACCAACCCACGCTTTCCAAGCTTCTTCGTGGCCGTACAAGCAACTTCAGTTTCGATCGACTGACGGAAATGCTCCGCGACTTGGGCCGCAACGTCGTCCTGCTCGTCGAGGAAGAGCTGGAGTCGCCAACGAAGCCCTCGTCGAAAGGGCATGTGTTCGTAGCTTCGGCCACCGCGAGCAAATTTTTAGAACTGTCCGGCCAATAGTGAGCTCGCCGAGCGGTGAAGAGCGAACATGGATTCGCCCGCCAACTTTCACGGATTCCTGAAATCTACGAAGGTTGGCGGGTAGAATTTGGACGTTATGTCCGCTCTCTTCACGGCCCCGGGTGACGTTTCGATCGACTCCATCGCGGAGAAGGTTTACGCGGGCCAACGGATCTCCGCCGAAGACGCGCTCGCGCTCTACCGGCACCCGAACCTGCTCGAAGTCGCGACTCTCGCCGACTATAAGCGCCGCAAGAAGGTACCGGGCAACACCGTCACCTACATCATCGGGCGCATCCTGAACTACACCAACGTGTGCTGGGTCCGGTGCAACTTCTGCGCCTTTTACCGAGTGCCGAACCACGCCGAGGGCTATCTCCTAAGCGACGAGACGATCCTGGAGAAGGTCCAGGACACAGTCGATAAGGGCGGCGTCGAGATTCTCTTCCAAGGTGGCCTGAACCCGAAGCTGAAGGTCGATTACTACGAGAGCATCTTCGGCCAGATCAAAGAGCGCTTCCCGAACGTCATTCTCCACGCGCTTTCCCCGGCCGAGATTATCTACATCGCCCACATCTCGCGGCTGACTCTACGCGATACGCTGATTCGCTTAAAGGCGGCCGGTCTGCACTCCATTCCCGGCGCCGGCGGCGAGATTCTCGTGGACCGCGTCCGCAAGATCATCGCGCCGAACAAGGACACGACCGATGAGTGGTTGGAGTGCATGCGCACCGCCGCCGACCTCGGCATCCGCAGCACCGCGAGCATGATGTTCGGCCACGTGGAGACCCTCGAAGACCGCGTCGAGCACCTCGGCCGCATTCGCGACCTTCAGGACGAGTGCCAACCGTTCCGAGCCTTCATCTCATGGAACTTCCAGCCAGAGGAGACGAATCTTCCCATCCGCCATAAGGCGAGCGGCTTGGACTACCTACGCACGGTCGCGGTCTCCCGAATCTTCCTGGACAACATCGACAACTTCCAAGTCTCGATCCTCACTCAAGGCCCCAAGATCGCCCAGACCGCTCTCTCCTACGGGGCTAACGACTTCGGCTCCGTAATGATCGAGGAGAACGTCGTCTCTGCCGCCGGTAACAAGTTCATCCTTGACGCCAAGGCGTTCGAGCGGGTTATCGAAGATGCAGGATACGCGGCTCGACGCCGGAACACCCGGTACGAACTCGTCTAAGCTCCGAACAAAAAATCGCCCCGCCCGACGATCGTCGGGCGGGACGATTTTCATTTGAGGGTCTATTTCTTCGGCTTGGCCGGAGCGATGGCCGGGGTCTTCTGGAGAGCCGGGGCCGTTCGCTTATTCCGAAGCGAGTAGCTCCAGAGTCGGGGACCGCGGCCGTTCGAGTCGGTCCAATACGTGCCGTCGAGAACCGCGGCATCCTGAACCACGAGGTTGCGGTTCACGTCCGTCCCAGTTCCGAGCGTCTCCGTAAAGATGCCCGTCTTGTTCAGGTCGGTGTCACGAGCGACGAACGAAACTGCAGTACCCGCTCCGTTGAACGAAGGCGACCGCTCATCGGCGTTGGCCGTATTCGTAACCTGCTTACCGCCGCTACCGTCCGGATTGATCGTGTACACGTCATTCGTGTTTCCGTTCGGGTTCGAGATATACGTGATCTTGGTTCCGGCCTTGTTCCACTGTGGCTGGTCATCCTGGAAGGCGTCGTTCGTAATCCGGGTAGCCGTGCTCGAAGCGGTGATGCCGCGAACGAACAGTTGCGGGCTCAAGCCGATCAGCTTGCTGTAAACGATCTGGTTGCCGGCAGCATTCAGGTGGGCATTCTCAGCGAAGTCAAGCGCGGTCGGCGTCCCGCCGGCGGATGCCACGGAGAAAAGCTGCGGATTGTTTGCGCCGGTTGCGGCGATGTAGTACAGCGTCGTGCCGTCGGGCGAGACTTGGATCATGCCGACGAACGAGTAAGTCGGCGCCACGATCGATTTGGCCCCAGTAATGTTGAAAGTGGTGTTCGAGTAGATCCCGTACGGTGAATTGCCGTCGGCCTGATACGCGAAGAACTTCGTTGAGTTGACCGAGTTGAACGCGATGGCGCCAAAGAGGGCCGAGACTTCTGCATAGAGCGTGTTGGCCGTTCCCGGCGTCAACGTCGTGCTGGGCGTAATGTAACGGTAGTCGGTAACGAACGTTCCGTTCCCCTGGTCCGGGCTATCCGAGAAGAAGACCACGTTGGGCGGCAGCACGCCGGTTCCAGTGGAAGTCGAAGTGGATGTCGACGTGGACGTCGAAGTTGAGGTGGACGTCGAAGTCGACGTCGCGCTAGAAGTCGAGGTAGACGTAGACGTCGCCGAGGAAGTTGACGTTGCCGACGAGGTTGACGTCGCGGAGAGACCGCTCAGCCCGTTCGACGAATCGTTGCCTCCACCGCCGCCACCGCATCCGATCACGAGTGCGGCCACAAGCGTGGCTATCAGTCCGGCTGCCACATTGCGACGCCCTTTGTTCATCTTTCTAGAACCTTCTACCATTTCTCTACAAATCCCCTTTTCGACGGCAATAGATCCGGCGAGACCCAAGCTGCAAGAATACCTATCGCCTGCCTGCCACAGTGAGGACGCTCGGGACCCCGAACCGGTTCGGCTTTAGGCGATATTCCTAACTAACGGCTCATACAGTTCGGGCCGCCTCGAAGTGAAGACGTCCGTTTCGTATAAACCCGGAATGGTGACGGTTCGTTTCTGACGCGCCACGGATAAATCAAGATCCGCGACCAGGACCGTTTCCTCATCCGCCCCCGCCGCCAAGACTTGGCCGCCCGGATTCACAATCTTGCTTCGTCCGATGAAGCGGAATCCGTTCTCTTCTCCGACCCGGTTGCAAGTGACGACGAACACCCGGTTCTCGCCCGCTCTTGCAATGGCGATGTGGTCCGCCGAGACCTCAGCCCCGACTGGCCAGTTCGTAGGCAATACGACCAGTTCGGCGCCCTGAAGCGCGAGGGAGCGAGTCGCTTCGGGGGGCCTCAAATCGAAGCAGATCAAGACCCCGATCTTGCCCAGCCGCGTCTCGAAAACGTCGATCGCATCCCCCGGACAAACGAACTTGTCCAAGCCTAGGTCAGGCAAATGGGTCTTGCGGTAGTAGCGGACATCTTTGCCCGGCTCAAAGAGCGCGGCGGAATTGTATAAGTTCTCGCCATCCACCTCCGCGAATCCCACGACCACGAGCATATCGAGCTCTTCGGAAGCCTGCTTCAATTGCCGAAGCGACTCATGCGACGCAGGGATCGCGATGGATGCCGCTGCCTCGGTCGAGGTCACGCAGTAGCCGGTGAGATAGGCCTCAGGAAACACGGCCAGTTCGACCCCGTCCCCCTTCAGGCCCTTCAGCTTGGCAATGGCCCGCTCCGCGTTCGCGATCGGATCGTTGAAGGTGACGTTGCTTTGTACGGCCGCAACTCTCATAGCCCCAAGTATGGACTTCAGCCACAATCGAAGGCATGGGCACCGGGGAACTTCTTATCGTCATCGCCATCGGGACCTTCGTGATCGTCGGCGTCTCGGCGACGGGCTTCTTCTACTTCTCCCGCTTCCTCAAAAAAGAAGAGGAGCGCACCATTCTTTTTCGCAAAGCAAACGGTGCGCTCCCTCCGGACGAGCGATAGATCTATTTCATTGTCTGCTCAGTTAGATTGAGCGACATGTAATGGTAGCGACGCGTGACCTCGAATCCGTGCCGGCCGTAAAACTCGATGAGACCGGTCCAGTCAATGATCGACTGCCGGGCTCCCCGCCGGCGAAGCTCCGACAAAGCGTTCCCCAGTAGCGCGTGACCACTGCCCTTGCCGCGCAACTCCTTGGCGATACCGATCGGACCAAGGCTGCCCCAGTTCTCTCCAAGATCGTTGCGCCAAACCGCGCCGCCGATCGGAACGTGGTTGGAGCTGTCCTGAATCAACGCGAACCCGTCCACGCGCTTTCCGTGAAAAAGCCCAAAGACACAAGACGGCCCTTCGTGCTCGACCTTCGTCATCACGTCATAGCGCCAGCGCCCAGGAAACTCTCGCTCAAAAAATTGGTCTAGCGCGAGCAGATCACTCGCCTCGACGACGCGGAATTCGTCCCCTTCGGGCGTTCTATAGGGATTCTCGTAGTCGCCGAGATCCCGCTCAAGATCGACGGCCACCCCCCCGTCGCCAAACCCCTCGACGGTCAAGAAGCTCATGAGACTGGGAAAGTCCTCAGGGCATCCCGGAAAGAAATGCAAAGAGTCCGTCCCGAACGTTAGCCGGGCGCACCCCCGATTTCTTAGAAGCTGCTTCAGGTCGGACAGCATGTCCACCCCGTAGTTGGCATCGCAGTAGCCGATCGCGCAGAGATGAGCGACATCCTGATCCGCCCCCTCATACAGCCGGGCCGGCGACTTCTTCACTAACACAAAGCCGAGGATTTCGCCGTCGGCTTCCTCGACGCAGGAGGCCCCCCAGTCGAAAGTGGGGCTGTCCAACGTGTGGGTACGAAGAAGGTCGACATCGATCCGATATCGAGAGGGATAAAACTGGTTCCAGAAGTCAACCAGACGATTGAGATCTACCGTTCGAAACGAGTGCTTCATCGGCGGCCGTCAGACTTGCGACCTTCAGCGGCTTCAAGCTGGCGGAGATGTTCACCGTAGAGCACCAGAGCTTCCCGAGTCCGCGTGATTCGCGAGATCATCGTACCGCCGTCGGCATTCAGAAGTTCGTTCAGAGTCTCGGCGACGAAAAGCGCCTCGAAGGCATCCGTAGGTTCGCCCGACACGGCCATGCCCACCATTCGGTCCTCGTCGTCGGACGTTAGGAACGAAATCACGAAAGCGCGGACGCCCGCATAGTTGTTGAGCATCCACTCGCGCTCCGATTGGTAGATGCGCTCCAGCTTCGGCGTCGGACCGTACTGGGCACCGTCGCAAATCGCCTCGACCATCTCTTCGTACCGGTTGTAGAACTGTACAAGTTCGTCCTTGCGCTCTTGTACGGTGACCGTCTTTTTGGCGGCGTGAACGCGGGCCATAGTCTCTCTACGCCCTTTTCGCACGCGATGAACGATCGCATCGACGACGCCCGAGGACGCCCACCCGATTCCTCGGATGGCAATTTGGTTCGAAGGCCCGATTTCTTGCTTCAAGCTCCTGCTCCCGTAATCTTCTGCGCGACGTTTATGCGCAGGTCCCGGATCATGTTGTGGATTTGACGTCGGTCTTCATCGTCCAACTGCGGCTCCAAGATGGCCGTGAGACGCGTGATCACTTCGACCGCCACCTTCGCTTCCTCAAGGTTTTGTTCAAGTTTGCCCGTTATTGTATCCGGTTGAAGTCCAAGTTTCTGCCAGCAAACTTGCGCCATTTGCTGAATGATCACGGCGATGTGGTCGTAGACGCTCGGCGGCGTCTGTGGCTCGTTAGGAGTCTGGTCAGCCATGTTGTGTCACGGCTAGGGACGAACCGGAGCGGTCAATCGGCGCGCGGACCTTTGTGATTTTGTGATCTCGTCGCGACCCTTAACCCGCGCCCGGGCCGTAGACGTCGCCCGGTAAACTCCCTTAAGTGAGCAAAGTTCACGACGTCGTTATCGTCGGATCCGGGCCTGCCGGTTACACGGCCGCCCTCTATACCGCCCGAGCCAGCCTCGAGCCCGTCATGTTCGCAGGATTGGAGCCCGGTGGCCAGCTCATGATCACGACAGATGTCGAGAACTACCCCGGCTTTCCGGAAGGCATCCTCGGCCCTGAGATGATGGACCTCTTTCGCCGCCAAGTCGAGCGTTTCGGCACCGTTATCCACCCCCGCGAGATCACCAAGGTCGACTTCAGCCAGCGGCCATTCCGCCTTTGGTCGGATGACGAAGAGTTCCTTGCCCGCTCGGTCATTATTTCGACCGGAGCGAGCGCGAAATGGCTCGGCCTCCCCTCCGAGATCACGTTTGGAGGCTTCGGCGTAAGCGCTTGCGCGACCTGCGACGGCTTCTTCTTCCGCAACAAGGAGATCGTGGTCGTTGGCGGAGGCGATACGGCGATGGAGGAAGCGCACTACCTCGCCAAGCTCGTCAGCAAGGTCACGCTGATCCATCGGCGCGGCGAATTCCGAGCCAGCAAGATCATGCAGGATCGCGTTTTGAACGATCCGAAAATCGAGGTCCTCTGGAACAGCGCCGTCGAAGAGATCCTCGGCGAAACCGACCCTGTTAAAAAGGTCACCGGCGTGCGCATTCGCAACTTCGCAACGAACGAAGTTTCGGAGCGCCCCGTCTCTGGAGTATTCATCGCGATCGGCCATAAGCCGAACAGCGACCTATTCAAGGGCGTGCTCGAAATGGACGACGTTGGTTATTTGAGAACGGTTCCGGGGTCCACCCGGACGAACGTGGCGGGCGTGTTCGCCGCCGGCGACGTTGCGGACAGCATCTACCGGCAGGCAGTTACCGCCGCCGGAACCGGTTGCATGGCCGCGATCGACGCGGAGAGATTCCTCAGCCTAGAGGCGAGCCACTAATGACGTCGCTGGCCCTCGCCTCGCTCCTCCTAATGGGGACGGGCCAGAAAGATCAGAATCCGACGTTTCCAATCAACTCCGAACGCCCCAATATTGCCGCCGAAACCTTTACCCACAAAGGAGACGCGGTTCCGGTCATCGAGATCGCCTGGCACCTAAAACCCATCGATCCCCCCCGGAAGTCGCCGAAGCTCTTCGGCGTGGACAAGATTCCATGGGAGTTCCCTTGGCTGACGTCCGTATATGGCGAAACCGCGCCCCGAATGATCGCCGCGCAGCAGGTCTTTGGCCTGCGTTTTTCCGTTTACAGTCAGGACAACACGACGAAGGCGCGCCAGGTCGGTCAGATGCTGGGCTGTTTGTGGGATGACTGCCTCCAAAGGCTACATATCGACCACTCCGACATCTACAACGGAAAGATTATCGACGTCTTCCTTTGCTGGGGCGGAAAGGCGGGGGGCGAGCAAATCTTCGATTCCTTTGGCCCCGATCATACGAAGGTCAATACAATCTACTTCTATGACCTGAACTCCTTCACCGACCCCGTGGAGTGTGCCCGGGAGATCGCCCACGAGTACGGCCATGCCGCTCTGAATTCGATCGGTGGGTACAAGGAGCCAGAGTTTTGGGCAAACGGGTATTTGGGAGAAAAACTCTTCCTGCGCTGGTTCCGAGACCGCCTTAAAGCCGGAACGCTGGCGTCGAACGATATGATGGGAGCGGACCTACTCACCCTAGACCGGTGGGTCACGAAGAACGTCGATCCTCTGGTTGTGGCCGCCGCCACCCACCAGCCGACGGAAGCCTATCTGAAGGACGATACTTTGGCGGGGATGAACAAGTACATCGGCCTCTCTTTGTATGCGGACACCATCCTTCCGGACTTAATGTGGGCCCGATCGACGGTCTTGACCGGATCGACGAATGCCTGGGACGTTCCCGAAGCGATCGCAATGGCCGCAGAGGAACCGAACGAATACGATTTGACCATTCCCGCCTACCTGGCAAACCAGCCGATCTTCGTTCCCACGGGACGAGGCAAGATCGCGGGCGTGAAGATTTTAAAGTTCGCGGGCAAATGGGTTCAGATCCAGGGACCGGCGGGCAAGCACCACGTGGTCAACCGCGCGAGTTAACCTAACCGGTAACCTTGCTGCTCGTGCTTCAAGTAGAGCAACTGGTAAAGCAATATAAATCGTTTCGAGCGGTTGACGACCTCTCGATCACGATTCGCCCGGGCGAGATCGTTGGGTTGATCGGCCCGAACGGCGCGGGTAAGACCACGGCGCTTCGATGTATGGCCGGAATTCTCCGGCCTACGGCTGGCAATGTCCTTATCAACGGCTTCGACGTCGTTCGCGACCAAGCCCGGGCGAAAGCCCAACTCGCCTTCGTTCCCGAGGTTCCAAGCCTATACGAACTACTCACCGTCGAGGAGCATTTGAAGTTCGTTGCCATGTGCTTCAACACGATGGACGTTTTCGACCAGTTGAAGGAGACCCTGCTGGAGCGTTACGACCTCACCCCGAAGCGCAACGATCTCGTCGCCACACTGAGCAAGGGCATGCGCCAAAAGCTCTCCGTCGCTTGCGCACTCGTCCACAACGCCAACGTTTTCCTTTTCGACGAGCCCCTGATCGGCATCGACCCTGCGGGCGCGAAGGAGCTCAAGGACGAACTCGTGCGGTCCCGAAATGCGGGAGCGGCGCTCCTCGTTTCGACGCACCTCCTGGACACCGCCGAGCGCCTTTGCGATCGCGTGATCATCATGCGAGCCGGCAGGAAGGTAGTCGAGGGCACCGTCGATGAGATTCGAACCCAAACCAAGCACGAGGGCGAGAGTCTCGAAGAGCTCTTCCTCAGCCTTACCGGCGATGGAGATTGGACCATGCCGCCGCCTGTTCTGGTCGAAAAGGACGGTCCTTGAAGCCCCTCCTCTTCCTGACCGGAAAGTCGATCGTTAACGGCGTGAAGCGTGCCGTAACTTCGCCCCGAAGGCTCATCGGCTTTCTCGTTATCGTCGCCTATTACGCGCAGTTCGTGGTCCGATCCGTCATGAGGTCGAACTCATACGGTCCCGGATCGGCGCGAACCGTCGGCTTCGAATATCAGGAGGAGCGCGTACAGGCCTTCGCGTTCTTTCTCTTCGCAGTTATTTCCTTGGTTCTCTTTTTGACATCGATGACCCCCAAAGGCGGGTTCCGGCCCGCGGATGTCGACGTCCTCTTCCCGACGCCGATTAACCCGAAAATCGTCCTCATTTTCCGCATCCTGCGTGACTCCATCGCCTCGATGGTCATTCCGATCTTTTTCGCGATCGTCGCCGGTGGCTCCGCACAACGCCTTCTCGTGATGCTTCGGCACATGCCGAACAAGGGCGCGGTCGGTCAGACGTTTTCGCTCGCCTACATTTTGATGGCGCTGGCTTGGATTTCGATTGGCTACGCGATCAGCCTCTTCACGAACCGGAGCGACCACCAGAGCGAGAAGAACAAGAAGCTCATCGACTGGGGCGCCGGAGTGCTAATTACGGTATCCATCGCTTACATCGCTTGGCGAATGCAGAGCGATTTGAGCTGGGACACCTTCGTAGAACTCAGCCAAAACTTCGGCCTGCGGATCCTCTTCTTCACCGCATCCGCCGCTAAAATGATGCTCGCCGGCGCGATTGACGGCAGCCCCCTTAGCGGAGCGGTCGGATTCCTTACTTTGGTTGGGACGATCGCCATCGCCCTGAAGCTTGCGATGTCCCAGGTCGAGTACCTCTACGACCAAGCGGCGGCGAAGGGCTTCAAGAGCCAAGACATGAACCGGCTCCAACGGTCGGGCGACCTTTACGGCGTCGTCGCGGAGCGCGCACGCCAAGGCAAGCTGAAGCGAAGCCGCCTGGCAGGCTGGATCAGCCGACAGCGTTGGCGGGGGCACTTCGCGATCATTTGGAAGGAGATGCTGCTTCAAGCCCGGGGCGGAGCTGCGCAGCACATCTTGATCGGCCTCCTAACCCTGACGATGGTCCTTTTGCCGATCTCTGTCGGACGGGGAGAGAAGTTTGACCAAGCGATCGGCGGCATTTTTCTCGCCATGCTGGGGTTCGCCGTGTTCATCTCCGCGAATACCACCGCCACGACCGGCTTTATCGAACTTCTCCGCCGGGGCGATTTCCAAAAACCGCTTCCCTTCTCGCCGACCACCCTCGTCTTTTGGGAAGTCGCGGCAAAGACGATCCCCATCGTCTTCATCGGGCTTACCGCCGCCATCGGGGCGACCATTCTCGATTCGCGGCTTTTAGGCGTTGCGTTGGGGGGGCTCTTGATGGCGCCTACCTTCGGTCTCGTCTTGACTTCCGTCTCGCTCGTAATCGTGCTGCTTTTCCCCGACATCGAAGACGCCACCCAGCGCGGTTTCCGGGGCCTGATGATGCTGCTCGGCAGCGTGATCGCCGCTCTGCCCGGGATGGGGATCGCGATCGGGCTATATTTGCTCGGCATTCATCCCCTGATTATCGCGATTCCGTTTGGGGGCCTCAACGTGGTCGCCGCCGTTGGTCTCTCGTTCATTTCGGGTGGCCTTTACGGCTCTTTCAATCCGAGCGAATGAAGTCGAACGGTAGACTCTTTTTTGCGGTCATGGTGCGGATCTCGCTGATTTAGAAACTCGCGGCCGTAGATCAGTGTTGGCAAATTTATGAAGACTCGGTCCTCGACCCGAATTGTGATCGGTTCCGCCTTAGTGCTGGGAATCAGCTACGGCGGCTACCGCGTGGTGCTAGACCGAGCCATCGCCGGCGCGCACTTTGATCCGGTCGTTCCAAAAGCCGTGAATCTGCTTGGCATCGACACCGGTTCGGGATACCGAATCATCGTCGCCAACCAAATGGCGCAGCTCGTCCAAAGGTCCGACAACTTCGGGGGGAACGAATCCGGCAGCGAAGGCGCGACGGAGGGTTCGATCAAGAAGCGCATCCCAATGAAGGAAATGCTCGCCGTACTTCGCGGGGATGAGACCGCCCTCGGCTCGTTCACGATGACGATGAACGAGATGAAGGAGCAAGACCTTCCTCCAACCCAAGTTATTTGGACCGCAGCCGATATCAAGAAGGCTATTGCCGGTGACCCGGTATTAAAGAAGAAGCTTGAGGACGACCTCAACGTTGGACTCGACGGCATGCCGCTATCTCAAGTCCGCCCGTCGTCGATCGAGAATGGCATCGTTGTGAAGTCGCCCGTTCAAGTCACGGTGAACCTCGGCGGCACTCTTAAGACCGTCGTTGGCCAAGTTCTTGAGCCCTACAAACCGCGCTTCATCCTCGCGGTCGAGAAGAACTACGCCGACAAAAACTACACTCGGGACATGCAGCGCGGTTACTACGTGCAAGAAGCAAAAGACGTGATGGCGAGGCCGGAGAAGCGCGAGATCGTGAAGGACTCGCTGCTCGACTTGGTTTCCGATGCGACCGCGAAAAGACGGGCCGAGCCTGTTGAGCGCATTCTCAAGAGCGCAACGGTCGTCATCAACGACAGCCAGATCGAGAAAGCCTCGTTCCGCACTTATGACACCCCGGATGGAAAGCGAAGCGACCTGACCATCGACCTTACCGACGAGGGGCGAAAGCGCCTTTGGAAGTACTCGCGAGACAAGGTGGGAACCCAATTGCTGCTCGTGGCGGACGGCGTCGCGATCGAAGCGCCCCATATTTCCCATGTACTTGCCGAAGGCGAATTGACGATCACGCAAATGCGCGATCAGAGCTTGGTCAAGGACGCTACGGAAATGATTAACAAGCACACCGCGAAGCTGGACTAGCGCCGCGGAAAGCAAGATTCGGGGAATTCGCGTGCGTAGGGGATAAACCCGCTAAAATCAGCCGTAGAGTCTGAAGAACCCTTCGGTTCCGACTCGACACCCAATCGATATGAGCAAATTGCGCGTCCTTCCCCTCCTGAGCGTCATCGCGCTCGCCGGCTGTCATTCTGCCGCTACCCCGGACCCCGCGGCTTCGACCCCGGTGGCACAAAAAGGGACGACCGGTAACGAAAAAGGGCCGGAGAATGCGGCCGCGGCCCCGTCAACAACTACGGGCACGACTCCTGAGGCAACGGCGGCGACCCCTTCGCCCAGTACGCCATCGGGTCCCGCGCCGACCGAGGCTCAAGTCCCGGATGCCCTGAAGACGGACGGTTACCACTTTTACGGTCTCGGTTACTCGAAGCCGATGAATCTGGAAATCTCAATCTCGGACCAACCGAACAGCACCGTTTCAGGAACGCAAACAATATCTCTCAAGGAGATCAAAGACGGCGTCCCGACCTACAAGATCGAGCGAACCGGCCCCCTTGCGAAGCTCGGAGCACAAGAAGTTGAGCTGAAGCCGGACGGAATCTACAACACCGCGAGTACGGTCGCGAAGGTTAGCGCCAAGGATCTCGAGATGCCGGCGAAGCTCACGCCCGGCTCAACGTGGAAGAGCCACACCGAAGTCGACCAAGGTACGACCAAGATGGTCAACGATAGCGTCTTCAAAGTTGGCGGAATGGAGAAAGTTCAGACCAGAGCGGGCGAACACGAAGGCCTCGTCATCACGTCCACCGGCGTAGGCACCGTCGGCGACAAGAAGGTTCATACAACTTCGAAGAGTTGGTATGTGAAGGATTTAGGCGGAGTGAAGACAGTGCTGAACACGACTGGAGCCGATGGAAAGGTTCAGGTCATCACGATTCAAGAGATCAAGTGAACTCATGCTCAGCACTTTTATCCCCCTTGCCCTCGTTAGTCTCCAGGGCGCCAAACCGGCGCGTGTCGAGCTAACCGCCGCTGACTTCTTTCCAATGGGCGCGGGAATCGCCAGGACCTTCTCCGACACGAGCCAAACGACAGTCACTACCACGGAAGAGGTCGGGGAGCCTACGAAGGTGCTCAGCCAAATTGCCTCGCCCGTGGTCGTTAAGCAGGGCGACAAAATAGTTACGACCTACTACTACCGGGTCGATGGAGATACCGTCTATCTCATCGGGACCGATCCGAAGCAGCCGTTGCCGCAACCCATGCCGATCCTCCAGTTTAAAGGCCAAGGCAGCAAGTGGACCTTCCAGGGGCCGGCAACTACCCAAAAAATAACAGAACTGATTCAGCTCAAGGGCGAATCACGGCTCGGCAAAACGATGGACATCTTCGGAAAGAAGGTTCTGACCATCGAATCCAAGTTGGAAGTCATGGAGGGCCAGGGGCGCGGCGCGGACAAGGTTGAGCAAAAGGCAATCTATGGCCAAGGCATCGGACTGATCGAGCTGGTCTCGACGACTAAGGTCGGTCACGAATCGATCACGACCACGCGTAAGTTAGTCAGTTTCCAGGAGGCGAAGTCGAGCGGTTGAGGCTTCCAGCTCTGTCGTTCGTCACCGCCCTCCTACTCTTTGGAGGGTTATTCCAGGTCCAGTGCAAGCACGATACTCCCGCTCCCGTGCCCACTCCGGGGATTGGAGTCATGATGGCTCACGACGACCTGAAGCCGGAAGCCGAGCCACCACCCATGGCAAGCTTGCTTTACGGCGCGCCGCCGCCAATTCCTGTCTCGGTGAAAACAGAGCGCAAAGGCAGCGAATATACGATCAACCTCTACAGCCACGGCGAGCTTTTCGATTTCGAGAAGTATCGGACGAGCATCGAGTCGTTTTCGCTCGCCCAAGCCGCGGGCGAGGAGTATGTCCCCCCGATTCCCTTGCTGGAGTTCCCTGCGAACATCGGCGGCCCCGATTGGGCTTGGACGGGGACGCTCTCCAGCGAGGAGGATCCGCATCCTGCCCACGCGACGGTGACCACCCGTCGGGACCAGATCATGATCGGCGAGGCCGAGGCAGGTGTGGTTCGCGTCGACGTGGAAATGGTAATTGAGCCCCACGGAGGCGAACCTGCCGCCGAGCGGAGGCTCAGCTTCTGGTTCGACAACGGACACGGCTTAGTTAAGCGTCAATTCGGCGAGACTTCTATTCGACAGCCGGCGGTGCTTCCGGCGAAATGACCACCCTCAGTTCGTCGAACTCTCGCACCGAGCAACGCCGGGGTCCGCGTATCGACTTCTGGCTCCTCTTATCTTCGGCCTTTCTGGTCACCATCGGGCTGATGTCCCTTTACAGCGAGGGGGTCACACGGGATAACGGAGCGGACTTCCGAAAGCAGATGATGTTCGCCATCATCGGCATCGTGCCGTTTGGCATCTTCGCCATCATCCACCCGAAAATCTGGCAACGGATCGCCAACGTCCTGTACGGCATCAACCTGGTGGCTTTGACCGCCGTTCTGGCGCTCGGCTCCCGAAAGAAGGGCGCCGAGCGCTGGATTGAGCTCGGCCCGATCCAGTTCCAGCCGAGCGAGATGGCGAAGCTTCTGACCGTGCTGACCCTGGCAGCATTCTATGCGGCGCGTCAGGAGACGATCCAGAAAACATCGACGTTCCTTCTCTCCTTCCTCCACATCCTCCCGCCCCTCGTGCTGATTCTTCTTCAGCCCCATCTCGGCGCGGCGATGGTGATCGTCGTGAGTTGGTTCGCGGTTTCCCTCGTAAGCGGCGTACCGTTTCGCAACCTGGCGATCGCCTTCACGGTGTTTTTCGCTCTCGCGGCCGCCGTGCTTACGATTCCTGCCGTCTCAGCCAAGGTTCTTCATGGCTATCAACAGGAGCGCCTCAACGAGATGGGCACTAAGGATAGTAAGGGTAAGAACTGGCAGACCGAGCGCGCCAAAATCGCCATCGGCGTGGGCGGTTTCTCCGGTACCGGCTTCCTAAAGGGCGAGCAGAAGGCCGCCCATTTCATCCCGGAGCAACACGACGACTTCGTCATCACGGTGATCGGTGAGGAAGGGGGGCTGGTTGGCACCACGATGGTGCTTTGCGCGTTCGGCTTTTTCTTCTACCGCATCTGGCTGGTGATGCTTGCGGCCGGCGATCCCTTCTACAAAATGATCGGGGGAGGCATTTTTGCCGCCCTGTTCTTTCACACCTTCGTCAACATCGCGATGGTGCTGCAAATCGTCCCCGTCGTGGGCCTGTGGCTTCCTTTTCTTAGTTACGGCGGCACCGCGCTATGGTTATGCATGGCCTGCGTCGGTTTGATGCTCAATATCCGGCGTCGCGAACGCCCACTCTTGTTCTAGGCGTTATTTTCGACACGCGTCGAAACGGTATGCTCCCCTACTTAAATGAGCGTCGAGCGCTTCGCGCAATCCATTAAGTCCGAAGTCGGCAAGGCGATCGCCGGCCAAGATCGGATCCTCGAACAGTTGATCGTGGCGATCCTCGCCAACGGCCATATCCTCCTTGAGGGCGTTCCGGGCGTGGCCAAGACCCTCATGGTGCGGGCTTTGGCGCGCACGCTCAGCCTCGAATACGGCCGCGTTCAATTTACGCCGGACTTGATGCCGAGCGATGTGATCGGCACCAACGTCTTCGACCCTCGAACGGGTGAGTTTTCCCTCCGCCGGGGCCCGATCTTCGTCAACGTTCTGCTTGCGGACGAAATCAACCGCACGCCGCCAAAGACCCAGGCCGCCCTGCTGGAAGCGATGGAGGAGCGAACCGCCACCATCGACGGCGAGCCGAACCCCCTGCCGCCCCCCTTTCTCGTCTTCGCGACCCAAAACCCTATCGATTTCGAGGGCACCTATCCCCTACCGGAAGCGCAGCAGGACCGGTTCCTTCTGAAGGTGATCGTCGACTATCCGGACCAGGCGTCGGAGCTGGAAGTGCTGCGACGGCACCATGCGGGCTTCCGCCCCCAAGATCTGGAAGAAGCCGATATCCGCCCGATCGTTACCCTGGAAGAACTCCAGCAGATGCAATTGACGGTCCAGCACTCGACCGTCGAACCCCGAGTCTTCGAGTACATCTACGCGATCGTCAGCGCCACGCGACGATCGAACGATGTCTCGGTCGGCGCTTCGCCCCGCGCGGGGATCGCGCTCCTCAACTGCAGTAAGGCGATCGCGGCCATTCGTGGGCGCGAGTTCGTCATTCCCGACGACGTGAAGGAGCTTGCGCTTCCCGTGCTTCGGCATCGCGTCTTACTTCGCCCCGAGGCGGAAGTAGAGGGTTTGACCACCGACCGCGTGTTGCTCAGCCTGATCGAAGCTCAAGTCGTCCCCCGGTGACGATCTCGTTTCTGAAGCGTCTTTAGCTCTATGATTGTCACCCCGCTAATTTGGGCGGCCCTCGTCCGGATGGTAGGCGCACAGGCGGCGAGCGCGCCGATGCAAGGCGTTCCATTGGCTCCCGCGTCCGATCAGGTGATGGTCATGGTGAACGGGAAGCCCATCCTCGCGAAGGAAATGGAGCCTTACCTTTGGGACTGGCGGGCTTCCGAGGTGCTGGGCGACGTCATCACGTATCGGTTGATCGCGGACGAGGCGAAGAAGCAAGGAGTCTCCGTTTCCCCAGCCGCGATCGAGAAGGCCGTCTCCGAGCAAACCCAGGCGATCCTTCTTCAGGCTCCTCCCGGAGTGGATGCCGAAAAAAACCTGCGCGATCAGGGCTTCCCCAAATCCCGCTTCTATCTGAAGATCCAAGGCGACTTGCTGCTGGAGCAAATCGTCCTTCAGCATTTCTCGCCCAAGGATTTCGTTCGGATCGCGGCGCTTGCCTTTCGCCCTAAGAGCTCAGCCCGGGAGAGCTTGGAGGCATCCCAAAAGCTTGCCGATGCCGCCTTTACCCGCCTCAAAAATGGCGGCGCCTGGAAGGACGAACTGAACTCCTCCGACGATCAGACCGCGCTCAAGGAGCAAGACGGCAGCCTGGGCTGGCGTCGTCTCTCCGGCTTCCCGCCGGCCACTCAAGACGAGATTCGAAAAGGCAAGGCGGGAATGTTTACACGGCCGACCGAGGTCGGAGGCATCGTACAGCTGTTTCGATTGGATGCGAAGGGTGATGCGGTTCCGGAAGCCGAACTGGATCAATTGAAGCGGCAATTCGTCGAATCCGAGCGGGACAAATTGATGACCCAGCTTCGAAAGACGGCAAAAATCGACCAATTCTACGTCGGCGCTCCGAGACCGGTCAATCATTAGGCGGAAACTTCCCCGAAGCTCGTTTTATTACGAGGCTCCCCAAAAGTTCAAGTCCCTGGACGGCGCCCGGATTACCGGGAGCGACCAAGGGTAAAATGCACGCATAGAGTCACCAGGGATGGTGGAAACGGAGGTCGGAGCAAGGATGCTCCCTCTACTTTCCCGTAGGTATATTCACTTTATGCGTCTTTACGTCGTGCGCCATGGGCAAACCTCATGGAACATCGACGGACGGACTCAGGGCCGCACCGATATTCCCCTCGATGAAGTCGGTCAGCTTCAGGCCAAAGCCCTCGGATCGGCTTTTCGAGACATTCCCCTCGACCGTATCCTCTGCAGCGATCTTTTGCGCGCCAGCCAAACCGCGGCGGCGATCGGCGAAGCGACCGGCTTAACTCCCCTTCCTCTCGAAGAGCTGCGGGAGCGCAGTTTTGGAGTTTGGGAAGGCGGCCCCTTCACCGATATCATTCCGAAGACCCAAGAGATTTCCGAGGCCACGGGGATCCCTATCCTCAAAGTCCGTCCCAAAAACGGCGAATCGATCGAGGATGTCTGGAATCGGTTGGACGGTGTGATCCGGCTGATTGAAGAGGCGGAAGATCGCTTAGCCATCGTCGCGCATGGTGGATCGGGTTCCGTCCTTCTCGCTCGCTTGGTTCTCGGCAGTTTGGAGACAGTTCGCTCATTTCGATTGCCAAACACCTCCGTGACCGAACTAGAACGACGCCCCGAGGGTTTCTATTGCATGGTGCGTTACGCGGATACGTCGCATTTGGCTCAATCCAACCTGGCGCCGGCCCATGTACGGGAAGCAGCGGGAGCCAGCGTGCGAGGCTGAATGGCGAGCCCGCCCTTCAGTACGCACCTCCCAACATGAAACGCCCCCAACCCAAAAAAGGACCCACGATTCCGCCCCGGATTCAGTCGATCGTCAAGGCATGGCCCAGTGCGGCCTCCGCGATCCTTCTACTCTTAGCGTTTCCTCCCTTCAATTTGGGGCTGCTTGTACTAGTCGCTCTGGTTCCCTGGTTGATTTCGCTTCGTGATACGACCGGCAAAGGGGCGTGGCGATCGGGCTATTGCTTTGGCTTTATCTACGGCCTCGGCCAACTGTTTTGGGTCGAGCAGCTTGTTTCGCGCTGGGTCGGCAGCGTTTGGATGGGCATTATTCCTTGGTTTATCGCATGCGCCCTCTATTCGATTTACTTCGGTTGGGTCGCGGTACTCATTCGGCATTGTTGGAATCGCAATTGGCTATGGGCAATTCCCCTCGTTTGGGCCGGCATTGAAGTCTTTCGCTCATTCATTCCGTCGTTTGCCTTTCCGTGGGGTTTACTCGCGAGTCCGCTGTGGCCCTATACGGCGCTTATTCAAAACGCCCATTTCGGCACGATCTATATGGTGTCGGCTTGGGTCGTCCTTATCAATCTTTTGGTGTGCCTACTGTTAGTGGGACTTAGCTATCGCCGGATGCGTAGTTACATTTCGGTGGCGGCGGTCGGCGCGGTTATGTCCGTGGTCTGGCTCGACACGGTCGAACCCTCAACCAAACTAACCGTTACCGCAGGACAACCGGGGGTTGATATGGCCTTCAGCGACCCGGACATAGCCGACGAGGCGATGCGGCGGAATGTGAATGCCATAACCGATAGAGCGGACGTGGACGGTACTAAATTATTAGTGCTCCCGGAGGGAATCGCGATGGCGCCTACGATGCCCCCCAAGGCGCCGTTCCGAATTTCAACTAAAGTTCCTGTAATTTTCGGAGGGCGCCGGAGTACGAACCCTACCTTCCAATCCGCTTTTGGATTTGACGGCAAGCGGTGGCAGTATGAGGACAAGACGCGCCTCGTAGTTTTCGGCGAATACGTCCCCGGCCGCGACCTCTTCCCATTTCTGACCTCGGCGTTCAAGCTTCCGGGCGAGGATTTCGTGGCGGGACGGGAGGGGGTCAAGGCATTCGACATTGCCGGAACCAAGGTCGGCCCGATCGTATGTTTCGAGGCCCTCTTCCCAGATGTCTCCTTTCTTCAGGCCGCTCAAGGGTCGCGGCTACTCGCCGTTATTGGAATCGACGACTGGTATATGGATGGAAATGCCCCGGACCAGATCCGTGCCGCTTCCGTATGGCGTGCCGTCGAAACGGGCCTGCCCCTTGTCCGAGCGATGAGCACCGGCTATACGATGGCCGTCGATGGCCATGGCCACATCCTTGCCATGGCGCCTCTGAGGACGCCAATCGGACTGAAGGTGGACATGCCGATCCCGGACAAATCGCCGCTCTTCCGAGCCGCCCCGGTCTTCCCCGCCCTCAGTTGCGTGTTCGCGTTGGTGATGCCGTGGGCGAAACGGGGCCATCGAGCCCAAAAAGGTCCAAATTCGACCGACGCGGCGTAAATTTTTCAGCCAAGTTAGCGCACTTATTTGACGGCTGCGAACATAATACGTCGCTGATTGCGTCTCTTTGAGATTTCCCGGTCCGTTCTGAGGCTTTGTGCGTCATAATGGACCCGTTACGATTCATGTTACGTTCCCGCATTGGACTCCTGCCCCCGGCTGGTTTCTAAGTTTACGAGAGCACTGGCACAGAACCGGAACCAGATAGCGTGCGCGTCTGAAGCGCACCAGGAGAATCCAAATTGGCAACTAAATCTTTATACGTCGGCAACGTCTCGTACTCTTCGACCGAAGAGTCGCTCCTCGAAGCTTTCGGGGCGCATCAGCCGAGTAACGTTCGCATCATTGAAGGTCGCGGTTTCGCTTTCATTGACGTGCCGGCAGACAATCTCGAAGCGGCAATCGCCGAAATGAACGGTAAGCAGGTCGACGGTCGAACTCTCACCGTCAACGAAGCTCGTCCTAAGGCGAGCGGTGGTGGCGGCGGCGGCGGCGGTCGTAGCAGCGGCGGCGGTTACGGCGGCGGCGGTGGCAGCAGCTACGGCGGCGGCGGTGGCGGCGGCTACGGTGGCGGCGGCGGTGGTCGCGGCGGCAGCAGCGGCGGCTACGGCGGCGGCGGCGGTGGTGGCCGCGGCGGCAGCAGCGGTGGCGGCTACGGCGGCGGCAAGCGACGCAGCTACTAAGCGCGAAGCTTTAACGTAACCCTTAAGGGGGGCTTGCCGAAAAGGTAAGCCCCCCTTTCGCATGTCCGACTACTTCGTTACTTACAGCGTAATGCGAACGCAAGGACAGAAAGTCTGCTTGTCCCCCATCGCCCGCGACCAACTTTAACTATTAGTAACAATGGCCGGTTAGTCATGTTCAGTTCATCTCTAACACGGTGTCGGCACGAACTGAGGGATCAGCAACAGCTTTACACGTGTTTAAGCACAAGAAATCGTTGCATTGCGTCCAAATAAGCTTTGCATGTGGCGGATTTTAAGTTAAACTAAAATCGAATATGCGTTCAAGAGTTCCCCTTTCGTTAGCTTTGAATGGAGAGCGTAAGACCTTGGTTGAGTGGACCCAAGATCCACGGTGTGAAGTTTCCCTTCGCGAGTTGCGGGCAAGAATTGAAAGAGGTTGGGATGCGGAGAAGGCCATTTGTAGCCCGACCGCGATTCGGCCTTCTCGAGCCCGAAACACAATTACTGCATTTGGTGAGGAAAAGAGTATTGCGGAGTGGGCAAGCGATGAGCGTGCCTCTGTCTCCGGACTAACGATTGCGGCGAGAGTCCAGCGTGGCTGGAATCCCGAAGAGGCAATCACCACCGCAGTTCACGGTAAAGTTCGCCCGGCCCGTCCAGTCACCCCTCGTCCGCCGCACACACGCCGACCCCGTATGAGCATCAGTAATGAGCCCGTTTCGGACATCGATGCGAGCGGCGTTAAGAGCATGCTGATCAACGGCGCCGAGCTGTGGTTCGCCGGCTCATCCGGAGGACGTGCGACCCTTCTTGACCGGGACCAGACGATTTTGGTCTCCCCAGAAGTACTAGAGGAACTCACCGCTTCGAGTCAGATCGTGGTGGTCTCAAAGGTGGGTTCGATTATCCAGTACGGACTGCCGGAACCCGTAGCCTCCCACTAGCGAAAGATAATCAGGATTGTCTCAGAGGGCTTTGCCTTTGAGACAATCCTTGTTTCTTTTCTAAGGTTGCCCTATCCTTTTGTCTTCTTGATCCACTCTTTTCCTTTGACGGTTAAAGAGAACCCCTTGCCGTATCCATCACCTGGATTCGCGCCGCTCACGGCTCGGGCGCCGGGCCGCAAGTATCCCTGCATTACGATGCTCCACGCGGCCTCCATGTAGATTTCGTCCAACTCGTAAGGAGGACGGCTTCCTTCCTCTTCCGGCGAGTTGTCCACGATCTCCATCATCCACGGGAGATAGAGGTCGAAATCGAAGTCCTTGTTGTGATTCAGTTCCCGAACGTGCTCACGCTCGAACTGCATGAATTCACGAATAAAATCCGCGGCCTCTTCGACCGTCTTCACCTTCTGTCCCTGCGTACCAATCATTCCAAAGACTAAGACGATCTAGCGGGCACGAGGAATCAGTCTCCCCAGGAGAAACGGAAGAAAAGGCCAGACGGTTCTAACTAGTGCTTCTTCGGAAAGTACCAGAGCGAGTTGTCGGTCGGGTTCACCACCAGGTAACCATCCTGAAAATACGCGGCCGCCGTACTCGCCGCCCGGGCCATTACGCCGCCCAGCCCGGCGATCGAACCGATTTCCGGAGAGTTCACCTGCATCCCCTCCAGCATCGCCTTGACCATCCAAGGATCGGCGTGGTGAATCGCAATCTTCGCCGCCGTCCGGGTGGGGGAGAGCGAGATGGTCTGAGCGGAAGCGGATTGGGCGAACGCGCCAAGGGCGAGCAAGATGCCGGCAAGGTACTGCGGGGGGAGTCGCATATCTACCAGACGCCCGAGGATCGATCGCGTTTCTTGCCCGTTTGTGCCGCGCGGGTGGTATAGGCGTCACAATTTCACCATGATCCAAATTGGCGGCTACAACCGATTACGCGTGGCGCGTCACTCGGACTTCGGCGTTTACTTAACCGACGGGACGGAGGATGTACTCCTTCCCCGCAAGTTCGTGCCCCCCGGAACCGAGCTCGGATATGAACTGCGTGTCTTCGTTACGACCGACTCGGAAGATCGCCCCGTTGCGACCACCCAACGGCCGGTCGCCGTGGTGGGCGAGTTCGGCATCATGCGGACCAAAGCGGTGAGCGAGCACGGCGCCTTCATGGATTGGGGCTTGGACAAAGACCTTCTCGTTCCCTTCGGCGAACAGCTCCGCCGGATGGAAGAGGGCAATTTGTGCGTCGTCCGCGTGCTCCTGGATGAACGCACACGCCGGGTCGTCGGCAGCACCCGAGTGGCCAAGTTCTTGAAAGGTGACGCACACGAGCTAGAGATCGGGCAGGCGGTCACCGCTTTGATCTTCGACGACTCCCCGGAAGCGGTCCGCTGCGTCCTCGACGGTAAGTTCTACGGCTCCATCTTCCCCGACGAGATCCACGAGCGCCTCCAAGTGGGGACGGAGAGGCAGGCCTACATCAAGCGGATCCGCGAGGATGGCGGGATCGCAGTCTCCCTTCTGCCGCAAGGCTTCAAGGGCGCCGTCGACGCCGGACCCAAGATCGTCGCTCAGCTCAAAAAGGCGGGCGGTTTTCTCCCCTTCAGCGACCAATCTCCCCCGGAAGCGATTCGAAAGGAGTTCGGATTGAGCAAAGGCACGTTCAAAAAGGCGATCGGGCACCTTTTCAAGTCCGGCCAAATCGAAATCACCTTCCACGGCATCCGGCTCCTCGACAAGCCGGCAAATCCCCGTCGAAACGAACGTCGATGAGGGACGGGAACGTTCTGCGTTGGATCGCGGGGATGCTCGGCGCCGCCAGCTTGGGCGCGATCTTTTGGCTATTCCCGCCCTTGAGCGACGCACTTTTCATCGTCGCGGCCTTCTGTGGAGTTGGCGCCATCGTAAATTACGTCCAGCATCGGCGGACGGATCGTTACGACCTAAACGACCTGCAACGGGTCCAGGAACGGGCGGAATTGGACGCAATCGACGTCCCGGATGTGGACGATCTTGATATGGTTCACTGCCTCGGCTGCGGGGAATCCTACAGTAACCGTTTCAAGGTTTGTCCCCGGTGCCGGCGCCCGCAAACGGGCTGCTGCTAAGCCACACTTTCTAAATCACTGCTTGTTCCGGCGGAAATGCTGTGTTACCCTTTAGAGACAGTAACGTCAAATTTTTGGCGGTTCGACCGCTGTCCTGTCAAAGGGCAGACTCGGCCGCGTTTCCGGGAGGAACTTAACGATGAGCATCGTCCCGCTGAGCCCTTGGCTGGCGCATCGTCCCCGTCGTGGGGCGACCGTCGTGGATACCGTTGTCCTTCATGCCGATGAGCATGAGGATATCGAGGAACTCGTTCGCGAGCTCCGTCACAAAGACGCGAGCTACCACTACATCATCGACCGAAATGGCGCCGTTCTGAAGTGCGTTCCATTTTCCGCGGTCGCGTTCCACTGCAGTAACTCCTATGGCCCGCACGAAGCGAGCCGCGGCGTCTCCTACGAGCGAGATGCCCACGGGGGGTTCATCCAACACTCCTGTATCAACGACTATACGCTGGGTATCTGCCTTCTCAATAACGGGTCGGAGAGCTACCCGAAGGAGCAGATTGAGGCGTGCCAGTTCTTGGTTCGCGATCTCAAAACGCCGCTCCCTAAACTTCGCTACATCACGTCGCACGCCTGCGTCGCCCCCGGACGCGCCGTGGATCCATCCGGATTCGACTTCGCCCACCTCGCAAAGTTTGCCGAACTCGAAATCTGGGTCCCCGAAGCCGCCCTCGCCTAGTAGGCCAGGGCCGGCCGGCGGGCTTTCAAATGTCCGATTAGCAACGCGATGTCCGCGGGGCGAACGCCCGGGACACGGCCCGCTTGCCCTACCGTTGTCGGCCGCACGCGACTCAGCTTTTCCCTACTCTCGAAACTGAGGCCCGGCAGGCTCTTAAAATCGAACTCCGCGGGGATCGCCATATCGTCAAGCCGCTTTTGCTGCCTCGCGAGCCGCTCTTGGCGTCGGATGTAACCGTCGTAGAGCCCCGCCAATGCGAGTTGCTCGCGAACGCTTTCGTCCGCCGGAAGATCGAGCGGAATTTGACACGCTTCCGCGATCTCCAGCGCCCGGGCCAGATCGATCTCGGGCCGCCTCAAGAGGTCGAAAAAGGACACCTTGCCATCCACGTTGGAGGTATTGAAGGCGGTAAGCACTTCGTTGTGGATCGGCAGCACATAGGTTGAATCAAGCTGGTCGCGGCCGACCACGATCGCATCCCGCTTCTTCTCGAACCGCGCCCATCGAGTGTCTTCGACTAAACCGATCGCCCGGCCGATCGGCGTCAGGCGGAGATCCGCGTTGTCATGCCGCAGCAGCAGTCGGTGCTCGGCGCGGGCGGTGAGCATCCGGTACGGGTCTTCGACCCCCTTGGTCACCAGGTCGTCGATCATGACGCCGATAAAGCTCTCGTGCCTCGGGAAATCGACGGGCGTGTCGCCACGCGCGTTCTGGGCGGCGTTGATGCCGGCGACGATTCCCTGCCCCGCCGCCTCCTCGTAACCACTCGTGCCGTTCAGCTGACCGGCGAGGAAAAGACCCCCCACCAGCTTGCTCATCATGTGCTGAGTGAGCTGAAGCGGGTCCGCCATGTCGTACTCGACCGCATAGCCGGGACGGATCATTTCGACGTTTTCCAGTCCTGGCACGGTCTTTAGAAGCCGCAGTTGGATGTCCGCGGGAAGTGACGTGGAGACGCCCTGGACATAGATGGATTCCGAATCCCACTCCTCCTGCTCAAGAAAGATCGGGTGGCTGTCTTTGTCCGCGAATCGTACAATTTTGTCCTCGATACTTGGACAATAGCGCGGCCCAACCCCTTCGATCTCGCCCGCGTACATGGCGCTCTGAAGCAGGTTTTCGCTGATCAGGCCGTGAGTTTCGGGCGTGGTTCGGGTTTGCCAGCAAGGCAGAAGGGCACGCTTCGGAAAGGTCCGGTCGTGGAGGAACGACACCGGTCCGGCTTCCGGTTCGCTCTCCAGCGGCGGAGTTTTGGAGAAGTCGATGGAGGAAGCTTTGATGCGCGGAGTGGTGCCCGTTTTGAATCGCCGAAGCCGCACGCCGAAGTCTCTGAGCGACGATGAAAGATCCACGCTCGGCAGGTCGCCTTCCCGCGCCGCGTTTGTCTTCTTGCGTCCCTCGTGGCAGAGGCCGTTTAGGAAGGTGCCGGTGGTTAGCACGACGGATCGGGCGGTGAGGACGCCTTCCGTCGTCTCGACTCCGGTAACCCGGCCGCCCTGCTCTAAGACGCGAAGCACCATGCCCTCAAGAAGGGTCAAGTTGGCTTGCGAACCCGTCACCGCCTGCATCCACTGCGGATACATCGTTTTGCAGACGTGGGCGCGGATGGTTTGGACCGCCGGTCCCTTACCGGTGCCGACCCGGCGGATGTGGGTGAGGGTGTAGTCGGTCGTCACCGCCATCTGGCCGCCCAGGGCATCGACCTCGCGCGCCATGTGGCCCTTCGCGGGACCGCCGATGCTACAGTTGCACGGCAGGTGGCCGATCCGGTCGAGGCGCATCGTGATGCAGGCGGTACGCAGCCCCATGCGCGCCGAAGCCAATGCGGCCTCAATGCCCGCATGCCCTGCGCCCACCACAATTACGTCGAAATCGGTCACGACACCCTATTGTGGCGTCGGCCACGGGGCGGGGGCCCCTTCCTCGAAATTTGCGCGCCGAAAATCGCCCAACGTGTGCCACTTGACGTCGGAAATCGACTCCTTCGACTTGAACAGCTCGTACACCGACGCCAAAACTTCCTTTGGAACGCCAGGTTCCCCACCGAAAAGCTTCGCCCAAAAGGGCCTCACCTCGTTGAACCAGAGAAGCCAGCGCGAGTTCTCGTCGTTGAGGAGCGCCACTCCGACATCAAACCGCCGCCCTTCGTGGCGGAAGGATAGAAACCACCCCGACGTCTCGTGGACGAACTCCTCGGAAACCTGCCATCCAAGCTTGGCAAACTCATCCGCGAGCCACGTGACCACGTCCTTCCCTTCATCGGTCTCGCTCGCGCCAAACATGGTGCTGCGGAAACTCACAAAGGTTCTCAGGTCGTCCATGGGGTCAGCTTCGGTTGGCGAGGAGTTCTCGGGCGCTGGAACGAACGGCTTCCGTTACATGGTCTCCGGCGAGCATTCGCGTAATCTCTTCCACGCGCTTGGCGGGGCTTAGTTGCCGCACCGTCGTCGCAACCCGGCCATTCGACTCACCCTTTTCGATCCGAAGATGATGATCGGCACGCGAAGCGATTTGCGGCAGGTGCGAAATGACCAGGACCTGATAGTGCTCGGCCAGTTCGCCAAGTTTTTTCGCCACGGTAAGCGCCGCGCGCCCGCCGAGCCCCGCGTCGACCTCGTCGAAAACCAGCGTCGGTACGCCGGCACGGCCCGCCATGGCCGTTTTGATGGCAAGCATGACCCGGCTGATTTCGCCACCGCTCGCGATCTTGGCGAGGGGCCTTGGGAGTTCACCGAGGTTGGCGGAGAAGAAGAACTCGACTTCGTCCATCCCTTCCGCATCCGGAGTTTTCTCCCGGAAATCGACGGTGAAGACGGCTCGCTCCATCGCGAGATCCCTGAGTTCGAACTGCACTCGGCCTGCGAACTCGACCGCACGCTCCTTTCTAAGCACGCTCAGTTCTTCCGCCAAGCGGTTTAGTTCGGCCTGTGCCGCGGCACTGGCGGCGGCAAGCTCTTCCTCGCCGGCTTCGCTCTCCATCAGGAGCGCGAGATCTTCCTGAGCGTTGGCGAGGAATTTCAGAATCTCGGTCTCGTCCGCCCCGTACTTACGTCGGAGCCGCTTCAATGTATCGATCCGCGTCACGGTTTCGTCGAGGGCGGTCGGATTGACGTCCAGTTCTTCCGCGTACGCGCGGAGCCGGTAGTTGGCATCGTCCAGTTGCGCGAGCACGTCGCGATAACTCGCGGCGATCTCTTCCAGAGAGGCATCGTATTTGACCGCTCCGTCGATCAGCTTCAGGGCCGACGCGATGCGATCGACGACGCTGCCCTCTTCGTCCGCCACGATCTCCAATGCGCCGAAGGAGGCGGTGGCGAGTTTCTCTGCATGCGTAAGCCGGGCAAGCTGGATCTCCAGCTCCTCCATTTCTCCGGGTTGTGGCGAGGCGGTCTCGATCTCCGTAACTTGGAATCGGAGCAAATCCAGACGGTGCTCGCGGTCCCGTACTCCTTGCCGAAGCGAAAGAAGCCGCCGGTTCGCATCGGAAAAGCGCTCGGCCGCGGCCACGACGTTTTGCTTCAATTCAAGCGCGGGGCCGCCGATCCAATCGTCGAGAAAACCAATGTGCCGTTCGGCGTTGAGCAGACTCTGATGGTCGTGCTGGCCATGCAGGTCGATCAGGAATGCGCCGAGTTGCCGAAGCACCGTCGCCGGAACAAGCTTTCCGCCGACGCGGCATTGCGAACGTCCGCCGGTTGCGACATCGCGCTGGATGTACAGGCAGTTCCCTTCCAACTCAAGGCCAAGATCCGCGCATGAGGCAAGGGCGGAAGGCGCGGCGGAGAGATCGAGGGCGACCGACACTGAGGCTCGATTGGAGCCAGTCCGGACCAATTCCGTGTCCGCCCGCTCACCCAACGCCAGTTCGATGGCATCGATGAGCAGGGATTTACCGGCGCCGGTTTCGCCGGTCAGCACCGTGAAGCCGCGCTCAAGATTGAGCCGGCAACGCTCGATAATGGCAAGGTTTTCGACGTTCAGCTCGACGATCATGGAGCTTCTCTATTCTGACGCGTCACGCCGGCCCAAACGAAAAACGGCCCCTGCACTTGGTGCCGGGGCCGCGTTCGAAAATAGAAAGGCTTACTTGTTGCCTTTGAAGCCCGGCAGAAGTCGGCCCTTGTAGTAGCCGTCCGGGGTCGCCGTGAAGCGAAGGATCAGGGGCTCGCCGCCGACCTGCTTGTTCACTTGCACTTCGGGCATGACCGCCACGTAGTTCGTTCGGCGAAGCGCGGTTCGCTGGTGGCTATGGCGTCTCTTAGGATTCGGCATTTACTTCTTCTCCCGGTGCAGCGTGTGCTTGCGAAGTCGCGGGTTGTACTTCATCAACTCCAAGCGCGCAGTGGTGTTGCGCTTGTTCTTGGTGGTCGTGTAATAGTTTTTACCGTCCTCCGTGCAGACAATTCGAATAATTTCTCTGGCTTCGCTCTTCTTGGCCATGGCGGTTTCCTTATCGCTGTCGAAGCCAATCTACGCTCGCGGGACAGCCTAAAGATTATGACCAATCCCGGCTTCCAATATCAAGCGCCCGCAAATACTGGGCCGCTTCGGTACGATCCGGATATGGTCGCCGCGCTCGCGTTGCTGAGTTTGCTCCTCTCGCAGAAGCCAGATTACCGGGGTTGGAAGCTCGCGTGGCACGACGAGTTCGATCACGGGGGCCGGCCCGATCCCTCAAATTGGGTTTTCGAGCACGGCTTCGTCCGCAACAAAGAGCTTCAGTGGTATCAGCCGGAGAATGCGCGCGTAGAGGGCGGCCACTTGATCATCGAAGGCAAACGGGAGCATGTCCCTAACCCTTCTTACGAAGCCGGCTCCAAGGATTGGAAGAAGGAACGTCCCTTTGCCGAATACACGTCTGCTTGCCTGGAAACGAGGGGCTTGCACGAGTTCCAGTACGGCCGCTTCGAAATCCGCGCCAAGATCGACGCGCAGCCCGGCCTATGGCCCGCGATCTGGAGCCTTGGCGTCAAAGGGAGTTGGCCCAAGAACGGCGAGATCGACCAGTTGGAGTACTACCGCGACACCATCCTGGCCAACACCGCTTGGGGAAATGGAACTTGGAATACGGTCCGCACGCCCTTCAAGCACTTCACGGACAAAGATCCGGCGTGGTCGAGCAAGTTCCACGTATGGCGGATGGATTGGGATGAGGCTTTTATCCGGATCTACCTCGATGATGAGTTGCTCAACGAGACCGACCTCAGCAAGACCCTGAATCCGGACGGCACGAACCCCTTCCACCAGCCGGAGTTCCTGTTGTTGAACCTCGCCATCGGCTCAACTGGCGGCGATCCTTCCGCTACGAAGTTCCCGACCCGGTACGAAGTGGACTACGTGCGCGTCTATCAAAGGACATGACGAGCCCACCGGTATAATTTCAACTCCCGCCCGGGTGGTGGAACGGTAGACACAGAGGACTTAAAATCCTTTGCTCTTACGAGCGTGCGAGTTCGAATCTCGCCCCGGGCACCACGAGTTTGAACCCATAAGCAACTTTTATCTCCAGATTGAGGTGTTCTTAGGGGCGAAAACAGGCCGCACCGCACGTGTGGACCGGCGAGGACATCGGATGACAGACATTCGGCTCAAAACCACGCTGTCACAATCCAGCCCGAATTCTGGCGGATAATGGCAGCGTGCTGAGGATGATCGGATGGTTGCATTTTGCTCTGGCAATTGCGTCGGTTCGCTACCCAGCGGGAGATCGAGGTGAGGGCTATTCTAACATCGCCCTTGTCGACAACTTGGGAATCCCACCGCTGACTGCCGTTAACCTCCTGAAGCACCACGGTATTCAAGCTTCCACATATGGTTCTCAACTATATGCTGTGCGCGTATCGACGGCAAGGGCCAAAGAAGCCCGTAAGATTCTCATCGCCGACGCCATCAAGCATCCCTATCTTTACGAGCAAATCGAGGGCTATAAAGGCAAACTCGGTCTTCCAGCCAAGGTGCCCTGGATCGTGCGGAAGTTCAATATCAACCTTTCAGATATTGAGCGGTCACCCGTACTGCACTCGGACCCAAATCTGCTTGGACTGGCGAGGGAAGCTCAGCGGTACTTGGGTGAGACCGTCCATTTGAAGAAAGATGCGGTTCCCTACATCGTTTCCATGAAATTATTTCCCATGGAATATGTCGACCCCGCCGGGAAAAGCGAGTCTGGATATTTGGCCAAAGTCGATATCCGTTACCGTTTTAGTGAAGCGACCTGCGATTGCTGTTCTTACGTTTGGGACAGGGGAAAGAACCACGCAAGTATTGGTGGAGGCAGCGTCGATTCCTTCTGACCTACCGCGCCTAGAGCACCGCGCACGCAACGTACAATTCAATCCATGGTGATCGGCCTCGACCACGTACAACTCGCCTGCCCCAGCGGCGTTGAGGCAACCGCGCGTGCGTTCTATGGCGGCCTACTGGGCTTGCTGGAGATCGAGAAACCGGAACCGCTCCGGAGTAGGGGCGGGTGTTGGTTTTGGGCAGGCTCGCATCAACTTCACTTGGGGGTCGAGGAGCCCTTTCGCCCGGCCGCGAAGGCGCACCCGGCTCTCCTGGTCGACAACGCGCAGGCCGTGTTCGAGAAGCTTCAGCAAGCGGGCGTCCCTTGCGCGTGGGACACCGCCCTCCCTGACGTCGTGCGATTCTACGCCGCCGACCCGTGGGGTAACCGGCTGGAGTTAATACAAGCTCCCTAGTTGGTCACGCCCCTGGGCTACCATAAGAGGTTGCCGCTTCCTCTGGCTCAACACGCCGCCCCATGGACTCAACTGCGAAAGCGCGAACCCTCGTGACCGGATTCGGTCCGTTTTTGAAGGTCACCGAGAACCCGTCGGGGCAGTTGGCGGAGCGGTCAGGATGCCCGTTTAAGGTGCTGGAAGTTTCGTTCGAAGCGGTCGATGCGTTCCTGGCGTCGGTAGATCGCTCTTCCTTCGACCGGCTGCTCATGATCGGGGTCGCGACGGGCCGGAAGCTAGTGACCCCGGAGTTGTTCGCCCGCAACCAAATCGGTGAGGTGTTGGACGTGCGAGGCGTCAGCCGCTTCGGGCCGATCGAAGAGGGGGCGCCGCTTCTCCTCGGAGGCACCCTTTGGACAGCAGCCGGCATCGCGTCGCTCTTCCCCAACGAAGAGATTGAGGAGAGCTTAGACGCGGGAAGCTATCTCTGCAACTATTTCTATTACCGCGCGTTGCGGGAGTTGCCGGACAAGAGGGTCGGCTTCCTCCACATCCCCGAAGTCACCATGATCCCACTCGACCGTCAGGTTGAGTTGTTTGGGATGCTGATCAAGACTTTGTAGATTCGCCCCATTTCAGGCGGCGGCATATCGCGTTGTCACCCTCGGCTAGATACGGGCAACTGCCTCGTCCTCATTTCGGCATATCTCCGATGCGGCTCCTCAAGGCCCGGAAGGGCAAGAGAAGCTTGATATTCGGTCCGAGCCTCCGCGTATTTGTGGGCGTCTTCTAAGACCATTCCCGCCAACCATCGGATCGCCGGGTCTGACGGCTTCGCATGGGCCGCTTCCTGGGCCAACGCCACCCCGTTGTTCTTCGGCGTCCGGTTGATCGCGCGGACAATACACGCGTTCGCATGCACGTCCTTCCCAAGGGCGTCGTTCCAATTGAGCTTCGGATAGCCCAGAACTTGCTTGTAGGTATCGAGGAGTAACCGTTCGGCAGCCAAAGAGTCCGTCTCCGAGCCAGCCTTGCGGGCAGCGTCCACATACCCTTCAATAAAGGACGGATTCCTCTGATCGCTCGAAGACCACCCCGGATGGGAGTCGACGAGGACGGCCCGGTACCACTTCATGGCTTTCGCGTAGCTCCCTTCTTCAGCACACATCTCCGCTAAAGCCATAGAAGCAAGACCAGCGGTTGAACGATGTTTCAGGACAATGTCCTGAAGTTGGGTCTCGGCGGCGGCGTAATTGTGTTTGACGTGCCATTGCCTGAGTGCCGCCTCATACGTCTTGATCTCGGCCTTGTGCTTTGCGATCACGGCCTGCGTCGGGCGCCCAGAACCCATCCTTGCCTGTGCGAACACTGGATACACGATAAGTGCGACAAGTGTCGTTATTCCGACCGCGGCAAACGCGAGAATCTTCGTTGACTTCATAGCCTTCCTTCCAGAGGGTGGATATATTCTCCTCCGGAGTTGGCACGAATCGCCGGTTCACTTCCCGGAATTCGTCCAGGTACCGGTTTTGCGCCTTCAGGCTGACTAGACGTATTTGCGGGCGTTCGCGATAGAGCGCGGAACCGCCACCAGGGGATCTTCGATCCCTTCGTACTCGACGCTCAGCCAGCCGTCAAAGCCGGCATCCTTGAGTGACTGGATGCACCGCTCTAACTGCACGTCGCCCTCGCCGACGGCAGTGCCGAGCCAGCGGGAGCCGTCCAAGGCGCCGTAGATGTGATCCGTCTCCGTATCTGCGGCGGCGCGGAAGTCCTTGAAGTGGACCATGTAGGCCAGCGACGCGACCTGCTCGATCGCCTCGTGGCTCGGCTGATTCACGAGAATGAAATTGCCCGTGTCGGGGTTCGCTCCGAGTGCGTCGTTACCGCACATCGCACGAACCTCGTCGATCAGACCTCGGACCTGGTCGCCACTGCCGGCGAGTTTGCCGTGATTCTCCAAGGCAAGCTTGATACCGCGATCGTGAGCGTAGGTGGATGCCGCCGCGAGTCCTTCAACAATCCAAGCCCGCGCTTGATCAAACGTAATCCCCTCGGCGACGTCGCCGGCGAATACACGGACGACGCCCGCCCCATACTCGAGAGCCTCGTCGACGCCGAACCGAATCTTGCCAAGCTGGACTTCGCGCTCCTCCGCGCTGATCTTCGCGAAGTTCTGCGCCACGGAGAAGATCGGGCAGGGGAGTCCGGTCTCGGCTAAGGCTGCCTTGGCGGCAATACGATCCGCCTCGACATCCTTGTAGAAGAAGTCGAGAAGCTCAACCCCTTCCGCTCCCGCATTCTTCGCCTCACGAATGAAGCCGGGGATGTCCAAGCGTCCGTCCTGGACGGCTTGGTAGTAGCTGTACATGCTGACGCCGATTCGCATATCTACTTCGGGAAAAAGACCTGCAGGACAGGGGGAACGAGGGCGATGAAGACGCCGACCACGGAGAGGGCACAGGTAGCAAGCACTCCGCGATTAAAGCGAAGCGGCCGCGTCTTCCCTTCCGTCCCGTCGCTGCCGATCGCCGCGTTGAGAAGGCCAAGGTAGTACCAGCCCGAGATGATCGAATTGATCGCCAAAGCCACGGCCAAGGGCGTCAACCCGCTATGCACGGCATCCATCAGAATGTTCATCTTTCCGAAGAAGCCGGCCGTCGGCGGAATTCCGATCAGGGAGGTCACAAAAACAACCAGAGCCGCGAAGGCAATCGGCGAACGCCGAGCGAGCCCTCGTAGGTCATCGAGCTTCGTACCCTCGCGTCCGCCCCGAGCGGTAAGCGAGACGACGGCAAACACGCCCGCGGTCATGGCGGTGTAGCCAAAGAGGTAGTAAACGACGGTCGAAGTGCCAATCTGATTCGGCATCTTCTCGTGGGCGAGCACTCCGACCAAGAGATAGCCAGCCTGAGCGATCGAGCTGTAACCGAGAATTCGTTTGACGTCCTTCTGGGTGAGGGCCATCACGTTTCCGACCGTCATGGTCAAGACCGCAATCACCTCAAGCACCGGCATCCATTGCTCACGGAAAATACCGGCGGAATCTAAAACCCGGATCAACGCCGCGAAAGCGCCCGCTTTCGTGACCGTCGCCATAAAGGCGGTGACGTTCGTCGGCGCACCCTGATAGACGTCGGGCGTCCACTGGTGGAACGGCACCAAGCTCGTCTTAAACGCGAGCCCGACGATGATGCAGCCGAAGCCGAAGAGCATCAGTGCGTGATTGGTTCCCCCGTGCTGAACCCAAGCGGTCGGCACGTCGTCGAGGTTGAGAGTGCCTACCGCGCCATAGACGAACGCGATGCCGTAGAGAAGGAATCCGCTCGCGAATGCGCCCAGTAGGAAGTATTTGAGGGCCGACTCATTGGACTTCTCCTCCCCGCGGCTCAGTCCCGCCATGACGTAGAGCGCCACCGACAGAATTTCCAGCCCCAGGAAGATCACGAGCAGGTTCCCCGTCGTGGCCATGATCATGGCTCCGACCGCCGACCAGAGCATCAGCGGGTAGATCTCGCCGAACGGTATCCGCTTCTCGCGCAGATAGTTTTCGCTAAAGCAAATTGCGAGTAATGCCCCGAGCGCGATAACTACCTGGATGCTCGTCCCGAAGCGGTCGACGCGGAACATGCCGGAGAGCGTGTCGTAGGGTCCAAGTTCAAGGTTTCGGATCGAGACGATGCCGGAGAGAATCAGACCGATAATGCTGACGGCAACGATCCGCTCGTTGCTCCGCTTCGGGTGGATCATCTCCAAGATCAGCGCGACGATGCCAGTCACTGCGACTAGCAAAATCGGCAGGACGGCCATAACGTCCATATCCGGAACCGAAAACTTGAACAGTGGATTCACGACTTAGGCTTCTCTATGGAATGGGTGACGCTGGGTCCGTTGTAGTGAAGAACGACGTCGCTCTCCTCGTCGAAAGTAAGGACCGGCCCCTTGCGAATGGCCCGCCCCTGAGCGGCGGAAACTCCGCTGGTGCGGTTATCCCAACCGAAGAGGTGGGCCGGCAGATCCGAAACGAAATCCAAGTACAAGTCGCTATCCCCGACGACGAAGAGGACGTTGACTTTAGCACGGGTAATCCCTTGAAGCAGTTCACGGTCGTGCTCCAGGTAATGCCCGCCGTACTCCATGGGGGAGCAGTGTTGGCCGTTTGCTCCGTGCAGTCGATAGAACACTCCGTCGGCGCCCGCGTCCAGCGAATTTGCCATCGCGGTTCGCGCCGCTTCGACGAATTGAAGAAGCACACGCACGCCTTCTTTCGGGTCCGTCTTGAGCAATACGTTCAGGTCGATATTTCTTACCCAAGCGCGTCCGAAAGGGTTCGGCACCTCCACGAGAAGGGCACGGTTATCCTGGCGATCGTGCCGCTTAACGTAATCCGGGTCGGCGGGAATGATCACTGCATCTGAACGACCATCGGGAGATCCCGGCCAGAACAAAGTGGATTTTCTGTCCACGGGTCGTCCGTTGGCGGCATCGATAAATCGGTCGCGTGCAATCATTTGGAGCTGTCCTTTCCCGTGTTGAGAGCAAGTGCGGATTTAGTAGTCGTCAACGCAGTTTGCGTCGACCAAGTCGGTCGTTGTCCAGGTGGCATCACAACCATTTGTTGGGTTGAGAGCACACTCGGTTCCATCGACTTCGTAAAGATGCTCGAATAGAAGCCTCCCAGGAGGATAAAGACCACCAGAAGTCCCCCCAAGGCCGATTCCCACGGCTTGATGTCCTTGAGCCTTCGGTTAAGCGCGTTAGTGACCTCGCCGTAGAAAATCTGCTGGAACATGTACAGCATGTAGGCCGCGGTCAGGATCACGCTTCCGGCGGCGGCGACGGCAAAGCCGACGTTCATACCGTACGAACCCGTGTAGCCGGAGTTGTAAATCCCGAACAGGGTCAGGAATTCACCGACGAAGCCGTTGGTTCCCGGCAAGCCAAGGCCGGCGAGGATCGCGATCAGGAACAGGGTCGCGAACGTCGGCATTTGCGCCTTTAGGCCGCCGAATTCGGCCAACGCCGTGGTGCCCCGCCGCTGGTACAGATAGCCCACGAGCACAAACAGCAGACAGGAGATGACGCCGTGGTTCAACTGTTGGTAGGCGCCGCCGACCATGCCCGTCGCGTTTAGCGAAAAGATGCCCAGCAGCACGAAGCCCATGTGCGAGATCGACGAGTAGGCGAGTAGCCGCCGCGCATCGGTCTGAACGATGGCCACCACCGCTCCATAGACGATGCCAATCACCGCCAGCATCGCGAGGATCCAAATCTGGCTCTTCGCCGCATCGGGGAAAAGCGGTAGGCAGAAGCGAAGGAAGCCGAACGAGCCTAACTTGACCATCGCGCCGGACAGGATCGGACCGGCAGTCGGAGATTCCGCGTAAGTATCCGGCACCCAGGTGTGGAATGGGAAGATCGGACTCTTCACCAAGAAAGCCGCCGCGAAGGCCCAGAACAGCAGGCCCTCGACCTGGATGGCGCCGGACCAAAGCGAGCCGTTCGCCACCGCCGCCTGGATCTCCACGATATCGAACGTCAGGTGATGGGTCACCGTCTGCACTCGGAGCGCCAAGGCGACCATGCCAACAAGAAGGAAGATCGAACCCGCGAAGGTGTAGATCAGGAATTTATTCGCCGCGTAGGCTCTCTTATCTCCGCCCCAGAAAGCGACCAGCAGCCACATGGGGATCAGCGTCGCCTCGAAGAAGGTGAAGAAGAAAACGAGGTCCAGCGAAACGAACGCGCCGATCATGACGCCTTCGAGGAGAAGGATGAGCGCCATGAAGTAGCGCGGAAGCTTATCGACGTACCAACTGAACGCAATCGCCACGAAACTGAGCAGCGTGGTCAGCAGGACGAGCCAAATCGAAATCCCGTCGACGCCGACGTGATAGGAAATGCCGAGATCGGCGAACCACGTAAAGCGGTCTTCAAATTGAAAACCCGCCTGGGCGGGATGGAATGCGGGGAGTAGTACGGCGGCGCCGAATACGAGTGCTGCACCCGCAACAAGCACGGCCAGCTTCTTGATGTAGCGGTCGTAGTCGAGTGGAAGTCCCGCGACGAGAAGTCCGCCCAAGAGCGGAATCAGCATAAGGAGGCTAAGGTTGCCCATTACTGGGTACCTCCGGGTGCTGCCGACGGCGTGGTTCCGGCCGAAGCGTCAACCGCACCCTGTACTTGTCGCGCCTGAGGCGGCGCTCCAGGACCGATGAGTCCGTGTCCGGCCGGTTGAAGGCGGATCGCCGGTGGGGGCGAGGAATACATGATGTAGCCAACCAAGCCGACGCCACCCGCGAGCATGATCAGCGCGTAGAGCCGCACATAGCCCGTCTGAGCCTTCTTAAACAAATCTCCGATCCAGGCCGCGAGGGCACCAGAGCCGTTCACGATGCCGTCGATGAAACCAACGTCGATGAAGCGCCAGATGCCGCGGGCCAAGTCGCCGCCGCCTTCAAGCGTATTGACCGTAGCCATCGAATCGAAGCCAAACTGCCGCTCCGCAGATCGTCGCCAAGGTCGCCATCGGGACTCGTCCCAGCCCTGGTCGGCAGGCAATCCGCGGCCGTAGAAAATGATGCCCAGGATGATTCCGCCGAATGCGGCGGCGGCCGAATACAAACTCAGGTTCGGCACCTCGTGGGGCACGTCACCGATCACAGGAAGGGCCGTCGGGTAGAGCCAATGCTGGAACGCGTCACCCTTCGCCAAAACATAACCACCGCCCAACGACAGAACCGCAAGCAAGACGAGCGGGAACCACATGCTCACGGACACTTCGTGCGGGGTGTGCGATGCGTCGAGACCGTGCTCGTGATCGTCGTGAGCCACCGCCGGCATCTCTTCGTAGTAGAACCCGTGGTCGACATCGGCATCGAGCATTTCGCCCGTGGAAGCCCGCATCGGTAGTCCCGAAGCAACGAATTCTTGCGGATGCGGATCGTCCAGGATGGGGCCGTCGAGATGGCTGACGATCTCATCGACATCCGAATGTGAAACTTCGCCCTCGGCGTGTGCGCCGGCGGGAATCGCGCGCCATCGCTCCTGCTTTCCGAAGAAAGTCAGGAACATCATCCGGGTCATGTAGACCGAGGTCAGGAGCGCGACACCCAGGCCGATCCAACCCGTCACGACCCCAACATTGAATCCATCGATGAGGGCGTGGTTGCCCGCGATCGCGCTACCAAGGATCGCTTCCTTGCTGTAAGCGCCGGCCAAGCCGTAGATCATTTCCCCGGCCGGAATCGCGACGGCGGCAATGGCCAGCCAAGCGATCACCATTGTCCAGGTCGTAATCGGCAGGTATTTGCTGAGCTTGCCGTAGTTCCTCATGTCCTGGTTGTGGGACATCGCGTGAATGACCGCGCCCGCGCCAAGGAACAAGAGCGCCTTGAAGAAAGCGTGCGTCACGACATGGAACATGCCCGCCCAGTACGCGCCCACGCCGCAGGCGATGAACATGTAGCCGAGCTGAGAAACCGTCGAGTAGGCGAGAACCTTCTTGATGTCCGTCTGCCCGAAGGCGATCACGGCGGCAAACAGAGCCGTGAAGCAGCCGATCACCGCGATGATCGCGCTGACCACCGGCGACGACTCGAACACGACATGCATCCGGTTCAGGAGCACGACGCCCGAGGTAACCATCGTGGCGGCATGGATGAGCGCGGAAACCGGAGTCGGACCCGCCATGGCGTCCGGCAGCCAAAGGTAAAGCGGAAACTGGGCGGATTTACCCGCCGCGCCCACGAAGAGCAGAAGCGCGATCGCGGAGGTCTCGGCCGGGTGAAGTATCAACTGCCGGGGTAGAGCCGGCAGCATCACGTCATAGCTGAGGAATCGCGGGGCGTGCAGGGCGCTGTGACCGTTGCTCATCATGGCGACGAGCAGGAAGAGGGCCAAGCCGAGGCCCCAGTCGCCGATACGGTTGACGATGAACGCTTTGTTCGCCGCCTTCGCGTTCGCCCTGTCCTTGTACCAAAAGCCGATCAGTAAGTACGAGCAGAGGCCCACGCCCTCCCAACCCATGAACAGGAGTCCAAGGTTGTTGCCCAGCACGAGGATGAGCATCGCGACGATAAACAGGTTCAAGTAGGAGAAGAAGCGAGCGTATTCCTTCTCTTCGCTCATGTAGCCGGTGGCGTAAAGGTGGATCAAGCCGCCAATACCGGTGATGATGAGCACCATCGTCATCGAGAGCGGATCGACCAGAAACTCGAACGGCATCTTCAGATAGGCCGTATCGATCCACGGGAAAAGCGTCTGCACGCTCGACCGGTTCGCCGGATCCAGTGCGCTCAGGTCGAGCGTGATCTTAACCGCGATTCCGAATGCGATGAGGATCGGAAGCACCGCGAGCGCGCCGACCACCCGCTTGCCCATCGTTTTAGCGAGTGCCGCGCCGAAGAATGCCTGAATAAGAAAGCCGATCGCCGGAAGAGCGAGAACTAACCAGATTGAGCCAAAGTCACCTTTCATTCTTTCTCGTTAGCCCCTCAGCAAATTCATTTCGTCGATGTCGACATTCTCGCGAAGTCGGAAGATGGTCATGATGATGCCGAGCCCGACCGCGACCTCGGCGGCGGCCACCGCCATCACGAAGATCACCATCATCTGCCCGGCAACCATGCTCTGCTGGGCCCCCTGAGAGTCCATCGCGCCGGCCTGGTTGAACTGATATCGGGCGAAAGACAGGAACGTCAGGTTGACCGCGTTCAACATGAGCTCGATGCACATGAAGATCACGATCGGGTTGCGGCGGATGATAACGCCGACCACCCCGGTTGCGAACATGAACATTCCAAGCGCCAGGTAGGCGGCGAGCGGTACTCCGTTCATATTCGCCTCTTTGCCAGCAGGATAGAGCCGACGACACCGATGAGCAACAGGATGCTCACCGCTTCAAATGGGTAGGCATAGTCCGTAAGCAGGGCCGTGCCGATCACGGGAGGCGCGCCGTAGCCTTCGACGGCCTTGGGGTGAGTGAAACCGACAAGTCCAGGCAAAATCTGCGCCCCGGCCACCGCAAGCAGCGCCAAGCCCATGAAGCCGCCGGCGACCTTCTTCAGGTCGAACTTCTCCTTCATCACCAGGGGCGCGCCTAGATTCAGGAGCATGATCACGAAGAGGAACAGGACCATGATGGCCCCGGTGTAAACCATGATCTGCGTCACGCCCAGCGTCTCCGCGTTCAGCGTGAAGTACAGGAAGGCGAGCAGGAAAAAGTTGACGACGAGGCAGAGCGCGCTTCGGACCGGGTTGTTCAGGGCGACAACACCCACCGCGCAAATCGCGATGGCGCTTGCGATGCCGCCGAACAACACCAAGTTCGGGGTGACCTCGACTCCTGCGACCACTAGGCTCAACTGGGCATCCTCATTTCGATTTTCAAAGATGTGGTCGTCAAAGCGTGGCTCCCGCGACCGGCTCGGGGACGATCTCGACCGGCTTCGCGGCGGGCGAACTGTCCATCGTCAAACCTCGGCGCGCGTCGGCCTTCGTCTCGATCTTGGCCGTCTTGTTGATCGACTTGTAGAGCCCGATCAGGATGGCGGCCGCCGCAAAGACGGTGACAAGCGCGGCGTACGGGCCGTACAGACGCGTCACCATGATCCAGAGCGCGACCACGATCAGATTGGCGGTCGCGAGCGGCAGGAGCGACTTCCACCCCAACGACATCAACTGGTCATAGCGCAGTCGCGGCATCGTGGCGCGGAGCCAGATGTAGAACGTAATGACCATCCAAACCTTGAGCCAGAAGTAAAAGAAGCCAAGGAAGGAATCGCCGTTCAGGTAGCCAAGGAAATTGTAGAGGCCGCTCGTCGAAGGATATTCCTTCGCCAGGTACGCAAACGGAACCGGCAACAGGTGGTAGCCGCCGAAGAAGAACGTGGTGAGGATGCCGCCGTACGTGAGCATGCTCACGTACTCGCCCATCATGAACAGCACCCACTTCTTGGTCGAGTATTCGGTGTTGTATCCGGCGACCAACTCGCTTTCCGCTTCCGGCAAGTCAAACGGCGCGCGGTTCGTTTCCGCAACCATGCAGATCAGAAAGATGATTCCGGCGACAAAGCCGTAGGGGGTCAGGATGTTCCAGTTCTGGAGTACCGGGAAGAAGCCCCACAGCGGACCTTGCTGATCTTCGAGGATCTGAGAAGGCCGGAGCGATCCCGCGGCCATCACGACGGCGGCCAGGGCCATGCCCATCCCGAGTTCGTAGCTGATGAGCTGCGCCGAACTGCGAAGCCCGCCGAGCAGCGAATACTTGTTGTTCGAGCTGTAGCCCGCCAGAACGACGCCGTAGACGCCAAGTGAACTAACGGCCAGGATGTACAGCACGCCTATGCTGATATCCGAAATCGGCGTTAGATTCGGGAAGGGTCCGGTCGGAATCGTGCCGCCGAGGGCAAACGCGCAGAAGAGACACACGGCCGGCGCGGCAAAGTAAAGGAGCCGGTCGACGCCTGCGGGGGCGAAATCTTCCTTAAAGAAAGACTTTACGCCGTCGCAGATGATCTGCGGAATTCCGTAAAGGATGCGAAGCCGCTTACCCTTCATGAAACCGGGAAGCTTGATTCCCAGGAAGGTGGCGTTGTCCGCGCGAGAAAACGTAATGGTTCCGGTTCGATTCGGTCCAATTCGATCCTGAAACCAAGCTAGCAACCGCCGCTCGTACCAGATCACGACGGGAATGGATAGGAAAAGCGGCACCACGAAGACGATGACTCGCAGGAGAGCCCAGAGTATCGCCGTGACGGCCTTAGTGATTTCCGGTCCCAGGAGGTGGCGTAACCAATCCATGCTGCGACAACGTTGTACCCGAGATTCCCAGCTACGCGGGCCAGGTTCTTGATGCTAAAGCCAACGCATTGAACTTGAGTGCATGAATTTTCACGGTTCAACGGGCGATCTCTTGCCGCGCGGTACATCTCCAAGACGCCGTCCTACGTCCTGGCGCGGCGCCAGGGCGTGGACTACACCTGACGGTAACGGGAAATAACGAAGGGCCTACCTCGTTTTGCGAGGCAGGCCCTTCGTATCGCTTACAAACCCTCCGCCTTAGCGGCGAGGTCTGAAGCGCGCGTTCATGCTGTCGTCGTCCTCTCCGCGCTCACGCTTGGGGAAGCTGCTAGGAACTTCCGGCGCGCTCACTGAAGGAGCGGACTCGGCTCGGGGAGCCTCGGCACGAGGAGCATCGTCACGGAAGCTCGATTCGGTGCGAGGACCGCGATCAGATCGCTCCGGCCGGGGACCGCGATCGCGATCTCCGCCTCGGAACCCACCGCCGCCGCCACCGCGACCGCCTCGGTCACCACCGCGATCTCCGCCACGGCCGCCGCGATCTCCGCCACGTCCGCCTCGGTCACCGCCGCCCTGTCCGGGAGGAGGAGGAACCGCGTTCTCGTTGTCCTCAAGGCCAGCCAGGGTCTGCTTGACGCCGAGGGCGGTGAGGTTGATGCGGCCCATGCCGTCGACTTCGTGAACCTTCACGTTGAGCTCGTCGCCAATGTTGACGACTTCCTCAATGCGGCCAAACGGGTTCGGGCTGAGGTGCTCTTTCGGCACCAGACCCTCGCGTCCGGGGATGTACTCCACCATCGCGCCGCGACCCATGATACGGGTCACCTTGCCGGTGAATTCCGATCCGACCGCAACTTCGTCGGTCAGCGCACGGATACGAGCGATCGCATCGGCGACCGCGGCTCCGTTGCTGCCGCCTACGAGCACTCGGCCATCCTGCTGGATATCGACCGAAGCGCCGGTTTCGGCGGTGAGCTTCTTGATGACCGCTCCGCCCGGGCCGATGACCGCACCAATCTTTTCGGGGTTGATGTTGATCGTCGTAACCGTCGGGGCGCTCTCGCCAACCGTGTCACGGGGAGCCGAGATTTCCTCTTCGATGACGTCGAGGATCTGGAACCGAGCCGTCTTGGCCTGCGAAAGGGCCTGAGCAAGAACCTCGTCGGGGATACCGTCGAGCTTCGTGTCGAGCTGGAGCGCGGTGATACCGGCTCGCGTTCCGGCGACCTTGAAGTCCATGTCGCCGCAGAAGTCTTCCATGCCGATGATGTCGGTGAGGACCTTGAAGACCTTACCGTCGGACATGAGACCCATGGCGATACCGGCAACCGGCGCCTTGATCTGAATACCCGCGTCCATCAGGGCGAGGGTGGAACCGCAAACCGAAGCCATCGAAGTCGAACCGTTCGACTCCAAAACTTCCGAGATCAGCAGAAGCGTGTACGGGAAGTTCGGATCGTCAAGCGGAATCATCGGGCGGAGGGCACGCTCAGCGAGGGCGCCGTGACCGATTTCTCGTCGGCCGGGACCTCGCATCGGGCGAACCTCACCTACCGAGTAGGCCGGGAAGTTGTAGAAGTGCATGTAGCGCTTCGGCTCTTCCTCTTCGATTCCGTCCATCGTCTGGGCGTCGTTCGGAAGACCGAGCGTGACGACCGTCATGACCTGCGTCTGACCGCGGGTGAACAGACCGGAACCGTGAACCTTCGGCAGAATGCCGGCGATCGCTTCGAGCGGACGAATCTGATCGAGCGCACGACCGTCCGGTCGCTTGCCCTTCTCGATGATGAGCTCGCGGACCGTGCCCTTCACGACGTAGTCGACGGCCTCGGGAAGCTGCTTCAGAAGCTCCGGCTTGTCTTCGAACTTCGGCGCCAACTGCTTGACGACGTCCTTCTTCAGCTCGTCGAGAGCGGACTCTCGAACGGCCTTGTCGGAATTCAGAAGCGCCTTGGTAATTTCCTTACCGGCTTCCTTCTTGATCGTCTTCTTGAGGCTCTCGTCGATGGCGAACAGATCCACCGATCGCTTCGGCTTGCCGGCAATCTTGGCAAACGCTTCGAACTCAAGGCAGATCACGCGGATGGCGTCGTGGGCGAACTTGAGCGCCACGACCATATCCTCTTCACTGACTTCCGTACAACCGGCTTCGACCATGGAGATCGCGCCCTTGTGACCGGCAACGACGAGGTCGAGATCGCCCTTCTTAATCTCTTCGATGCTTGGGAAGAGGATCAGCTCGCCGTCGATTCGACCGACGCGAACGCCAGCGACCGGACCGTTAAACGGAATGTCGCTGACCGCCAGCGCAGCGCCTGCGGCGTTGATCGCGAGCACGTCGGGCGGGAAATTCTGGTCGACCGCAAAGGTCATGCCGATGATCTGTAGATCGTGCCGCATTCCCTTCGGGAAGAGAGGCCGGATCGGGCGATCCATCAGTCGGCTGGTGAGGACGGCTTTCTCGCTGGGGCGGCCGCCACGCTTCATAAATCCGCCGGGAATCTTCCCTACGGCGTACTTTCGCTCTTCGTAGTCACACGTGAGCGGAAGAAAATCGATGCCTTCGCGGGGCTTGTCGGACATGGTGGCGACGCCGAGAACGACGGTCTCCCCCATACCAAGCAAAACAGCGCCGCCAGCTTGCTTGGCGACGCGACCGCTTTCGAGGGAGAGGGTCTTCCCCCCCACCTCGAATTCGTGGTTATGGATCATTTATTGGCCTCCGTTACCGAGGCTTGACTTCGCGGATGCCGAGCCGCTTGATAAGTTCGCGATACTTCACGACATCTTTGTTGCGGAGATAGGCTTCCAGACGGCGCCGCTTTCCAACGAGAAGAAGAAGCCCGCGTCGCGAGTGATAGTCCTTCTTGTGGGTGCGGAGGTGGTCCGTGATCTGCTGGATCCGGGCCTGCATGATCGCAATCTGCACCTCGGTAGATCCGGTGTCACCGGCCTGCGTGGCGTAGTCGGCGATCGTGGCTGTCTTAATATCAGGATTCAGCGGCATGCGTTCATTGTCCAAGCTTTGGTAGTCTTGCGAGTTCAGGCAACTGTCGGCCGCTCAGTGCAACGTCCCCTTCTTCGTCTTTAGGCGAAGGTGGCGCTCCAGTCAACGGCAAACGTGTTAGGCTGAACTCAGCTAGTGGTTATACCCCTTTCTTTCGCCATTTCTCAACGATCTGTACACGAAGCCGTGTCGTCCCCTGCTGAATGACCGGCGAATGAGCCTTTTGGTGGGCCCGTGCAACGGAACTTAACATGCCCACGTTAAGCTTCCGACCGGCGCCCGCCCCACCTGCGAGACAACCCTATGATTACTGCTTTGATCCTCACCGGACTGCTTGCCCACCGCCACGAAGACGCCTGGACCCTGAAGATGCCTTATGAGAAGGGCAAAAAGGTCGTCTGGACTTCCAAGATCCACGCCACCGCCGACGGGATGGATCACGACGCGACCATGGACCTCGTCCTGACGCCCGGAGACACCGCTCCCGGCGGCCGCAAGGTGAACTACGCTTGGGAAAAGCTGGAGCTAGATGGCAATCCCGTCCAGATTCCCGCCACCTACGATGTGATCATGGACGACACTGGCGTCGTTCAGGATAAGACCGGCACCGACGAGGACGAGATCCGCCGCTATGCCTCCATCTACAGCTTTTCCTATCCCAAGGATCCGGTTAAGGTCGGCGATAAGTGGAAGGTCGAGGTGACGCCGAAAGCGAGCGGCGCGCAAAAGATCACCTACACTTTCGAGGTCAAAGAGGCCACCAAGGTGAAGGATAAGGACGTGCTGAAGATCACTTCGGTGGAAACGGAAGCCGGATCCAGCGGCATCCACAACGAGGGCACCTGGTACGTCAACCATGACGGCGCCATCGTAAAATTCAAGCTGGACGTCACCAACTGGGTCGTCCCGTTCGCGGGCAGTCAAGCGGCCGTCAATGCCGTCATCGAAGGCGAGACCCAGAGCAAGTAGCTCCGTCGTCGAAATATGAAACCAGCGGCCTCGGAGCGATGTCTCCGGGGCCGCGTCTGCGTACAAGCGAGAAGGATATGACTAGACGGCAGTCTCCTCATGCTCGCGAACGGCATTGAGAATCTTGATTCGAACGTTTCGCGTCGTATCCAGTTCCTTCATCACCGCCTCGTGGCGTTCTCTTTCAATCCGCTCGTCGTCAGCGTTGTAGATCGGGATATCGTTGTCGTGATTCTCGAAACCGTGATCGCGGTACCAAGAGGTTCGGTCATCGATGTTGACCGCGCCGTCCCGGTCGAGAATGTCATGGGCACGCCCCGCGGACACGTCGTCCGTTTGCACCGTCACCAGGGTCGCCCCTTGGCGAAGGTGCTCGGCATATGTCTCGGCGTCGGATTCCGTCATGCCCATGCCGATGAGCGCGCCAAGCACGCCCCCTGTGGCCGCACCGACGGTGCTTCCGGCTATCAGACCGGCGATCGGACCGGCCGCGACAAGCCCAATGGGGACGAACAGGAGACCTGCTCCGATCACGAGTCCCAGCAGGCCGCCGATAATCGCGCCGGACGTGACACCCGTGGCTGCGCCCTCCCCCGGCAAGTGCGTTTCATGTTGCTCAACGGTCTGTTGATACAACTTGCCGGTCGGATCGGCGGCAACTACGCTTATGTACTTCTTCTCAAAGCCTGCGACGATGAGATCGTGAACGGCCGCATGGGCCGTTTCCACGGTATCGAAAAGCCCAACAACTACGGATGACATCTTGAAATCTCCTTAAAGGACGGTCGCCCCGGATAATGTGTTGACAATTCCAGCTCGCGACCAACCTGACTGAATGGCGTACTGAAACTTCGTCCATGTGCCCGGATTCGTTTTCTCCCAAATCTCGCGAGCCATCGGCTCCGCGATCGGCCAGTCCAAATTCCGATATTCGGGACGATGAGCGAGTTCGTAGCCGAAGTGATACGCCGGCCGGTAGAACTCAAAGCTGGCTCCTTGCGAAGCAGCGGTCGAATTTAAGAAGTCTCTCTCGAAATCTTGTTCCACTTGGGCGGGAATAGTCCCAGGCAACGTCACATCTGAGAAGATCTCCGGGATTCTGAGGCCGAGCCGCTTGTGCTCTTGCTCAATCTCGGACTGAGTGAAGACGGGTGCCGTTGAGTCGTACTGGCTGAACCCCTGCTCGCGGTACATGATCGCCCTGTCTTCGATATCGACCGCGCCGGCCATTGCGAGAATCTGCTGGACGTCAAGCCGCTCGTCCTCGTTGACAGTCACGGATACGACGGTGCCTCCGCGACGGATGCTCTCGGCATATACGTGAGCTTCCTCTTCAGGAATACCGAGTCCGATCATCGCACCGAGCAAACCGCCGGAAACCATTCCTACGCCGGCTCCTGTGATAAGGCCCGCCAGTGGTCCGGCGATGATCGCCCCGATCGGGGGAGCGGTTACGATTGTCGCCCCGATCAGGAGTCCGACGAGTCCCCCGACGAGCAGCCCTGAAGTAGCACCGGACACGGCGCCCTCGCCTGAGAGATCCCCGCTCGTGTCGACCACTTCCCGAATGACAGTCCCCCTCGGGTTTGCCGCCACCACACTTATCGCCCGGGTATCGATGCCGATCGCGATCAGCCGCCTCACGGCAACTTCTGCCGCCTCGTGAGTGTCAAATAATCCTGAAACGTTGCTCGTCATGTCCTGCCTTCACCTGCCTTCTAAACCTACAGGTAGGACCCAGGGCGGGACATGGGGGTTCCGATAGACCTAGTCGCACCTCTAGCCGCCGGAGGTCTTGCGACCTCGACGGTTTTGGGCGCCGCGGCTGGTGCGGCTGTAGCTGCGTGAATTCGGAGCCGGTTGGGAGAGCGAGGCGTCCGCGAGATAGTTGGTGCGGTAGCGCATCTTGTCGACGATCTCGTACTCGTATTTGGCGAGATCGGCGAAGGATTCGGGATGGGTTTGGGTCGCGATCTGGCTAACCACCGACGTGAGCATCGTGATGTTGCCCGTGTTGACCTTGCGATCCATCAGGGTCGCCATGCCGGCTTCTGATTTGACGATGTCGCTTACCTTGCCCGTGAGAACCGAGCCGCCGTCGAGAGTAACGGTCACCGTATCGTCGGCGGGATAGAACATTTGCTTCGCCGACCGAATCTGGGCGGCTACGAACGGATCGCTCTTGTGACCGGCGCGCTGGAAGACGGCAATCAGACGCTTGTCTTCGATGATTCTCTGCGCCGCATCGGCGCCGTAGAGTTCTCCACCCGTGGTCGGGTCGATCGCGGCGAGGGCTCCGGTCGGAGTCACGTCGATACCGAACGCGCGGAAATCCTTTTGATATTGATCGGGATCCGTCGTCTTATAGCCAAGCAGCATCCCTCCCAGCGAGCCTGCGCCTTCTTTCAGACAAGCAAACTGGATGAAGCCCACGGATACGAAGCCGGTGTCGTAGGTATTGATCGAGTCAAAGCCGCCCTCAAGCATTGAGACGGCCCGCATCACATGGCACTCGGTATCGTTCACTCCAGCGAGGCGGAAAAGATGGTCGAGCCGGTCGCTTGGCAACGTTTTGACCGCCGTTCCCCCCGAGGCCACGCCCTGAGCGTAGCGGTAGAAAGGGTAGCGCTGGTTCCAAATTCGGAAGTTGTCTTGGTATACGATCGAGTCGTCGTCGAACTTGACCTGGTGCTGCATCGGGACGACGGAGCGCGCGAACTTCGGTGGATCTCCGGCAAGTGCCAATAGGCCGGCGGGAATCGGTCCCGGCATAGGCGGCTCGACGGAGGGCGTGGCAGGATCGATGGCGGGTAGTGCCTTTCCGAGCACGCGCTGGTTGGAAGCGGTTGCCTCTTTCCAAGCGTCCCAACGGTCACGAGCGATCCGGGCGGCGACCCAGGCTTCCCATCCCTTCTGTTCGTCGTTCGCCGGAGCGGCGTCTGCGGTGGGCGGAGCACTGACCTTGCGAACTTTGTTGTAATTCCACAGCCAAGTCGAGCCTTCGACCGTTAAGCGAACCTGCCAGAGACCCTTGTCCATCGCGTTGTCCGGGATGGTCACGGTATATCGGTCCGGCTGGCTCCAGTACGCCATCACCGCATCCCGATCCGTCGGCGCAAAGAGAGGCGAACTGGGAGGCGTTGCAATCTGGTGAGCAGCCGATGGCGAGTTTTGGCCAAAAACGCCAGCCGTGACGAGGAGGAATGAGAGGACCAAGGAACGTCGCATGTTCAACTCCAGGCGGTTAAGTATTACCTATCGGTAACTCACAACCCACTCGTCAGGCGAGAATTCTACTTACATGTTAAAGAATGCTCTGATTCTTGATCGCCTCAAATACGAAAGGCGACAGTCGTCGCTCCACTAATGCAGCATCGAAAACAGCTCCGGCGGACGACTCTGGCGAATCGAAAAGCTCGGGCTCGAGCAGCCTCTCCAACATCGTATGCAGGCGTCGCGCGCCGATGTTGTGGGTCTTCGTATTAACTTCGGCCGCCAGGTTCGCAATCTTGTCGAGACCATCTGAAGTAAAGCTGATATCGACACCCTCGACCCTCAGAAGCTGCACATATTGCTTCGTCAATGCGTTCTTGGGTTCCAGCAAGATGCGCCGGAAATCGTCCTGGGTTAAGGATTCCAAGGTGACGCGAATCGGGAGGCGTCCCTGCAGCTCAGGAATCAAATCGCTCGGCTTCGAAATGTGGAACGCGCCCGCCGCGATGAACAAAATGTGATCCGTTCGCACCGGCCCGAACTTCGATTGGACGGTCGAACCCTCGATGATTGGGAGGAGGTCGCGCTGGACGCCTTCGCGCGAAACATCCGGTCCGGAGCCGCCGGATTTGCCCGCGACCTTGTCGATCTCGTCGAGGAAGATGATTCCCGTCTGTTCCGCTCGCTCGATCGCCTCGCGCTGAATGCTGCTCTTGTCGACCAGCTTCTTCGACTCTTCTTCGATCAAGATTGCCCGAGCCTCGGGAACCTGGGCTCGGCGGATCGAGTGCTTAGTTTGGCCGAAGGCGCCGCCGAGCTGGTTCGTGTCGATCCCCATCTCTTCCATACCACCGGGGGTGAAGACTTGAAGGAAGGGATTGCTGGATTCTTCAACCGTGATGTCGACCATCCGGTCGTTGAGGTCGCCGGCTCTTAGCTGGGCGCGAAGCAGATCTTGCCGTTCCTTTCGCTTTCGCTCCTCGGCTTCCCAATCGTCCTCTTCTTCGATTACATCGTCGGAGTCGCCGACAAATACGTTACGCGGGTAGCGTTCCCAAGCGGGGCTAGCATCGTCCAGCAACCCGATCAGCCGATCTTCGGCCGCACTTTCGGCGGCTTCTCTGACCGCTTCAAATCTCTCGCGCTCCACAAGACGCACCGAAATCGCGACCAAGTCCCGGATCATCGACTCGACATCGCGCCCCACGTAGCCAACCTCCGTGAACTTCGTCGCCTCAACCTTTACAAAGGGAGCGCGAGCGAGCTGCGCGAGGCGGCGGGCGATTTCGGTCTTGCCGACGCCCGTCGGACCCATCATGAGGATGTTCTTCGGAACGATGTCCTCCCGCTCCTCAAGGGGAAGTTGTTGGCGGCGATACCTATTGCGAAGGGCCACGGCGACCGCGCGTTTGGCGGCGTGCTGACCGACAATGTACTTGTCCAACTCCGCAACGATTTGGCGCGGCGTTAGATCCTCAATAGGCAGGGGCATGGATCACAAGGTACCTGCCCGGTCGCCCATTCGGGAAAGCGCAAACTCGATTCTCTCCGCGGCTTGGTCGAGTTCGTCAGCACTTGTTTCCGGTCCAAGCGTGAAGCGCACACCCTCCCTCGCTTCGGCCAAGGAATAGCCCGCCGCGAGCATCACGTGGCTGGGCTCGATGGAGCCGCTGCTACACGCTGCGCCGCTGCTCGCGCTAATTCCGAGCCGGTCGAGGGCGATAAGGAGGGACTCGGCCTTCACACCGGGAAACCTAACGTGAACATGGCCTTTTAGTCGCGGCGCCTTCGAGACCGAGGGCACAGCACCCAAATCAAGGATCCGGTGTTCGAAACGATCTCTCAAATCTATCTCGACAGGGTGTTCGACATGTTGCCGAACCGCAGCTCCAAATCCCACGATTCCGGCCACGTTCTCTGTACCGCCCCGCACTTCCCTTTCCTGCCCACCGCCCCCCACGAGCGGCTTTAATTTGGTACCGGCCCGAGAATAGACCACCCCGACCGCTTTCGGACCGTTCACCTTGTGGCTGCTGACGGTCACCAGGTCGGCGGCCAGATCATCCACGTGCCAGAAAGAAAGCTCAGGCTTTAGAAAACTCTGCACCGCATCGACGTGGAGCTTGGCCCCGGCGGCATGTGCGATTCCCGCAATCTCCGAAATCGGATTGATCGTCCCGAACTCGTTGTTGGCATGCATCGTGCTAACCAAAAGCACGTCATCGGAGACTTCCTCCGTGAGAAAATTTGGGTCAATACGCGCCTCCCGATCCACGCGTGCGAAGGACACGCGGTATCCGAGCCGCTCCAATAAGGCTTGCGTGTGCAGCACGCAATGGTGCTCCGCACTCCCGAGAATAACCCGGTTCCGGCGCGGATCCTCGTTGGCGAGCGCGTAACCAAGAATTGCCAGATTGGCCGCCTCTGTCCCTCCGGAAGTGAATATGATCTCCGCGAAGAGAGCCCCGAGCGCCGAGGAAACGATCTCGCGAGCGACATCGACCGCTTCCCTTGCCTGCCGGCCATCCGCGTGAAGCGAACTGGCGTTGCCCGCATCCAAAAATGGAAGCATGGCCTCGCGGGCCGACGCGCTCAGCTGAGTCGTCGCCGCGTGATCCAGGTAGATCCGTTTCAAAGCAGCTTCCTGAAGGTCGCCGCCGGTAGGAACGTCGCGACATACCGCGCGTAAGACTTGAGTCGCGAAGGATTCAGTCGGATCGAGCGACCGTAGGCGGCGCGACCGCCCGCCGGGTTGCCATTTAGCGTGAGAACCGTGCCGAGAGCGGCCTGGTTGAATGCTTGAGCTCGCCGGATATCCTCGGGACCAAACCGATCAGACAGATCTTCGAGCCGGGGCGCCATCCATTCCCGCAGCCGGGCGTCGTCCCGCCAGATCTTTTCAAGCTTGTGCGATGCGTTGGCTCCGTGCACTCGGTACATCGTCAGCGGTTCATCGACAAACCCGACATGCCAATGCTCCGCGATCCGGAACCACATCTCCCAGTCCCCGGAGCCGAAATACGAGCGGTTGAAACCGCCTAAATCGTCGAAACAAGCTCGACGAGCCAAGGCCGCGCTCGCGATGATCTTGTTTTCGTAGACGAGACCGAGCAAGATGTCGCCGGTCTCAAAGCGAGGAAAGGCGAAGCCAAGCGGATTCCCTTCGGTACGGTTCCCATCTCCGTCGATGAAGTGACCACCGGTATGCACGAGGCCGACCTCCGGATGCGCGTCCAGCAGAGCGACTTGCCGTTCCAACTTCGCCGGCTCCCAAAGATCGTCGTCGTTCAGAACCGCGATGAATTCGCCCCGCGCGGCTCGAAGGCCCACGTTCAGAGTCTCGTACGTGCCCAGGTTGACTTCGTTGAAGATGCAGGTCACACCGGATTGCTGAGCGAGCCATTCGCGGGTGCCGTCCGTCGAGCCGTCGTCGATCGCGATGATCTCGAAATCCTGAAAAGTCTGCGCGCGAACCCCGTCAAGCGCCGCCGGGAGGTAGCGCATGTGCTGGTAGCACGTCAGCAAAATCGAAACGCGAGGCACGTCTTGATTTAACATGATTTGCCTCGCGCCAAGCCCAGCCAGACGTTAGGAAATCATGCCTCCGAGGCGACCTCTGAACTAAGTTTGTGGGATCACTCCCGTTTACTCCCGCCTCCGTGGCTGCGCCACGGAGGCGGGAGAGGCTTAGGTTGCAATTTTTGGCCGCCCGGGGCGACCAAAAATCGCGAGTGGAACGCGATAACCGCTAACCGGCGGGAGTGACGGAAATCGACCAGCTCTGGATCCCGACGTCCGGATCTGGACAGTCACCAGTCGGCTGCACTCCGCCCGAGTTAGAGCTGTACTGATTGGATGTCCGCAGATCGACGACTTGGAAATTCGGCGTTCCCCGCGTGCCCAAAAAGTCGATCACCCGGCTTGACGTGGCTTGCGTCGTGTTCATGTTCAGGAACTGAACTTGAAGGGTCTGCAAGGCTTGCGCCTGAGCGTCGGTGTCGCCCAGCAGGTTCACGAACAGTGTGAACTGCAGCGTCGTACTGGTCCCCGGATTCGAGTTGGTTCCTGCGTTGACCGGTTGGAAGTTTGTGATCACGCCGCGGGTCGATGGCGCCGAGATTTTCAAATTGATCGGATTCGTCGGGTCGGAGGGATTCGGAATCTCACTCTGCAGCGCGAACCGATAGAGCTGGAATGGCTGGATGTTCTCGTTCGCGGCGTTGAACATCACGTAGTGCGTCGGCGAGCCGGCGACAAAGCCGTTCGGATTCTTACTCGGGTCGAAAACCGGCTGGGGCGCTCCTTGGGGCGGCGGATTTACCAGCGGACTCGCCGTGATCGCGACGACGTAGTTGTAGTTGATGTTGATCTGTCGTTGGACGGTCATCGAGAACGTCACCTGGGTGAAGTTCGAATTCGTCGTTCCCGGTGGCGGAAACTTGGCGCAGCCGGCCGAAGCCAACAGCGCCACCCCGCCCCCCAATTTGACGAAACGCCTCAGATGACGCCGTCCGTGTAATAAAGCAGTCGATGGCATGATTCGCATGTCGCGAGCTTGTCCTCCCTCAAAGCCTGCAACGTCCGCTCCGGAATGTTTGTTCCGCATCCGCCGCAAGAACTGCCCTTAAGCTCCACAACGCCGATGCCATCCGTCTTCTGCCGAATCATGTCGTAGCGGGCGAGAAGGCCGGGAGTGATCGTTTTCGCGAGTTCGGGACGGGCCGCGGTGAGACGAGTGAATTCCTTCTGCAGGAGATCCTTCTCTTCGACGGCTTTCTTGCGTCGGTCGGCGAGCCGTTGCTTCGCTTCGGTAAGCGCCGTTTCGATCTTCTTTGCGGCAGCCTGGGCCGGAGGTACTAGATCGAAGAGTTCAAGCAAACGCTCGTCGTCTCGATCGCGCTGGCGCTTCAGGGCGGCGATCTCCTTTTCGACGTTCTCGACTTCGCGGACGCCGGTCACCTTGCCGCTATACAAGTCCTTGTTGAACTTCGAGATCTTGTCTTCGACCGTTTTCTGCCGAAGTTCGATGTCTCGTTGCTCGGCGTGCAGCGAGCGGGCGTTGCCTCCGATCTCGGCGTCTTGTTTTTCGAGTTCGGTGATCTCGGCTTGAATGCGAGCTCCGGTATCGAGGCTGGCGGCACGCTTTCTAACCTCGACGAGCCCGGTGTCGATGCGACTCAGTTTCCAAAGTCGTTGCATCTCCTGGGTTGCCATGCAGCCAGGTTACCTTTGTCGCTGACGCATCAGAATGGCCATCGCCCGTTCGTCCGCGACCTCGGAAACCTCGTACCGCTCCATGACCGCCACGCGGTCGACTTCCTGGCGGTTTTGGTTCAATTTCGCCTTCGCCTCCCAGCGTTCTACAGGCATCCGAAAGACGACCACGCCGGGAAGAAGCCTATTCACGGTTTCCTCGCTCGTCGCCTCGGGGTGCGTGCTTTCCAGCTTCGGGTCGAACTCGCCGACCATCTCCCTCAAGTGGTCACCGCCCGCCGCCGGGTCGGAAATAATCTTGGGGGTGCCGTAGGCATGGACGGCCACGTAGTTCCACGTCGGCACGTTTGGGCGAGTCTCGTACCACGACGGCGAGACGTAGCCATGGGGGCCGGCAAAGATCGCCAGAGACTTCCGTTCCAGGTTGCGTGAGTGCGCATTGGCACGGGCCAGGTGGCCGTAGAGCACATCCTTCCCATCTTCCTGTCCAAGCAAGAAAGGGAGGTGGGTGGCAAACGGCTCGTCCTCGATCGTTGTGATCAGGGTCGCGAAAGAGTTTGCGCGGACGATCTCGCGGATCAGCTCCGGATCGTCGATTTTGAATGCGTTGGGAATATACATCTCGAACCCGCAAAACGCATTCTAGCCACAAGCGTCTATCTGGGTTAGGACCGGGGCTCTATGGGGCGCCTCGAGGCAACGAGCCGTTCGCGATGGTCATTGAACGTACAGATCGAGCGCAGGCCGAGCACCTGAGCGACTTGCACCGCGTTTTCCCAACCCTTGGGGTTGACCTTGCCGTCGCGGCACTTCTCGGTCTCGGGGTCAAATCGGGGACAATCTGAACAGCGCACGCGTATACCTCTCGAAAGGATTTTGCTATGTTCCTCGTCCCCCTCCTGATCCTTCTCCCTTCGGTCGGGCCGGTAGACGAAACTACACGTGAATTCTACCAGCGTCCCTCGGATGACGAGCCGAAGGGATTTCGCGCCTATGTGATTGACACGTCGCAAACCGCGAAACCGAAGGGGGCTGAGAAGAGCATCGTCGCCTTCCGCCGGAACAACAACTATGCCGTCTGGGATGCGCGCGGCCTGACGGTTCGCCACGGCAAAGTTTCCAGGAGTATGAGGCTGGAGGACTTCCCCGTTTCCAACCGATTTTGGACCCAGGACGAGCTCGAAAACACGGTACGGCTGATTGCGGACAAGAAGCGAAAACGCGCCGCGTCCGCCCTGTCTGGAGCCCTTCGCGTCGGCACGGACGCCTACTTTCTCGCAAGGTGGAACGGCAATGACGGAAAGCCCTGGACCGAGGCCCTTGTCAAAGTGGGTCTGGACGGTGCGGGGACCTGGCCGGAGGTGCTGGGCAAGTTCCAGGGCATCTCCATCGCGTACAAGCCGATCGACGACCGCCTGACGGTGCTTGGCGATTCGATTGCCACCGTCGTCCGCGACGGTGACCGGTGGGGCGTCGCCACTTACAACTTGAAGGAGAAGAAGTTCGCCTTCCGTTCCCTCGGCGCCAAGCTGTTGACGTACCTGCCGACAAGCCGGCGAGGTGGGGTCTTCATTGAGCACACGGCCTACGGAACCACGGTTGGCGGCCGCGTCGATTTGATTTCGGATTACCGCCGGAACGTGTTCGAGTCGCGAGGCACGGCGCGGTTCTTGGACGCGAAGAGTCCGGCTATCATCGTTGCCCGAACCGAGGACTCGATGCGTCTCCTCAACGCGGAGACGGGAGCGGAGCTGCGATTGCTGCCGGGTTACGCCGCAGAGCGAGTCGACAATAGGGTCGTCGTTTGGATTGCCTCACTACATCCCTCGGCCACCCGCCTTTACTCCCCGAGCCGCTGGAAGCTTGTGCCTTCCGACATCGTGAAGTGAACGAAGGGCTTTACCTATCGGACCAACGCAAACAAGTGCTCTTGGCACGCTTCATCTCGGAAGACAGCGTCAACCGTTTGCAAACGACTCATTCCGATCCGCTCCAAAAGTCGGATGGACGCAACGTTTCGGGTGTCCGTAATCGCCACGATCCGCTTGATTGCCGTTGACGCAAAGAGAAGATTCGTCAGCGCCAGGAGTGATTCCGTCGCCAGCCCCTGACCTTGCGATCCCGACGCAAGCGTAAATCCGATTTCAGCATGCTCTTCGTTCGAGGCGACGCAGACGCCGATATCGCCAATAAGGCGGTTCGTCAGGCGGTCAGCGATACCAATTTGGAACCAATCGCCCGGCACGAAAGCTTCGGCTCGGCTCATCTCACCTAAAAACGCGGCGGCCTCTGCGTTTGACATTGGGGACCAGCCTTGATATTCACCGACTTTTGGATCGCTCCGATAGGCCTGAAATGGCATCAAGTCCTCCTCCGTGAGCCGGCGCAATATCACCCTGTCCGCAGAGTAAAGGGGCAGAGCGATTTCCATGGAACTACGACCAATCTAAAGACGGCTCCGTCTTTCGGAAAAGCTCCTTGTCTGGACATAGGTTATCCTGCGGCGGCGCGCTCCAGCGTCGTAGCTGCCGTTAGGAAGCGTCCTGACACTCTGGGACGGGCCTTCAGCCTCACGCCATCTAGTTTTTGCTGAAGAAGAGTTTGTGACTCTCTCGCGCGGTCGGATTGGCCCTCAAAGGGCCGGGGTCTAAGGACTGAAATGCCGGCTCGAACCTCTGACCTAGGGTAGCCCGCCTCCGCATGCGCTACGGCGAGCAACCCTAGGCTCGAAGGACGGAACCCGCTTCGGGGTTCGGAAGGGCGCAGAAGAAGACCCTGCTCCGAAAACTAGATGGCATGAGGCTGAAAGCCTGTGCCCATACACGAACGAGGGCGTAACGTTTACGGAAACGTTACGCCCTCGCGATGGATCGACCGATGACTAACCGGTGATCGACTTGATCCAGTTCATCAACTCGCCGTTCGTGAGAACGCCGTTGTGGTTGACGTCTGCCGCCGCTTGAATCCAAGCGGGCAATCCGACCGTTGCCGTCTGCGCCAGCGTCAACGAGGTTTTCGCGGCCGCCAGAGCACCGAGCGCCGGATCGGGGTCACCGACCTTGTTCAGGGCCCCCGTGAGCGTCGAATAGTCGTCCAGACTGCCGTCCGCGTTCCAGTCGACGTCGAAGGCGCCGATGGGGAGCGGGAGACCGAAGTTACGGATCGTGGTCGTGTTCGGATTGACGAGCATGCCGTTGCCGACGAATGTCGCGTAGACCGCGAGGTCGTAGGTATCGATCACGTTGTCGTTATTCGCGTCGCCGCTCTGCAGGGTGACCTGCGTGGCGCCGAGCGTGTATCCGCCGCCCACTAACGTCACCGCCGTGTTCTTGCCGAGCGTGTGATACGGATCCTTCACGTACATCGTCGTGATGCCTGCGGTTGCCGGAGAAGGCAGACCGTCGGCGGGAGTGATCGTCAGCGTTCCCACACCGTTCGCGTTGAAGGTGACGACCTTGTTGATCACGATCGGCGTGAACCCTTGCGCTCCGCCGAGGACAACTCGAAGCACGCGCTGGATGCTCGTACCTTTCGCCGCCGTCCAACCCGTCTCCTTGACGGTAACCATCAGGACGTCCTGCGTGTAGGTCGTGGTCGCAGGAAAAGCGGCCTTGCCCGTTCTGTCACTAACGCTAACCGTCACCGTGACCTTCAGGGCACCGACCGGAGCCGTGTAGGATGCGACGAATCTTCCCGTCAAAGGGTCGGCAGATCCCATCAGAACCGTAAAGGGCGTCCCCACCGGCTGACCGAGATTGTCGACCCCGGTCACCGTTAGGAGCGGATTGCAGGCGATGCCCGAACCGTTATCCGCCGCATTGACCGAAACCGTAACCTTATCTCCCGGAGCAGATGTGTTGACCGCCTGGCCACCGATACTCAAGCCAAAGTTCGTGAGGGTCGGGGTTCCGGTGTCGACCATGACGCCGTTGGAGCCGATCAGCGTCGTTGGGTACTTCTTACCCGCGGAATTGAACAGCGTCGAAGGCTGGTCATCCATCGAATTCGGGAGCGCGGCCATCGTGAACGGCCCCACCGTGAAATTACCGGTGAACGGCGTGGTGACGATCGTCTCCAAGAGGAGATCTTTCTTCGTGATATTCGCCAGGGAGGCGATCAATTGGCCGTGATCCAAGCCATTGCCCACGTTCTGTGCGAACGACTTCGTTAGCCCGTCGAAAATCGCTGGGTTTTCATACCAGCCGAAATTCAGATTGAGCGGGTTGATCGCCAGCGGAAGCGCGCTATGCATCGCCAGCGAATAGCCTGCCGAGGTTCGAGACAAGCTCGCTCGATTGACGCGGAACTGCGGGCAGAAGAAGCCTGGCACCGCGCCGACGTAGGGATTGTCGCTCCAGACATAGAGGGCGTCCGGAATCGCATTCGTCGCAAAGCCGCCAATCTTGACGCCTACGGGGCTTGCGGCCACCTGGGTAGGGTCGGTGACGTTGACAAGAGCTGCCGCAAAGCTCGCGCCGGTCAGACCAACTTGGTCCGTGCTGCCGCCGCTGAGTTGGGTCAGGACGCTCGGGTAGGTCCCGTTCTGCGTCGCGACTCCGTCCGACTGGGTGATGGTGATTCCTACCGCGCCGGTCGTCGAGACGGACACGTTCACGTGGTACTTGGAAACGTCCGCGGGATGCGGAATGTCGATGTCCTGGTCGTACCAAAGATTCTTGACGTGGCCCCAGAATCGGCCGTCCTTTCGGTAGAAGGAAATCGTGAGCCCGTTGTAGCTACTAACGTCGATGCCGTGGGGCGTCGATGCCGAGGCTCGAACCTGCAGCTCCGTACCAACCTGGCCGATCGAAGCTTGGCCGATGAAATAGTTCTGGACGGAAGAGAGATCCGGCCAAGTCGAGGCATCGCCAAGCTCGACGTCGAACCAGTAGGAGTGGCCCGTCAGATCCAAACCGGAAAGCGTCGCGGGGGGAAGGAACTGATTCGAGAAGGGCGCGGCATGGTATCCGACGCCGGGGTCCAATACCGTTCCCGCATTCGGCGCCTGCCCCACGACTCCCTTCGGATCCGTGGTTGCCAGTACGGTGCTGTTCTTCACCGCAAGGTACTTGCCCGAAAGGTCGATCGGTGTGCCCGTGTTCGGGAGTCGCAGGGTCGCTACAAACGCGGTATAGCCGATCGGGTTGTTGATTTGGACGTCGCCGGCGATTTTGGCGACCCCACCGATGACCGTAATGGCTCGCGGCCAAAAATAGTAGTTGGAAAATCCGGTTGGGAACAACGGCAGAACGGGCGCGCCTTGGCCGTAGAGCGCGGTCTGCAGGTTTTGGGTTCCCGTTTGGGCGTTCCAGATGAAACCGCCGGTCTGCGAATACCCTACGATCGTCGTTCCGTCGGGAGAGATCGCCGTGGCGGACATCGAGGTCGATCCCGTAGCCGGCACCGGAAGCTGGGTCGTCAAGCCCCCCTGATAGATGTAGGAGTGAGGCAACGGGATGTTGCCGCCATCATAGCCGGTAGCCACGGCGTTGTTCGAAACCGCACTCCAGGTGATGGCTCCAGACGCGCCGAGGTCGGTGATCGTCTTGTTCACAACGTCATAGATCACGGTTCGACCGCCGCCATTGACGGTCGCCCCACAAATTGCGTAGTGGCAATTGGGCGAGAACGACTGGAAGGACAGCCCGCTCACACCGGAGGGCAGTGAGACCACGGTCCAAACCCCGTTTTTGATAGAAAACGCCGCGCCGAAGGCGTTGGCGAACAAAGTTTTGCCGTCGGGCGTAATCCCCGCTCCGAAAACGACGGGCTGGGTAAAGAAAGCCGGGTTGCTAAGGACCGTAATCGTCGAACCGGACCATGTACTCGCGGCGGCGATGGTGGGTGCAAACTGGCTGCCCATCACCGTCGAACCGTCGTTAGAAATGCCGACGGGTTCCGAGTAAGCGTTTGCCGTCCCATCGGTGCCAAGCAGAATCGGCGCGCTGCCTGCGGTCCACTTGAATCCGGTTCCCCGGTAAAGATCTCGCCCCGAAGTCCCGGCGATCGTCTTCCCGTCCCCCGAAATCACCATGTTCGTATTGGTGAGAAAGGACGGCTGGTAATTGGGGATGGTCGGCATCAAGGTCAATGACCCATCCGAACCAAACGCCACCGAGGCGCAAATGGCAGCCCCAAGCGTCATGGCGAGGCGGCGGCGCCTCGGCGAAAAGGTATCAATTATTCCCATTTATAATCTCCAACTCGAAAAACGTGTAACCTTCCGAGCAGACACGTCTCCAAGTATAGAGGGATGAGAAAGCAATTTAGCGAATTTTCGCCAAGAAAATTAGGAATTTCGCCCCCTTTTTCTTGGACTACCCTACAGGAATTTCGCGAACGCGCCGATAAGCGTCGCTTATCCTTTTAGACGGCCCGCACGAAGGGGCAGGGGCCAGCGTCACGACAATTCTTGGGAATCCCGCGCGAGTGCCTCATCCCTACCAAGAGAGCGGTAGAACGTTTCGGGTTTTATAGAAATGTGAGGTATCTTTATTTCGATGGAAAGCGAAACAACGCTAAAGGCACTAAGGGCTCTTTCCGATCCGACGCGCTTTCGCATCGTGGAATTCCTTGCTCGCATGTGCTGCGGGACTGCCGCGGTCGATGAAGATGGCGGCGTGTACGATGGTCCGACCGCGAGCGAGGTCTGTTGCCACCTGACCGGTGCGGAAAAGATCAACTCGACGGTCTCTCACCATCTTCACGAGTTAGAGGATGCGGGGCTCATCCGCATCGAGCGGCGCGGGAAACGCATGATTTGCACCCTCAAGCCCGAAGCGTTCGATACCCTCGCCGACCGCGTGAAGCTGCTCGCCAAGGGAGACGGCAAAAATGGTTGCTGCTAAGAACTTTCCGATCGTCGTTATAGGGGCGGGACCGGTAGGCCTTGCCGCGAGCGTTCACCTTCACGAGAAGGGCGCGGACTTCCTCCTCCTCGAAGCCGGGCAAACCGTGGCCGCGAGTGTTCTTTCCTGGGGCCACGTGAACCTCTTTTCGCCATGGCGCTACTGCATCGACGAGGCGGCCGGTCGGTTGCTAGAAAAGGCAGGCTGGATCGCTCCGGACCCGGAGAGCTGGCCGTCGGGCCGCGAGCTCGCTGATCGCTATCTTCTCCCACTGGCCGAAATGCCGGAACTCGCGCCCTTCATCCGGACCGGTTCAAAAGTTGTGTCGATCGCCCGCTTCGGCCTCGACAAAATGAAGAACGCCAGCCGGAACGAGGCGCCGTTCATTCTCACAATCGAACAGCCGGACGGGCGAGAAGAGGTCCTTCTCGCACGGGCCGTAGTGGATGCATCAGGCACTTACACCATGCCCAATCCTTTGGGAAGTAGCGGCATCCCCGCACCTGGGGAGAAACGCGCAGCCGATCACATCCTATACCGAATCCCCGACGTCCACGGCTCCGACCGATCCCGGTACGTGGGTAAGCAGGTCGCCGTAGTGGGCTCGGGCCACTCCGCCTTTAACGCTTTGATTGAACTGGCGGAACTCAGTCGGGCGGCGCCCGATACGAAGATCGTCTGGGTGGTTCGCCGAAACGATGTCAGCGCCGTTTATGGCGGCGAAGCCGGGGATGCGCTACCGGCACGCGGTGCACTTGGCGGCCGGGTGCGTGAGCTGGTTAACTCCGGCGCGGTCCAACTTGAGACGGGCTTTAGGATTGCCTCGCTTGAGACGGATTGTTGCGGGGTGTCCCTCCTCGCCGAAGATGGTCGCCGCCTGACCGTCGAAGAAGTGGTGGCGACGACGGGTTTCCGCCCCGACCTAGCCATGCTTTCTGAGCTTCGCCTCAATCTTCACCCGGCCGTGGAAAGCCCCACGATTTTGGCCGACATGATCGATCCGAATTTCCATAGCTGTGGAACGGTTGACCCCCACGGTGCAGTCGAACTCGCCCATCCGGAAAAGGATTTCTACGTCGTCGGAATGAAGAGCTATGGGCGCGCGCCGACCTTCTTGATGCTCACCGGTTACGAACAAGTGCGCTCGATCGCGTGTGAATTGACCGGCGACCATGAAGGAGCCCGCAAGGTCGAACTTGTGCTTCCGGAGACGGGCGTCTGCTCGGGCGACGGCTGTTGCGTTCCTCCTCTCACCCGCAAGACGCTTAAGGGATTGCCACTTGCAGGTCGGATCGCTCCATCGGTCGCACTCCCTCAAGGGGTTCCCGAGCCCGCACTTTGCTGCGGCGCCGAGTCGGGTTGCTGCTCATGACAGATAGCCGATCGATGCTCAAACGTTACGCGGCCGAAGCGATCGGGACCTTCGTGATCGTTTTCGCTCCGGTGGCGCTTTCGGCAAGTGGGAAGCTGGCCGGAGGCGACACTAGTTTGTTGGCGGCGGCTCTGGTTTCCGGCCTCGCGGTGTTGGCCGCCATCTACTCACTTGGACCGATATCGGCGGCCCACTTCAACCCCGCGGTCTCGATTGCGTTTGCCCTTGCGAAGCGATTCCCGTGGCGTTTTGTCGGGCCATATGTTGGGGCGCAACTGGTGGGCGCGGTCCTCGCTGCGGGAGCCGTTGCCTTGTTGTTTGGGCCGGGGGCGGGGGCCCATGTGCCGGCGCATCCAGAACTCGTCTTTCGCAATCTCGGCACGGAGATCGTGCTGTCGTTTTTCCTGATGCTGGTCATCATCGCTGTGGCCACGGACAAGCGCATTTCTGGAACCGTGCCGGCGATTGCGATTGGGTTTACCGTCATTTTCGACGTGCTCGTAGGAGGACCGGTTACCGGCGGCTCAATGAACCCGGCACGTTCCTTCGGCCCGGCTTTGTTCGCGGGTGGGGCCGCACTCTCGCAGTACTGGCTCTATTTGGTCGGACCGTGCGTCGGCGCTGCGGCCGGGGCGCTGATTTTTGAGGCGATCCGCCTCGAAAAGGACCATTCGAAGGGCGCTCCCAACGAGTTGCTGGAGGCCCTAGAGGAAATCCAATGACCAGACTCGCCATATTCTCCGATATTCACGCCAATCTTCCCGCGATGGAAGCGGTCCGAGATTCCATCGAAGGCGGGGCTTTCGACGGAGTCTATTGCTTGGGTGATATTGGCGGCTACGCGTCGCAACCCAACGAGGTGCAGGCGCTGATCATGAGCATGGGCTGCCCAACGATCTTGGGCAATTATGACGAAGGCGTCGGGTTTAACCGTGGCGATTGCGGGTGCCACTACGTCAAGCCGTTCGATATCGAGATGTCCAACGTCTCTTTCCTATGGACCCGTGAGCATACGACCGACACGAACAAGGAGCGGCTCCGCGCCCTGCCGCGAGAACTGCGATTTGAGATGGAAGGGCGCCGAGTGCTTCTCTGCCACGGATCGCCGAGGGAAACCACCGAGTATCTCTTTGAGACCCGCTCCGACGGCTATCTTCGGCAGTTTGCCGGGGACGGGAAGGCCGATGCACACGCGGATGTCATCGTCTTCGGCCATACGCACGTCCCGTTTCACCGGGAAGTCGATGGCGTCCATTTCGTCAACACGGGAAGCGTCGGCCGCCCCAAGGATGGAGATCCGAGGGCGGGCTATTGCGTCCTGACGATCGACGATGCGAACGTTTCTAGCGAGCAGATTCGAGTTGAGTACGACGTCGAGCTCGCCTGTCAAAGGCTGGTGACGGCGGGGCTCCCCGAGTATTTTGCGGAGTATCTGCGCGCAGCCGGCCAAGTCTCCGTTCCCTCGTAACCCTGGAAAGACTTTGCCTAGCCGGGTTACGAGGGAGCCAGATATTGGCCGTGGCCAAGAGACCAACCTACGGGTTTGTGTCGGACAAGAAATCCTTGTTGGTCATCGAAGTCGGTTGGCGCCACTTGACGCTGCTGTCGTGCCGCAGCGTGACGAAGCCGCCGTTGTGCCGGGTCGGATAGTGCGTGTGGGTCGTATCCACGTTCGGCGGGAACGGATTCCAAGGGGGGCCGGTGAAGCCCGTCCGGGTATCGGCGCAGCCAGGAGTCTTCGCGTGATCCCATACCTGGGCAACAACGGGGTTCTCGATCGCCGACTCCGGCTTGCCCATCGGACCGGCTGAGATGTAGCTCATCGCGTACCCAACCTGCCAGTTCGTGGCCGCCGGACACTTAAAAATCTGCAACGTCTTGTAGTAGGGCTGCAAGAATCCCGCCTTGAAGTGAGGATACGGACCCGGTGAATCCGGCGCGACCGAATTATCGAATGGTGCCCACCAGACTTCGTTGGCCCCCGTGTACTGAGTCGGGTTCGAGAGATTGACGCACGTCTCATCGCCCACAAGATCCGGACAGAAGCGGTGGTACGGGTTGACCCCATCGCAATCCGACCGATACATAGCGATCGCTAAGCCGATCTGATGAAGGTTGCTGACGCAACTCGTCTGCTTCGCGGCCTGTTTGGCCTGAGAAAACACGGGAAAAAGGATCGCCGCCAGGATGGCGATGATCGCGATGACAACCAAAAGCTCAATAAGCGTAAAGGCGCACGCGCCTTTACGTGGAATAGGAAGTACCAATGGATATGCCTCCGGAGCGCCTCAAAATGTGCGCGTCGTGCAGAAACGGTCGCCAAGCCAAAGTCGGCTTAGGCGGGCGGCGAATCCGATGCGATGGAGTCCAGAGGGGCGCGGGAGTGAGAGGATTCGTTTGCTGAATCTTGCGGCTCGCCCTCACGGGTCGGCGGCACTAAAGCGACATAGTCGGCGGGCGTGTCGACATCGACATTCGCGCCCCTAAATTCGATGGTCTCGACTTTGTAGTTGCCGCTTCGAAGTATGGAGCGGGCCCCTTCATCGCCGGACAGACTCATCAACCGATCAAACAGTGCTCGGCCAAAGGCGCACGGGGCGCCAATCACGCCGTCGTAGGAACTAGCGACGACGGGCGCCGCCGCCTGACCCAGAGCACGCAAGTGGTCTGGCGTAATCCTCGGCTGATCCCCGAGCGCGATAACGACGGATTCGATCTCCGCTCCCACGGCGGCGACCCCGCAACGGATCGAACTGCCCATGCCCTCGGTCCAAGCCGAGTTGGTAACGAGCCGAACCCGCAGACCTTGAAGGCGTTCACGAATGGCGGCGGCTTCGGCCCCCAAGACCACGATGACCTCGGCCGCGCCAGAGGCAAGCGCGGTGCGCACCGCGTGCTCGATCAGAGTCCGGCCGAGATAGGGGAGAAGCTGCTTTGGGCGGCCCAGGCGCGAAGATCCACCGGCAGCCAGAACAACAACGGCGAACCCTCCCATTTGGTCAGGTTACCCTCGGTGAAATGGTCGGACAATATGGTCAAAGGAGGTGGTTTAGTGTCTAACACCGAACCATGCGGAGGTGCCTAAAGTCTCCATACTTTAGGTTCTTCTGGGGTGGCCATTAACGTGGATGCGCCTGCCCAAGTCTGCTATGCGCACCCTTCTTTTGCTACTTAGTCTTTTGCCGTTCGCCATGCCCGGTGGGTCTCACCCTCGACCGCACGCGACAAGCATTCGTCACAAGCGACAAGACCCACTCTCGATTGGGGACCTTTCCGCTAGCGCTACCCCTACTTCGATCAGTTTGTTTTTGACTCAGCCTCTCCGAGGCGGTACGGGAAGCGGCTATTCCTATGCGATCTATCGGGACAGCAACGCCCCAAATTTCGTGCCGGGCGCGGCAAACCTCATCGCGACCACTTCCTCTTTTCCCTACACGGACTTTTCGGCTCCCGCAGGCCCCCAGTTCTACAAGGTCATCGGTTCGGATGATGGCGGTGATGTCGCGAATGCCGTCCCCGCAGGCCTCGATCTGCCGTTGAAACCCGCTCCGCTGGACTTGACGACTTCTCTGAAAGATTCCGAAAACTACGCCCCTGCACTAGCGCCGGCGAACACGAAGCTCCTCGTCATCGCCATCGGCGACTCAATTACTTATGGGTCGACCGTTAATGATCCGGGCAACTTCACCTACGGCCAATCTGCTCCAGTGACCCTTGGGACGACCCTCGGCGAAATGCCGAATATCTCCGCCGTGACCGGCGTGAACCGTGGCATTGGCGGCACGACCACGGGCAACTGGCTACCTAGCTTTACGACCCAAGGGCGATACCAAGCGATGAAACTCGCCGCACAGGATATGGTGGCGGCCGCGCCAGATGCGATCCCCGTGTTCTCCATCATGCTGGGCACCAATGATGGAGGTAGTAGCGCGCACGTCGGCGCGCCTATGGCGTCTTCGACATTCGAGGCAAACCTTGTCGCAATCGGAAATCAACTCCTAACCGACTTCCCCAACGCGAAGGTTGTATTTCACCACCCGCCGTACTATTCCCCAAATGTTCCCGAGGCGGCGGCAGGAGAAACGAGTGAAGACAAATACGCGCGAACCGTCGGCTACCAGCCACAGGTCGACAAGGCAGTTAACGACCTAAACGCCATCCGACCCAGTTCCGCTTTCGTCGGCGACCACTATGCATTCAACTACTTCGCCGCGAACTATCAAAGCGAACTGACCACGGAAACAGGAGGCGTTGGGAACTACTATTTGCATCCCGATGCGGATGGAGCCGCCCAACTTGGCGCCTACTGGGCGAAAGCACTCTATTCGGCGTTGTTCGCAACGACTCCCGGCGGCATCTTCGCAACCAACGTGACCTCAAGTTCGGCGACGTTAAACGCCACCGCCGCCCCCGGAGACGACGGCAGTTACACCTACAAATGGTATCGAAGCAATGCGGCCGGGTTCACCCCGGGTCCCGATTCGCTTGTGTCGAGCACCAAAACCTGTGAGGATTCCGGACTTCAGCCCGGATCGACTTACTACTACGCCTTTGGTCGTACCAATCTCGTGGGAACGACAACCTATAGCCGCACTTCGGTCAAGACGGCCGCCGCAACTTACGCCCTAACGGGGCCGGTAAATGGCTACGTCAACGCCCCGGCGGTTTTCACCGTCACTGCCAACGGCCCCCTGTATGGGACCGTCATCGTAACTCCAAGCGATGGCGGAGCGGGCGGGACGTTTACGCCGGCGAGCGTCGCTCTACAATCCGGCAACGCTGCGATCCCGTCGACCTTCATCTACACTCCGGCGGCGAGCGGGCCGGTGCAGATTTCGGTCTTAAATTCCGGATCTCTCGTTGACCCTATTGCCAAACCCTACGCCGTATTCGGCAAGGCCGCCGCATATGGGCTCACGACTACGGTCAAGACCGCGATATTAAATGGCCAGCCCACAAACTTGGCGATTACCTTTGCGCCGATCGGGACGAGCACCATTAGCCCCGTAACGATCACGCCTCACGTGACGGGAGTGACCGGCTACTTTACGCCGAGTTCCGTGACGCTCGGATTCAACCAGCAATCGGCGATCGTACGTTTCACACCCACCTCAACCGGGACGGCAACAATAAGCGCAACGAACAGCGGCACGTTCAGCGACCCACACTCGCTCGGCCTAACCGTTCAGAACCTGCTCGTATCCACCGTGACTCTCAGTCCGGCAACTGTGCTGGGCGGTAACACCAGCAAGGCCACGATAGGCCTAAATCTGCCGGCGCCGACCGGGGGCGCCACGGTAACGATTTCTTCGAACAGCCCTAACGCGATTCCACCGACCTCGATCTTCATTCCGAACGGGGTCCAGACAACGGCGTTCAACATTCCGACGACGCCGGTCGGCGTCGCCGCACGTGCGACGATCGCGGTGACAAGTTCTGGTGCGACCCGTTCGACGACGTTGACCCTCTCTCCCGTCAACATCGGCTTCCTAACCCTAACTCCTCCCATCCTAAAAGGTGGGGGGACGGTCACGGGAACGATCAAGCTTCAGGCGGCGGCGGAGCCCGCAAGCATCGTCGTAGCCATCGCGAGCGATCAAGCAACCCTGGCGAAACCAAGTACAACACGGCTTACTATCCCGGCCGGGGCGGTGTCGGCGACCTTTACGATCTCGACCGGCAAAGTAACCACTCCAACTATGGTGAACATCTCGGTCACCACCCACGGCGTTACAATAACTCAGCCGTTGAAGCTCAGCCCGTAGCGATAGGGGACTTCAGTCGAAACCATGCGCAAGCTATTCTCAATACTGAGTCTGCTACCATTCCTGCTGCCAGTAAATCCGCTCCGGCGGGAAACGCTGACGATTGGGGATCTTACGGCCAGCGCCACTCCAGCGTCTATCTCCTTGTTCCTCACGGCCGGACTCGCCGGCGGTACGGGCCACGGGTATTCGTACGCGATCTTTCGAAGTACAACCGCGCCAAACTTCGCGCCAAACAATGCCAATCTGATCGCGACGGTATCTGCGTTTCCGTACACCGACCTAAAGGCGCCCAAGGGAGTTGTGTTCTACAAAGTGGTCGGCTCGGACGATGGCGGCAACGTCGCGAACGCCGTCCCCGCCGCTTTGGATCTTCCGTCGAAGCCGATTCCCCTTGACCTAACCGCGGCGCTGTTCAACGAAACCTATCCCGCGGCATTGGCGCCCCCAAAAACGAAAATCCTCGTGATCGCCATCGGCGACTCCATCACATACGGTTCGGACCTTGAGGATCCGGGCAGTTTCACCATGGGGCAATCGGCGCCGGTAACCCTGGGCAAGACGCTGGCGAATCTTCCCAACCTAACTGTAACCGGAGCCAACTGCGGCATCGGAGGAACCACTACCGGCAACTGGCTCCCCTCCTTTACGACCCAAGGCCGTTACCAAGCAATGAAGCAAACCGCGCTTGCCTTGGTCGGAGGCATTCCGGACGCGGTTCCCGTCTTCTCGATCATGCTCGGCGCGAACGACTCGGCCGATAGCTCCCATATCGGCGCGCCGATGTCCGCGAGTACGTACGGGGCCAACCTGGTCGCCATCGGAAAACAACTCCTTGTCGATTTCCCGAACGCGAAGGTCGTGCTTCACCATCCCACTTACTACACGCCGGATATGCCGCCGGTCGCCAGCGGAGAGAACGGTGAAGATCGGTATGCGCGGCTGTACACCTACGAAGCACAAATTCAGACAGCGGTCAACGCAATTAACGCCGCCCATCCCGGCTCAGCCTTTGCGGGAGACGCCTACGCGTTCAACTACTTCGCGTTCAACTACGCAAGTGAAATGTCGGCAGGAACCGCGGGGGATGGAAATTACTACCTTCATCCCAACGCCGAAGGGGCCGCCCACCTCGGCGCTTACTGGGGAAACGCGATATACAGCTCCATATTTGGCTCGAAGACCGGCGCCATTTTGGTGACCAGCGTCACCTCGACTGGCGCTACCCTCACCGCGACCGATCCCTTCGGCGACGACGGGACCTTCACTTACCAGTGGTATCGAGGCGCGACCGCGAGCTTTGCTCCCGGGACCGGTAACGCAATTACCGGTGCGACCTCGCTCCAACTTCACGACTCCGGTTTGACGGCGGCGAAAACGTACTACTACGCCCTTGGTCGAACGCATCTTGGCGCGACGACCTTCCTGCGAGCCTCCGTCGCGACCGCAGCGGGGTCTTATGCGCTAGCCGGCCCTGCGAACGGATACGCGAAAGCGACCGCCTCGTTCACGGTCGTGGCTCCGGCGCCGCTTTACGGCACCGTAACGGTTACTCCCAGCGACAATGGAGCAGGCGGAAAATTCACTCCGACAACCTTGACGCTCGCTTCAACCGGATCCACGATACCGGCGACCTTTGTGTACACCCCCTCGGCGACCGCTTTGGGACCCGTTCAACTATCGGCAACGAATTCTGCGGGATTGACCAATCCAGCCGCCTTCACGTACACGATCTTCGGAAAGGCTTCAGGTTACGGACTGAGCACGACAGGCAAGACGACGATCCAGATCGGTCAGCCCGCCCCGATTAGGATCAGCCTTGTTCCGGTCGGCGATGCCACCATCACGCCGGTCACGATCACTCCCAGCGTCGCAGGAGTCAAGGGAACCTTCGCCCCGACTTCGGTCACCCTGAGCCTTACCACCCAATCGGCGACGCTCAGATTCACCCCAAGCGCCACGGGCACCGCGAGTATCACCGCGACAAACAACGGCACGTTCCACAACCCATCCGCACTCTCTCTTACCGTTCAGAACCTTCTGATCTCCACCTTTACTCTTAGCCCGACCTCGGTACGGGGCGGAACGTCGACCAAGGCTACTATCTCGTTAAACCTGCCTGCGCCTTTGGGTGGCTTGACCGTAACCGTCTCCTCCAACAGTGCGAGCGCGACTCCGCCGGCGACCTTCCTCATTCCAAGTGGCGTGCAAACCACCTCCTTCACGATCCCCACAAAAGCCGTGGCCGCGACTACCAAAGCGACGATCACCGTCGTGGGCGCCGGCACAACTCGAACCGCAACGCTAACCCTGACTCACTAAAGGTCCCGAGCGAGGGTATTAGTCTGCCGCCCTCCTCGTAGAACAAGATGGGTTCTCTCCCGAGAGACCTGCAATGGGCAGGTACCCGGAAAGGAGGGGATCACTCACACGGAGGTATATGAGGGCAGATGTTGCGGTAACTCCGCCGGCCGCGAATGCGGATGGTCCGAGAGTTGTCATTGTTGGCGGTGGGTTCGCGGGCTTATACGTGGCCTTGGGACTCAAAAATAAGGCCGTCCGAGTTACATTAATCGACAAGAAGAATCACCACACTTTCCAGCCACTACTCTATCAAGTGGCGACCACGGTATTGTCGCCGGGTCAAATTGCAACGTCGCTGCGGCACATCGTCCGCAAATCCAAGAACATCGAGGTTCTACTTGGCGAGGTCAGTGGCTTCGATTTCGAAGCAAAACGGGTCAAGGTCAACGATTCCCCGGACCTCCCGTACGACTATCTGGTCATCTGTGCCGGATCCCGGCATTCCTACTTCGGCCACGATGAGTGGGAGAAGTTCGCGCCGGGCTTGAAGACCGTTGAGGACGCCGTAGAGATCCGCCGCCGGATCCTGATGGCCTTTGAAGAAGCCGAACGGGAGTCGTTCTACTCCGGCAAGACGGCGCCGCTTACCTTTGCCGTCATCGGCGGCGGACCGACCGGTGTCGAGGTTGCGGGCGCGATCGCCGACATCGCCCGACGTGCGGTTGCCCATGATTACAAGTCGATCGACACCACGCAAACCAAGGTCGTTTTGTTCGAAGGTACCGGCCGCATTCTCGGCATGTTCCCTGAAGATCTCGGTCTGAAGGCCGAGAAGCAACTGAAAGAGCTTGGCGTCGAATTGCGTAAGAACGCGATGGTCTCGGACGTCCAAGAGGGTCGCATTAAAGTCTGCGACGAGTGGATCGAGACACGTCTCACGGTTTGGACGACGGGAGTCGCCGCGAATCCGCTGGGTAAAAAGTTGGGCGTCCCCACCGCGAGAAATGGCACCGTTGCGGTCCAGCCCGACCTAACTCTTGAGGGGCATCCCGACGTATTTATCCTCGGCGATATGGCAACGTTGAAGGATGCCCATGGGGTGCAGGTTCCCGCTTTGGGGGCATCGGCAACTCAGGAGGGCCAGGCGACGGCTAAGAATATTCTTCGCGATCTCGCCAAGCAACCTCGAAAGCCGTTCGTCTACAAAGATAAGGGAACGATGTCCACGATCGGGCGCAACCGTGCCGTCGCGCTGATTGGTAAGGTCGAGCTGACTGGATTGTTCGCCTGGCTCTCCTGGTCTCTCGTTCACGTTTACTTGCTCGTCGGCTTTCGAAACAAACTGTTCGTGATGTGGGACTGGGTTTGGGCTTACTTCACCCGGGAGCGAAGTTCCGGTCTTATCACCGGAAACAACAACCCTCCGCCCCCGAACCCAAACTCGACTACTTGACGACGATGCTGCCGGCCATGCCCGCCCCGAGCGACTTCCCGTTGCCCGCGGCGCCATGGTAGACGCAGTGGTAATAGTAGACGGTTCCGGACTTGGCCGCCGCCGGCACCGTCCAGAGGAATGTCGAGCCGTTCGGCATCCCGTTCGGATATTGGCCGGCGGAATCTAAGCCCGACTGGCCGGTATCCGAGGTGACGGTGTGATTTCGGGTGTCGGGGTTGATGAACTCGATCACTGTGCCCGCCGGGACGGTGATCGTGATTGGCGAGTAGCTGTGGTTCGCCGTCATCGCAACCTGAGTCGCCACCGGGTTGACGCCGAGCTTGGCGGTCGCCGTTACGCCGCCCAGAGCCGCCGAGATGGTCGCCGTGCCCTTTGTTGCCACCGCGGATGTAGCGATGGTGAAGCTCACCGTGGTGCTGCCCGCCGCGACGGTTACCGGCGTTTTCACCGTAGCGAACGTCGAATCACTGGAGACGGTGACTCCGATTCCTCCCGTCGGCGCCTTACCGGTGAGGGTGACGGTTCCCAGCGCGGCGATTCCCGCCGAGACGCTGGTCGGCGAAATCGTAAGCGTCTTCACGGCCGGAGTCTTCACCGTCAGCGTCGTCGTGGCGGAGACGCTGTTCGCCGTTCCCTTCAGAACGGCGGATGTGTTCGTGGCCACGGGAGTTGAGGTTACGGTAACGTTTGCCGCGATCTTCCCCGCGGCCACGGTGACCGACGAACCCATGGACGCCGCCTTCACGGAAGAACTTAGGGTGACCTTCGCGCCACCCGTGGCGGCGGCGCTGGAGAGGGTGACCACCGCGGTGGCGCTTGCCCCACCGACCAGGCTGCTGGGAGACACGGCGACCGACTTGACCGTCGGGGCTTTAACCGCCAAGACCGCTGTCTTCGAAGTTCCGTTGAATGTCGCCTTTATCGTCGCGTTTAAGTTCGAGGTGACGGCTACCGTCTTGGTCGTAAACGTCGCGGACTTGGCGCCGGCGGCGATCTTCAGTGTCGCTGGAGGCGTGGCTGAAGTCGTCGTTGAGGCAAGCGTTACGCTCACTCCACCCGCGGCCGCGACGCCGGAAAGCGTAACCGTGCCCGTGCTTGAAGCTCCGCCCGCGACACTCGTCGGCGAAACCGTTAACGCGCTGACGACAGGAGCCGTCACCGCCAAGATCGCAGTCTTTTTCGTCGCGCCTTGGCTCGCCGTAATCGTTACGGATTTGTTCGCGGCAACCGCAACCGAGCTGATTTTGAAGGTCACCGTGGTCTTGCCGGAAGGAACCGTCGCCGTCGCCGGAACCGTCACCGAGGCATCTGACTTAGCCAACGTTACGACGAACCCCGCGCTCGGAGCGGCGGCGGAAATCGTGATCGTCCCGGTCGCGGAAGCGCCTCCGAGAAGCGAGGTCGGGGAAACGGTTACGGACGAGAGACTTTGGGCCAGCGAGCAAGCCGGAAGCAATCCCAAGCCGCAGAAAGCGATCAAGGTTCGGCGTAGTGACGCGCGCGAAGAAAATGGAAAAGGCATTGCGTTGATATTCCTATCGGCGAAATGAGACGGATCCAAAAGCTATCGCTTGAAGTATCCGTCCGTCAAAGTTTGAAGAAAGAGAACGATATGGGCCTCGTCGGTCGGAGATAAACCGAGGCGGCCAACCGAACTGGTAGGACTGTTTTTCAGGCCCGGAGCGTTCACGAGGGTGATCGTAGAAATCAACTCCGGCTCAGCCCAGATCGGCTTACCGACGAGGCCGGCGAAAGGATTCGTCTTGGTGTAGTCGATTACCTCGCCCTTGGTGGTCAAGTTCCGCGTGTTGTAGAAGTGGACCACGTCCTTCAGGCTCTTGAAAACTCCGTTGTGCATGTAGCACTTCACGAAGTCCGGCACCGGTCGCTTATCGACGTTGCGGAGGGTCGGAGCCTTGAAGGTGCCGTCGATTTCGTACCGGTCGGGCCCGGCCGGATCGCCTATGGGCAATCCATGAAGCGGGTACAGGTAGTCGCCCAGGCCGTAGTCGATGAAGTCGGCGCCGAACGGGTTGAAGCCGGCAGGGTTCGAGATCTGGTTCGTCTCCGTGTAATACGGGTTGTTCACGTTCTTCGGCACGCCGATGTTCATGTAGCAGGAGCTCGTGAACAGATCCGGACCGGTTTTTGGGTCGGCCTGGACCGTATGGCAAGTCGCGCATTGGGCGTTCTTCGTGTACTTCTTTCCGCCCGGGCGACCGGTATAGGATCCCGTGAAGAGGCGCAACCCGTCTAGTTCTTCGGTCGAGAGCTCTACTTTACCGAGAAGGTAGGCGTCGTACTTGGACGTGAACGGAGAGACATCCTTCGAAGTCTCGAACGCGGCGATTGCCTGGGTGATGTAGCCGAAAACTTTCGCGTTCGACAATGTAAAGACATCCTCGCCGAAGACCTGCTTGAAGAGTTCGGCGTTCTTGCCCGCCTTCACTGCCGCCACGACCATCGCCGGACTTCCCGTGTTGTGAACGAGATTGTTCATCTCGTTCGGGTTCTGGAAGGGCATTTGGGCTTGACTCGCGAGGTTGGGCACGCGGCCGTCCCAGAAGAAGCCGCCGACGTACGCCTGCCGAACCTTGTCGAAATGCGGAACGCCGGCCGGAAGGTAGGTGGCGTAGCTGATCGTTGGCGGCTTGCGGTTGCCGAACCGGCCGGGTACCGCGCCCGGCACCGGCCCAAGGAATTCGTTGACGTCGGAAATCGGATAGGTGAAGCCCGTCTGCGGGTTGTGGCAGGTCTGACAGGACATCCCCTGGGGATTCGAGAGGGTCTTGTCCGCGAACAAGAGCCCTCCAAGCTTCATTTCAGCTACCGAGGGACCTTTCGACTGAGCCTGGGAAGGGCGAGCCCCCAACGTCACTACGCCGATCAGAAATGCCACCGGCAACAAATGAAGCACCCTCGAAATCCGGCGGGCTGGAGCGGCAATTCTCATGGCAATGCCGCTCATTTTAACCGGATTGGCCATTAGTCGCCTTGGTTGCTCCCGAAGTTGGGCGAACTTTGGCTATTTTTCCAATTCGCTTACTTCTCGAATTTTACGCCCGTTCCGGGCATCAGGCGAACGCTTGATCCAAACCCACCGCTCCCCGCTTTACGCTTAGAGCCGAAGAATCCGACCCCGTCGATCGTAATCTTCTCATTGAGATCTTTTGGCGTATCGGTAGGTTTGTAGCGGGAATCGAGGGCGTCTCTCGTTTCCCGAATTTTGGAGAGCAACGGGCTGCCTATACAGAGTTTAGGGTCGGGCACCTCTACCACGGCTTGAGCTCCCGATTTGCCTTGAAGCACGAGATAGAAGTCGCCATCCTTCTCGTGCTTGATGTTTTTAATCGTGCCCTCGACCTCGAACGTCGTGGTCTCGAAGGGGCCGATTCGACGGTCATGATTTGCGTCTAAATCGGCCGTCTTGCCGACCTGGTCACGAATCGCCAGCAGATCTTCGACGGTGATCGGTTGAGGACGCAGATTCACCTTCGAGACATCCCCATCGAGTCCATGCTCGACCGTGACGCGGCCGACCTTCTTCGGCTCACCGGCCGGCTGCGGGGTTTCCGCTTTCGCAACTTTTTCGGGAGCGGCGGGAGCAGGATCGGAACCGCCCGAACTGCCGCAGCCGATGAGAACCAACGCGGTAACGGCAATGGGAAATAGACGAGGGGAACCGGCGGCGAGTCGACGCATTGTTCCCGAAGTTTGTCTCAATTTCCGTCTCACCGATAATGAGTTTCGTTAGGATTCGATTATCTGGGCGTTTCCATTAATCAAAGGGGAGCGGAGGCTACATACTCATAGTTGAATCCCGATTGCTTCCATGCGCAGGCACGCCTTTACCCTGATCGAAATCCTTGTGGTCGTCGCGATCCTCGCGATTCTGGCCGGGCTTTTGTTCCCCGTCTTTAGTCAGGCAAAGAGCGACGGTAAGAAGGGCGCGTGCCTTTCGAATATGCGCCAGATCGGCATCGCGGTTCAGCTCTACACGAACGACTTCGACGATTTCTATCCCCAAACCCGGCAGTCAAGCCTGCAGCCCGACGTGGACGACGCGAGCGGAGGTATCGATGAACCGATTTACGGCTCGGTGTTTGCGACATTAATTCCATATGTCGGGAAGAAGGGCGCCCCATACGACGGGTCTATCTTTAGCTGCCCCGTGGATCCTGATCCGATGGGAAAGCAATGCTTTGAGATCGATCCGGATGCGCCGGAGGTTTCCTCGTATTTGGCAAACGCCTATTTTGCCTTCGGCCTGAACGGCTCGGGCATTGCGAGTCCCGCAGCGACGATCTACTTCTCGGAGCGGCGAAGCGTCCGCGATGGCTCGGTCGATCCCTTCTGTGACGACATTTACCGGCCCTGGTTTAACACGTTGAATCCGAAGGCGCCCGAAGATGAAATGGACCCCTATTTCGGCGCGGTGGCGACGCAGCTTCACAACGGCCGTTCGAACTTCGACTTTGCCGACGGCCATACGAAGAACTTGGCGTGGAGCGAAACTTATTCGCCGCCAAACATCAATTTACACTCGCTGAAACCACTGCGTTAATCGGGCAGAATAGCGTCATGACGCGTCGCCCCTTCACCCTTATCGCCACCGGTTCCCTTGCGTTGATCCTTGTCGGGTGCAAGCCGGCCGAGCCGGTCGGGCCCGATGATAATAAGCCGATCGTCCATCCCTCGTTGAACGCGGCGACACTCAAGAAGGGCAACACGGCAACTCGGCGCAACGTCAAAACCGCCACAGATCCCGATGCCGCGAAGATCGACAAGACCCCTCGCGATACGACGATCGAGGACATCGTGGCTCAGAAACCACCCGAGGGCTTGAAACTCACGGGGCGCGTCGATCCGTTCGAGACTTCTACCTGGCGTGTGAAGGCGACGCTTCAAAGCATTCAATTGATGAAGGACGGGGACTACTACCTCGTGATGAAAGGCTACAAGGGCGGCGAAACCGTCGTCGAGGTGCCGGATCCGAAGGAAGCGAAGGACAGCCCCTTGGCTTCCCAGATTGCCGCCGCCCGCCAGGATCTACAGGAGCGCTTCCACCCGACCGCCGAGGTTCAGAAACTCAATGTTCCCGCCACGGTGATGGGAGTTGGCTTTCTCGGCTTCGGGGGTTCTGGGAAAGGCAAAGACGGGGCCGCGAAAGATGCCCCCAGAGACGGCGGCAAAGCCGGAGCGACCGGTACGCGACGAACCGGCGCTCGACTTATGCCGGGAACCGGTTTCGATTTCGGCGACGGCAAATAAAAAGTTCGCCGGAACGCTTTGCGTTCCGGCGATGACCCTCTTCAGAGCAACCTCACCAAAGTTCGGGGCCGTCGACCCAAGGGAACCACTGGTTGTAACCGGTGGCGGCCGCGAGAGCCGGCGTCTTCCACGTGGTGTCGGAAATCAACGCCCAACTCGCGGGCGTGTGGTGGTACTTAGCATGAGAGTCCGAGTACACATAGGTCGATCCGCTTAGGTGACGCGAAAGACCGATCGCACGCGTCGGTCGCGGAGACACGAGCTCTTGGCTGATCGCCGAGGCGCTCTCAACGACGAAGATACGGCCTGCCGGATCCGTCACCGAACCCAAGGATCCGCCGCCCGTACTACCGAAGAAGCCGTTCAGATTCCGGAAGAAGTAGTAGTTCAGCGCGTACGACAGTGGGAGACCGGGCACATTGGCGCCACCGCTGACCAACGGCCCGCTCGAATCGTCGGGACACTTGAACATGGCGTAGTTCTTCACATAGGGCTGGATGATGTCCGCCCAGTTCTGGGCGACGAATCCGCCCGCGCCACCGCTGAGGTACGAGAACGCAGACGGAACGTTCGTCGGCGACGTGGGGTAATTCGCCATCGGTAGGTTGTCGTCGTAGTCGTTGAGATAAAGGTATAGGCCCGTCCCGATTTGCTTGTTGTTGCTCAAGCACGTGGTCTTCTTTGCCGCCTCTTTGGCCTGGGCAAAAACGGGAAAAAGGATGGCGGCGAGGATTGCGATGATGGCAATCACAACGAGAAGCTCGATGAGGGTAAAAGCGCGCGATTTCATGGGAACGGGGCCCTGCCGCGGCTCCGGCGAAGCGGCAATGGGGGGATTATAACAAACCGAATCGACGATAACACGCGAATTATCGCCCCACCGGTTCCCGCCGGCAGACTTCGTGGAGAAACGCCACGAAATCGTTGGTTTCGCGACGCGACGATGGTGTGACCGGCTATATGCCTAGCTCAAGGCCAAACGAAGGAGGAGCAGAGGTTCGGCTGACCGGCTACCGTACTCGGGGTGAGGACGGTCGGCGGGTTCGGACCCTGGAACGGGAACGAGTACAGAAGCTGACAACCCGACAAATCCTTGCTCGTCTGGATTTCACCAGACGCTTTCGACTTGGCGTGTCCGTCGAAGAAGCTGCAGTTCAGGCGACCCGCATGGCGATTAGAGGCGGTGAACGTCTTCGTCGGATCCGTCTTGTCGTTTGTAAGGTCGCCGTTGTACGCCTCGATCCAGGAGTCGGTACGAACTCCCGTCCAGTCCTTACCCCACTTCTCGGTGATCACGACCGTGTCGGAGACATGCTCCACGCTGCTCAAGTTCAAGCTCTCGGCGGTGGCGATCGCCATGTAGGAACGAAAGATAACGTTGTTCCCGTTCGCGTCCGGGCTCAAGGTGGGCAAATCGTCCGCCAGGCACTTCAGGATCGCGTTGCTCTTATCGTACGGGAAGAGCAGGTTCCACCACCGGTAGTGGTTCGCCGAGTCGCCCGGGCCGATCAACTTGGTGTTACCGGAGCGCGAGTTGACCGATCCGGACCGGTAGAACATCGTGTCGTCGTTGTCGTTGACGTACATCTGAACGCCCAACCCCATCTGCTTCATGTTCGACATGCAGGTGGTGGCTTTCGCCGCTGCCTTTGCCGCCGCAAATACGGGGAACAGGATCGCCGCGAGAATTGCGATGATCGCGATGACAACCAACAGCTCGATGAGGGTGAAAGCCTTTTTCACGGTAGGCCTCCACTTTAACTCCAACGGCTACGAAAATTGCCGGTCATATTCGATCGTTAATCGAATATATCCGGCAATTTTATGGGCAGCCGAAGCTAAGGAGCGACCGCGGTCGGTTTCTTCCAATAGCCGTCGGACAGGGTGCGAAGGAAGGCAACGAGATCGGCCTCGTCGCTGGCCAGCAACTGCATATTGCCAATCTGTTCGCTCGCCGGATTACCTCTCTCATTCGAGCCGGGGAGGCCCTGTGGATTGATGAGGGTGAGTGCCGATGGATACTCTGGCACCGGCCACAATGGCTTGCCCTTCAACCCCGCGTATGGGTTCGGCTTTGTAAAGTCGATGACTTCACCACTGACCGAAGTTAAGTTTCTCGTGTTGTAGAAGTGAACGACCTGCTGCAAGGTCTTGAAGACCCCGTTGTGCATGTACGCCTTCGTGGTCGAAAGATTTGGCCGCTTGTCGACGTTTCGAAGCGACGGCGCCTTGAATGTCCCGTCGATCATCAACGGGTCGCCTTCAGCGAGGTCGCCTGCCGGTTTGCCCATCTTCGGATACATAAAGCCACCCAACCCGTAGTCGATGAAGTTCTTGCCGAGCGGGTTGTAACCCGCCGGGTTCGACGCCTTATCGGTCATTCCGTAGAAACGGTTGGCGGGGTTGGGGGGCACGCCGAGGTTGGCGTAACAGCTATTCGTCCATACGTCCGACGTCGGAGTCCACGTCTGCGGAATGCCGTGGCAGTCCATACAGTGCGCGCTCTTCTTCATAGGAAATCCCCCCGGTCGGCCGTTTAGCGTGCCGGTGAAGAGACGCAATCCGTTGAGTTCCTGAAGCGAGAACTTAGCTTGGCCGGCTAAGTAGGCGTCGTACTTGGACGAGAACGGGGACACGATGTCCGAGGCCTCGAAAGCCGCGATCGCCTTTGCAATAAGGGCATAGACGGCGCTCGTCGACTGGCTATAAACGTTGGCGCCGTTAACCTTGACGAAGAGGGCGTTCGATGGACCGGTTCGTACCTTCTCGATGACGCTCGCGGGATCGGCGACGTTGTGCAGAAGATTGTTCATCTCGTTCGGGTTTACGAACGGAGCTTTAGCCTGCTCGAGCGCGGTAGTAACACGACCATCCCAAAAGAGACCGCCAACGTAGGCCTGCAAGTCTGGATCGTAAACCGGAGGACCCTTCAGAAGGTAGGGCGCATAAGCGGCGCTGGGCGGGAGTCGACTCCCAAAACGGCCGGTAACGACACCCTCAACGGTGCCGAATTTGTTGTTTATCGGGCCCTCTGGATAGGAGAAGCCCGTGGCCGGATCATGGCATGTCACACAAGCCATTCCCGGAGGATTTGAGAGGGTGGTGTCGTTAAAAAGCGTTTGTCCAAGTTGAACCAGCAGTGGTTCATCGGGCGGCGGCGCCTGCCGTTTGGCGACTGGCTTTCCCGCGAGAGGCAAGATCGACCCCAGCAAGAATAGGGGTACGGAAACCGACAGCGCGAGTGCCGGTCGTAGGAGGGAACGCAAAAGACGCATATCTAATCTGGCCCCGGTACTTTTACCCGCGGCTCTCCAACCATGATACAAGAGGAACATCGCCCCCTCAAAGGTTCGCTCCACGTTTGTTCGGTCCCTGCGGCGCGACGCGCAATTTGGATTTGGCACGGATTGCGACATGGTAGGAAACAGCTTCGCGGGATAATCGTTTCACCTTCTGGTGTACTGCATGCGGCCCTTAACTTCTCTCCTCGTTACCCTTGGGCTTTGCGTCCACGCGTTGGCATCTCCCCCGCCGGCCTTAGCCGTTAAGGGATTGTTTTGGAAAGCGACGAAGGGCGCGAAGACGCTGTATCTCGTCGGCTCGGTTCATGTCGGCGATCCGAAGCTGTACCCCTTGCCCGCGGATATCGAGCACTCCTTTTCCCGATCGGCAGCCCTGGTGGTGGAGTCGTACTCCCCGAAGGACAGCCCCGAGGCGGTCGATGCGTTCATGGATGAACACGGCGTCTATCCCGCGGGAGATTCGATCTTTAAGCACTTAAAACCTGGCCCGGAAGACCGGCTGCGGGCCTTCGCCGGGAAAAACAATATCGATGCGACGAACCTCAGCACCCTCAAGCCTTGGGTGGTGATGATGGTCACCGGCTTTTGGCCGATGATCAACGGCGGCAAGTCCCCCGATGTGCCCGGGATCGACGACTACTTCATCGGGAAGGCAAAGGGGGGAAAGCCGATTGTTGGCGTCGAAACGACGGAATTCCAACTTAATCTTCTTGCCTCAATTCCCGAAGATCTTCAAATCGCGATGCTTTCCGACGCGCTGATGGGTCCTTCCGGACAGCAGGAGTCTTTGCAAGATGCTTGGGTTGCCGGCGATGCCATGAAGATCGAGAGGAACTCCACGGATTCCTTTCGAAAATATCCCCTTGTCCGCCAGCGGTTACTGGACGATCGAAACGTCCGCATGGTCTCGGTCGCACTTTCGACCCTCCAGACAAAAGATCCGGTCTTCATGGTCGTCGGCGCCGCTCACATGTTCGGACCGGATGGGATTGTGAGCTTGCTCCGGCACAAAGGCTTCCAGGTCTCCGCCATTCATCCCAAATAGCCGAGGTGGTCCAGGTTCACAGCCGCTTCTACCTGTTGACCAGACCGGCTGTGGAGAACTACTCCGCCGTCAACCGGCTCGACACGCTCGACATGATCGAAGCCGGCGGGGATCAGGGCCACGCCGAAGATGAAGTTCACCACCGTGGGCTCGTTCGGATCGAGCGTCAGTACCGTCTTCGCGCCGGCCTCGGTGGCGAGGGTCGAACTGAGCGAATCCGCCAGACCGGTCGCCACGGACGAGGTCACTTCTTCGATTCCGAGTACGTTCACATGCCGGCCGTTCCAAGGTTCGTAGTGCCGTCCCCCGTTCGACATCCAGAGTGCCGTCCCGGAAAGAACCCGCGGGTCCTTAAGGGAGAACCAGACGAAACCCTCCTCGGGAAATACGACGGCGGACCAACCGAGCCGCACCTCGGGCGCGGCGTACATCATCACGAAGTCCTCATAGCCTCGGCGTGCGGGGTAGCGGGTCAGGTCGGCCGATTGGCCGTCGGCGGCCGGAACCTTGGCGAGGTCGCTGAACGTTGCGTGCGGCTGCAGCGCCGAGTAGCCGCCGGTCAAAGGCGCTTCGAAGACGCCCGTGAAAACCTGCCCAAATTTAAAAGGCGCCACGGAGACCAAACCGGGCGTTTGGCAGCGAAGCATGGGGTGATGCCCTAGCGTCATCGGTCCCGTCATTCCCGAGATCGTGTGCCGCGAGTAAACCATCGAATGACCAGGGACCAGATGGATTTCCTTTTCGATCCTTCCGCGGCGCACGGTCGTATCGAGGGCCAATCGAACCGAACTCGCCTCGCTTTCGACCACATCCCAAATCCCGTTCGCGGACTCGCCGTGAAGCGGATGCTTTTCGCCGTTCCAAGGCGCGGCGTTGCCGCCGAAGGGCATGCAGAAGAAGTCACCGCGGAGCACTTGCATCGACGGCGTCAGGTTTGCGGGGACCGGCTCGCCGTCCGGACCGCAGGCGGCCCAGGATTCGTCCGCCCACGGGGCGACGTGCATCGGCGTAAGGTTTCGGTCGCCGACCCGGAAGGTGATGGGCCCGACATGACCACCGGAACGTGTGACCCACGCCTCGGTCTCCGCAGTGGCGATACGAGTGGATGGCTGCCCGAAAACGGTCTGCAATGACACGCCCCAATTCTACCGACGGGCGGTTAGGGCAGGGTGAAGAAGAAGGTTGTGCCCTTGCCCGGAACGGAGTCCGCCCAAACTTTGCCGCCATGCCGCTTGACGATCCGCGACACGTTGGCCAGACCGATGCCCGTGCCTGGGAAGTCGTTTTCCGTCACTAAGCGCTCGAAGGGTAGAAATACTTTCTGAACGTAGGCCATGTCGAAGCCGACCCCTTCGTCTTTCACGAAGAACGCTCCATCGCCGAAGCCAACGGTCACGCGGCCACCCTCAGGGGAGAACTTGAAGGCGTTTTCGACCAGGTTCTCGACCACCATCCGTATCAACCGCGCGTCACCACACCCGCGCATCTCCGCCTGGATGTTCACCGATGGCGAGCCGGGCCAACCCCTCTGGGCGACTTCCGACGCGATTTCCGCCACCATCGCGGAGAAGTCGAAGTCCCCCTTCTCGATCGGAGCCCGATAGAGCCGGGCGTAGCGAAGAAGATCGTCGATAAGGTCACCGAGCCGAGAGGCCGCGTCGGCAAGCCGATCCAGTTCGTGCTCTGCGCCCGGCGAAAGCTCGTTTTGGAAATCTTCCCGCATGATCCGCGCGGCAGAAATGATGGCGCGCAGAGGAGCCCGAAGATCGTGGGCAACGGTATGAGAGAACCCTTGCAGTTCCCGAATGGCTTCCGTAAGCTCTGCGGTCCGCTCGTCAACCCGGCGCTCCAGGGAAACATTGAGCTGCCGAATCTCGTTGTCCGCCCGCTTTCGCTCCAGGGCGTAACGGATCGTGCGCTCCAACAACGCCGAACTGAGCCTCGACTTCTCAAGAAAATCGCTCGCGCCCGCCTGCAACGCGGCGTCGGCCAGATCATCCGAATCCTGACCGGTCAGCATGACCGCCGGCTGCGAATACCCGCGCTTCCTGGCTTCAACGAGGATCTCTAGCCCGTCTACGCTTCCGAGCCGGTAATCGAGTAGACAGATATCGTGCTCGGTCTCGAGCATGGCCTGAAGGGCGTCTGCGGACCGGCTGACCCGAATCGGCTGAACCCGGAGGCGGCGCGCTTCCTGCAAGAGGTCAAGCGTGAGCACATAGTCATCCGAATCGTCTTCGACGATCATGACGCGGATTGCCGCCTGGTCAGTGGGAGAGTCGGTCTTCATCCTTCGGCAGCACCACGATCCCAAACCAATAATCGGCGAGCGCACGCATTACTTGGCTAAGCCCTTCAAAAGTAACCGGCTTCGAAATATAAGAGTTCGCCCCCAAGTCGTAGGTCCGGAAGACATCCTCGTCCGCTTTCGAGGTTGTTAGGACGATCACGGGAATGTGCCGAAGTTTAGGATCCGTCTTAATGACCGCCAGCGCTTCCCTTCCGTCCAGCTTTGGCATGTTGAGGTCGAGCAGAATCAAGCCCGGACGCGGCGCCGTCTCGGGGGTGAATCGGCCCCGCTGATAGAGATAGTCCAGCAACTCCTCACCGTCGCCAACAACATTCAGGTCATTGGCCAGTTTGGTTTCGGCCAGGGCCTCCTTGGTCAGCATGCAGTCCTCGGAGTCGTCGTCGGCAAGGAGAATGACTACGGGTACGATCGCTTCTTTTATGATCCACTCTCCACTTGCCGTCGCGGCAAAACGATCGTAAAGGTTGCTCCGACTCCCGGAGTTCCATCGGCCGTGATCCTTCCCCCGTGCCGGTCTACGATTCTACGGCAGATCGCGAGGCCGATACCAGAGCCTGGGTACTCGTCTCGGGAATAAAGCCTCTGGAAGACGACGAAAATCTTCTCCGAATGGCGGGCGTCGAAGCCCACGCCATTATCCATCACTACGAGCCGCACGATGCTGTCGTCATCGGAAGGGACCTCCTTGACGTCGATGCGTGGTTGCCCGGTCTTCTTCCGAAACTTGGACGAATTGGCAATGAGGTTCTGAAAGAGCTGCCGCATCTGAACGGGGTCGGCTTCAATGTAGGGCAACGAGCCAACCGTTACCACGACGCCCTCCTCGTCGATCTTCCTTTGCAGATCCTCGAGAACGGTCTTGAGCACGGCCTGCAGGTCGACGCGCACGAAAGGTTGGGCCTTGGTCGTGATCCGCGAGAGGTTCAGCAACGCGTCGATGAGTTCCTGCATCCTCGCCGCCGCCATCTGCATGCGGGCCAGATAGTCGAGCGAAACCTCGTCGAGCGAGCCCTGGTTCTTCGTGTAGATCCGGTCTCCGAACGCCTGGATTTTTCGCAGCGGCTCCTGGAGGTCGTGGGATGCGACAAAGGCGAAGTCCTGAAGCTCGCGGTTGCTTCGCTGCAACTCTCGCTCCGCGCGTTCCTTTTCTGCGATACGCTTCTGAAGTTCAATTCGGTGCTCTTCACCCACGCGCTGAGATTCAACCTGGGCGCGGAAGAACTGCCACACCAACGAGTACAAGAGCCCAAGCAGAGCCAGCGTTATGATGCCGGAGAGGAAGAACGTGGTCGTGACTTGCGCGACGGTCGCATTTTGGGTGGCAATCCGTTTACGCAATACGAGGTCTTCGTCCTCGATCATTTCGTCGCGTAGTTGGCGGATGCGCGCCATACGTGTCCGCTCCTCGGACAACTGGCTCGAATCGAACTGGGTGATATCGGTCGGCATCGCGCCGGCAAGGGCGGCATCGAGATGGCGAAACTCTTCTTCGTAGAGTTTCACCATCGTGGCCTGGCGGTTCGATTGGGCGGTGTTCTCGACGAGACGACCTTTTAGGTTCTCGATAAGCTGAGTGGCCTTTTGCCGGCTTTCTTCGTAGTCTTGCGCGTTAATCGTGTCGCCGCCGAGCAGAAGGCCACGCTCCCAGGCTTCCGCAGACGAGAGTTCGGCAAACGCGGTTTGTAGCTCATTCTCAATCTTGTAGGACTGCCCCACCCAGTCGCTGTCGTCGAGAATCCGGCGCACTCCCAGGTACGAATTGGTACCCAGGGCGATAAGTAGGAGCAGCACCAAGCCGAACGCCCAAGGCAACTTCGCGGGGCTCAGTTCCCTTATTTGAATGAAACGCATGGTTGCTCCCGGAACGGCGACCGGGACCTACAGTTGTCTGTACACACCCGCCAAGTAGAAAGGATCCTTTAAATTGGGGCTGGTCGCAAACACTCCGAGGAATTGCCCAGCCAACGAGAACCGAAGGACCTGGTTGGTCGCGGCCGAGGTGACCAAAAGATCGCCCTCCGGGGTGAACAAAACACCGATCGGCCCTGAAAGGCCGCCCGCTCCCTTCGGTACCACCTGATCGAGGAAGGCGCCGGTGCGGCCGTTATAGCGGAGGACCATTCCATTGGTCGTCGCGACCGGATTCGTGTCGTGTTGCGCCACGTACAGGTTGTTGTCTGGCCCGAAGATGTTGCCGGACGGTCCGGCATTCGGAGCGCCCATCGGCGAACCCGAGGAGAAAACACCGGCAAGGGTGCCGGTCGAGTCGTACTTCAGGATCTGAGCCGAGTTCTGGCTGGAAACGTAGAGGAAACCGTCCGGACCGATCGACAAACCGTCGGGACCATTTAGCGTGGTGTCTTGGATGAAGGTCTGAAAACCGTTCTGCGGCGTGTAACGCACAATTCGGCCGGACTTCTTGCCGGTGAGCGGATTCAACGAATCGAATTCCGAAACAAGGAAGTCGTTGAATCCGATTGCCAGCAGCCCATAGGGCGTCCCGTTCAGCGCGCCCATGTCGGCGAGAAACCGTCCGGATTGGGAATAGCGGAGGATGTGGTGGGTAACGAAGTCTCCGACGACGACATCGCCCGAATCCAGCTGGCCCATCCCCTCGGGGCTCTGAAGCAGGCCGCCACTGGCGAAGATGCCTAGATAGGTCCCGTTGTGGGCGTCGTACCGAAGAATCTCGCCGTTGTCGGCGCTTCCGACGAGGATCTCCGGACGAAATGTCTTTGAATTGCTGCCGGCGCAACCAGACACGGCCAGGCAAACCAAGGCGACTAAAGCAATAGCGAGACGTCGTTTCATCCTAATTCCTCCAAAAGGCAACTCTGGAGGAAACCGTACCAGGAATCTGGCCGCGAGGCCGAGTGCTTCAGGCTACAATTTCCGCATGCCGGTCGGGCGATTTCTTCTTTGCCTCCATTCCCATATGCCGTATGTGCTGAGCCATGGGGTGAGCCCGCACGGAACCGACTGGATTAACGAATCGGCGGCGGAGTGCTACCTTCCCATTCTCCACGCCCTGGACCGCCTCAATCGTGAGGGGATCAAGCCTCGTTGGACGATCAACATCACCCCGATCCTGGCCGAGCAGCTTGAAGACCCCTCGTTTAAGAGCGGCTTCGTCGACTACTGCCAGTCGAAGATCGACATTGCGATTTCCGACCAGAAGCGTTTCGCCAATGAGGGCCAGCTTGGGATGCAAGGTTTGGCCGCGTTTTGGCAGCGCACCTACACCCGTGCCTTGATCCAGTTCAAACACCAGTGGGGCCGCAGCATCGTCGAGGGATTCAAATACTTCCAGGACGAAGGCTGCATCGAGATCATCACAAGCGGCGCGACGCACGGATACCAGCCACTCCTCGGAACCGACGAGTCGTGCCGCGCCCAAATCCGCCTCGGCGTGCAATCCCACGAGAAGCACTTTGGACGCAAACCGCGGGGCATCTGGCTGCCGGAATGCGCCTACCGACCGCGCTACGCCTGGAAATCGCCGGTCGAACCGAATTCGGTGGCCTGGGACCGGATGGGGACGGACGAGATCATCGCGGGCGAGGGCCTCGACTACTTCTTCGTCGACTCCCACATGATTCGCGGCGGCGAACCGCTCGGCACCTACGCGGCAAACTTCCCCCAGCTCGCGGAAATGTTCGCCCGCAGCAGCAAGTACTTCACCCCGCCCGAGGAGCTTCGATCCGAATACGAGCACTACATCTCCCCTAGCGGCCCCACGATCTTCGCCCGCGACCCCGAAACGACGGTGAAGGTTTGGTCGGGCGAATCTGGCTATCCGGGAGAAGAGCACTACCTCGAATTCCACAAGCAGCTCTATCCGGGCCGCCTTCGCTACTGGCGGATCAGCCAAGACAAGACGGATCTCGGCAAGAAGCAACCCTACGATCCTTACGCGGCTTTCGAGAAGATCCAGGAGCACGCCGAGGACCTGGTGCGGGTGCTGAAGAGCACGCTCGCCCGATACAAGGGCCAGAGCGATAAGACCGGCACGCTCGTCGCGATGTACGACACGGAGCTCTTCGGCCACTGGTGGTGGGAGGGTCCGGAGTTCCTGTACGAGTTGGCCCGGCGGATTCATGCCGATGGCGACATCGAGATGGTAAGCGGCACGGATGCGATCGAGACCGACCCCGCAAAACACCTCATCCACCTTCCCGAAGGCTCATGGGGTGAAGGCGGCTACCACTACATTTGGATCAACGATGGCAATCTCTGGACCTGGGAGAAGCTGTACCCGGCGGAACGGCGCCTCCGGCAGATGGCTCGCGACTACGCGACCGGTCCGGCGAAGGAGATCGCGACCCAGGCGGCACGCGAACTTCTGCTGGCGGAAAGCTCCGACTGGCAGTTCTTGATTTCCACATTCGCGGCGAAGGATTACGCCGAGATCCGGTTTAAGGACCACATCGAGCGCTTCCGACGCCTGGCCGATCTCGCGGACCGCGTCCACGCCGGCTCCAAGATGACGGCAGACGACACCGCGTTTCTCAAGGAGTGCCAGCAGCGGGACGCGCCTTTCCAAGATTTGGATCTTTCTCTCTGGGCGGCTGCACCTTAGCCCGAGTTTTTCGTCTGTAGTACAATGCGCTCCGTGTTCGGTATCGGTTCTCTGTTGCCTACCTTGACCCTATTTGCGGTCATTCCCGGAGCGCTTGCTCAGGGTGCCGCCCAAAAGCCAGTGCAAGGGATCGGTCCCTGGCATGACATCAAGGAAACGCCGATGCAAGAGGCGATCTCGCTCGACGCCAAGTTGAGCGCGCTGAAGAACCTTAGGGCTGAATACAAATTGAACCTGGACTACGGAGACAAAGTAGGAGGCAGCCTGGGCGACGTCATGGTCCGCGATTCCAAGGTCTTTTTCTTCCAGTTTCCGTATCTGCACTATTCCGATCCAAAGAAGCAGCCGATCGACCGACTGAACGTGAAGTCAAACGGAAAGCTCGTCGATCAGATCGGGGGCGATTTTCCCCGGCGGCAAATTCCGACCGCCAAGTTTCGACTGCTCACGGCGACTTCCCCGCGCGATTGGACCTTCGGGCTGGCAGGCTATACGATGGCGAGCGTCCTTGGGGAGCCATCCTTCCGCTCATTGGTCGCCCAAGCGTCGAAGCCGGGAAGCGGTTGGATCGTACAACTTCAGCAACGCACCGTTGTCGACCGAGGTTTCCACACCGAGCAGAAGCTACTTCGCATCAAGCGGACTCAGGCCGAAGCCGATAGAAAGGGCCCGGTCGACATTCGCATCACGATCGACGTCGCGCATGGCCTTCCGGTCTCGTCGGTAGCCGAAATGAAGGAGCCAAGCAAGCCGAAAATCAAGGTGGATTGGCGCATGGCGTGGGGGCGGCCGAACCAGCCCTTCCCGGAGTCGCTGTTCAAGGTCGACTACGTGCCGCCGAAATCCACCCAGGCTGTAAAGACGGCAAAGATGGCGACCAACTAGCCGCTCAACCGCTTACCTCGAAACGTATCCAAACGCACGTTGTCGCCCTTGCCCTCTGAGAACAGCTTCGTCTTTTGAAAGGCGATTTTCTCGTCGGCGGTGTGTTTGACCGTGTGCATCCCAGCGAGGTAGACCGAGTGCTTTCCGAACTTGTGATTGACCTTGTCCACGGCATGGCTCAGTTGCGAGCGGTCTTTGGTGGGCGTGAAGAGGGAGGGCGTAAATTCCGCCTCCGTTCTCAAGTCGTCGAAGGTCACTCCGACGGCGAGCGGGGAGGCGAAGTCTCTCGATTCCCAAAGTTCGAGGAGAGCCTCGCCCATCGTCACGGTGTCTTGGGTCGGTGGCAGCTTGGCCCGTGCGTGCCAGCTTCGCCGCATGCCGCGCACGCTTACCGTCATCGAAGCCGCCCATAGGTTTTCCGATCTAAGTCGCGCGCTCGCCTTCTGCAAGAGGCGCAGCAGGACGGTGTAGCTGCCATGGTCGGTCCTTAGGTCCGGCGCCATCACGTGGGAGTGGCCGAGGGTTTTCCGATCGTGGGACTCGGTTCCGAGGTCGAAGCCGCGCAGGTAGAACCACCATCGCTCGCCGACGATCGAGCCGAAAGCTTTGTGCATCAGCCCCTTATCCGCGGCGCAGAGCTGCTCGCTCGTGAAGATCCCATTCGCGTTTAGGCGCGCGGCCATCCGGAAGTTGATACCGGGAAAGTCGGTCAATTTCAGCTTATGGAGGGCGTGGGGGAGATCTTTGGTCTCCAGCACGACCAGCCCGTCCGGCTTCTGCAGTTCCGTGGCGACCTTAGCGAGGAAGCTGTTCGGGGCGATTCCGACCGAGCAGGCCATGTATTGCCCCACACCTTCCCGTATCGTCTGCTTCATTTTTCTCGCGATTTCTTGCGAACGCTCTTTCGTTCGTTCCTCGCCGATTAGCCGGAACCGCATCTCGTCGATACTGCACACCTCGTCCACAGGCAGGACGGTCTCCGCGACCTCGACGACACGCTCGTGGTAGTCCGCGTAGATTTGCGACCTCGCCTTCACGATCACGAGGTCTGGGCACATCTTCTTGGCTTCCCCGATCTTCGTTCCGCATTTGACCCCGTACGCTTTCGCCTCGTAGCTCGCGGCGATGACGAAGCTTGTGTCCGCATCGACGGGCACGACGGCGATGGGCCGTCCCCGTAGGTACGGGCACTCCTGCTGCTCGACGCTGGCGAAATATGAGTTCAGGTCGAGGAACAGAAATGCGAGCGGGCGCGCTCGAAACTCTATGGGTAGAAGTCCGTCTACCATTCAATCTATCTTACAACATGTTGCAGCGATTCCGGGGGCGGACGGACGCAATGTTTGCTGTCGACGATATGCCATCGCTGTCGCTCCGATTCGGGCTACCAACTACGGTGAGCGGCGATCCACTCACCTGTTGGCCGACGGGGATGTATGCTCTCCCCTTGATGCAACCGATCGTCGGGATTGTGATGGGGTCTCAGTCCGATATGGACACGATGGAGCCGGCCGCGACCGTGCTGGAGGAGTTCGGGATTCCGTACGAGATGCGCGTGGTCTCCGCTCACCGGACGCCGGACATGATGTTCGAGTACGCGAAGTCCGCCCGGGGGCGAGGCTTGAGGGTCATCATCGCCGGAGCCGGGGGCGCAGCCCATCTGCCCGGCATGGTCGCCTCATTGACCACGTTGCCCGTGATCGGAGTACCCGTGACAACGCGTGCTCTGAGCGGCCTCGATTCGCTCTACAGCATCGTGCAAATGCCGGCAGGCATCCCCGTCGCCACCGTCTCGATTGGAAATGGCCGCAATGCGGGCATCCTCGCGGTTAGGATTCTCGGAAGCTCCGATTTGGCCCTAACGGAGAAGTTGGAGGACCTTTCTCGACGCATGCGGGAGCAAGTCGATCTCATGAATGAGGCAGTGTCGCGGGCATATCCAAACTCGGAGACCGAAGACGAAACCGGCATCGCCCCGATCCGGCAGAGTTAACAAATACTCCGAAAGATGGCCCGCAAGGGACCTCGCCAGATTCCCACGGCGAGTTTTTTCAGACGTAGCGGCGTCTGAAAAACTCAAAATTAACTCCTTGTCCCCTCCTGGACGCAGCTTCGGAGGGGACAAGGATCAACTGGCTTTCTTCTGAAGCTCAATCAGCAGATCGTAAGCCGCTGAGTCCAGGAACACGGCGCGAACAAAGAACTTCACCTTCGCAGTGGAGTCCATCGACTCTTTCTTCACTGAAGGATCAAGCGCGGCGGCGTCGAGCGAATTCTCCATCACTTTGATCTGACCCGCGTTAAACGTCTTGGTGACCGCATCATAAACGGTCTGAATCATCTCGCCCAGCGCGATTTGGCGGTTGATGCCGAGGGCGCGGATCACCTTTGCGGCGTGAAGCTGCATGTCCTTGGGCGGATAAGTGCCCTTGTCGAATGCCTTCTGGATGGCATCCGACATATCGGCGTCGAGCTTCGCCAATTCCGTATCTTCAAGGGTGCGGGTCTTCTTTTCGGTCTGCCGAGCCTTGTCCAGGGCGGAGAGGATGGGCTCGAATTGTTCCTTCCGCATGGTCAGCGGCAGAAGTTGAACGAGCATGTCGACCTTGTGGATTTTCGCCAGGATGGCATCGCTTTTCGCCCCGTTAGGCGTCGAGACCGTGTCCTGGGCGACGGCGAGTCCGGAGGCGAGCAAACAACCACAAAGGAAGGCAAGAAAAGTTTTCATCGATTACTCTGGATTCAGACGAGTTGAGGGGTCTTGTCGTTACCCACCAACTCTAGTCGCCTCTGGTTAGTCGCGTTGCGCAAGGGTAACGAGTAAAGCCGTCGCCAAAGTCTGGCAGTGAACGTAACCGATGCCGACAAAGGCGACCGCCGCCCACGCCCAAGGCTCCAACCCATGGCTCGTCACCGCGTTCCCTTTGAGCAAGCCAATCATGAGCCCTCCCAGCGCGATCGCCGGCAGAAGAAAAAGCGCCCCCGCCATCAACCCCCGACTCGCGCGAGGCGTCGTCGTCGCCCACGCCCTGACTTTCGCCGTCCGGCGGGAACGGCCAACCCCGTAGAGAACCCAGAGCACAAAACACGCCAACCCCTGGACCCAGATCATCTGTTTAGATTATGGTGTTCGGGTCACCCTCTGCTTGTCAGGGCAAGAGCGATATGAAGTGGAAACCTTCGCCCGAGTCGATCATTCGTTGTTAAAATCGACAACGAATGGCGGACCAAATAGAATTTCGAAGCTTCGATCTGTTCCTCAAAGATGTATCGGCAACTCGAGGTTCGAGCCGCCCCCCGGATATGCCGATGACCTGGCGAGTGATACCGATGACCTTTCCTGAAGGTGCTGCCGTCATCGAGGTCTTCGAAATGCCTTTGTGGTTCAAGGAGTCCGGCCTCCAGATAATAGGCATGAAGGGAACAAGCGACGCCTCACCCTTTCATCTCCTGTTTCCTGGTAGGGAAACGACGCATCTCATCAGCGATCGTAGCGGAAAGACCCACATTGGCGCTGCGGTGACTTGCCGGGAGGAGTACATTTTCATCCTGATATCCATGTACGAGCCAACCTTGTCGCTCAATGAACTTGCTTTACAATTGACCGATAAATTTGAATTCGTTTTTAACGGCAACTCGAAGCGCAAACAGTATCCTTCACGTAAGGAGTTTTGCGGATTTTAAGGACAGAGAAGAAGAAGTCTTCAGAGTTAACAGACCTATGAACTCATATTTTGAACTCACGGCACTAAGCCTTGTAGGCTACTCACATTTCTTTATTGAGGCGAAAGTGTCGCCACAAGTAAAGGCGAAAGAGGTGTTCCACCTTGAGGTCTCTCCCAGACAAGTCGCAATTGGCACGAAGAAGAAACCGATCGAATTAACGTTCACAAATGTCACAAATAAGCCTCAAAAAATTAGGATCATGGGCTGGCCGGTTTCATTGGATGGAATACCCGATAAGAAACCTTTAAAACTCCTCTGGATCAATGCAGTTACGGGCCAAGAAGCGCCATTCACTTACTCGCCGGCCGTCAACACTTCTATGGACGTTCATGGTAAGGAGTTCACCGAAGAAGTACCTTCACATAAGTCATTCATCCTGTACTTAGATCTACAAGACTGGTCCAAACTGCGCCCCGGACAGTACATTGCAAGGTTCCAGTACGACACTCGCTTTTTGCCGAGTTGGATAAAGCCCGATACTCATGCGTGGCACGGCGCCACCAACATCGTGGGAGTGAGGGTCGAGGTTCAAAATGTCCCGCATTTAGCAACCGGCCCGGGAGAGCTCCCCGACACAGAGAATCCGAGAACCGGTAACTTACGCGGGAAGTGATTGTTGTTTTCGGAACGATTTGCCTGGACCGGGTTCGTAGAGTGCCGGCCCTGCCCCCAAGCGGTGGGTACGTGGAGGTGGACTCGGAGGAGTTGTTCCTCGGTGGCGAGGCCGCCAATACCGCCAACGCCCTCGCGGGCTGGGGAGCCGATGTCTGGCTTGGGGGAAACGATCTCGGCAAGGAGCCAGAAGCGGATCTCATTAAAGCGAAGCTGGGACAACTCACGCCCCACTCCATCGGGATCGCGCCGTACACCGCTCACACCCCGGTCTGCGACATCTACGTGACGCCGGACGGGGATCGGACGATGATTGGGCTTGGGTTTCGGGATATGGAGCCGATTCCCGATGTGTCGCTCATCCCAATGACGGCGGGGGGGTGGCTTACCGCGGAGCCGAATATGGCGACCGTATCCCGCCAAGTCATACGAGCCGCCAACGAGGCAGGGATGCGCACCTATCTTATGGACTTTATCCGGGAGGATGAGCCGATTGGGCCGCAGTCGGTTTGGCAGTCGAGCACCGACTGGGCGGGAAAGCGGGGGAACGTGCAGGCAAACCTGAAGTGGGTCCGGGATTGGGTCGCGAAGTACGGGTGTTTTGCGATTCTCAGCGACGGCGCGAACGGGCTCGTCGCTGGTGGCGCTGACCTACCCACGCGATACTATCCTGCCTTCCCTTCGCCCGAGGTCGTCGATACGACCGGCGCCGGAGATGCTTTCCGGGCGGGAATGCTCTTGGGGCTCGACGCCAAAAGGCCTATCGCCGATTGTCTCCGATTCGCCTCTGCCGCCGGCGCGTTGAATTGCCGGTCGCTCGGAGCCTCCGCAAACGTGCCTACGGTAGCGGAAATCCGTGATTTCATCGCCCTTCATCCCGAAATTTCCGCGGCTTATGGCTGAGAGGGCAAAAAAGTGAGCCGTGTCACACATTCCGGGGGCCAAGCGTTTCCCTTACATGGTCCCAAAACCCTCATTCCGCTGGGTTTTTAACCCGATAATCAGTAGTGAGATGGCCAACGCCGATCCGACTCGAAATATTAAGTTTGCAATTCGCTCGATCCTTCCCGATCGACCGGTTGCGAACGGCAATCGCCGCTTGATCCGATTCCTCGGTTTGGTGCTCGTGGCCCTCTTGGTGGTCATCCTCGCGCTGAACGTGCTGAACTCGATCGGCTCGCCCAAATCCATCGGATTGGCCGTGTGTCTGGGCTGGATGTCCCTCCTCTGCGTTGGCACCCCCATCACCCTTTTCTTCAGCATCAAGGATCAGCGCGCCTACCAGCAAGCCGTCGCCGAGTGGGAAGCGAACGCCCGCCGATTGGCGATCGAGAAGCTCGGCCTGGACCTCTCCGCCGGACGCATGCCGAACGGACTTGTTCTCTCGGACATCTACGGTCTTGACCATGCCGCCGGCGACTGGCGACAGTCGAGAGACGCCCTGGAAGCCCTGGCATGGGTCCGCGGCGATCTCGGTCGCATTCGAGACGATCTCCGAGCGCGGTTGGATGAATCGATGGCAAATGTTCTCGCCGAAGCCGGCGCCGGTCACCCTCTCGGACCGTCCCCCTTCCTCATCGAGCGAGCCAGAGCGCTTTTCGCCGAAGTCGGGGTGGAGGCGAACATGCTCTCCCAGACCCAAGCCCCCACCCTCACGCTGCACACCGACGACTCGCTGGAACTCCTTCGCGCTTCCCTTACTTCCCTCCGGGACGTTCGAGAAGCCGGCGCCGATTTCATCGAGCAACTCGTCGAGCGAATCGAAGTCGAAGGTTCATAGCCCCGCTCTGAACACGATTCGGGCATAGTAGGTCGTTGTAGGTATGCGACGACCTACTAGAACATTAAGTATCGGAATCCTCGCCGCGATGGCGGCCATCGGGTCGGCCCAGAACTTACATCCCGGCAATGCGGCGCCGAAGTTCAACGTAAAGGACATCGCGGGGCGTGAGTATCTGCTGTCGAACTTGATGGACCAGGGATCTCCCACCTTCCTTTACTTCATTAACATCCGCGACAACACGAGTCGCCAAGCTTCCTCATACATTAACAAGATCATCCAGAACTACACGCCGTCGCCGACGAAGTGGTTCGGAATCGTCAATGCACCGGAGGACAAGCTTCGCTCGTACCAATCGGAGATGTCCCCGCCCTACCAGCTTCTTATGGACGAGGGATTGAACTCCATGCAAATCTATCATGCGAAGAGTTCGCCGACTATCGTCGAGATCGACAAGTCGGGCAACGTTATGCATACCTGGCAGGGCTTCAGCGCTTCGAATCTAAAGAGCCTGAATCGCGCGGTCGCGGCAGCAAATGGTAAGCGCGTAATGGAGATGGACTTCAGCAGGGCCCCGTCCACTGTCGTCTATGGTGATCCGTTCATTAAGGGCGAAGGCTAGTCCTTTACCTTCGCGGTTTCTTCCGCGATAACCTTCGCATATCGCCGGCTCGCCCCGACGTTCTGATCTACCAGACGTCGGGCATTGTCACCAATTTCTTTCCTCTTTTTGGGGTCGTTTAGGAGCTCTTTGATGGCGAGCGCGAGTTCTTCGGGAGAGGCGCAGACTTGGCCCGCGCCGGCTTCGACCGCCATGGCGGCGGCGTCCCGGAAGTTCTGCATGTAAGGTCCGAACAGGATTGGTTTGCCCTGGGCAAGCGGCTGAATCGGGTTTTGACCACCCCATTTGCCGAAGCCTCCGCCGACGACCACCACATCGGCGGTCGAATAGACATTGGCGAGTTCGCCATAGGTGTCGAGGACGATCACATCGCCGGTGGTCTTTTCCGTGCGGCTCGCAACCGGTCCTCCGATGGCCTCAATGAGCCCGGGCGTCTTTTCAAGGTGACGCGGCGCGACGATCCAGTGAGGCTCGGGCACCGCTTTGATCGTGGCCGCAAGAAATTCAAATTCTTCGGCTCTCAGCGAGCCCACTACCACTACGGGCCGACCGGGTTCGAGTTTGAGTTCTCGCCGCCATTTCTCGGGGTCGGCGTCCAGGCCCTCCGCAGCCTGATCGAACTTGCAGTTCCCAATGACTTCGGCGTTTTGCGCGCCGAGAAAGGTGATGCGGTCCGCGTCGGCCTTGGTCTGCATCAGGGTGCGGTCGAGTTGCTTCAGGAGCGATTTGTAGAAGAACACGAGGTACTTCGACCGCTTAATGTTGCGGTCGCTGATGCGGCCGTTCACGAGAATGGTGCGGGCGTCGAAGGTTTGCGCGGCCCAGAGGAAGTTGAACCAAAGCTCCGTCTCCATGATCGCCACCACGTCGGGGCGGACGGACTGGATCGCCCTTAAGGTGAAGCGCGGGATGTCGATCGGAAAATAGATGAGGTGATCGAAGAGGTCGGCCGCCTTCTCCCGCGCCGTCTGGTGTCCGCTGCTCGTGGTCACGCTCAGGACGATCTCGTGGTTAGGCAATTCCTCTCGGATCGCCCGCAGCACGGGAGTGCTGGCGAGCACCTCGCCGACGGAGACCGCATGGACCCAGATCCTTCGCTTTTCTCCCCGCTTCGGGATCGTGTATTCCCCGGCGCGCTCCTTCCAGTTAACCGGCTCCGCTCTTTGCCGCGTGCGCCAATACATCCACGGCAGCCAGAAGGGCGCCAGGAGGGTCATGAGCAGGTTGTAGAGGATAAACATCGGGACGGAGTGACTACGTCTACGCGGTGGCGAAGGTTCGTCCGGTTAGGCGCTCGTACGCCTCCACATACTTCGCGCGCGTCCTTTCCTGAATCTCTTTCGGCAGGCGCGGACCCGGCGGGCGCTTGTCCCAGTCAAGGGTTTCCAAGTAGTCGCGTACGAACTGCTTGTCGTAGCTGGCTTGGGATTTGCCTGGCGAATAAAGGCTTGCATCCCAGAATCTCGACGAGTCAGGCGTAAGGGCTTCGTCGATCCAGAGGATTCCATCCTTCGTCGTACCGAACTCGAACTTCGTGTCCGCGAGAATGATGCCTTTGCTCAGGGCGTGCTCGGCCGCTTTTTTGTAAAGCTCCAGCGTCTTCTCTTGGACGTACTCGGCGGTTTCCTTGCCGACCATGTTCACGGCTTCCTTGAAGGAGATGTTCTCGTCGTGACCGGAAGTTGCCTTAATCGCGGGAGTAAAAATCGGCTCGGAAAGGCGGCTGGAATCTACTAAGCCGGCCGGCAAATCAAAGCCATGCAGAGTCGCCCCCGGGCTTACGCGGTACTCCTTGAAAAGCGAGCCCGTGATGTACCCGCGGGCCACGCACTCGATAGTCAGCGGCTCGGCCTTCTTGGCGATGAGCGAGCGGCCGGCGATCTCCGGTTGAGGAGCCTTGCATCGGACCTGAACCTCCGCGTCGTCGGTCGAGATCACGTGGTTCGGGCAGACATCTTTGAAGAGGTCGAACCAGAACGAGCTCATTTGGTTCAGGATCCGGCCCTTGTTGGGAATTCCGTTCTCCATCACGCAGTCGAAGGCAGAGATGCGGTCCGTCGCGACGATAAGCATCTCGTCCCCCAGGTCGAACACCTCGCGGACCTTGCCTACGCGCGGCGCCGGCATGCCGACGAGGGCGGTATGAAGCAATTCGGGCATGGAAGCATGGTACCGATTTGTATCCTGAGATACCGAGCCCGGCAAGGGAGTAGCCTTTAGGTGAAGAAGCCAAATGCGGAAGTCCGGCCCCAAAGAAAACGTTCTCGAAAAGCTAAAGTCGCTGCCCAGCCAGCCCGGTTGCTACATCTACAAGGATGAGGCCGGATCGGTGTTGTACGTGGGCAAGGCGATTTCGCTGAAGAACCGGGTTCGCAGTTATTTTCAGGCCTCGGCTCAGCATGGGCCGCGCATTGCTCGGCTCGTCACCAAGGTCGCGGACATCGAGTGGATGGTCGTCGATACCGAGATCGAGGCGCTGGTGCTGGAGTGCAACCTCATCAAGCGCCACCGTCCGCCCTACAACGTGCGGATGCGGGACGACAAGTCGTACCCCTACATCACGATCACCGACGAGGACTATCCGAGGGTTTTGTTTACGCGGCGGTTGCGGAAGGATAAGGCGAAGTATTTCGGGCCCTATCCTTCGGCGTTTGCGGTGCGGGACACGCTTCAGCTTCTGCACAAGACCTTCCCTCTTATCCCGTGCGGGAAGAGCTGGACGGGCGCACCGGTGCAGCGGCCGTGCCTTTACTTCCACCTTGGCCGCTGCCTCGGACCGTGCGCGGGACTCTCCGACCGAGCCGAGTACAAGAAGGTGCTGGACAAGGTCGAGCGGTTCCTCGGCGGCAAGGAAGAGATGATGGTCGAGGATCTCAAGATCGAGATGGAGGCGGCGGCGGAGAATCTCGACTTCGAGAAAGCGGCGCAGATTCGCGACCAGCTCAGCGCGATCCAGACCGTGCTCTCGCGGCAGAAGGTGCTGAACTCGGACCAGATCGACCAGGACGTCATCGCGGTGGTGAAGGACGACCGGGGGGCGGCGATCCAGATGCTTTACATCCGGGCGGGCAAGCTGATCGGGCAACGGCAGTTCGTGCTGGATGGCGCGGCGGATGCGCAGCCTTCGGAGGCGGTCGGGGAGTTTGTGAAGCAGTATTACGCGGACAACCCCGACGTGCCCCGAGAGATTTTGCTGCCGGTCGAGATCGAGGAGCGCGGGATCGTGCAGTCTTGGCTCCGGCAGCGGAAGGGGAGCGCGGTGACAGTGGAGGTTCCGCAGACGGGGGAGAAGGCGCGGCTGGTCGATATGGCGGCGGCGAACGCGGAGCAGGCGTTGGCGCAGTTCGCGCAGGAGCTTCAGCAGAAGGAAGTTTGGGCGGAGGAGGCGATGGGGCAGCTTCAGGACGCGCTTGGTTTGGACATGCCTCCGCTGCGCGTTGAGGGGTACGACATCTCGAATATTCAGGGGACGTCGCCGGTGGGCTCGATGGTCGTCTCGGAGAACGGGGAGGCGGCGAAGGACGAGTACCGGCGGTTCAAGGTGCGCTACCACCCGGAGAGTCCGAACGACTTCGCGATGATGCACGAGGTGCTGACTCGGCGTTTGCGTGCTTATGTAACGGGGGACGAGAAGTTTCAGAAGTTGCCCGACCTGATCATGATCGACGGCGGGAAGGGGCAGTTGGCGGCGGCTTTACAGGCTCGCGATGAGCAGGGGCTCACGATTCCGATGATCGGGTTGGCGAAGCGGCACGAGTTGATCTATGTGCCGATCGAGAGCCCTTCTCTTGACGGTCTCTCGGGGGTCTTGGAGAAGGCGATTATCAAGCCGGATGGTTCCGAGGGGTACGTGTACGCAAAGGAGGCGCCTCGGATTTATGCTTACCGGGAGGTCGAGCTGCAGTTGACGTCCCCGGGTTTGATGCTTTTGAGGAAGCTTCGGGACGAGGCTCACCGGTTTGCTTTGACTTATCACCGGAAGTTGCGGGATAAGAAGTTCGGGGGGTCGACCTTAGACGAGGTACCGGGGGTGGGTCCGCGGCGGAAGCGGTTGTTGCTGCGCACGTTCGGATCGCTGGAGGGGATTCGGCGGGCGACGGTCGATGAGTTGGCCGCGGTTCCGACGATGACGAAGGCCATTGCGACAAAGATTAAGGATTTCTTGGTCGAGGTTTAGGTTTGGTTTGTAAGGCCGAGGGGATACGTCGACTGAACTCTACGACGATCATCCTTCAAGGCATTCCGAGTTCGCTAAATTACGGTCTAAGCTCGATTTCGTACGGAGTCGAAGGCCGCGGCGCGCAATGCGAACCATAGCCTAGGCGGCAAATTTCCAGGTTCTTGCGCACAAGCAAATCAGTGGGATTGAACGCGTTATTTCGCCCGGAGGACCAAAAGAGTTTTTGATATCTTGAACTAAGACATTGCGGCTAACTCGTGGATCATTGTTCACCTACTAAGGCGGAATCCAAAGTTAGAATTAGCAAGATCTGAAATTGCCAGGTCAAGAATCATTAATCTCACTTGTCTGTTTCGCGCTATGCGTCACCCTATGCACTAAATACGCCCCAAACAAAGAACACAACACCAACATAAAACCTGTTATCCATACGGTAGAGCTACTAGCTTTATTCTCGAATACCATGGCGACAATTATTAGCCCCCAAGACAATGATACACCAAAGACGCCATGAGTAATATTATAGGGCTTGACTTTCAGAAGCACCTGAGAATAAACAAGACCCGCACCTAATAAAGATGCGGTCAAGAAGACTTCCCCAACTTGAAAACTCATTCTTGCTCCTCTGCTTGGTTAGCAATCATGACTGCCATGACCGTTAGCACGTAGAGACCAAGTGCAAGAACAGCCGTAGTAGCCGGACCACCAAATTCTTCCCCCTCTTTTATTCCTTTGAATAACCTTACTCTGGCGGCTATCCAAGTAAGCTCCATCGCAATTCCATGCATTACGGCCATCTCATGGGAGTTGTTGAAAATATCTGAATCTGCAACTGCCGCAACAAGAAATACCATCGCCATCTCACTAGCGACCATGGCAGCCTCTACCCTATTAAGTGCGGCAAGCAACACAGCTGTGCACCAGAGTAGCATGCCTATTCCACCAAGTGAGTTTACAAACTGTGCGTTTTGGCCGCTTATGTCGACTCGACCAACAGGATCATCACCGCAGTAAACATACCAATTTAGCCCAGAACCGCATAAATCTCTATTTAGGAACCTGCCGCTACTCGGCTCGTAATATCTTGCCCTCATATAAACAAGTCCAGACTCATCATCCTGCTTGTGTCCGAGGCTCGCGCAATATCGACCTTTTGGATCGCCTGTAGTCGTACCTTGCCGAATTAGTCCCCAAGCATCGAAACTTCGCTGGTTCCCCAGCGAAAACGAAGTCCCAGACCGAAATAGGCATGCCGTCATGTTCCCATGGGCATCATACAACGGAAATCCTACCGTCGTTGTGCCTCCGGAAGTCTTAGCAATGTAATCGATGCCACGACTGCCAAGGCCGTAGTCGGTAACCGCGGAAGTGCCCTCTTGGTCTTCAACTCCCATCTGCCCGTCGTAAAAATATTTTGTGGTTGTGCCTGAGACAGTCTTTGAAACGCGCATACCGTCTGCACGATATGCGTAGGTCGCGACAGATCCGTACGAAATTAAGCGGTTAACAACATCCCACCCGTACGTCAGACTGCCAAGTGAAAGCCGGTTTCCGACGAGGTCCGAAGTAGTGGTGACACCATTAATGGATGTGGGTCGGTTCAAGTTGTCAGTGACCGTATCGCTTCGGTTCCCGGCCGCGTCATACGACCAAGTGGCGGCCGGAAGGCCGTCACCGTAATTCGCCCCTGTCAAATAGTCGAGGCTAGGGTCATAGCTGAAGCTTTCCGTACGGGTGGGGCCAGTGCCGGTAGTGAATGCACTTGTGAGCTTTAAGCCCCTATTTGAAGCCATGTTCACTTCGTAGCCGCATGTGTTGTCGAGTACTGGCGCCGAACTGTACGACGTACCACCCCAAGTGTCCCACCAGTGAGCAACGTCAGTTGTTCGACCGCCGGGGTCTCGGCTGATTATGACACGGCAACGATCCTGCGCAGCGTTCGAATAATCGGTTTGGCCGGTCTGTGGGGTTTGCGCAAATGCGGCCGCGTATAGCGCCCCGCTTGTATCGTAGGCATAATGCATTTCCTCAGATGTACGAGCCCCCGTGGATGCCATTTTATTCAATGTGTGGAATATCCGTTTGCCGCTGTCTGGAGAACCAGAACGGACGTAGTCAAAGTACCCCCAAGTCTGCACACCGTTTGGCGTAATATATTGGGCCTGCGCACGATCACCTGCCGAATCGTAACTGTAGGTCACCGAGTAGGTCATGGCCCCATTGGTTTCAACAGTATCTAGCGGACTTCCGGCCCCGCTGGCGGGAATATACGGAGGGCCGCCTGGCAAATAGGCCGGCACATAGTCAATGTGGTCCGTAACTCCTGTAATACCGTCCGAAATGTCAGTAGGCATTCCATTCGAGACACCAGAAGTTCCGTACGTGTAACTGACAAGGGTTTGGGAAGTGCCAGGAGCCGTTTTAGTAATACTAAGCTCGTTGCCGTCAGCATCGAAGCTAGTGAAGAATTCGTGCCCTGCACCGTCGATGACGTCGCACGGCTTGCCCCAAGAGGTGTATGTATGCGTTTGTGTCGTACGGTTTGCCCCTCCGACGTCCTCGGTCACTTGGCTTGCTTGGCCCCAGGTTCCGCTGAGCCCGCCTCCGTCTGCGCCATAAGCGGTTAGCGTATGAACATACGTCCAAGATGAGGATGGGCCTACCGCTTTTTGCAGCTTGTAAACATCCGTGCAACGTCCCTTCGAATCGTAGGCGAATTGTCCTGAATACTGACCGGCAGCAGGCGTTATTTCATATTTCCATTGGTCCCCGACAGGGGGGCCGCCAGGGAACGTAAATCCGCCATGCGCAGGATCAAAAACTTCATATTTTTGACCTCGACTGCCTGCTGCAGCCGTATTCGGATAATAGTCAGTGTAAGTGTAGCGGCCAGCCTGATCTTTGGTTGCCTTCAGCTGGAAATACTTCGAGCCATCCCAGTATGCGTAGCTCGTAGTGTAAATGAAATCTGTTGGGCTGCCGGAACCGTAGTGCTCGGTAACCGATTTCGATAGAGGATTGCCACCGAAATTGTAGGTATTTTGAGTCGTAACGGTCCACCAAGGCGGTCCCGAAACGTTCAAATGGTGGATCTGGTCGATAGTAGGGCCTTGATAAGGAACGTACGTGTAGTCAATCTCCTTCATCAGGTTTTCGGATGAAGGATCGTAGTCCTTTTCCCAGTAAGGGGCTAAATGTCCGATCGGGTCCTCAGTAAAGATCACGCCGGGATTTAACATCTGAACAGCGAATACTCCGCCGACAACCTGCGTCTGAACCGTCCCCTGATTGAGCATCGTCCCCATCGAACTACTCGTGAAGTCCGCGAAATAGCTCGTTTCATAAGTTCCCCCCGCTGTACTGATGCCAAACCGGGTAAAATTGCCGTTTGGTGCCGTGACAGACAATACGAGCGGTGCCTCGGAAAGGTAGTTCTCGTAGGGGGCAACCATGACGTCAGACATGATATAAGCGATATATGTTGTTAGCCCTCGACAATCGGTGATGCTGGTAAGCAAGTCCAAAGAAGGATTGGGCAAACTGCTTGGATTTGCTGCAGCCCCATATCCATAAGTTGTGATCCGTCCTCCTGGGCTCATTGCTTTCAGAAGATTTCCACTTCCATCGTAGGCGTAACAGACCGTGCGCGCACCGTCGCTAATCGAATTAATGCGGTTATTTGGAATGAGTGCCCCACCCCCCGTCACGTGGCAAGTAGAATCAGTGTAACCCCACTTTATGGTTAAAACATGCCCTCCGGGCATGCTAACGGAAATCAGCGGGTGCTCCTGCGTCTGACCGTCTAGCTTGGTGAAAGTCACCCACGCGGCTGGGTCGTAGCCGTAGGTAGTCGGATTACCCTGCCGATCGACAGCCTGAGTCACTTTCAGAACGTTTGCCGGTTGCGCCGCCGCCGAAGAGTTATTGTAGGGCTTCGTGCCCGCCGGATAGCTTCCCTCGGTCACGTAGGTGTATACGGTTCCGTCGAGCGTCGTGGTGATATTGCCAGTCTGTACTTGATAAGTGCTTCCACCGAAGGTGACGTATCCATAGGTTGGGTTGGAGACATTGTTATCCCAAGGCGGCGTGGTGAGAACTCCATCGATGTCCTTCTGAATCGTCTCCGGCTTTCCACTCGCATCGGTTGCCGTTACCGCAGCGGCAGGCTGAGTCGCAATATTCGGATCTAATTCCGCGGTATTCCGCTCCTTGAAAGTAGAAGGAACGGAACGCACCGGCGCGCTTGCTCCTTTGAGCAGCCCTCCTGCTGTGCTGCGCGTATCGGCGCTTAGTTCCCAGCCTTTACCGAAGGGGCCTTCGCTAGCGTCATTGGAACTATAGCTCCGGGTAATGTTTACTGGAATGCCATAGCCTCCGTCGAAGGAGATATCCGTGACACTTGTCGAGTAATTACCATTGAGCAAGTTAACGCCTTTGTAGGGCACGTCCCATTTCGCACTGCCGGCGATATAGGGGCACTCGCTCTGCTTCCCGTAGATCCTCTCCTGATCCGCCAAACCAATCGGTCGGCTCTTAAAATGCGACTTCCGCTCGAACTCCCGAGCGGCTAGGTAACCGTCGACCTTCTGCTTAATCGGTAGCCCGACCATATCGGCCAGGCCGAAGGGGATGCTCATGTTGAACACCGCGCCGGAGACGGCAAAACTTACGAAGCGAAAGAATGAGTTCATGAGATTAAGCTTTTGCGGGCGGGTCGAGGAGAATGGCGGAAATGGAGAGCTTGGGGTCGGTCGGCATGTCTTCTTGCCGTTCCTTCCCGTCTACGGGGTCGTAGATCGTGACTTTGTCGCCCTCGATCTTCTCAAGGAGGACGTAGTGGGAGGGGCGGATTAGGATGGCGGGGCGCCGAATCTTGGCGAAGTCGTCCGCGCTCAATTCGTAAGGGAAGCTGGGGACGCCGAGGGCGGCAAGGCCATCGACGAGACCTTTGCAGGTCGTGCCCTTGTCGGCGGTGCTGCACAGCTTGGCGATGTCTTTGTAGTCCCGAAGCGGCTTTCCGACAAGCGGCAGCATGCGTTCTATACACTTCGGTCCGCAGACGCTCGTCTCAAACCGTATCCGCTTCTCCTGCTGCGCGATGTCCTTCTGAAGCAAGTCTTGAAGTTTCGGATCATCGTGGCCGTCAAGACGGACGATGCGGCGGTAGGCGGCGGTTACCAATGGGCTGAACGGCTCGGCTTGCATGAAAGCCACCAGCTCTTGCCGGCCCTCGGCCTTCTTTCCGCTGGCGATGAGGCAGACCGCGGCCTGGTAGGTGGCTTGGTCTTTCACGCCGCCGAAGTCGCTGCCTTGTTTGCCTTCGCCTCGGTACTCCCTCGCGGCGGTTAAGAGAGTGGTGCGAGCGGCCTTCCAATCCTTCTTTTCGGCCGACTTGTAGGCGAGCCGAAGTCGCGCCGCGCCGACTCGGTCCTGAACCGCGGGACTTGGACTGGCGTGATTCTTCTCGACGAAATGTTTGAGCTCGTCCGCACGGTTGGGGAGGGTTGGGGGTGACGCGATGGGCGCGCGTTTAGTCAACTTGGGCGGCTTCGGCCGCGATAGGGTGGCGATGCCAACGATTCCGCCCGCGAGGACGACGACGCCGGAGATCCAATAAATTGCTTGCTTCTTCATGGCGTGATTTCCTAGTCGGCGAAGGTGCAGTCGAGCACCCACACGTGCGGTTGGGCGTCCATGGCGGTGATGAGCCCCGAGGCGACGGCGTATTCAGGCGACGCGAAGTATCGCCAATCGGGAGTCGACGCAGAGACGTCGGTGGCCTCGTTAGCGAGAGCGAGAGTGATTCGATTCGGAACCGTGGTCCCTTGAAAGTTCGCGTAGTCGCCATACGACAAGGTCGACAAATCGAGCGGGTCCCCGGGAATTGCCGTGCCGATATTCCAAGCCGTCGACCAGGTGACGGTCGCCGCAGTTACGAAGTACGAAGGGTCCGTATTGGAAACCGAGTAGATCCTATAGTGGGAGTCTGACGAGAAGCCGGTCGGCGAACCGAGGTAGCAGAGAACGAGATCCGTGAGAGTGACGCCGGTAAAGGTCGTAGTGTCTGACCGATAGAACTGGCTACGGGCGGTCCCACTGCGATCCGGGGTCGTGGTGGGCGAGTTTCCGGCGAAGAGGCCTCCGTTGTACGTCCAGCCGTAGTAGTTCGCGTTGCGGAGGGGAGCGTTCCCGTCCTCTTTCACTTCTCCCGCGATGTCCGGTTGACCGTAGATCTTGCGGGAGTCGATCGGCACGCTGTCCATGTTGTGCTGAGTCAGGTTGTAGTCGTTCCGCTGAAGCATCGTGTTCGTGATGCCTCCGCTTGTCACTACGTGCTTGATGAGGAAGATTCGCTCGGCGCCGCCACTGGAGGTGGGCGGGCTGATATGGAATTGGAACGCGTTGGTATCGACCGCCCAGCCCGACATCGTGAAGGAGGGGTAAGTGGGTGGATTGTTTGGGTCTGAGAGCGTGAGGGGACCCACCGCGGTTCCGCCAGCCACCGGAGTGATAGCATCGCTCAAAGCATTGTCCGAGCAGATGTAGTAGGTGGTGGTTGTCGTGCCGGCGGTGACCGGCGCGCCGCCAAAGACTTCGTAGTTAACCGTCACAGCATGAGAGCGTGTCTCCAGGATGCTGTTCGCGGTGAGCGTCGGCGTGCCGCCGCCGGTGGTTGTGCCGGTGGTGGTGGTGCCTCCGGTGGCCGTAGTTCCGGTTCCCACGCCCGCCGGTGTTACGGTAAACGTGCCGCTAGAGGCGCCGCTCGCGAGGCTATTTGAGTTTCGAAAGCGGACGCGGTATCCGGATTGAGCGACCGCGTTCGGCGGGGCGAAGACGCCGAAAGTATTGCCATCGAACTGAACCGCCCATCCGTTGGTTTTCGCCAAACAACCAACCGGTCGATTGTCCGGGCCGATGATTTCCCAGTGCGGGTCGGTCTGGCAATCTTCTTGCCCATCCGGATAGAAGTATCCATTCCCTCCCTGCGGCACCTCGCCGGAGTCCATGCTCGTCCGGGTTCCCGCAAAGGCGCTCGAAACAATGACGATCAGGACGATGAGGAGCATCCAAATGGGTGCTTTGCCACTATTTCTCGGATTAACCCTTTGTAGGTTGGGCGCAGTAGTTCGCGTGTTCATATCGCTCTCGACGTGGTAGTGGAGACCGTTTAATAAGTTTAAATAGTTTTCCAACAAGTCTTCACTATTTGATAATTGCGACCTGAGGCGCAATAATTTAGGCCTACTTCTCTCGATTTACCTCCAGTCTGCTTCGTGGGTGAGTATCTTAAGTGTATGCAACACTATTGGTGGCCAATAAAGGTTCTTTCTTACCCAGTAGGCGAGCTGAGATCGATCACGACTCTGAGCAGCGATAAGTAGGATTTGCCGAGAAGGCGAGATTTGACCGTGACCTTTGGTCCCAAAGTTTGCGATCTGGGCGTGTTTGCGACCGGTGATGCCTGATTACACGTGTAATGTATCTCGAGATTTTCGAGATATTCGGTTCCGAGTTTGGCTAAGTGGGCTAGCCTTTCGATCCCGTGTCTTACGTTCGATAGCGAGTCAACGGTGGTCGGGTTCAGTTTCGGCAGATCGAACGTACTCCTGAGATCACTTTATCGGGGCGTTCTGTGGTCGTGTGAGCAGCTAAATTACGGTCGTGAGGATCTTCGCCCCCTCGGCCGCGATCTTGCCTGGGATCGTCGGGCGGCTGCGTCTGACGGTTGCAACTGAGTGTAGAGTTGCCAGGGCAAGCACAGGGACGATTTATCGAGTCGCTGCGATGGTTTTGCGGCATTCTCAACCCCTTCGGGTTAAAGCTTGAATGGTTGGTGGCGAGTTCGGGGGGCTGTTCCGCGAGGGGTGAATCGTTATTGCGTGGGGGGTAGTTCTGCCGCTAAGAGGGTTTCGATTATTTCGCGTATTATTGTTGCGACTTCGGGTGGCATGGAGAGCCAGCCGATCCCAGAGCCGAATTCTTTGAACCACGCACCCACTTCGCGTTCGGCGCGCCAAATGTTGGCGAACCAATCCTCGCCTTGGGAGGAGATCCTTAACCAGCGAACGTAGTGGTCGTCGAGTGAACTGGTGGCGGCGGTGGCGAGGAACTGGCTTAGGTCAGTGATCTCCGAGCGCTCCATGGGGACCTCGAAGTAGTTCACCTGTACGAGCATGAATGTCCCATCATCGTGGGCCTTTACGACGACGGTGTGCTTGCCGAATACGACCCAACCGCACACTAGTCGCCCCGCTTTTGAGCGGCCAAAGTGCGTTTGTATTTCTGCGCTCATGGAGCGAGGAGTCTACCGACGGGCTGAGGGAGGGGTTGTTGGTTCCCGGTATTTTTGATCCGTTCGGTTGGTCGAATTCCCTCGATGGTTTGGTAGCGTACGCGGCACCATCGCGGCGACGCTCCGGTACCGGCTACACCCTGGGGTTGATGGTTGGAGGTTTGCCGGCGAGTTCGGGCAGTTGCTTTGGGGGAGTTAGCTCTGCGATCAGGAGAGCCTCGATCGTCTCGCTTACTCTGGTTGCGACTTCGGGCGGCAAAGTTAGGGCGCAATATCCGGCGGTGAAACTGTTGAAATTCACGCACACGTGCAAGCGGGCGCGCCAGACGGTGAAGAACCAGTCCTCGCCTTGTGAGCACACCCTGGACCAGCGGACGTAGTGGTCGTGCACCGAACTGGTCGCGGCGGAGGCGAGGAACTGGCCTAGATCCGTAATCTCGGAACGCTCCATTGGGACCTCAAAGTCGTGGGTCAGCATGAAGGTGCCGTCGACGTGGGCCTTTAAGAGGACCGATTCTTTGCCGAAGCCCACAATGCCGACCGCAGGTTTCCCCCCTTTTGAGGGGAGAAAGTGCGTTTCGATGTCGGCGCTCATGGAGCGAGGAGTTTACCGGCGGACGGAGATCGAGACGATCCGCATGTCGGTGTTATTGGGTACTCCGATCCCTACGAGTCGCTTGGTCGCGTCGAGCGCGAGCGAGTAGCGGAAGATCGAGGTGGTCGTGGCCACGTTGCCGTTCGGGTCGTGGCGGTTGGGGAAGGTGAAGGCGATGGCTTCCTGGTGGAGGGCCTTTGCCGAGCCCCAGTCCGTCATCGTCACCGCCTGGGTGGTCGAGGAGCCGTCGGAGTAGAAGAGAGTGAACGTTCCCGTCTGGTTTCCGTTGATCGACGCGCCTAGCACGTAGGCGAAGTGCGCCGATTGGGCCGGGGTCATGACGGAGCGGCCGTCGCAGTTGATCAAGTTCTGGGCGCCGTCGTAGCGGTTACCGAACGTGAACTGCGTGACCGGGCTGCCGGACTGAACCGCGTTCGGAATCAACTCCGCCGCGTAGGTCTGGAAGAGGTAGCCGATGTCGCCATCCTTGGGGTTGCCGAGGAAGCTCATGCCGTCCAGGTTGAACGAGTTGGCCAAGTTCAGGGGCTGGTCGTACAGCGGAACCGCAGCCGGGTACGGCGCGAGCGCCGACTTCGGCACGACGGAGTAGCCGCCGTTCTGGCCGGGGCCGGTCCAGTAGAGGTGGATCAGGTCGCCACCGCCCGCCTCGAAGTATTCGAGTTGGATCTGGTACGGCTTGCCCGCGAGCATGAGAACCGGACCGGAGAAGTCCGAGGTCGCCGCATGAGCCGTCCAGTTGTTGATCTGGAGCGTGTTGCGGACGTAGAGGCGAACGCCATCGTCCGAGACCGTCTGGAACGTGTAGTAGCCCGTCGTCGGAGCGACGATCGTTCCGTACCAGGTAGTGGAGAAGTTATTGCTGGTCAGCGGCTTGCCCGGCGAGCCGGCATTCCAGTCGAAATCGATCGTCGGATCGATTCGATTGATCACCTGGGTGTGGAAGTAGGTCCCGTCGCCCGTATCGCTGAAGTACAGGCCCTTCAGACCGGAGCCAGTGAAGGCCGGCTGTTGCATGGGGGTATCGGAAGCTTCGTTCGAGTTAGGGCTCGTGCCATATGCGTTGGTTGCTTGAACGACATAAGCGTAGTTCGTCATGTCGGTCAGGTTCGGATCGTCATAGAACGAAACCGGGCCAACGCTGGCGATCTTGGTGTAGGGGCCGCCCTTCGGTCCGCGGAGGATGTTGAAGCCGTTCGCGCCCTGAGCGGGGGTCCAGGTGAGCGCGATTTCCTTGTCGCCCGCCTCGGCCACGAGGCCCGGGGCCTTCGGCGCGACGTGCGGCAACTCGCCGTAGACGGCGATTTGATTGGAGAACGTCGCGACGTAAACCTTGCCGTTCACGACGGCCGGCTGATTGAACTTGGCCAGGCTGCCATAGTCGTCCGACGGAACCATCTTGCTGTTCCAAAGCTCGGTCAAGTCCCCTGCCTTGAAAGCGCGGAGCATGCCGGGAACCGTGTTCTGGTTGGCATCACCCTGGTAAGGGACGCTGGCCCAAACGATCGCCGACCTAGGGTCGGTACCGTTGGACGAAACCGCCAACGCGCCGCCGGGGCTGCCGCTCGCCGTGGCGGCGGAGGTCGCGAACGGCGTCGTGTTGAACGTCGTGCCGTTGAAGGCAAAGCCCTTCAGCGAGTCGTAGCCGGACCAGACGTAGAGGTTGTTGCCGCTCGTGCCGCCCTGCCAATAGACCGGGGGCTGGAAGATGAGGCTGTTTGTGGCCCAGAAGGACTGGACAATCTGGCTGTCGTCGGTCGCGCCAATCTTGCCCATCTTCTGGGAATTTACGACGTAGAGCTGGCCGGTCTTCGAGCCGTTCACGATCAGGTTCGTGCCCGGGATCAGGATCGGGCCGGAAACGCCGAAGTCCGCGTCCCACGACTCAAGGTCATTCGCATTGTACGGTGTGAAGTAATCCTTGATCGCAAGCGTGCTCGGGTTCAGCTTGAGCAACGTATCGCCGTAGTCTCCAATCGACGGATTGAAGTCGCCGTTACCGGTGGTCGCGTAAATGTAGTTCGTCGAGTCGATCGGCATACCGGCGCCGGACATCCAAAAGCCGCCAAGATGGCCGTTCGGCGTCGAGTTATAGACCGCCGTAAGCTTCAGGGTCTGTGCGTTGTATCGCATCAACCAGCCGTGGTAGGGACCGTTGTCGCCGTGTGAAGCGCTCGCGATATACAGATTGCCCTGGTTCAGGACGAGCGCGGGGCGCTGGTTCTGGAGCCGCCCGCTGTAGGGGATTACCGTGCCGTCTCCACCGATACCGGATCCGTTGACCTGGGCCGCGAGTTCGACGGGACCGCCAAACTTCTCCGCTCCCGTCGCGAGGTCCAGTGCATGGAGCCGCTGGTGGTAACTGGCATCGACGTTGGGGTCGCCTTCCAGGGTCCGAACGACCACGTAAACGGTGTGATTTACGGGGTCGACGGCGGGCGTCGAGGTAATGCCAACCTCGGGGTGGATGTCCATCTCACCGGTCAAATAGTAGTAAGGAATCGACGTGATCCCGTTCGCGGGATCGGTAAACGTCTTCTGCCACAAGGGCGCGGTGTTCAGGGCATTGTCCGCGTCATAGGCATACACACTGTCGTGCATCGTCGCAACGAGAAGAACGTTGAAGGTTCCCTTGCCGATCTTGACGCTTGGAACGACCAAGGGCTGGGCATAGACCTGGCCATCTACCGGTCGCGTGAAGATGAGCCCAAACTGCCCGGTATTCACATTGCTTTGGTTGAGCACCGTCTCAGCCTGGTTGCTGGAGGTGCGGTTGTTGTTGAAGCCTCGGGTGGTCCAACCTTGCTGGGCAATGGCGGAAGAAACAAACAAGACCCCCGCCAGTACGCCGGCGGCTCTCTTCGGAAACAGTTTTCCTAACATCTCGATACTCCGGAAGCACCCCAAATCCATAGGTCTTTTGGGTAGCCCCCGCAGTATCGCACCTGGGCCTGAGATGCGGTTGTTCGTACATCGGAAGAGCGCAACAGTTGCCCGACAGGCATAGGCCCTTTGGCCCATTCAAAGCCGGCGCCCAACTTGGGCGCCGGCTCCGATCTCCACCCTTACTTTCGAACCGAGATGGCAAGTAGGCGCATATCGTCTTCCAAGGGAAGGCTAATGCTAACCAGCGTCCGGGTCGGGTCAACCGGAAGGTCGTATTGGAACAACGTGGTCACCGCCGGAACCAAGCCCATGGTGTTGTGGCGACTCAACATTCTTACCGCGACCGATTCGCCGTGGCGAGCGAAAGGAGAATCCCAATCGGTGAACGAAACCGGCAGAATCGAGGTCAAGCCGTCCGCGTAATTGAGGATGAAGTACCCTCCGGCCTCACCGCCGACCGCGCATCCGAGCAAGCTGACTTTAGCCCCCAAGCGAACGGGAACCGGGATCGTTCGCCCGTCGCAAACGATCATATTCATCGCGCCGTCGTATTGCGGCCCGAGCAGGAACTGCATCCCCGGGTTGGTACCCGTGGTTAGGGTCGTCGGCAGCAGTTCCGCGGCCATCGTCTGGCCCAAGTAACCGATGTCGCCGTCGCTCGGGTTGGCAAGTGTGCTGATTGCGTCGAGGTTGAACTGACTGGTCAAATCGACCGGGCCTTCGATCGCGGATCCGCCGGCCCCGTACGGTACGAGCGCGCTTTGCGGCAGGGTTGTGTACCCCGCCGTACCGGGAGCGAGCCAATCCAGGGACACCTTGTTGCTGCCCGTGTTGCCGTAGTATTCGAGCTGGATCGGATAGGGTTTGTTGGCCAGCAAAAGGATCGGCGCAGAGTTGGAAGTGGTGAGCCCCGTGTTCCAATCGTCGATCACTTTTTGTCCCTTCACCCATAGTCGCGTCCCATCCTGGGCCATAAGTTGGAATGAGTAGAAACCGGTCGTGGGAGCGATCAAAGACCCGCGCCATGTGGCGGAAAAATGAGCGGGATCCACTCCGGCCACAGGTGCGGCCGTGCCCCAATTAAAATTGACCTTTGAGTCGATTTCCGTGAGGACCGGGGTCGTAAAGTGATGGTTTACGTCGGGGTCCGCGTAATACTGCGCCTCCAGACCGGTTCCCTTCGCGGTCGTATACGCCACCGGAGTGACGATCGCCACATTCGACTTCGGTCCGGTTCCGTAAGCGTTCTTAGAGACGACATAGTAGCCGTAAGTCGTGCCGTCGACGGCGGTCGTATCGATGTAGGAGAGGGTGTTCGAGGCGGTGCCAATCACTGCGAACGGACCGTTCGGAGCGCCTCGGTAGATCGTATAGCTCTCGCTTGCGGCTCCAGGCACGGTTGGCCAGGTCAGGGCGACTTGGTTATTCCCGGGCTCGGCCGTCAAACCTACTGCGGGCGGCGTAACCTTTGGCAGCAAGCCGTAGACAACGAGCTGGTTTGAAAACGTGGGAACGTAAACTTTCGAGTTGATAACGATCGGCGGGTTGAACTTGGCCAGGTTGCCGTAGTCGTCGAACGCCGTCATCTGGCTATTCCAGATCTCCTTGAGCGTCATGGCATTGTAGGCCCGCAGCATTCCAGGAACGGTGCTCTTGTACGCGTTGCCAGATACAGGAGTAGTGGCCCAGACGATCGCGGTGTTCGCATTCGAGCCGGACGAGGAGACGGCGAGCATCCCGCCCGGACTGCTCGGAACCTTATAGGTCGAAGTGGCCACGGGAGTCGTGATAAAGTTCGTTCCCGTCCACTTGTACATCTTCAGGGCATCGGCCGAGGACCAGATGTACATGTAGTTGCCATTTGCGCCTCCCTGCCAGAACGTCGGCTCGCCAAAGGTGAGGCCGGTACACGCCCACCACCATTGAACGATCTGGTTATCGCCCGCCGCATTGAAGCCGCCCATTTTGCTCCCGTCCACGACGTAAACCTTGCCGGTCTTGGAGCCGTTGACAAGGTATGAGGTCCCCGGGATCAAGATGGCGGAGTTGATTCCCAGGTCGTAGTCCCAGTTCGCCAAGTCAAGCTGGTCGTAGGGGGTGAACGAGTCTTTTACCTTCAAGGTCTTGGCATCGAGGCGAAGGATCGAATCGCCCCAGCTCCCCGTCGCCGGAACGTAGGGGCCATTTCCAGTGGTGGCGTACAAGTCGCCACCGGAACCAATCGGAAACGCGCCGCCCGAGCTCCAGAAGCCGCCGGCATGGCTGTTGGGTGTGGCGCAGAAGCTAGACGTCAGTTTCAACGTGGCGGCGTCGTAGCCGAGAATCCATCCATGGAAAGGACCAACCTCGCCGTGCGACGCGCTCGAAATGTAGAGTCGACCCTGCCAAAGTACAAGCGCCGGCCGCTGATTCTGCGTGCGGCAGTTATAAGTGATCGTGTTGTTGACCGAGCCGGCGCCGATGCCGGGCACCGAGGCGGCAAGCTCGACGGGTCCGCCAAATTTCTCGGCGCCCGTCCTAAGATCCAGAGCGTGCAGTCTCTGGTGGTAGCTCGCATCAATGTTTGGGTCACCCTCCAGAGTTCGGGCGACCACATAAATCGTTTGGCCGACCGTGTCGATCGCGGGCGTGCTGGTAATTCCGATCTCGGGCGTGATGTTCGACTGCGTAGAGAGGTTGTAGTACGGGATCGTGGTGACGTTGTTGGCCGCGTTCAGGAAGTTGACATGCCACAGGGGCTGTGAATTTGCGGCGTTGTCGGCGTCGAATGCATAGACGCTGTCGTGCTGCGTGGTCACATAGACGACGTTGAAAGTTCCGCCATTGACGGTCACCTTGGGCACCACGAGCGGCTGGCCGTAAATTTGGCCATCCACCTGCCGGGCGAACAACTTGCCGAACGTGCCGGTGTTGACGTTGCTCAGATTCAGCTTATTCTCGCTCTGATTGGCAGCGGTCCGGGTGTAGGTAAAGCCGCGGGTCGTCCAACCGTTTTGCGCGGTGGCGAGGGACGCCAGCGCGACAAGCGTCACCATGGAAGCGGTGAGTTTGGCGAGGAAACTTGCATTCATCATGTCATTGAGGGATTTCTAAGCCGCAGCCGTTCAAATCCGCTTGAAGGTACGAGCTTAACCTATCGAAACGCCAAGGTGAAAAGCCCGAGGTAGAGATTTGCTAAACTCGGCATACCCATGTCCGAGACGCTTCAGACGCTGCTGTCGGAGGATCGAAAATTCGCGCCTTCTTCCGAATTTGTCGCCAACGCCAACGAGAACGATCCTACGGTCTATGACCGCGCCAACGAAGACTACGAGGGGTGGTGGGCGGACTGGGCCCGCCAGCTCGACTGGTTCACCCCATTTGGGAAGGTCTGCGAGTTCACGGCCCCGAACGCCAAGTGGTTCCTGGGCGGAAAACTGAACGCGACCTACAACTGCGTCGACCGGCACGCGGCCGCGACGCCCGATCGGCGCGCGATCGTTTTCGAAGGGGAGCCGGGCGATTCCAAGACCCTCACCTACTCCGAACTGAAGGTCGAGGTTTGCCGATTTGCAAATGCGTTGAAGGCGCTCGGCGTTCAGAAGGGTGATCGAGTCTGCATCTACATGCCGATGATGGCGGAGCTTGCCATCGCGATGCTTGGCTGTGCCCGGATCGGCGCGGTGCACTCGGTTGTTTTCGGAGGGTTCTCGGCCGACTCGTTGCATGAGCGGGCTAACGACTCGGAATGCAAGATCATCGTCACCGCGGATGGCGGATGGCGACGGGGCAACGTCGTTCCCCTCAAAAAAGTCGTGGACGAAGCCTTGTCGGAGGGCTGCCCTACGATCACGAACGTTCTGGTCTACTCCCGAATCGGCTCCTCGCAGCAAACGGACATGGTTGAGGGGCGCGACGTGTGGTGGCACGACCTCGTCGACGCGCAATCGGACGACTGCCCCTGCGAGTCGATGGATAGCGAAGATCTGCTGTTTATCCTCTACACCTCGGGTTCGACCGGTAAGCCGAAGGGGATCACGCACACCACGGGCGGCTACCTCACCGGTACGATGGCGACTTCGAAGCTCGTCTTCGACCTGAAAGAATCGGACCTGTACTTCTGCACCGCCGATTGCGGCTGGGTGACAGGTCACAGCTACATTGTCTATGGCCCATTGGCGAACGGCGCGACGGTCCTGATGTACGAGGGCGCTCCCGACGCGCCGGAGAAGGACCGCTTCTGGCGGATCATCGAGAAACACAAGGCGACGATCCTTTACACGGCTCCGACCGCGATCCGAGCGTTCATGAAATGGGGAGTTCAGTATCCCCAGCGGTGCGATCTCTCCTCCCTGCGGCTCCTCGGCTCCGTCGGCGAGCCGATTAACCCCGAGGCTTGGATTTGGTACCAGGAAGTGATCGGCGGCGGGCGCTGCCCGGTTGTGGACACCTGGTGGCAGACCGAAACCGGGGCAATCATGATCACGCCTTTGCCGGGAATCGTGGAAACGAAACCGGGCTCTGCGACGCGAACTTTCCCGGGAATCTCGGCGCGGATCTACAACGAGGAGGGTATCGATATCACCCCTGAGCCCGGGAGCAGCAAGTCGGTGGGTGGCTTCCTTGTGCTGGACCGCCCCTGGCCCTCCATGACGCGCGGCATCTACAAGGATCCGGCGCGGTTTGAGCAGACGTATTGGTCCAAGTTCCCGGGCAAGTACTTTGCCGGCGACGGAGCCAAGATCGACGAGGACGGATACTTCTGGCTGCTCGGCCGCGTGGACGACATCATGCTGGTCGCCGGGCATAACATTTCGACGATGGAAGTAGAGTCGGCCCTTGTGAGCCACCCGAGCGTTGCCGAGGCGGCGGTCATCGGGAAGGTCCACGAGCTGAAGGGACAGGCCATCGCCGCGTTCGTGATTCTCCGTTCCGACGCCGCTTCGAAGGATCCGGCGACACTGGTTACCGAGATCAAGGCGCACGTCGCGCACAAGATCGGCCCGATCGCGCGGCCAGACGACGTGTTCATCACGGCGGAGTTGCCGAAGACTCGCAGCGGCAAGATCATGCGCCGCCTCCTGCGAGACGTTGCCGAGGGTCGCGCCCTTGGGGATACGACCACGCTCGCGGATCCAGCGGTGGTGGCGGCTTTGAAAGACAAGTACGAGAGCACCGAGTCTTAGAAGTCGTGCCGGTCGAGGAAGGCGAAGAGAGCATCCCGATACTTTTCGGGCTGCTCCCAGCGGCCTTCCGAGTGGCCCATACCGGCGAACCAAACGATCTCCTTGGGTCCTGCGCAAGCGGCGAGGTTCCTTTCCGCTTCTGCGGGGAGGGCAAGGTTGTCCCGATCTCCGTGTAAGATCAGGATCGGCACCGGTCCGGCTTTGGCGATAGCTTCGGAGACGTCAACTTTGAAGGGATTGAAGCCCGCTAGCGGCGCGGCGATCACGGCGGTAGGAGTAAGAATCGCGGCTAATGTGGGTCCGCCCAAAAAGCGCCACCAGCCGATGATCGCACTCGACATGCGTCCATAGGCGCTATCGAGAACGAGGACGTCCGCCAATCCCGGATCTGCCCCGCAGGCAAGGGCCGACGCGGCCGCACCCATTGAGCTGCCGATCAAACCAATCTTGGTCCCAGGCGCCTTTTGACGAGCGAATGCGACGGCCGCCTTGACATCGTGAGCCTCCAGCAAACCCAATGTGCTCTTCCGGCCCCGGCTCTTGCCATGGGCGCGAAAATCGAAAATCAGACAGTTGACGCCTCGACGCTGGAGAAGCACGGCAACAGGAGAAAGCTCGGAGCGGTTCATCAGGTAGCCGTGAGCCAGCACCATGGTCGACCTCGCCTCGGGCGCTGGAAGCCACCAGCCACGCAAGCGAATTCCGTCGGACTCGAATTCGACGTCTTCCTGTGGAATATCCACGCTCGCAGGGGCAAAGAAAACAGGGATTCGGATCGGGTGAAGGCTGAACCAGGCGATTGCGACCATCCCGAGTACGTAGAAGCCCAGGATTCCCGCGAGCCAGATCATCCCCCCGTTCTACCGCCCTGCGGCCAAAGCGGTTGCGCAGTGGGTCGCCACCCCACAGTTTTCGCCGCGTGGAACACAATAGAATGGGTTAGGCCCGAAATTCCTATGTACGCGCTCAACTTCTACACCGATCTCTACGGCGACGTCCTTCGAAACAACCGAAAGACGGTCACGATTCGCCTGGGCGATAAGTCCGACAAGTATCGGACCGGCATGGTCGTATGGGTCACGATTGGTCCCCGTTTCGGACGCCGGCAGAAGCTTTATGCCGCTATCTTGGATCGCGTCGAAGTAAAGACGATCGCCGAGCTCTCGCCGCGAGACATCGAGCGGGAGAACCCGGAGTTTCGGGGGCAGGACGACATTCTGAACGTGCTGAGCCGAATCTACGGCGACCTCGTTACCCCGGAGAACCGGGTTACCGTGATCTACTTCTCGCGTATCGACGAGTAGTTTGTCGATCTACTTCTAGCCTATTTGAACCCGATTCGGCGGCCTTTTGTGGGTGTCATACTCACGCCCGTGGCTGGCCGAATCGCGTTTGCAATTGGGGTTTTGCTCTGCCTTATCCCGCTATTCCCGGCGGCAAAACCGATCCAGCCATGGGTCGCCCCCGGCGCGCTAGTGTTCGGGATTCTGGTGGCACTGACCCTCACCAATCCCTATCCGGCGCTTTCTAAGAAGATCAGCAAGACGGGCCTACAGGCGGCGGTGGTGCTGCTCGGCTTCTCCGTCGACCTTAACACCATCCTGAACGCGGGCCGCGAGGGCATCGTGTTCGCCCTCGTCTCAATCATCTGTGTATTTCTCTTGGGCTGGGGGCTCCAGAAGCTGCTGAAGGTCCGGCCATTGACGAGCCTGCTCGTAAGCACGGGGACGGCGATCTGCGGCGGAAGCGCGATTGCGGCGATGTCCACCGTTACGGATGCGCCCCAAGAAGATGTGAGCGTCGCGGTGGGAACCGTTTTCCTGCTGAATGCGTTGGCTCTGATCATCTTCCCTCCCCTTGGCCACTATTTGAACCTGACGCCGGCCCAGTTCGGCACCTGGTCCGGCATCGCGATTCACGATGTCGCGAGCGTGGTCGGTGCGGCGACTTCATTCGGAGGGAATTCGCTCGATACAGCGTCGGCCGTTAAGCTGAGCCGGGTGCTCTACTTGATCCCGATCGTCCTGATCGCGGGCTATTTCGTCCGAAAGAATCGGGAAGAAAAGGGGGCGCCTACGCCGGTACCTTGGTTCATCGGCTTGTTTTTGCTGACGAGCCTGCTCAGTTCCTACATCCCGTTCGTCCACGACCACGTGGCGCCGGTGGCCCGTCCGTTGGCGACGGCGGGATTTGCGCTTGCTCTGTTCGTGATTGGGCTCGGGATTACGTTAAAGACTTTGAAGGCGGTCGGACCTCGTCCCCTTATCCAAGGGGCCTTGCTCTGGATCTTCATCTCCGTCGCCGCATTGGCAGCGGTAAAAGGGATGGGAAAGACCCAAAATTGAGATGAGTCGTTCACGAATGCTAGGGATTCGGGCAACCCGAGGTAACTCCGGCCCGTTTCATTCGTGTAACTTCTGGTTCGTTACCGCTTGTCGGCAGCGAATTTCGTCTCGAATGGAGTCGGACGGTGAAATAATTTGAACGGGAGAATGGCACACGGACGTCTAGTGGTTGGTCGATGATTAAGCAAACTCTCCCCATTCTCGTTCTTTTCGGCTTGGCCGCGGTCGCGCCCTGCCGTGGACGTACGGAGCGGGCGGAGATCGAGCTTGTCTATCGCAACATGCAGAAGGCGTACGCGGACAAGGATGTAAAGGCCTATTCCGCGAACTGGACCCCGGCGATCCGGTGGTTTCCACCCCACAAAGCCTTCTCCGCGACATTGACCAAAGGGCGGGCCGAATTGCTTCACGACCTGCGGGTGGAGTTCGCCAAACCCGAGCGTGCATCTCAAGACTTCACCTTCATCCGTTTCGACACCGAGTCGGATCGCGCAACCGTCGATCTGGCGGTTTCGATTACGCGTTTCGGCCACTCGCCGCTGCTCCACACGACGTCCGAGCGGCACCACTGGCTGAAGGCCGGCGGGCGCTGGTGGTTGTCGCGCGTTGAAGCGATTGGTTAGGGATCAATCCGATCCGTTTTCTTGGTATCGGATTGATCCTAAGGAACGCTCCGCGACCCCTCGTCAGGCTTGTCATTACCTACATCTTTTCCAAAAACGATTTTCGAGCCTATCGAGGGCGTATATGGGTTCGTCCGGCTTTCCACCGTGCTGACGACCGTTGTAGGCGGGGATCGGATGTTCGTGCCGCTCCCCGCGACAGCGTAACGTTCGCGGTCAACCTTACGCCGTCGGGGAGAGCGCCCTGGGCGATCTCCGCCTGCAGGGATATGTACGTCCGAAAACACGTCGCCGATACCAGCAACCCAATGTAGCCAGGCCCCGATGTATGTGCGGGGGCTGCGCTTACCGCGAAACATTTGGCGATCACCGCCTGCGTCAAACCGGAACCTTTGCCGATAACCAGTAGGCCGTCTCTGCGCTACCGCGCGCAGCCCCCTGCACATACATCAGGGGCCTGGCTACATTTGGTTTGTCAAAGTTCGAGAAGCTACCAGGCCCGGTTTCTGGGGCGCAGGAACGCGTCTTCGATGTCCGGCTAGTTTCTTCGACCCGATCCGGGGTCGTCCGTGCATTCGTTCGCATGTCGCATGACGGCGCGGTGAGGCGGCGGGAATATAAAATGAGGCATGCCCCGTATCGTCGTTTCGACCGCTGAAGAGATCCTCGACAAGGAATATCCCGTCCTCGACAAGGGGTTTGTGCGGTTGGTTGACTACATGGGTGGCGACGAGCGTATCGTCCAAGCGGCCCGCGTCTCTTACGGAGCCGGCACCAAGACCTACCGGCAAGACCGGGGCCTGATCCACTACCTGATCCGAAACTGGCACACGTCGCCGATCGAGCAGGTCCAACTCACCTTCCACTGCAAGATGCCGATCTTCGTGGCGCGGCAATGGGTGCGACATCGCACCGCAAAGCTGAACGAGATCTCAGGGCGCTACTCCGTGATGAAGGACGAGTTCTATGTGCCGGCGCCCCAGCACATTCGTCCGCAGTCAACGGATAACAAGCAGGGGCGGTCGACGGACCGCTATACGTCCGAGGAAGAGGCCGAGATCATCGCGCTCTTCGCGGACGAACAGAAGCAGGTTTACGAAAACTACCAGCGCCTTCTCGACAAGAATGTGGCGCGCGAACTTGCCCGAAACAACCTGCCCCTCTCCCTCTACACGGAGTGGTACTGGCAGATCGACCTGCACAACCTCTTCCACTTCCTTCGTTTGCGGCTGGACGCACACGCCCAGTACGAGATTCGGGCCTATGCGGAAGTGATGGCAGATTGCGCGCGGGCCGTCGCGCCGCTGGCTTACGAGGCATTCGAGGAGCACATCCTCGGGTCGGTCACCTTCAGCAAGGCGGAGTGCGAGGCCCTGGCCGATCTACTCGCCGGTCGCGAAGTTCGCCTGGAGAAACGGCCCTTGGCACTGTTCGAAAGTAAGTTGGAAAAGGTGCGTGCTTCCGAACCTGCGCCGCCAACGGAAGAGCCCGAAATCGAGCGAGCGGCCAATGACGGCTGGCCGGAACCGCAATCCCCAACTTAAAGTCAATTTTTTACGTCTAAAGGGGGATGCGACCCAATTGCGGAGGGAACCAAAACTTCTTGCGAACTTTAGCGGCACGGTTGCGTCCCCTCGCACGTTTGACATAATTGGAATGCAAGATTTCATTCGGAACATCGGCGTCGAGAGTTCCGTAGGTTTTTTGCGTTCCTCCCGCAATTCAAGTTTCTCGATCGGCAAAGGATTGCCGATTCTGCGACAGCCATGATAATCCCCATCGCCCTCGCTGCCTCTTCCCTGTTCGTTCAGCAAAATGCTTTCGATCAGCGGTTGACCGTCGTCAAATCCGTTGTTCGCCCGAGTGGCGCCCCGGACGAGACGGCCGACGTCCCCATGCGCGCCGTGCCCATCTTGCACCGGGGCGACCGCATCGGCGTTCGGTTCCCCACCCTCGGCGGCGCCGATTGGCAAGCGACCGTGGCGTTTTACTATCAAGGCGACCCGCTCCGCTGGCAGAACCGCTATAACTCCGCCGACTGGTCCGATCTTCGTAAGCCGATCGGCGACATCTCTTTGCACCTGGTCGAGAAGGCGGGCGAGACTCCGCTGGTAATCCTCGCGCACGAAGTCGATTCCTATGCGGACCGAAAGAGTTTGCTCGGCGCGCTCGCGAAGGGATTCCCCACGCTGGCGTCGACCGAAGCGCAAATGCAGGCGACCCTCCACGAGACGACGACTCTGGAGCGATTGGCCAACGGTTTGATGTCGGCGTACGCCCCGGGCGCGCCCACGCAGAAGATCGACGCCCTGAATCTGATGGCCCAAGCGGCGGACTATCCGCTGACGCAAGACGACCGATCCATGTCGCCGGCCTACTGGATTCAGTTCATGAACGTCCTAAACACCCAGCGTGCTTCTGGCGCTCCACTCGATGCAGGCGCGTTCGGCGCGGCGTTGGGCGGCAGCGTGCCCCCGCTCGGCAAGGCGATCATCGCCGCGGGTACACAACTTTACAACCTCTTCCGAGCCCCTCAGCGTGTTCAAGCCTACAATTTCCGCTGGATGCCGCTCTACGAAGATGGCGACCAGTATCGTTGCGTCGTTCCTCCGATCAGCGCAGGAGAACCCGCGAAGACGGTTCTTTTGTCTTGGCTCCCGGTTCAGAACACGACCGATCTGCCGACGCTAAGCATGGATGCGAAGTCGATACGCTTTGGCGACGCCCAGGTAGAGATGCATCTCGCCGGTCCCTGCGCTCCGCTTCTCGCTAAGCCCGAAGCGCGCAGCTTCAAGCTCAAGGTTGGCCCCGATGGCGTCGAGTATCCGCTGAAATCGACCGGCGCCGGCCTCGTGCTGGACGCAGGCTCGGCCCATGCGCTCTCCGCAAAATATCCGGGCACGTCCGTCAATGCCACGGTCGAGATGCAATACGGCCTCGACCCGGTCGATTCGGCGCCCGTGTCGCTGGAATGCGCCCAGCCCTACAACTGGTCCATTGGCGATCCGAAGGCAATGGAGCAAGTCGAAGCGGCCGCACCGGCAGCTACGGTCATCGTGAGCCCCGTGGCGCACCCCGGATCGAGTTCCCCCCCTCGGCTCACAAAGTGTGAACTAGCGTGCGGTCCGGAGAAATCGCCGGGCGTGCCTTCGCCCATGCCAAACGGATCTTGGAGCATCGCCTTCAGTAACCTGCCGAAGGGACACGGACCAGGCACGATCTACCTTTACGAAGACGGCCTTGATAAGCCGGACGCGATTCCAGTCACCGTTTACGCGACCCGTCCAGATATCAAGAAAGTAGCCGTCGTCAGGGGTGAGAGCAACTGCATCCTCGAAGGCAATGGCATCGACCAGATCGCTAAATTGGACATCGCCGGCGCAGCCTTTACGCGGGTCAATGGCAATTCGTTCAAAACGACCGACGGGAAGCCGGCGCCGGCGGCAGGAAATGCAACGGTTACGCTTCCGGACGGACGATCCTTCGTCTATCCGATCGTCGCGACGGATCCTCTGCCTCGCTTTAACGTGACCGCTCAGCTTGTCGGAGAAGGTAAGACGCCCGGACTTCAGCTCCCGCCTAACCTCGTCAGCGCCGATACGGTGATCGACATTAGCGTCGAGGCGAACAAACCGATTCTGACCGGAACCGCTCAATACGAAATCAAGCCTCGCGTCAGCGTGGCAGTGGCCGACCATGGCCACGTTTCGATGCGCGCCGGCGCTACGGCGACCACCGCCATCTATCACGGCCCCATTCGAGACTTCCTTCCGTCGAACGCGGTCGGCAAGTTCGACATGAAGGTGGTGTACGACGGTGGAGCCAGCGACTACATTCCCCTTACGATCGCAGTTGCCGGTAAGCAGGAAGAAGTCGAAGTCGTGGATCTTCCCACGGTTACAGCGTTCGAAGTTCTGCCCGGTAAATGGCGCCTATACGGCACTAACCTGGAATTCATTCGTTCCATCAACGTAAACGGGCAACCCATTCCCGTTACCCGTCAGGCGGCTTATCTGGAATTTGTGGGTGGGGTACCGGCAAACGCCGAAGTTCGCCTCTTAGATTCAAATGCGGCAATTACACTAAGCTTCGCGGGAGTCCCTTGGAAGAATCCCGCGGACCTTTCGAACCTGCTCAAGTGGTTGGCGCGGGCTTAGTAGGTTGTTGCTAATCTCCAAATAGGTTTTCCGATATCCGGAAAATTTACGCCGCTATTTGACGCCACATCGGGAATCCTAAATTCCGGATGCGGTTCAAGCAAGCCTTCAAATTCTGTCTCGAGCACCCGGTTCTTAAATATGTAACCGCGGTGCTCGCGGCAGCTTTGGCGGTTATCGTGCGTATGCAGCTGACGCCCCTGCTGCTGGATCAGAGCCGCTATTTCATCCTGTTGCCGCTCACGATGGTATGGGCGATCTACGCCGGCTTCTGGCCCGCGTTGGTCCTGAACGTCCTCGGCTCGATCATGACCATCTGGGTCCTGATCCCTCCCGCCGGCACATTTAATATTCACAAGCCATCCGACATCAACGGCTTGGTCGTTCACTTCCTTGTCACGAGTGGAATTCTCTGGCTGATTTGGCGGGAAGGGAAGCAAAAGCAGCGACGCATCTTAATTGAACGCCAACTAGAAGGTCTCAACAGCGAGTTGGAAGCGAAGGTCGCGGAGCGAACCTCCGAATTGAAGACGGCGAACGAGGAGCTAGAACAATTCTGTTACTCGATGGCCCATGATCTGCGCACGCCTAGCCGGGCGATCGCGGGCAATGCACGCATTCTTGCCGAAGATTACGGTCACCTTCTGACCCCTGAACTGAGCGTTCACCTACAGCGCATTAACCGTGCGGCGCTCAAGCTTGGCCAACTGGTGGACTCGTTGCTCATCTACGCCCGTCTCGCTAAGCAAGAACTCCAACCAGGCCCAGTCTTGATCGGCAAGATGGTCGAGGAGATTGCGACCCAAGAGGCCAAGCGAAGCGGAGCAAAACTTGAACTCGACGTCGACACGAATTTGGAAGTGGAAGCCGATGAGCGACAAATCCGGATTCTTATCCGTGCGTTGGTCGAAAACTCGCTCCTCTATCGAACCCTTGAGGGCCCTTGCCGAATCCGCTTCCAAAAATCTGGAGACGACCTCGTCTTCCAGGACAATGGGATCGGCTTTGAGATGGACTACGTGCACAAGGTGTTCATGCCCTTCGAACGGTTACACCGCGAGGAAGCCTATCCGGGCGTCGGCATGGGCCTGGCAAACGCGGAGCGGGTGGTAAACCGGCACGGGGGCCAGATCTCCATCTATGCCGAACTAAACAAGGGGGCGACCGTACGTATCTTCCTGCCCAACGTAACGACCCCCGAGCGGGAACTTGCAGGTACGGCGCGCGCGGCTCGCTAAGCCCCTTCGGAAAGGCTCCGTCCGGTAGACTTTCCAATCCCCATGGATCTACGGAACACATTGAACCTGCCTGATCCGAACTTCACCATCCCGATGAAGGCGGACCTGCCCAACCTCGAGCCAACCATTCAGGCTCGATGGGAATCTGAGGGCATATACGGGCAGATTCAAGCCTCGCGCAGTGGCGCACCCGTGTTCCTTCTTCACGACGGCCCCCCGTACACGAACTCGGCCATCCATCTCGGTACCGCGCTTAACAAGATCCTCAAGGACCTTGTGGTTAAGAGCTACACGATGATGGGTTACCGGGCTCCGTACGTACCGGGCTATGACAATCACGGCCTGCCGATCGAGCAGACGGTGATGAAGAAGTTCGCGGCGGAAAAGGTGACCCCGTCGGTCGTCGAGCTGCGGCGTGCCTGTCGCGCCCACGCGGCCCAGTACATCGACATCCAGACGGACCAATTTAAGCGTCTCGGCGTCTTCGGACTCTGGGAAGCCCCTTACGCGACGATGAACTTCCGCTTTGAGGCGGAGATCGTGCGCGTGTTCAAGCGGCTGGTCGAGGGAGGCTACATCTACAAAGGTCTGCGACCTACTTTGTGGAGCCCGACCTCGCGAACTGCGCTTGCCGACACCGAGATCGTTTATAAGAACCACACGTCGAAAGCGATCTATGTACGCTTCGCTTTGCGCGAGGACCCAAACCAGATCCTCAGCAAGTTCGCGAACGTCTACACGATCATCTGGACGACGACCCCTTGGACGATCCCGTCCAACCTCGCCGTGGCCTTCCACCCGACGTTCGAGTACGCCGTGGTGCGGGTGGGCGACGCTCACTATGTCGTTCTCCACGACCTCGTCGCCAAGCTGGCTGGGGTCTTGAAGTGGGAGAACTACGAGGTCGTCGAGCGCTTCGACGGAATCACTCTGGAGGGCAGTTCCTTCAGTCATCCGATCTTTGATCGCCCGTCTATTTCGGTCATGGCCGAGTACGTGACGACGGAAGACGGAACGGGCGTGGTTCATACGGCGCCGTCGCACGGCCGCGACGACTTCTTCACCGGCCTGAAGTACGGCCTCCCCGTGCCGAATACAGTCGATGAACGCGGAATCTTAACTGCGGAAGCCGGCGAGTTTGAGGGCGTTTCGTACAAGGACTGCGACGTAGTCGTCGTGGATCGGCTGCGAGAGGTCGGCGCGCTTTTGGATGTACAGGACTACTCGCACAGCTACCCGTACGCGGAGCGTGACGAGAGACCGGTCATCTTCCGGGCGACCGAGCAGTGGTTCCTTTCGCTGGAGCACAACAATCTACGGGCGAAGATGCTGGAAGGCATCAAGCCGATTCCCCTCGACGACTTCAGCGCCGACAATCACCAAGCCGGCGTCTCCTGGGTGCCCGAAACCGGATACAACCGGATCGAGTCCATGGTGCGAAATCGGCCCGACTGGTGCATCTCGCGTCAGCGGCCTTGGGGCGTCGGCATTCCGATCTTCTACGGCGCGAAGTCGCGCACACCGGTGTTGGACACCGTGGCGATCGAGGCGGTGGCCCAGTTGGTGGAGCAAGAGGGATCGGATGCTTGGTTTGAGAAGGACGCAGCGGACATCTTGCCGTCCGGTTATGTCCACCCCGACACCGGCGAAACCGAATTCGTGAAGGAGACCGACGTCCTCGACGTCTGGTTCGACTCCGGCTCGACTTCGTTCTGCGTGCTTGAAGGCAACGTCAACCCGTTGTGGAAAGAGCATTGGCCGGCCGACGTATATCTCGAAGGCTCGGACCAGCACCGCGGTTGGTTTAACTCCTCTCTGATCGTTGCAACCGCGCTTACGGGTCGCCCGCCTTACCGTCAAGTCGTCACCAACGGCTTCGTGACTGACGCCGCCGGCAATAAGCAGAGCAAGCGCACCGGCAATGCGGTGGACCCGCTGGCGGCTTCGAACCAGTACGGCGCGGACGTGTTGCGGATCTGGGTGGCGAGCGTCGACTACCAGAACGACGTTCCCTGCTCGGATGCGATCCTAAAGCAGTTCAGCGAGCAATACCGGACGATCCGCAATACGCTGAAGTTCTTGCTCGGCAACCTGGAGGGTTACGACCCCGCCTCCGCCGCGAGCGTGCAACTGGAGGAGCTCGACGAGTGGATGATCGAGCAGACCGACCTGCTTATCCCCGATTTGGTCGAGGCGTACCGCCGTTACGACTACGGAGTCGTCATCACGAGCGCGGTCAACTTCTGCATCAAGGAGATCTCCCGCTTCTACAACGACGCGGTGAAGGACCGGCTCTACTGCGGTACTTCCGAGCAGCGAAAATCGGCCCAGGTCGCATCGCACTACGTGCTTTTGGCGTTGGTGAAGGCGTTGGCGCCCATCATCGTGCACACGTCGGAAGAAACCTGGACGAAATTGCGCCAGCACGGGCTCTTGCCGGGCGATGCGCCGGTTTCTATCCATATGGCAACCTTCGACCCTCCAACCAGCGACCGGCTCGATTCGATCGCAGGGTCGGAGCTTCAGGTTCGCTTCGGCGCGATTCGGGGCGTGCGCGAGGATGTCTTCGCGGCGTTCGAGCAGTGGAAGGGCACGGACGGCGTCAAGGACAGCCAGGATGTCATTGCGACCGTCACGGAGAGCGCGGACGTTCTTTCCACACTGCGATCCTTCGAGCCGTCGGATCTCGCCAATCTTTTCAAGATGAGCGAGGTCGAATTGCTCGAAGGGGGGCCCGCAGTGGCGTTCCGAAGAAGCGAGTATCTGAAGTGCGAACGGTCCCGATTGCGGCGGCCAGACGTGCGAATAGTCACCATCGAAGGCGAGGAAGTCGCGCTTAGCCTGCGCGATCGGACGGTGCTCGGGGTTTGAAGAGGTTCGGCGTCTTCTTATTCACCCTGATTCTGATGCTGGTCGTCGACCAGTACGTGAAGGGCTGGGTTCGGCATGCGGTTCCGGAGCATGGGTCGCTGCGCGGCCTGCCCTTCCCCGGGGTGTTCGAGTTGACGCTGACCTACAATCGAGGCATCGCCTTCGGTCTCTTTCAAGGCAAAGCGACCCTGATGACACCAATCGCGATCGCGATTGCGGGCGGGGCGACCTGGTACTCGTTCCGCCACCCTCGTGAAGGCACACTCGCCCATATCGCGATGGGCTTGCTCGCCAGCGGGGCCCTCGGTAACTTGTACGATCGGCTCTTCGCCCCGCAGGGAGTCACCGACATGTTCTGGTTCCGGTCCATCGACTTCCCGGTGTTCAATATCGCGGATTCCTGCATCACCGTCGCCACCATTTTGCTCATTGGTACTTGGTGGATGGATGCGATTCGGGCCAATCGGGACAAGCCCAGTGGGTCGGAAGGGATAACTGAGGCGGCCGTCGAAACCTCCGCCTCCCCTGGTGAGTAAGTAATCCCATGAGACCCCGCGGTCCTTTAATTCCAGGCCCCCTTGGCCTGCTCCTCGTCGCCGTTATCGTCGTGCCTGAAGTCATCAAGCATTGCAAGCCTCTGGCCAAGTCCGTGGGCGACTTCTTGGTGAAGGCGGGCGAAGAAATCAACAAGATGGCGGACAAGGATGCGGAGCCTGAGGTTGTTCCTCCTCCCGTTCACGAGGCTCCTGCCGAGGAAGTAATTCCGGTCTCCGGAACCGATTTGGATGTTGACGCACCTAATGAAGACGTGAACAGACAACCAGCCAACGAGACCACCAAGCGGGGTGCGGGGACGAAGGACATCGACTTGAACACCGTGTCGCCGACCGGCCACGAAGAGGTCGAATCCCAGATCGCCGCCGAGGCGGGAGCGGCGCCCGTCAAGAAATCGAAATCTACGGCGCTCAAGACTTCGAAGAAGGAGACGAAGCTGCCCAAAGTGCAGCCGCCGGCCAAGAAGTCCTCGGCGAAGCCTACATAGGCACGATTCGCCCGGGTGGAGGCACGAACGGCAAGCGTCCGGCGTTTATATGAGGGCACGGTAAACTTTCAGGAGCCAGCCGGGCCCTCATTTTATGCATCCGATTCTCTTTAACATCGGTTCATTCCCCGTGCGGAGCTACGGGGCGCTGATCCTGCTTGCGTTCCTGGCGGCTTTGTGGCTGATTCGGCGGCGCGCGGCGAAGTTCAACATCAACGCTTCGAAAGTGACGGATCTGTGCTTCTACGCGCTGATCGTCGGCATCTTGGGGTGCCGAGTCCTCTTCATCCTGCAGGAGCTGCCGTACTACTCCAAGCACCTGAACGAGGTCTTCTCGCTCAAGTTCGAGGGGTTGACGAGCTTCGGCTACTTCGTGGTCGGACTGCCTTACATCGTTTGGTACGGCCACCGCCTTGGGATGCGGACGGGCAACTTGCTCGACCTATTGGCGCCGGGTTTTCTCCTCGGAGCCGCTATCGGCCGGATCGGCTGTTTCTTGAATGGCTGCTGCTACGGGCGAACCTGCGACGTTCATGTTTTCGGCGCGACCCACTTCACGGATGCCCCGGGTTTGCACTATCCGGCCCAACTCTACGACACGGCGATGAACCTTGTCGCGATGGGATTGGTACTGCTGTACGAGCGCCGCGCCTTCCGCCCAGGTCAGGGTTTTGGCCTGGCGATGATGCTCCACGGCCTCGCTCGGTTTATCTACGAAATCTGGCGCGCGGGTTCCGACGAGGACGTCCGCTTGGGCTTGGCATCCAGCACGTACTGGGGCCATCTGCCAATTACCGAGGCTCAAGCAGTGGCGGTTCTGGTGATCGTGATGGGCGCCGTGGTCTGGTTTGTCGCCCGGCGTAAGCAGGAGAAGCCGCTTAATGGAGGCGCAGGCAGCATGTCAGAAGCCGATCCCAGTACGCCTACCGAAGCGGTTGCGGCGTGATCCGGGTATCCTACGGGCAAGTTTAACAACAGGCAAGGTTTATGAGAGTTAAGAACAAGGAAATTCGAAATCGGCGGCACCGCAAAGAGCAGATCATCAAGGCTGCGGAGCGCGCACTTCGAGAGCAGTACGGCGACAAGAAGCCAGCCGCCCCGAAAGCCGCGGCCAAGGCTCCGGCCAAGAAGGCCGCCCCGAAGGCTGCCGCTCCTAAGAAGTAAGGTTCCGATTTTAGTAAAGAAGCCCATCCAAGCGATTGGATGGGCTTCTTTATTTGTGCCGGTCCGCATGACTTGGCGGCTTCACCAGGATTGCGCGCTTTCCGCAGCGTGGGTGGAGCCGCCGCAAATTGAAGGTATCGTCTTCGCATGCCGGATGGTTCGATCACTTATCGCGACGCGGGAGTGGACATCGACGAAGCGCAGCGAGCGCTACGGGCCGTAGGCCCCAGGATTCAAGCGAGCCATACCGATGCGGTGATCGGCGGCATCGGAGGCTTCGGCGCCCTCTTCAAAGGGGCGTTTCCCGATATTGAGAAGCCCGTTCTCGTGAGCTCCATCGACGGAGTCGGAACGAAGACGAAGGTCGCGGCTATGGTGGGCGATTTTTCCGGTCTTGGCTTCGATATCGTCAACCACTGCGTAAACGACATCCTCTGCCAGGGCGCAAAGCCCCTCTTTTTTCTCGATTATTTCGGCTGTTCAAAGCTTGACGGCCTGATCTTCGAGGAGATCGTTCGGAGCATGGCGGATGCTTGTAAAGAGGTCGGCTGCAGCCTGATCGGCGGCGAGACCGCCGAGATGCCCGGGGTGTATACCGACGGTGAGGTGGATATCGTCGGCACCATCGTCGGGGTGGTTGACCAAGACCGGAAGCTGCCTCGCGGCAAGATGAAGCCGGGCGACGCGCTCATCGGGTTGGCCAGCGACGGGCTGCATACCAATGGCTACTCGCTCGCCCGCCGGGTGCTGTTCGAAGTGGGGGGGCATTCCGTTCGGGATGTGTTGCCGACCTTGAATCGCTCGATCGGCGAAGAATTGGTCCGCCCGCACCGGTGCTACTTTAACTCGGTCTATCCGATTCTTCAGGATTTGGAGCAGGTTTATGCCGTGGCGCATATCACGGGAGGGGGGCTCTACGACAATCTCCCCCGAGTAATCCCGTCCGATGTTCGCCTAGTGATCGAGAAGCGCTCTTGGACGCCGCTGCCCATCTTCAAAATGATTCAGGCGCTCGGAGACGTGCCGGACGTGGATATGTACCGGACCTTTAACATGGGCATCGGCATGGTGCTGATCGTGGATCGAATCGATGCCGCCGCGGTGGTTCAGAGACTGAACCAGTCCGGGGAATCGGCCGCCGTGATCGGTGAGGTCCAATCCGGTTCGCAGGACGTACAAATCGTTTAGCGGGCGAAGATTTGTGCTGCGCAGTAGTATCTGGTTTACATGTGGCGTTCGGTTGGAATTGGGTGCGTTGGGCTTGGATGCGCGGGACTAGCGGCGGGCCAAACCGCCAAGATCAGCGACCGTAAACTCGAAATCTCTACGGTTCGCGGCATGGTCTCCGCCTATGCGGTCGCGCCGAACATCGTCAGGATTACGTTTCGGCCGCCCAAGAGCAAGGAAGAGCAGGCGACTGCGATCATGGATCAGCGCGGCTTGCGACAGGCTCGCCCGATCGGCACGGTCGAACCCGACGATCACATTGCAACCAAGGAGATCCAGTTCGGCTTTAACCGCCGATTGCTGATCGGTACGAAGGATCGGGGTTGGGATTTGGCCGTCGACGTCGACAAGTTGGCGGACGGCGTTTTTGACTTGGACCATCCGGAAGATGACCGGCTCTACGGGATGCGGGGACTGGGTCTCTTTGGCCGGCCCGCCGTGGATCCGAAGAATGGCTTGCTGCGTAACGTCGGCTCCAAGGTCGCCGCGGGAAGCCAAGGGGATGGCGGAGCACCGTTTGCCTACAGCCCTCACTGGGGCGTGCTTATCGATTCGATCGACGGGCAATTTCAGAGTAATGGCTCGCACCTGGTCTTCCGGAACGGATCCCGCCGCCAGATTGAGGCCTATGTGGTCATCGGGCCGCCGAAGCAGTCTGTCGCCGCGCTCGCCGACCTGACGGGTCACGCGCCGATGATGCCCAAATGGAGCCTCGGCTTCCTCAACACTCAATGGGGGACGGACCAGAAGGAAGTCACAGACATCGTTGCCGAATACCGCCGGCGGCACATCCCAATCGACTCCTTCATCTTCGATTTCGACTTCAAAGCCTGGGGCGAGGACGATTTTGGCGAGTGGCGCTGGAACAGCACGCATGGCGCCGGAAATGTCGGCCCGGACAAATACCCGGACGGGGCGAGCGGAAAATTCGGGCAGCAGATGGCCGCCCAGGGGATCAAGCTCGGCGGCATCATGAAACCGCGCATCCTCATCCAGAATTCGGCGGGCAAAACCATGAAGGCAGCCGCCGAAGCGACAGCTCACCACTGGTGGCTTCCTGGAAAGCAGCCGTACAACGAGTATTTCTCCCACCGCCAAGCGAACGACCTGAACTTCGCCAAGGCAGATTGCCGGGCTTGGTATTGGGATCACGCGAAGCCGCTCTTCCAAACTGGGATCGTCGGATGGTGGAACGACGAGGCCGATGACGGCTTCGACAGCTTGGGCCACTTCCATATGCAGCAGGCACTCTACGAAGGCCAGCGCCGCACCGCCAATCAGCGCGTCTGGTCGGTGAATCGGAATTTCTATATCGGAGCGCAACGATTTGGGTTCGGGACGTGGTCGGGGGACATCTCTTCCGGATTCCGCAGCATGGGTGAGCAACGAGCGCGGATGCTCTCGATCATCGACATTGGTCAGCCTCACTGGACGATGGACGGAGGCGGTTTCGGCGGGCATCCAAACCCGGAGAACTACACGCGTTGGATGCAGTTTGCGAGCGTCGTGCCCATGATGCGGGTCCACGGCACCTTTGGCGAAAAGCGCCAGCCTTGGGTGTACGGCGGGCACGCCGAAGAAGTGACCAAGAAGGCGATCGAGTTTCGCTACGCGATGCTTCCCTCCTGGTACTCGTGGGAGCACGACGCGTATGAGACTGGCGCCGGCATCGTTCGGCCGATGTTTTGGGAATTCCCCGACGATCAAGAAGCGGCGAATCTGACCGACCAGTGGATGCTTGGTGAGTCGCTTTTGGCCTCGCCGGTGGTGGACGAGGGGGAGCGGTCGCACTCGGTCTATCTTCCGGCGGGCAAGTGGTACGACTACGCTACGGATGCGGTTTTCGAGGGTGGTCAGCGGATTTCTGTCGCGATCGACAACAAGTCTTGGGCCGACGTGCCTTTGTTTGTGCGCGGTGGTTCCATTCTCGCCACCCAGCCCGTCGAGCAATACGTGGGAGAGCGGAAGGTTGACCAGATCACCCTCGATGTGTGGCCGGACGCAGCTCACGAGGGCAGCTTCACCGTTTACGACGACGACGGCCTGTCCTACAACTACGAGCGGGGCGATTCTTTTGCCCAGGACGTGAAGGTCACCGAGACGGCGAACAGCATTCGGTTGGAGCTGGCGCGGCCGGTTGGGCGGTTCCATGGGGATTTGAAGACGTATCGGGTTCGGGTTCACACTGCGGGACGCCGCACGACGTTACGGCGCAATGCCTTCGTCACCGACGTTCGTCCATCCGAAACCGGCATGATGAGCTTCACCATTCCCGCCGGCTTCAGCAACCATGTGAATCTGGACTTCGCGCCCTAGTCGTTGCGTGGCAGGTACCCTTTTCCCGGCCCTGCCATCACGACATGTCTAGAATTCTCACTGAGCTCCCCGTCGGCGAACGCGTCGGTATCGCCTTTTCCGGAGGTCTCGACACCTCCGTCGCCGTCGCCTGGATGCGAGAGAAGGGAGCCATTCCCTACTGCTACACCGGCGTCTTGGGGCAGTACGACGAGACAGATGTGGAAGGCGTGCCGGGTCGCGCGAAGGAATATGGCGCCGAGGAAGCCCGGCTCGTAGACTGTCGCACCGAGATGGTTCGCGAGGGGCTGATCGCGCTTCAGAGCGGCGCTTTTCACATCAATAGCGGCGGCAAAACCTACTTCAACACCACGCCGATCGGGCGGGCGGTGACGGGCACGATGCTGGTGCGTGCTATGGCGGAGGACGGCGTCTCGGTCTGGGGCGATGGTAGCACCTATAAGGGCAACGATATCGAGCGGTTCTACCGGTACGGCTTGCTCGCCAACCCCGATCTGCGGATCTACAAACCCTGGCTCGACAAGGCCTTTGTGGACGAACTCGGTGGGCGCAAAGAGATGAGCGAGTGGCTCGCGGCGCGTGACCTTCCCTACCGCGCCAGCACCGAGAAGGCGTACTCGACCGACGCCAACATTTGGGGCGCCACCCACGAGGCGAAGGACTTGGAGCAGCTCAACAAAGGCATGAAGATCGTGGAGCCGATCATGTGCGCAAAGTTCTGGGACCCTTCCGTTTCGATTCCTGCGGAAGAGGTCAGCGTCGAGTTCGTCGAGGGTTGGCCAGTGGCGATCAACGGCGAGCGGTTCGAAGATCAGGTGGCTTTGGTGTTGAAGGCGAACGAAGTCGGCGGCCGGCACGGCCTCGGCTGCAGCGACCAGATTGAGAACCGAATTATCGAGGCGAAGAGCCGAGGTATCTACGAGGCCCCCGGCATGGCGCTGCTCTTTGCCGCCTACGAGCGCCTCGTGAACGCCATCCATAACGAGGGCACTATCGACGAGTACCGCGCCCAGGGACGGCGTCTGGGGCGATTCCTGTACGAAGGCCGCTGGTTCGACCCGCAGGCGCTGATGATCCGCGACAGCTTGATGCGCTGGGTCGGCAGTTTGGTCACCGGCACGGTGACCTTTGAGCTTCGGCGGGGGGACGACTATTCGATCCTGGATACCGCGGGGCCTTCTTTGGCTTACCATCCGGAGAAGCTCAGCATGGAAAGCGGGGAGTCAGAATTTGGTCCGGAGGATCGAATTGGTCAGTTGTCCATGCGCAATTTGGACATCCAGGAGACGCGGAGCAAGTTGCTGACTTACTCGAAAGCGAAGACATTGGGTCCGGCGGGAATTCCGAGTTTGGGAATGGGGGAGTAGTCACAAGCGTTTCGTCTATCAACGCTAACGAGACGTACAATATCTTTATGCAGTCGCCGATGCTCGCCGCCATTGAGAATCAGGTTGTACAACTCACACGGGAGGAGCAGCTTGCACTTGCCACATGGATGAACACGCTCGTGTCCAAGCTCCAGCCGCCTGCAAAGGGGCCAAAGCAAAGAATTCAGTGGGAGCTGATTGACGGCATCATGCCCGACGGTCCTGATCCGCTTGAGTTTCAACATGCGCTCCGAGCGGAGTGGGATCGAGAGTTGCCTTGATTCTCGACACGAACGTTGTCTTGTACAAGATTAAGGGGCTTCTTGACGAGGAACTCCCTGAAGAAGGCGTTGGAATTTCGATTCTCACGAAGATCGAATTACTCAGCTACTCCAAGATACAGGAGCCGGAGAAAGGGCTTATTGAACTCGTATTGGACCAACTTGCAGTTTGGCCCGTCGAGGATCGCATTGCTGACGCCGCCATTCAACTTCGGCGACAACACAATTTGAAGATTCCGGATGCAGTGATTGCGGCAACTGCTATTTCGCTGGGGGTAGAAATGATATCGAACGATGCCGCCTTTTTGAAGGTTGGCGGACTCAAAGGTCGCCAACCAAAATTGAAGTCAGCACCATCCGATTGATTTCTCCGATGCCCTTCCGGGGACCGGATCAGACTTCCGCGGCCTCTGCGTCCGTCAAGCGAAACTCCATCGCCCCGATGACGCCGTCCGCCTGTTCTGGGCTACGAAGACCCACGATCGCTGCGGTAACGGCTGGATTGTGTAATGTCCATGCCAGAGCCGCCTCGGCAGTCTTGCGACCGTGCCGAGCGCCAATCTCGCCAAGTTTTTCGGCGACCTTCAGGTTCTCCGTCAAAGCCGGATCCTTGAATTGGGGGCTTCGGCTTCGCCAGTCGTCCTCGGGCAGACCGGCGATGCGTTCGCGGGTCATTTTGCCAGTCAGCAGACCGCTGGCCATCGGGGAGTAGACGATGACGCCAATGTCATTCGACAAGCAGAAAGGCAGGATCTCCGCCTCAATGTCGCGGCGAATCGCGGAGTAGGGCGGCTGCAAGGACGTGATCGGTGCGATCGCCTGAGCACGAGCAAGCTGTGAAGCGTTGAAGTTGGAAACGCCGATCCAGCGGACTTTGCCTTCCTTCTGAAGCTCAGCCATCGTCGACCAGCCTTCCTCGATATCCTCATCGGGGTCCGGCCAGTGGACCTGGTAGAGGTCGATCGCATCGACCTTCAATCGCTGCAAGGATGCCTCGCACTCTGCGCGAACCGAGGCCGCCTTCAGGCATGGAGAAATCTTTCCGTTCTCATCCCAGGTTCGCTCGCACTTCGTAAAAACGTAGGGACGCTCGGGCATGCCTTCGAGCGCCTTGGCGACCACAGACTCGCTGTGACCGAGACCGTAAACGGCGGCAGTGTCGATCCAGTTCATGCCCAGATCGAGGGCATGATGGATCGCCGCGATCGAGGCTTGGTCGTCCTGATCGCCCCAGGCGAAGGCGTAGCCCGTGCCTCCCATCGCCCACGCGCCGATCCCGAGAGGGGTGATCTCCAGGTCGCTGTTCCCAAGTCGCTTCTTTTGCACGATTGGATTCTACGTGGTGCAAAGCGAAGATTCCGTCAAAGGATTTGCTTGACCGGAGCCAAAAATTCCATCGTCTTCCCGTCCCGCTTTAGGACGAGCCGTTTCTTCGTCCCAGGATCGCCGGACAGGGCCAACGCAGCCGCGGCCAACGTTCCGCCCTTCAGTTCATGGTCTCCCACGCTGACGAGGATGTCTCTCGTGTGGATGTCCTTGGCGACCGCCGGATCGGCGCCGGATGACACGGATGAAACCTCGAACTCACCGGAAAGCCGGGCGCGAAGCACAAGGCCAACGGTGACTTGGTCGGCATCCACTGAGTGTCCGGCTCTCGTTAAGTACACGGTCGTGCCGGCGTAGTCGATCTGGACTCGGTAGTCGCGCAGTACATTCCCGGCGATCGACCCGACGATCGGGGCCGGCATCATGCCGGACATATACTTTTCGAAGGTTCCTACTTGCCGGGAAACCACCCCGACTCCGGTGAGGACGTCGTCACCCAGCTTGACCTCCGCAATTCGCGTCATGAGTGCGGAAGCCTCCGTCGGGCCACCGAACATGTTCGCAAAGCCGACCGCACCCGTCGTCGGAGTTACCGGCTTCGCAAACTCCTTGACCAACGGTTCTGTCAGCATCGTAAAGCTGCCGCCCGTGTCGAGAAGGAAACCGTACTTCTTACCGGCGATTTCCGCCTCTATCCGCGGGAATCCGTTTCGCTTCCCCACCGAGATCTTGAGCGGCTTGCCCAAGTGCGCCAAAGTCCCAGGAGCGGCCAGCGTAAAGTGGTGTCCAGGGTAATCGAACACCACGTCGTACTTGCATAGCAAACAACCGGGGATGAGACCCTCAACATCGTTTCGGGGTAACGCCCGAACGTTCCCGGGCACTCCAATGATCGGAACCCCGGCTAAATCCAGTGACAAGCCTTGAAACTGGGCGGTCGGCATGGTAAGCCGGACGAACTGCTCGCCTTCTTCCTGAACGGATGCCCCAAGCGGCTTGGTCACTTCGTCCATCAGCTTGCTGCCGAGGATGAAGGCTCCGCCCCCCGTGTCGATGGCAAATCGCGCCTTGCGGAAGCCTCCGCCCAACCGCTTAAGCTCCAATTCGACGATCGGAACATTGCCCTCTACGATGAGCGGCCCAGTGGCCTCCTTGGACTGGATGGGGGCAACGGCCAGCAATGCGGCGAGAAGGGAAAAACTCATAAGCGGGCTCTCTGCGCAATTATGGGTTTAACCGTGAAGCCCGGTTAAGATTCGGCTTCTTGCGCAAAGGATGATGGGGTCCCAAAAGAAGGCGCGAGGGAACATATGCCCTTGTCGATTCGCCAAATTTGATGGACACTAGGATGGTTACCATCAAATTCTTGTGCGCTTTCTTAGCCAAAGGCGGTTCGTAGATGAGTCGCGTTCAACCCGGATCTGGATATCGATTACCTGCTCTTCCCCAGCGGACCAATAGCGGCACCGACTGGATTCTAATTTCTTCGATCACGCTGTGCATCGCTGCCGTTATGGCGTGCATGTACGGTTTTATCTTGCCCAGAATGATGGCGAGAGCGGCTACGGCCCGCGTGGGCGCCGCCACTAGCGACCTCAACACGCTCGCAACCGCGATTCGCACTTTCCGTCTCAACTGCGACCGCTATCCCACAAATGTAGAGGGTTTGCAGGCGCTTGAAGTACAGCCGCCCAACTGCAAGGGTTGGAAGGGACCTTACGTGTCCATTCCGATCCCGAGAGATCCCTGGCATCATGCCTATGACTATCAGTATCCGGCTTCTGACAACGATCAGGCCTTCCAGTTGATGTCGTACGGGTCGGACGGCGTTCCCGGCGGCGAGGGGCAGGCAGCGGATATCGTGGTCGAAGACCAGTAGAGCGCCAACCAGGGGCTGGGTCCGGGATGCTACCATCTTCCGATGGCTCGACGGACGGATGACCTCCGGATTTTGGAAGTTAGGCCGCTGTTACCGGCGGCCATTTTGCACGAGGAGATCCCCCTCACGGATCGCGCGGCCGATTTGGTGGCGCGAACCCGCACCGAAATCGAGGCATCGATCGCGGGTGAAGACCCTCGTTTGGTGGTGGTCGTCGGCCCCTGCTCGATTCATGACCCTATCGGAGCCCGCGAATACGCGGAGCGGTTGCGCGTCGTCGCAGAGCGATTGAGCGACGATCTTCTCATCGTGATGCGGGCCTACTTCGAAAAACCCCGCACCACCGTCGGTTGGAAGGGCCTGATCAACGATCCTCGCATGGACGGCTCGGGCCGCGCGAACGATGGGCTCCGTTTGGCGCGCGCGCTGCTGGCTTTTTCTGCCGAGATCGGGTTGCCAACGGCTTGTGAGTTTCTAGACACTTCCCTGCCCCAGCACTACGCCGACCTCGTGACTTGGGGCTGCGTGGGCGCGCGCACGACGGAGAGCCAGTTGCACCGCGAAATGGCCTCCGGCCTCTCGATGCCAGTCGGCTTCAAAAACGCCACGGACGGACGGATCCGGCCCGCTTTGGACGCCATCGCTACCGCGGCAAGCCCGCACTGGTTCCCTGGCGCCACCAAGGACGGCGTCTCTGCCTTCATCCGCACCTCCGGCAACCTCACTTGCCACCTCGTGCTGCGGGGTGGCACACAGCCAAATCTCGACGAGGCCAGCGTGATGGACGCGAGCCGAAAGCTTGAGGCCGAAGGCCGCCCAAGCCGGGTATTGATCGACCTCAGCCACGGCAACAGCGCCAAGAACTACCTGCGGCAACTCGACAACGCCGAGACGGTGGCTTCGTATATCGAAGGTGGCGTGAAGCAGGTGTTCGGCGTGATGCTCGAGTCCTACCTGTTTGAGGGTCGACAGGACGTTACGCCGGGAGTGACGCCGGAGTATGGCGTCAGCATCACGGACGCGTGTTTGTCGTTCGAGCAGACGGAAACGGCGTTGAATCGGTTGGCGCGGTCCCGGGGTAGGTGAGGTTCGGGCGTGTCGCCCGAACCTCACCTGTTTACTATTTGTCGGCGAGTTCGAGAGGCTGTCCCACGGCGCCTTCCCTCCGGCCACCGGCGGGTGTACTGACGATCTCAAAACCGCGCTCCAGGTTCGGTGGGGGGATCGTCCTTTGGATATGGGACGGTACGTGTCTTGATTCGTCGTAAGACTCCGGATCGTGCGCTGTTTTATGCGGACTCAGAGATAGCTCGCGCTTCTCGTGCGAGCTACTACGTGCGCTTGAATACGGTGGTCTCGAACTGGGGTGAGTTCTGCGCGCCTTTGCGCCGTTGTTTTTCGGAGAAGAAAGACGGTCGTCCGGTGGATCCGACGGTGTATTTCAAGATCTTCCTCATCGGATATTTGGAGGGGATCGTGGAGGATACGGATCTGGCGGAGAGAATCGCGGATTCGATATCGATTCGCGAGTTTCTGGGGTACGGCCTTTGCGAGCGTCCTCCCGACCACTCGAGCATTAGCCGTGTTCGAGGCGCCTTCGGCAAAGGC